>ERZ761602.7254-NODE-7254-length-11891-cov-9.862369_pt1 | contig 11891 bp, 10 predicted proteins | sample MGYA00512165_ERZ761602 | MGnify/ENA primary metagenome ERZ761602 (study PRJEB28899, sample SAMN02445085) | bioreactor sludge metagenome | biome: EBPR sludge; isolation source: Thorneside wastewater treatment plant | place: Australia: Brisbane, Thorneside... | reverse complement strand
GCAGTTTCGCCGGGCTAGCCGGTCGCCGCGCCGACGGGAGCTGGCATTGCGAGCTTCGGGTCGCGCCGCTGTTCGAGACCATCGCCGACCTGAATCGGGTTGAGGTGTTGCTGACCCGGCTGCTCGACCAGCCGAGCTACCGGGAACTGCTGGCGGCGGCGGGCGGGGTGCAGGACGTGATGGTCGGCTACTCGGACTCCTGCAAGGACGGCGGCATCCTGGCCTCCAACTGGGGGCTGTACCAGGCCCAGCAACGGGCGGTGGCGCTGGCGGCGGCGCGCGGTTTCGGCTGTCGGCTGTTCCACGGTCGCGGCGGCACGGTGGGACGCGGCGGCGGCCCGACCCACGACGCCATCCTGTCCCAGCCGGCGGGCACGGTGCGGGGTCAAATCAAGATCACCGAACAGGGCGAGGTGCTGTCGTTCAAGTACCAGAACCTGGAAACCGCCGTCTACGAACTGACGCTGGGCATCACCGGGCTGATGAAGGCCAGCCGCCACCTGGTGCAGGCGGTTTCCCCAGAGCCGCCGGAAGCGGCGACGGTCATGGCCGAACTGGCCCGGCACGGCGAAGCGGTGTACCGGGAACTGACCGAGCGGACGCCGGGCTTCATCGATTACTTTTACGAGGCGACGCCGCTCGGCGAAATCGCCCTGCTCAACCTGGGTTCGCGCCCCTCGCATCGCGCCCAGGGCGACCGCTCGAAATACTCGGTGCGGGCGATTCCCTGGATGTTCGGCTGGGGCCTGTCGCGGCACACCCTGCCCGGCTGGTACGGCATCGGCACCGCGCTGGCGGCGTGGCGTGGCGACGATCCCGAGCGGCTGGCCGTCCTGCAAAAGCTTTACCGGGAATGGCCCTTCTTCCGCGCCCTGCTCGACAACAGCCAGATGTCGCTGAGCAAGGTGGATGTCGGCATCGCCCGCGAATACGCCCGGCTATGCGAGAACGCCGATACCGAAACCGGCATTTACGAGCGGTTTCGGGCCGAGTACGAGCGAACCTGCCGCGAAATTCTGGCCGTGGCGCAAATCTCGACCCTGCTCGAAGAAAATCCGACCTTGGCCAAATCCTTGGAGCGGCGCAATCCCTATCTGGATCCACTCAACCACATTCAGGTCGCTCTGCTGCCGCGCTACCGCCAGGCGGCGCGGGAACACGGCGCGGATTCGGCCGAGGCGGAAATCTGGCTGCGACCGCTATTGCGCTCCATCAACGCGCTGGCGGCGGGGATGCGGAACACGGGTTGACGGCGAAATCGTACCCGCGTCGTGCGTCGGTCGCGGTATCGTGCTTGGGCGCGGGTGTAGTCCTTGGAGACCGTCTCAAGCGATGGCGAGCGTCAGGCGACCGACCGGCTCGGTCGTTGGCTTCACCGTAATTTGGATGTCGTACCCGAGCCGGTTCAAGCAATCCATCAGCTTGTGCTCGGACAGGTTGGCGAAGTTGCCGCGCAGCAACGCCGAAACTTTCGGTTGCGGAATGCCCATGCGGCGACCGGCTTCTTCTTGGGTCAGGCCAAGTTGACGCACGGCGCGGGTAATTTCGATCACCAAACCGGACTTGATCTTGAGCTTTTCGGCATCGGGTAGACCCAGATCGGCAAAGACGTTGCCAGAGCCGGTTTCGACCTTGATCCCTTCAACAAGGCGCTTGGCCATCTCTCATCTCCTTCACGATCACCTCGGCCACTTTCAGCCGGACACGAATGATTTCCAAGTCCTCTTTCGGCGTGGCGATTCCACTCTTGCTCTTCTTCTGAAAGCAGTGCGCAGGACGAACACCGCCTCCTCGAATTTCACGGTATAGACCGCGCGGTACGTACCGCCTGCGTCATCCTCGACCACTTCCAGGACGCCGGCGCCGCCAAAGCCTTTGAGCACCTTCGCCGCATCGTGCCGGTCGCCGTGCTGGGCGAAGTCCAAGGCGTGACCGAAGAACTTCCGCACGTTAACCGGCAGAGCCATCAAGTCTTTCTTGCTGCTTCCGATCCAGACGAGCGGTTTTTCTCGGGCGACCATACCAATAATTATACCTGAAAAGATATAAACGGTTTCCCGAACAACTCGCGCTGGGTGGCCTGGACGACCGCAACGATGGCGGGATGCAGCAGCCGGCGCTCGGTGGTGATGGCGTAGAGTTGCTCGGTCACCGACTCGATGCGCCCGACCGCCAGGACCGTGTACTGCTGGCTCACGTAATCGGCAATCGCGGTCGGGGCGACGAACAAACCGGCACCGGCCTGACCGAAGGCTTTGAGCAAGGCGCTGTCCTCGAACTCGCCAACGATGTGGGGGTACAGGTGGTGCGTCTCGAACCAGCGGATCAGGTCGGGCCGCAGCGCCACATCTTCCCCCGGTAGGAGAAACGGCGCCCGGTCCAGCAGCGCGGGAAAAACTTCCGGCAAGGACTTTGCCAGCTCCGGCGCGGCGAACACCGTCAGATCGCTCTCACCGAGAAAGTGGCTGTAACCCCGGACGTTGAGGTGGGTGGGCATGGGCCGGTCGGCGATCACCAGATCGAGATGGTGGACCGCCATCTCCGCCAACAATGGCGCCAATCGACCCTCTCGGCAGAAGAGCCGTACCGGCTCCGGTAGGCGCAATGCTGGCTCCACCACGCGATAGGCCACCGATTTCGGCACCGAATCGGCGATGCCGACCCGAAACGGCAAGCTCTTCCGAACCGTCTGGTCGAGAGCGACCTCCAGCAGCTCGTCGCCGAGCGCGAAGATTTCGTCCGCGTAGCTGAAGATGCGCCGTCCCGTCTCGGTCAGCTCCAGCCCGCGCCCGACCCGGCGCAACAACTCCACCCCGAGGCTGGCTTCCAGCTCGCTCAGTTGGCCGCTGATCGATTGCGGCGTCAGGTGCAGGTGCTTGCTGGCGCTGGCGACGCTGCCGGACTTGGCGACCATCCAGAAATAGCGCAGGTGTTTGAAGTTGAGGCTGGGCATTACATCGAAAAAATCGAGGCGGTCATGTCCGCAACACCCGGATTTCCGGGGTAAGACCCTGTTCCCGCGCGACCTTGCAGAAACTCTGATCGAAGGTGTGCATGATCGCCCTGCCACAGGCCGCGAGGTGCAGGGCGTCGGCGAAATCGGCGCCCAGGCGGTACCAGTCGAGCGCCCTGACGACCTGATCTTCGTCCTCAATCTCCGTATGGTTGGCAGTCACGATCAGGGTAAAAAAATCCGCTATCCGTTCTCTGGGATAGTCGTACCGAGCACGGAGCACCCATTCGGTTTCCAGAAGGACGGTTCTGGAAATGAACACCGTTTCAGACAACAGTAGTTTTTGCACGATTTCCAGTTGTCGCGGATCATCCTTAATGGCAATCCGCACCAGCAGGTTGGTATCGAAGGCAATCATCGGCAGGTTCCGTTCGGCTCCTCGTTCAGATCGACTGGCCGGCAAAGCTCTTCCGTGTTGATGGGGGGACCGTCATATTGAAGAAACCCGATCAAGTCCGCCAAGGTATGCGGTCCCTTTTTCCGTTTCGATTTCAGCAACACGCCATCGCTGGTCTCAACGAAAATCAACTCAGCGCCGCTGGTCCAGCCCAGCCGCTTGCGCAGTTCCTTGGGAATAACGACCTGGCCTTTGGTGGATAAGGTGACGGTGGCGGTAGACATGGCGACCTCCGGTAAGAAAAAAGGTAAGCAAGTCAGTATGGTTCAGTAGCGATTGGGTACGCAATACCTACCCTACTGCTGCCGGCCCGCAGGCCGCTCGACCGCCGCTTTCCCCGTCAACCCCGGCTCCCGCGCCAGCATTTCCCGCAACGGTCCCAAATCCGGCAACCCGAGGGTTGCGCTCAGCGCCTCGTCAATGGCGCCTCGCGCCGGATCGTGGTTCAGCCGGGCGAGCGCCTGAAGCTCCCGGTCGCACAGCGCGTCATACGCGGCGGCCAGACTCGCCGCCTGCGCGTCGCTCAAGGTCCGCACGTCCAGCACTGGCATGGTCGCCCAGGCGGGTTTTTTCATCTGCATCCACGCACCTTGGGTGACGACGCGACCGCCAAAGAAAGCGAGCAGCGACAAACTGCCGTTGAGCCAGATCAACAACGCCTTGCGTCTTTTCGGTGACAGATCGGTCTTGAGCGCCCACCAGGTATTGCCGAGCACGGGTTGGTCGAAGCCTACCGCCAGCAGGCGATGCGTGTTGGTTCTGACCCGCTCCACCAGCAGAATATCGGCGGCCATGGTCCACAGATGGTAGGGATAGTCGGCGTAGTCCGCCGTCGCGGCCCGGTCGGCGTAGCGCGGAGTCGCGCGGGGTTGCAGCCAAGCGTTGGATTGTTGCCGGAGCGTCCTGACCTTATCGGCCTCGTGATCCCAGAACGCCGGGTGCAGGGTCGGTACATCCTCGTAAAGATCGAACGCTTCGTGGATGCGTCGCCGGTCCGGACCGATGGCGCCGAGTTGACCCGCCGGGCACAGGGCAACGGAAATCGCCGGTTGTCCCGGCCAACTCACCTGTCCCCGTCGCAGCGCCAGAAACGCCTTGGCCAGATCGCCACGGGAAAACAACGCGCCATGCCAGTTTTCCTCCCCGATTGAAGCGGGCAGGGCGAACGCTTCGCCGAGACTGCCGGAGGGCGAACGGATGATGCCTTCGGGCAGGGTCTTCAACCGTTCGGCCAGATCGAGCGCCTCGTAGATCGTGGTCGGATTGCGCCACAGATTGATATAGGCGGTGGTTTCCGGCGCTTCCTGGCCGGCCGGCTTCTTGCGGGCGACGAACAGCAGTTCGGACAAATCGGTGTTTTCGGAGAAGTTGGGCCGCTCGGCATCGTAGCTCGATGCCACGATTTCCAGATGATAGCGGTCGGCGAGCAGTTGCCGGGTCGGTCCCCACGCCTCGCCGGACGCTAGCGCGTGCGGCAACACAAAGGCCAGCCGCCCGCCCGGCTTGAGACAGGCATCGGCCAGCGCCACGAACACCGCGCCCAGCCCCGCCGTGATGTTGGCCTGAAGCTTTTTGACCCGCTTTTTGAGTTCGCTTTGCAGCACCCCCCGCTCGTCGGGCAGCGAACCAAACAGCAGATTACCGCCGACGCTGCGTACGAACGGCGGATTCATCACACACAGATCCAGTTCCGGCACGCGCGCGCTGGTCGCTTGCGTCTGGTCCGCGCCGGCGCGGACGATTTCCGTCTGCGACTGGTCGAGGGTGAGCTGCGTCCACACCGCGTCCCTGCCGATGAAATCCAGACTGCCCAGGCGCGGCGTGCCGCCGTCCAGCCCCAGTGGCATGACGTACAGATTCATCCGCACGAAAGCGATGTCCGGGGCCAGCAGCGCCAGCGTGGACGCGGTGAGATGCACGGCGGTGGGCAGCACGTCGTAGCCGTGCAGGATGTTTTCCATGATCGCCCGGTGCAGCGCCTGCAAATCCACCGGCGACAGGCTGCGCCCGGTGTTGGCCCGCGCCAGGATGTAGGCGTCCGACACCGCCTGCGCCGTCGCCATCAGCAGCGTCCCGGTGCCACAGGCCAGATCCGCGACCTTGAACTCGGCCAGATGCGCCGGGTTGCCGAAATCGCGCGGCCAGGGCCGGTTCAGCGCCAGCTTGAGCAGCAAGGTCGCCGCCGATACCGAGGTGTAATAAGCGCCGAGATACTTGGCGTGATGCAGCAACCAGTGATAAATCCGGCCCATCAGATCGTGGCGCAGCGCCGCCTGGTGCGCGCAAATCACCTGCGCCTCCTTGAGCAGAGCGTGAAACGAGGCTAGGGTGTGCGCGGTGATCGGCAATTCCGCCAACACCCGCTCGCCCAGTTGGAAGATCGGCACATAGTTGATGTTCTGCCAAATCCACTGCCAATGGGCGCGGGCCGCGCCCACCACATCCGGCTGATCCTCCAGCCGGCGCAGCGGCGTCACGCGGGGATTGGTCGCCGCCAACTGTTCCTGAAAGATCAGCGCATTGGCAATGACCAGCGCCGACACTCGGGCCGCCGTCGCGCGCCGCTCCTCGGTTTTGTCGTCGGTTTCGCCTTTCGGCGCGGACATCCCCAGCAAATCAGACAAGCGGTCGCAAGCGCCCGTCTGCCCGATCCAGGTCAGCGCCACGCGCGTCAGTTGTTCCAACAGTGATTGGGCGGTTTTGGCGACGAGATCATCCTGGACCAGCGTTTCCTGCGCGCGGCGCAAAGCATCCATCAGCGCGGCGGGCGTCCCCTCGAACCACGCGGTTTCCTCGCTCTCCGAAATCAGGCAATAGGCCAGAACCGCCGTTTCGAACCGGGCGAGCAGGTCCTGCGTGGCGGTGGTGCGGAGCGCGCCGGGATACACGATGGCGGCGGCGATGTTGGCGATGCCGCGCTGCACCCGGCCCCGCGCATCGCCCAGCACGACCTCCCGCGCCTGCGGGTGATCGGCGAACTTGCCTTCGATGACCACGCGCAAGCCCCGCCAGTTGAACAGCACGTCGGGCCGCTCCCGGCCGCTGGCCTGAATCGTCTCGGCATCGGCCCTGACTCCGAAGCGGGCTAACAGGATCGCCAGTTGCGTGTTGAGGGTTTCTTCCCGGTGGCGGTAGGCGGTCATGTTCTTTCCCAGTTGGTCCGTTTGCTTGTAGAGGCCAAATTCTAAATCAACGGCTTGTGTGTGGGAGCAGGCGGGCTTGCCTGCGATGGGCAGCCGAGCAATACATCGAATAAATCGAATAATAGTTCAATATTATTCGGATTGTTGGATGTTTTTCCACCCTTTAGACTGCTCGTCGTCTTCAATGCCGAAAGGAGAAAGTCGATGAACATTCACATCCAGGCCCGGGGTTTCGCGCTGACCGACGGCTTGCGCGAACACATCGAGCGGCGCCTGCGCTTCGCGCTCGGCTGGGCCGACGACCGTTTGCGCCAGGTCTCGGTCCGCCTGTCCGACGAGAACGGCCCACGCGGCGGCGAGGATAAGCGCTGCCGGATTCAGATCGCCTTTACCGGCGCCCCGAGCGTGGTGATCGACGATACCGAGGCTGATCTGTACGTGGCTATCGACCGGGCCGCCGACCGGGCCGGTCGCTCGGTCGCGCGCCGGCTGGAGCGGCAGCGCAATTATCGTCAGGGCCTGTCGCCGATGACGACTCCAGCCGACTCCATCGCCCTGGCCTTGCACTGAACCCTGGAGCAATTCGATGAAATACCTGCAGGAACTGTTCGCCGCCAACGCCCGCTGGGCCGAGGAGATGACGGCCGCCGACCCCCGGTTTTTCGCCGGACTGGCGGCGATCCAAACCCCCGCCTATCTCTGGATCGGCTGCTCGGACAGCCGCGTGCCCGCCAACCAAATCACCGGCTTGAAGCCGGGCGAGGTGTTCGTCCACCGCAATGTGGCCAACGTGGTGGTGCATACCGACCTCAACTGCTTGTCGGTGATGCAATACGCCATCGAGGTGCTCAAGGTCCAGCACATCATCGTCTGCGGCCATTACGGCTGCGGTGGCGTCAAGGCGGCCCTGGACGGGGCCTCCTTCGGACTGATCGACAACTGGTTGCGCCACATCCAGGACGTGCGCGACCGGCACGCGGAGTTGCTCACCGCCCTGCCGAACGACGAGACGCGCTGGCGCGCCCTGTGTGAACTGAACGTCATCGAACAGGCGCGCAACGTCGCCCGCACCACCCTGGTGGGCGACGCCTGGAAGCGGGAACAACCCTTGATGCTGCACGGCTGGATTTACGGGCTGGCGGACGGTCGTCTGCAAGACCTTCAGACGTCCATCAAGGACGGCGCGGAACTCGATGACGCCATCGCGCTGGCAATCGCCGGCGTGCGGTCGCGCTACGCGCCGTGGTGAGGCCCGGCTGAATCCAACCTCCACATACCTGACCTAAAAACCCACACGATCGAGAAAACGAGAGCATGGCCAAAGAATTGTACGACATCGCCGAACAGCCGCCGCTGGGCGTAGTGCCCCCCAAGATGCACGCCTGGCTGATCCGCCCGGAGCGCTTTGGGACGCCGATGCAGGCGTTTCAGCAGGAAGTGGTGGACACGCCGGCCATTGCCGACGACGAAGTACTGGTCTACGTGATGGCGGCGGGCATCAACTACAACAACGTCTGGGCCGGGCTGGGCATTCCGGTCAACGTCATCGGCGCCCGCAACAAGGCCTTTGCCCGGGGCGAACAAGGCGAACCGGAGCCCTTTCACATCGGCGGCAGCGACGCCTCCGGCATCGTCTACAAGGTCGGCAAGGACGTCACCAACCTGAAAGTGGGCGACGAGGTAGTGATCCACTGCGGCCGGTACAGCCGCGACTGCGAGTGGGTCAAGAGCGGCGGCGACCCGATGTATTCCCCCACCTATCGCATCTGGGGCTACGAGACCAACTGGGGCAGCTTCGCCCAGTTCACCAAGGTGCAGGCCCAGCAGTGCATGCCCAAGCCCAGGCACATGACCTGGGAAGAAGCGTCCGCCTACACCCTGGTCGCCGCCACCGCCTGGCGGATGCTGCACGGCTGGGGCGTCAACGCGGTCAAGAAAGGCGACGTGGCGCTGATCTGGGGCGGCGCCGGCGGACTCGGCTCCATGGCGATTCAAATCGTCAAGGCGGCCGGCGCGACCTCCATCGCTATGGTCTCCGGCCAGGACAAGTTCGACTACTGCATGAAGCTGGGCGCCAAGGGCTGCATCAACCGCAACGACTTCGACCACTGGGGCATGTTGCCGCACTGGAAGGACAACGCCGGCTACGCCAAATGGATGAAAGGCGTGCGGTCCTTCGGCGCCAAGATTTGGGACGTGCTGGGTGAGAAACGCGCCCCCAATCTCGTGTTCGAGCATCCCGGCGAAACCACCATCCCCACCTCGATCTTCGTCTGCGAGACCGGCGGCATGGTGGTGGTCTGCGCCGGCACCACCGGCTACAACGCCACCGTGGACCTGCGCTATCTGTGGATGCGGCAGAAGCGGTTGCAAGGCTCGCACTTCGCCAACACCGAACAATCCAACCAGATGAACGAGCTGGCGGTAAGCGGCCTGCTCGATCCCTGCCTGTCGCGCGCCTTCCCTTACACCGACATTCCCCACGTGCACCAGTTGATGTACGAGAACAAGCACCCCCACGGCAACATGGCGGTACTGGTCGGCGCCAAAGACTTTGGTCTCGGCGCCAGCAGCAAGGCGCCGGTCGCCATCGAACATCCGACCCTGCCCAAGGGCGATGTCCACACCACCCCGCGCCCCTACCCGCTGTCGGCGCCGTTGCCCAGCATCGCCGAAGCCGAGGCCATCACCATCGCCGACGACGGCACGCTGGTCAAAGACCTGATGCATCGCGGCATCATCGCCTGCGCCCCCGGCGACACCGTCGGTCAGGTGGCGAAGATCATGGTGGATCACGAAATCCACGCGGTGGTGGTCATGGACGGCGGCAAGGCGGTCGGCGTGGTGTCGCAAACCGACATGGTGCTGGCGCGGCAGGGGCGGACGCCCGAGCAGGCCCGCGCCCTGCTGGCCCAGGACATCATGACTCCGGGTTGCGCCACCTGTGACGCCGACATCCTGCTGAGCGAGGCGGTCAGCCTGATGACCGGCCGGCGGATGCACCGGCTGGTGGTCACCGAGAACGGCCAGCCCACCGGCGTCATCTCCATGACCGACGTGGTGCGGAAAATCATCGGGGAGTGAGCGTCAGGACGAAGAACGTCTTGCCGGCCTAGCCGGAATGGAGTGTGCGAGCGGGGGATATCGTATCCCGATACCCCCGCGAATCTCTCGATTCAACCGGTCGCGTCTTCGAGCTTCCGCGGGTGCGGTGCCGCCTGATCGAGTTCGAGTGCGACAGACAGGTTCGACTTCACCGCTTGCAACATCTCGGACAGGGTTTGTTGCTGTTCGGCGGACAGGCCGCGCAGCATTTCCGCGCGGGTATTCAAAACGATGCTCTCGACCTCGGCGATCAGTTGCCGCGCCCGATCGGTCAGATGAATACCCCACAGACGCCGGTCGCCAGGGATCGGACGCCGCTCGATCCACCCACTCCTTTCAACCTGATCGATCAATCGACCCGTGGTGGATTTCTCGATCTCCAGTTCATCCGATATTTGCGATTGGCTCAGACCTTCGCGGTTGGACAAGATCGCCAAAACCGACCATTGGGCACGGGACAAGCCCAGCGGCTGCAATCGGCGATCGATCAACTTGCGCAGCAAGTGAGCGGCGTCGGTCAGAAGGAATCCGGGGCCTCGGTAAGAGTCTTGGATGATCATACGGGTTGTCTCAGCCGCGATACTTTAACATGACGGTAGGGTTAGCATAACAAATGCCAGTGAACCGATTGCGGGAAAGCTGAATTTTTAGTTGAAAAGTAAGCTTGCTTAATATAGGCTTAAACTTGTTAAGTTATATTACAATAATCAACCTGATCACAAAGTTTCCCAATTTGCCGGAGAGACCCCGGCGGCTTCATGAGAGCAAGCGGGAACTGACGATGCCCACTGCAACCCGACCACCATCGAGAGGAAGACACCCATGAGCAAACACCCCGTCACCGCGGACGCACCCACCAAGCATCCAAAACTGCTCGCCTGGGTGGGCGAAATCGCCGCACTCTGTAAGCCGGAACAAGTCGTCTGGTGCGATGGCTCGCAAGCCGAATACGACCGGCTGTGCAAGCTGATGGTCGAGGGGGGAACCTTTATCCGCCTCAATCCGGAAAAACGGCCCAACTCCTATCTCGCGCGGTCGCACCCCTCCGACGTCGGCCGGGTCGAGGATCGCACCTTCATCTGCTCGATCAACAAGGAAGACGCCGGCCCGACCAACAACTGGGCGCCGCCGGCGGAGATGCGCGCCACCCTGAACGGTCTGTTCGACGGTTGCATGCGCGGTCGCACCCTGTATGTCATCCCGTTCAGCATGGGTCCGCTCGGCTCGCCCATCGCCAAGATCGGCATCGAAATCACCGACAGCCCTTACGTCGTGGTCAACATGGGGATCATGACCCGGATGGGCCGCGCGGTGCTGGACGTGCTGGGCGAAGACGGTTTCTTCATCCCCTGCGTCCACTCGGTGGGCGCGCCGCTGGTGCCCGGCCAGAAGGACGTGCCGTGGCCGTGCGAGGCCGACATCAAGCGCAAGTACATCGTGCATTACCCGGAAACCTACGAGATCTGGTCCTACGGTTCCGGCTACGGCGGCAACGCCCTGCTCGGCAAAAAGTGTCTGGCGCTGCGCATCGCCTCGGTCATGGCGCGCGACGAGGGCTGGCTCGCCGAACACATGCTGATCATGGGCATCGAATCGCCGCAGGGCGAAAAGACCTATCTCGCCGCCGCCTTCCCCAGCGCCTGCGGCAAGACCAATTTGGCGATGCTGGTCCCGCCCAAGGGCTTCGAGGGCTGGAAGGTCACCACCGTGGGCGACGACATCGCCTGGATCAAGAAGGGGCCGGACGGGACCTTGCGCGCGATCAATCCGGAATCGGGCTTCTTCGGCGTGGCCCCCGGCACCAACAGGAGTTCCAACCCCAACGCGATGCTGACCATCACCAAGAACTGCATCGTCACCAACGCCGCGCTGACCGATGACGGCGATGTCTGGTGGGAGGGCATGGACGGCGAACCGCCAGCGCACGCCATCGACTGGAAGGGCGAGGACTGGACGCCCGGCTGCGGTCGTCCGGCGGCGCACCCCAACGCTCGCTTCACCGCGCCGGCCAGCCAGTGTCCGAGCATCGATCCGGAATGGGAAAACCCCGCTGGCGTACCGATCAGCGCCTTCGTCTTCGGTGGGCGGATGAGCAAGGACATGCCGCTGGTGTTCCAGGCCTTCAACTGGAGCCACGGCGTGTACCTGGCCGCCACCATGGGCTCGGAAGGGACGGCCGCGGCGATCGGCCAGGCGGCGATGCGCCGCGACCCGATGGCGATGCTGCCGTTCT
>ERZ761602.7253-NODE-7253-length-11896-cov-5.374968_pt1 | contig 11896 bp, 13 predicted proteins | sample MGYA00512165_ERZ761602 | MGnify/ENA primary metagenome ERZ761602 (study PRJEB28899, sample SAMN02445085) | bioreactor sludge metagenome | biome: EBPR sludge; isolation source: Thorneside wastewater treatment plant | place: Australia: Brisbane, Thorneside... | reverse complement strand
GCGTCTCGTAGGTAATCACGAGACAAGCATACCTTATTTTCGATAAGGTCTAATTCATCAAGCTTGCAGTTACAGAAATGAGCAGCTACGTATGTGATTGTATCTTCCGCGCATACCCTCCAGCGGCTGGTGCCTGATAGCTCCAGCGCACGATGTTGGACGAGATTCCTTACGCGGTTGAAAGTCTCAAGTTCATTCCGGTTTGGCACCGCGAGTTGGCTGTCCTTGGCGAATTTGGTATCTTCAAGCTTGCCGACCAATTCCGAAAACCCTGGGTCTCTGCCTTTGGGCTCATCCCCGATGTGGTAGAGGGCTGTTCTCAGGACCATTTCCACGGCGTTATGCATGTCGTGCACGGCAATCATCTGGTTCACTGCGCCAGGTTTGCCGGAGTGATCAACGCCATGCTGGAACAGCTCTTTGGCCATCAACAACCGCATGGTGGTTTCGCGCGCGCGGTCAAAGGCGGGTCCAGGAGCGCCAGCAGGCACACTTGTCTCCTTGTTTGCGGCGAAGGGTTTAGGCATACTTCTCGGGCACCAAGAAAGTCACGGCCACCGGGAACAGCCGCGGCTGCGGGTTGGCGTAACGCTGGCGGATGGCGGCCAGTTCGCGCTCGCGTTCCTCCGGGATCTGGGCCAGGCGCAGGCGCAGGGCGTCCACGTTGACGCGCCACTGGTCGCGCTCGTCGGCGCTGAAGCCCTCCAGCACCAACTGCCGCGGCTCATCCAGCTCCTCCAGCTCAGCCCGGATCGCCTTCTCCAATTCGGTCAGCACCACGTGCACATCGGTCGCGTCGCGGTGCCGGCGCTCCTCCAGCAGCTTGCCTACACCTTCAGCCCGGTCCTTCTGCCGCGCCTCGAGCGCGTCCAGCACCGGCTCGGCCAGCTTGGGCCACAGGCCGGCCAGCGTGGCTTTCATTCTCTCGCCGGGCTCGGCGGGGCCGGCCGCGGCCAGCAGGGCCTCCACTTCGCGCACGCCCAGGCGCTTGAAACGGCCCTCGCGCACCTGGCCGCCGGCGCTGATGATCTCCTCATGCAGGCGGTGGCCGCCGGCGCCGCCCGTCATCACCAAACGCGCATGAGCGATTACGGCCGGCGAATCCAAAGCCGCTGACGGCACCAGGCGCGCGGTCACGCGGTGCAGGCCGGGCCGGCCGTGCCCCTGGCCGTTGGACCAGACCTCGGCGCGCAGCAGGCGCAGGCACATCTGCACCAGGCGGTGGTTGAGGTGCACCAGCACCACATCGTCGCGGCCGCGCGCCAGGTCATGGTCAAACACAATCGGCCGGATGGCGCGGGTATGCGGGTGGGCCAGGCCTTCGGCGCACAACGCCCAACTCCCGGCCAGGGGCGGCAGCTGGAAGGCGGCGCCGGCTGGCACGCCCTGCAGCGCGGCGGGCCGGAGCGCCGGCTGGCCGGCCAGTTCCAGGCCGATCTCGACCACGGCCTGGACATGCTCGGGGGACATGCGCAGCGCCTGGCGCGACTCGCGCAGCTGGTCGTAGTGCTTGGCGATCTGGTCGCGCAGGTCGCGCTCGAACTTAAGCAACTTGCGCACCGGCTCGGCGGCGCGCTCGGCAGTCTCGGTGTCCAGGCGCGTCCGCCGGCCGAGCATGGCCTCCTCCACCTGGTCCGCAATCACGGGCCCAACCTTGCCCAGGTCCTCGCGGATGCGCTCGATCTTGCGCGCCACCACCATCAGGAATTCCAAATCCGCTTCCAGCGTACCGGCGGCGGCGGAGGGGCCAGCCGCGGCCTGATAGCCGCGGGCCACAAAGTGGAAGATCTGCACCGGCTGGCGCTGGCCGTGCCGGTCCACGCGGCCGTTGCGCTGCTCCATCCGGTTGGGGTTCCACGGGATCTCCAGGTGGATCAGGCGGTGGCAGTGGTTCTGCAGGTCGATGCCTTCGGAGGCGGCATCGGTGGCCAGGAGAATGCGGACCGGGCTGAGCGCGGGGCTGGCCTGGAACGCCGCCTTGACGGCCTCGCGCTCGGCCGTGTCCATGCCGCCGTAGAGTGTCAGCAGCCGGTCGCCGCCGGCCAGGCCCAGCGCGGCCAGCAGGCCGTGCAGCCACTTCTGGGTGGCGCGGTACTCGGTGAAGATGATCACGCGCTCGTCCGACCACTGGCCGCCGGGCCGCAGGGTCTGTTCCAGCCAAGCCAGGAGGGTGCGCGCCTTGCTGTCCGGCCGGCTGGCGGCCGCCTCGGCCCAGGCCGCCAGTTTGTCCAACAGGCCGCGCTCCTCGGCCGTCACCGGTCGGAACAAGCGCGAGGCTACATCCACGGCTTCATCGGTGGACTCTTCATAGGCCTCGTCGTCGGCGTACTCCTCCTCCACCTGGTCGATCTGCTGGCGCAGGAGGCTCGGGGCCGGCCGGGGCACGGCCTCCTTCTTGCGGGCCGTGGTCAGAGAGCGCTCGTGCTGGGCCAGCGTGGCCGCGAACGCGGCCGGCGACGAGAACAGCCGCTTCTTGAGCAGCTTGAGCACGAACTCGGTGGCGTAACGCTCGAGCGCGTCGGCAGCGTTCTGCTGGCGCAGGCGCGTATACGCGGCCAGCCAGGCATGGGCCTGGCGCTCCTCAGACACGTAATCCACCTCGATGGCTTCCAACGTCCGGGCTGGGAAACGCGGCGAACCGTCCCATTTGACCAATTCGGATTTGAGCCGGCGGACCATCACCGCCCCGAGCTGCGTCCGATCCGGCTCCACCCCGCGCGCGAAGCGCTGGGGGTCCAGCAGTTCGAGCAAGGCCGTGAATGACTCGCTGTAGCCGTTGTGGGGCGTGGCTGTCAGGAAGAGCTTGTGCTCAAAGTGCGGGGCCGCCGCCCGCAGGGCCTGGGTGCGGAGCGAGTCCGTAGCGTATTTGCCGCGGCCCTGCGGCGCCGCGTTGTGGGCCTCGTCCACGATCAGCAGGTCAAAACGGCGTGGATACGTCGGCCGGCCGTCGGGCGGCAGGGCTTCCTTGAGCAGGCGCAGGGGGCGCTCGCGTTTGAGGAAATCAATAGAAGTGATCAGACGCGGGAAGTGCGTCCAGGGATTAACGTGTAGGCCACGCTGTCGGCGCAGGTCCTTCATCAGGGCGCTGTCCACGATGCGGAATTCTAATCCGAACTTCTCGCGCATCTGCGTCTGCCACTGGATCTGCAGAGCGGCCGGACAGATCACGAGCGCCGTGCGCGCCCGGTTGCGGACCAGCATTTCCTGGACGACCAGGCCGGCCTCGATCGTCTTGCCCAGGCCGACGTCGTCGGCCACCAAGAGGCTGACGCGCGGCATTTGAACGGCGCGCACCAGCGGGTCGAGCTGGTAGTCTTCGATTTCGATGCCGCTGCGGAAGGGAGCCAGGAGTGTGCGCCAATCGGCCACTGAAGCCGCCCCCCAGCGGACTGCGTCGAGGAAAGCGTCGAGCCGGCGGGGCGCGTCGAAACCGGTCGGGGCCGGAAGGGTGGAGCCTTCACGGATACGCGCGCCGGCCTCCAGTTCCCAGATCACCTGGAGCTCTTCGCCCAGGGCGTCGTCTTCGATGGAGGTCAGGCGGACCAGGTGTTGCGAAGCCGGCGGCAGGCTGCCGGCGCTGAGCGGGTCCGGCGGCAGGGTGCTCGGAATGACATCCGCCACCACATACTGCCGGTTGCGAACTTCGATTAGCTGACCTTGCTCAGGCACAGTTTGCATTGCTGTTATAGAAGACACAGGCCATCCGTCGCTGTGACGAATGGCCTGGTGCTTGATCCTGCAGCCCCTACCATGCGCCCCTACGATGGTGGTGTTGCGCTGTGCAAACTCAGATCGAGTAGCTTCCTTCTTTAGAAGGTAATCCGACTATCCTTGGAGTAATTCCATCAAAGTGGCACAATTTTATGTGTTATCCGTCGCTTTGGGAAGCCCGGCAAGGTAGGAATTGTGGGGACCAGTCTCAGCGGCGCTGAGCCGATGCGGCGGCGCAGAAACAACTCCCAAGTCGCTGGCGCCCAGGAGACGCCGCAAGGAACTTGCCCTGGTGAGGCGGGCTGGTCCGCCTCACCAGAGAGTAGGCCCCGGCTTGTCCTGTACGACAACCATCCCGGGTATCCGTCTGCCGCCTGTGCTCTGGTGGCCCTGCCCCGGAGACACGGACGCATGGCACACCCGCCGACCTGCCCGCTTTTCCGGGCAGATATGGGGCCGAACTCTTGACTCGCGCTTTCTAGCCCATAGAATACAGACACAAGCGACGCACGCCGGCGTGGACCAGATCGGGTCCGGGCCGGCGTGTTTTTTGTTGGCCGAACGACCTACACGGAGACACCCCATGCTGAACGAAGTCGTCATCGAAGGGTACATCGTCGGGGACACCTGGAGCATGCACCATGACACGCTGTTCCGCCTGGCCTGCGAGCGCGACACGCCGCGCGGCCCGAAGGGAACAGACCCCCGCGATGGCCTGGACTACCTGACCGTGCGGCTGCCGGCCGCCCGCTTCGCCGGAGTCCCGCTGGCCCTGGACCGCAGCAAGCTGATCCGGGTCCACGGCTTCCTGCAAAGCCGCGAATACCAGGAGACGCTGGGCGCCTTCCTCAAGCGCGCCCACGGCCTGACCAGCCAGGTCCAGGCCGGCGACGAGACCCGGCGCCAGGTCACACACAACCGCGTGACCACCGAGGTCATCGCCGAGCGCGTGCTGCACCTGGACCGGCCGGCGCCCGCCCAGCGGGCCGGACGCGCGACCCAGCGGCCGGCGGCGGGCGAGCCCGCTCAAACGGAAGCCGCCCTGGCCGAGCCCGGCGCGTAGTCGGAACCTTTACAAACATCCGCCACCGCGCCCAACGACGACGGGCCGGCGGATCATACTTTTCCATGTTTTGCACTGGCTGCTCTACCAGCCGCCGGTGCCACATGCGCGTGACGCGCCGCCAGCCTTGCTCGGCCGCGGCCCGCCACGCAACGCCGAATCACACGCCGCCCGGGGGCCAGAGCTGACTGCTCTCCCGGCCGCGTGTCACCGGCGCGAGGACGCCCTTCACCAGGTGGTCCTTTCCGGGTTCACCGCCCGGCGCGCCGCCTTGTCTATGCTGTGTGCAGCGGCTTCGCAAATGCCGGCATAGCCTCTCCGCTGACGGCTGTCGCTCCGGGCGTGGATCCCGCCCGCGCGCCAGCGCCGTCCTCCGTCTGCTGAGACTCTGCTGCGTCTCAGTCTCTCTTAGGCAGCCGCCCGCAAAGCGGCCGCCTCGCATCGAACGGGGCCTGGCTGGCCCACCCCACACGCCGACCGCCGCTAGCGGTCCCCTTCTCCCCGGCGCTGAGCAGCCCGCGCCCGGAGAAGCCTAATCTGGTCGGGCTGTTTTCCCCACACGCGAGCTCACCGCGACTGGCTTCCAGGCCGCCGCCCTGCGAGCTCTCCCGATGCCGGCCCCAGGCCGGCCGGCGTCGGCAGCGTCCCTGGGCCTGATGCCCGCCGGGAACGGCCGGGAAGGTGCTGACCCACCTTCCCGGCCGCCGGCCAAACCCTACACGCCGGGCGGCGGCGACCGCCCACTTTCAACACGGAGACCCCACCATGACGACGATCCTGGTCGGGGCCGGGTGTCTGGCGCTGCTGGCCATGCTGGCCCGCGCCGCCTGGATCATCGCGTACGCCCTGAGCGGCCAGCGCGTGATCGACACCCGCCTCGACGACTACGTGCGCCGGCCCTGACTGATCAGCGGCGGCGAAGGGCTGAGACCAAACAGGTCTCAGCCACCCCACTGCGGAGAAGACCCGCTTCTCCGCAGCAGGGTCCGGCCCACACTGGTGGGCCGGCTTCGCCCGTCGCTCACAGGAGGCCTGGCATGTGGTTGTGGATCGTCGTCGTGGTGGGGGCCGCGTTGGTCGGACTGCCGCTCGCGCATGCGGCCTGGGTCGTGCATTACGCCCTGACCCGGGCCCGCCTGGACCAGCGCTTGAGCGAGTACGTCCAGCGCTAGATCGATCCTCACGTCCCCCCTGGGCCGGCCCCGCACCTGCGCGAGCCGGCCCTTTCCTTTGGCGAATTCCGCGCCGCCGCGTTTCTGCGCGGGCGCGTATTCATCCGTTTCCGGCGCCCTGCGCCGGACACCGCTGGCCCCGATCACCGCCGGGGCTTCTCTGTCATCCGCGCCGGCCGGCCCGCCGCGCGGATGCTCACCCACGGGGCCACCCACACGCAAGGAGTTCCATGACCGAACAGGAGAAACGCACCCAGAAGGCGCGCCTGGCCCTCGAGCGCGGCCAGTTCACGATCCGGCCGCTCACCGCGCACAGCTGGCGCATCATCAACGGCGAAGGCGGGACCTATATCGTCCGCCTTCAGGACAACGCCTGGGCCTGCACCTGCCCGGACTTCACCGAGACGTGCCAGCCGAACGGCTGGACGTGCAAGCACATCGAGGGCATCCGGCTGTCGCCGGCTGTCCCCCACTCGGAGCACCCCATGACCCTGAACATCCACCAGGCCTGGACCACCCTCACCGGCCGCCCGCTGGGCGAGGTTATCCAGGCCCTCAAGGCCGTCCTGCCGCCGGCCGCGTACAAGCCCGTCCCCGGCTCGCCGGGCCTGACCGACATCGACCCGTCCTACCTGACCGAGAAGGCCACCGACCTCTTCGGCCCGGCCGGGCTGGGCTGGTTCTACCAGTACGAGCCGCGCGACCTGGAGGTCGTGGCCCTGGACAAGACCCGCAAGAACGGCGGCGGCGAGTACACGACCTTCGAGGCCAACCTGCTGCACTTCGCGCTGTACTTCCGCTACCTGGACGCGGACGGCGAGCTGCGGCTGAGCGACCCGATCCTGGCCACCGGCGGCAACACGAACGAGAACCGCTCGTACGCCATCCGCGGCGCGCTGACCAACGCCATCGGCGCGGCCTTCGCCAAGCTGTGCTGGCAGCTGCCGGTCTACCAGGGACTGCTCGACCACAAGAACGCCGGCCAGCAGTTCGCCAAGGCGAACGGCGGCGGCCAAGACAAGGGCGCGAATGGGCATGGTGCCAACGGCACCACCAGCCCGAATGGCCACACCGGCGCGACTGCGAAAGGCCCCGCCAACGGCCACAAGGATCCGGTCCAGCCGGCCGCGGTCACGCCCGAGCCGGCCGGCGCGGTCTGCCTGACCTTCGGCACCAAAGCCCACCCGGAGTTCAAGGGCCAGGCCCTGGCCGAGGTGGTCAAGAGCGCCGACGGCCGCGACCTGGTGCGCTACCTGGCCAGCCCACAGTGGGCGGCGGACACGGACGAGAAGCGGGCCATCAAGCAGGCCTGCGAAACGCTCGCCCCCACCTTGCCCGCTGAAGCGCCGGCCCCGGCCGGTCAGCCGGCGTGAGGACATGCGCACACAACTGCCGGCTGAGACTCAGCATCACCCCAAACCACCACACGGAGAATTTCCCATGTCCAACAACACGTATGAGAAATGCGTCTTCGTCGGCCACCTCGGCCGCGACCCCGAGACCCGCACGTCCAACGGCGGCAAGCCGATGTGCACTTTCCCGCTGGCCGTCGAAGGCCCGCGCAAGGGTGAAGACGGCCAGGCCGAGACGCTCTGGCTGGACGTCGTCACCTTCAACAGCACGGCCGAAGCCTGCCAGCAGTATCTGAACAAGGGCGGCAAGGTCCTGGTGGAGGGCAAGCTCAACCCGCCGCGCACGTACGAGCGCCGCGACGGGGGCACGGGCGTCGCGCTCTCGCTGTGGGCCGACCGCGTCCTGTTCCTGGACGGCCGGCGCCGCGAGGCCGAGGACGCCCCGGCCGCCGAGCCGAGCCCGGAGATCCCGTTCTAGCTCGAACCGACGGAGGGGCTGCCTGGCGCAGCCCCTCCGTTACTCATCACTCCCATGACCACCTACACGTACAGCCCGGATACCCGGGCGCTGGATACCATTCTGGAGGCCCTCGACCTGCCGCTGGACGAGCAGGAGCGGGCCCTGGCCCTGGACGCCCTGCGCGAGCTGCTGGCCGGCCTGGAAGATGAGCCGCACGACCTCGCCGAGCAGCTGGTGAGCGCCGTCGAGAAGGGCGTCGGCCTGGGGCTGGAGGACGCGCCCTTCGCGGCCGCCGTCGCCGCTGTGCGGCGCGTGCTGGCGCCGGCCTGGCCGGCTCCCGCCCCGGACGCTTTCCTGGAAGCCGGCTACGAAGACCGCTGGGTCGAGCCGCTTCTGGCCGACTGAAGATGTCGGAGGACCGCTGAAACAACGTCGGCGGTCCTCCGACTGCGGGCCAACGCTATCGCGACCCGCACGTTGCTCCAGCTTGAGCCTGATACAATCTCCCCAAGGCCGCCCAACGCTATGCAACTTGTTATATGCCTGGGCTCAGGAGCAAAGCAGGCGTGCTAACCGTTAAGGCCAAAGTCCCAGCTCATGCCGGCTACCCCCCGGTGCTGCCGGTCGTTCTCCCGAGCCTGCCGGAAGTCCGCGATTTCGCGCACCATCTGCATGCCGCCGGCAAGGCCTGGCAAGGCGAGTTTCTGGGTTGGCCGGCGGCCTATACCCCTCAAAGCCGCGCTAAACCGAAGGGCTCCAAGATGCGCTTCACGCCGGCGGAATTCTGGATCGGCGAGAGCGGCATCTGGTTCTTTTCGCTGATGTGGGAGCACGGCCGCGACAAAGACCCGGTGGCGTTCCTGGACGATCGCGGAATCGTGAAGTCCCCTTGAGTCCCGCTCCACCGCTCTGACACAGCCAACTCGTCGCTCCAATAACTGAGAGACTACGACGCAAAAGGCGCTGACTTGATCAGCGCCTTTTGCGTGCCATCCAGCTGTCTGCTGGATGGCCGTCCCACTCCTTGTGAACGTCGCCTGGCTTCGGCCGGCACGCTTCCGCTGAGCGCGCTGTAAGCCCCGCCTTGCGGGGCGACGCGCTCCCCCGTCTCGCCGGCCCGTGCCTCGTGGCCGGTTTTTCTTCGCCTGCGCTCCGCCTCGGCCGGCCGCGCAGGCCGCTTCCCCACACGGGCCGAACACAAGGAGAACCACACCATGACCGTCAAGACGCTCCCGGCGCCCCGCCTGGCGCCGGCCTTCCGGCCGGCCTCGCCGCCTCAGGTTGTGCCGCATCTCGGCTGCTACCTGGTGACGCTCGCCCCCGGAGTCATGCACGTCGTCAACAAGAACCGCGCCTGTCTGTGCGACCTGGGCGCGGACTGCCCGGCCGTCCCGGCCGTGGCGGACTATCTGCGATCCGGCGGCCAGCGCGCGCCCGATCTGCCCGCGCACCGCCTGATCCCCGAGCGCTGCCCGGTCTGCGGCGGGCCCGTCAAGTTCGAGCCGCGCCTGTGCTCGCCGACGCGCGGCGCCGGCTGGATCTGCCTGGACGCCGCCACACAGGGCGGGCCCGGTGAGAGTCGGGATGTGCCGACCGGCCTGGACATCCCGGGCCGCTCACACTACTGGCGCCACATGTGGGCACGGCTGCTGTTCCGCTGGCTCCATCAGGGAGGCCAGGCATGAACGGCCAGCCGACCCTTCCGTCTGAACCGCCACTGCGTTCTGCCGGCGCGCTGCCGCTCCGCGAGCGGCCGGCCTACCGGGTCCAGATGGACAGCGCGGCCTGCAGTCTGGTCGAGTTGGCCGCCGCCCTGATCGGCGGGCCGGGCCAACTGGAGACCGCCCAGCGCCTGATCGCGCAGTTCGGTTCCGCCCGCGCGCTCGCCCGGGCCAGCGCCGCCGACCTGGCGTCCATCGCCGGCATTGGCGACGTGGCCGCGGCGCGCCTGTGCTCGGCCTTCGAGTTGGGCCGGCGCGCTCAGGCCCCAGACGGCGACCGGCCCGTCATCAAGTCGCCGGCGGAGGCGGCCGCGCTCTTCCAGGCGCGGCTGGAGCACCGCGAGCAGGAGTACCTGTACGTGCTCCTGCTCAACACCCGCAACGGCGTCCTCGGCGACCCGATCGAGGTCTACCACGGCTCACTCAACACGTCCCTGATCCGCGTCGGCGAGATCTTCCGCCACGCGGTCAAGGCCAATGCCGCCGCCATCATCGTGGCGCATTCGCACCCCTCCGGCGACCCATCCCCCAGTCCCGAAGATGTCGCGGTCACCCGCGCCATCGCCGAGGCCGGCAAGCTCCTGGACATTGAACTGCTTGACCACCTCATCTGGGGTCATGGCCGCTTCGTGTCCTTGAAAGAGCGCGGGTTGGGTTTCTGAACACACGCCCCTCACAAGGAAGACAACTACCTATGAAGACCTACATCGGCCAACGGCCGGCGGACGATGGCGAAGCGCCTGGCGCTTTGCTCGAGGCCGCCGCCATGGGCGTTTGCCCGGAGAGCTGTCGGGTTGTGGTCGTCGAAGACGACGGCCAGCCCCGGCCACTCCCCCTCATCGTGCGCCACGCCAACTCCTTCGAGTGGGGCTACGCCGGCTCAGGCCCGGCGACCACGGCCCTGTCGATCCTCACGGACTATCTCGGCTACGAGCCGGACCGGCCGCTCTACCAGCGCTTCAAGTTCGCGTTTCTGGCAACGGCGCCGCACGCCGGCTTCACGCTAACCGGCGATACGATCGCCGCCTGGCTGGCCGAGCAACCGGACGGCCGGCAGCGCGATGGCCTGGAGATCCAGACCGGCTTTCAGGCCTGGATCGCCGCGCCGGCTCGCGCCCGCAGCCCGGAAGTGGACTACGGCTGCTGGTGGACGCTGGACGCGCACCGCAGTCACCCCCGCTGGCGCGTGTCCTTCATCGTGGACACCGGCGAGGTGTACGCCGTCGAGCTGACGAGTCAGCGCCCGGACCGCTTCATCGTCCTGGGCCGCGTCCCTGGCGGCCGCCAGGCAATGGAAACCACCGACCCCCCGTTCGGGGGGCGGGTGTGCGGCTGGGCCGAGGGCGAGCTGTACCTGCCCGACCTGGCTGGCCGCTTCGAATAACACCACTCACATGGAACCACCATGCCCAACGTTTCGTTCACGGACGCCGTCGCCGCCCTTCAGCGCCGCGCGGCCACCGGCCGGCGGGAGCTACCCGCCGGCTTCCAGGTGCGGCCGGCCGCCGAACCGGAGTGGGTCACGGTCGCCGGCCGCTGCCTGATCACGGATACGGAGTTCTCGGTCTTGGTCCGCCGCGCGGACCTTGAGTCCTGGCAGGCCATGCAGGCGTATGCCGAAGAGGCCTTCCCCTATCTCTCGGAAAGCGACCGCGAGTTCCTGATCTCGGGCTTCTCGCCCGCCGGCTGGGACAAGGTCTTCCCGCCCGAAGACGACGAGTAGCCTTTCAACCCCATCACACAATCAACACGCAGGCGGCGGGCCGGCTCATCTCTGAACCGGCCCGCCGCCTTCACACGGAGTCCCCCTATGCTGTCCACCACGCTGCCGCGCACTGCCCTCCCACAGACGGGCTCCGACGCGGCCCATCTGGTCGTGCCCCTGCAGGCGGGGCCGGCCTACACCTGCTTCCGCTGCGGCCTGCCCGCCCACGGCATCACCCCCTGGCCCGTCTCGTTCACCAGCCCGTCCCTCCTGGACGCATGGGCCGGCCACATCGGCTACCTGAAGCTGACCTGCGCCTGCCCGGCGGCCGGCCGGGTTGCCCGCCTGGGCGACTGGATCACGCCCCTGGCGCTCCACACGGACCTGGAGGCCTTCCCGTCCTGGGAGGCCTTCGCGGACGCCAACGTCCAGGCCGTCCGCCAGGCCGTGGCCGCCCTCGCGGCCGCCGTCCCGGCCGATGACCTGGCCCTGGATGCCCCGGCCCGCATCGTCCACCAGGTGCTGGCTGGCCGGCTCGCGCCGGCCGCCGCGGTCGCCGAGCTCCAGGCCCTGCTCAAGGCCAACGCCTGATGGCCGGTCAAACCATCACCCTGACTGCCACGCTCACAGTCTCCATCCCGAACGGCGCCTTCGATCAAAACACCATCCGAGCGCATCTCGCCGACGCGATGCGGGACCGCCAGTGGCTGGA
>ERZ761602.7251-NODE-7251-length-11899-cov-4.073877_pt1 | contig 11899 bp, 11 predicted proteins | sample MGYA00512165_ERZ761602 | MGnify/ENA primary metagenome ERZ761602 (study PRJEB28899, sample SAMN02445085) | bioreactor sludge metagenome | biome: EBPR sludge; isolation source: Thorneside wastewater treatment plant | place: Australia: Brisbane, Thorneside... | reverse complement strand
GCCGCCGATCAGGCGCGCGCGCGGAGCGGCCCGGTCGCCCTCGTCGTCGAGAAGGGCAGCTTCGAGGCGTACGCCTTGAAGGACCCGGGTCGGCCGGAGATCGAGCTGAGCCGCGAGCAGGCCATCGAGCGCTTCGTCGCGGCGCTCCCCGACGGCGCCAGCGTCGTCTCCACGACCGGCATGCCCTCGCGCGAGCTCTTCGAGGTGCGGCGCCGCCTGGGCCAGCCGCACGACGCCGACCTCTTGGTGGTCGGCGGCATGGGCCACGCGTCGCAGATCGCGCTCGGGGTCGCGCTCGCGCGCGAAGCGCGACCGGTGTACTGTCTCGATGGGGACGGTGCTGTCATCATGCACACGGGCGGGCTCGCCACCATCGGGGCCCTCGCCCCCGCAGGCTACAAGCACGTCGTCGTGAACAACGGGGCGCACGACAGCGTCGGCGGCCAGCCGACGGCCGGCTTCTCGTTCGACATCTGCGCCGTCGCGCGCGCGGCCGGGTACAAGAGCGCTGTTCGCGCCGTGACCGCGGCCGAGGTCGACGCCGCGCTCGCCGCGCTCGCCGCCGCGCCCGGCCCAGCCCTGGTCGAGATCTGGGTGAAGAAGGGCGCGCGCAAAGATCTCGGGCGCCCCACCCAGAGCCCCGCCGACCTGAAGGCCGCGTTCTCGGCGTGGACCCGGCGCGGTGCGTAGAAGATTCTGAACCGGCCAAGCGAGGCGCCGGGAGGCGGAGGCCTCGGATCGACGTGCCTGCGGATTTGTAACCGTCCCCTTCGGTCAGCCCCAGACGTCGTCGTCGGCCTGCGCTCGCGCTCGTGCGTCCACGGCGCGACGCAAGATGGCGCCATCGACCCCGAGCGCGGAGAGGCGCGCCAAGAGCTTCGTCCACTCGCTTCCGTGAACGAACGTCAGCCGCAGCCAACGGTCGACCACGACGACGGCGGTCGCGCGCGCGTCCTCGAGGCGCCCGCAGCCGATGAGCGCGTCGAGGACGGTGAAGTGGACCGTCCGCTCCCAAGAGGGTTGAGCGAGATCCGTCGACACGTAGGGGAGCGCCAGATCGATCAGGCCCAATCGCGCGACAGCCTCGACATAGTAGGGGACGGTCTCGTCGTCCTTCGGTGGGGAGGGGAGGCGGTCCGTGCCCGAGGGCGCCGGCACCGGCGCAATGTGGAGCGCAATCTGGGGCGCCCGCTCGATGATCGCGCGCGGGCTGTCAGGTAGCTCGACCCCCGGCAGCGTTCGGAGCCTTCGCGAGGCCCTGCCGATCCGTCACACGCGGCCAGTCACCCTTGGGTCGGCCAATCTCTTCGGCGTCTTCGCAGGCCGCCTCGTGATAGCGCGCGCCGTCTTCACACGGCCACGAATCCGCGAATGGCAAGCACGCCGCCCCGCCCCACGCGAGCAGGCTCAAGAGGTCGGTGAGGTTTGCCGCCACGACGCGCGCGCCGTCGCGGTCGGCATAGACGATCGGCAAGCTGTCGGTCGGCTGGCTATCGTCACCGACGACGAAGCCGAAGTGTCCGAGACTCACCGCAGTTCGCGCGAACACTTTCACACCGTCGGGCGTCAAGCCGGGGATGGGATCCAACGTCGAGAGCACATCCTCGGGCGCATCCTCGGCAATCCAGTCGAGAACGATCGGGATGTCGGCGAACGCATCCTCGGGCACGACCGGATCGATCTCGTACGCCAGCTCGATGAGCCGCGTGAGGGTTTCACCGGGCGGCAGACCGAGGCGCATCGTGAGCTCGAAGCCGGAGGGGCGCTGCATGCCGACCGCGTCTAGCACGCCGGGGCCGACGCCAGCGTGGGAGGCCTCCCGATCACTGCAGAATGGCGCGCGCGCCAGCGGTCAGGACTCGGCACCTCCTATCTGTTGCGCCGCTCGCCCCCGCCGTCCTCACCGTTCTCCTGCCCGCCGGGCGGGTCCTCGCGTCCGGAAAGATGGCGTTCACCTTCCTCGCTTGGAACCTGTTCCTCGCGGCACTGCGCCTTCTTTCTTGCACCGCCGTGACCCTGGTGGTCGCGGCCGTCTTCGCTTCGGCCTATTTCGCGCTCACACCGCCCCGGCGTGCCCGGCAGCCAGGCTGAAGTCAGCGTTCTCGGCGTGGACCCGGCGCTGAGGTCGCTCGCGGCGGGCAGCGTCGAAGGCGCTTCTGCCGCGCGCGCAAGCGTGCGAGAACCACGGCCCCGATGGCCTTACCCCGACACGTCTTTCGCGAGTACGACATCCGCGGCGTCGCCGATCGCGACCTGAGCAGCGATCTCGTGCGCGACGTCGCGCTCGCCTACGCCAGCCAGCTCGGCTCCGAGCTCGGCCGCCCGCTGCGGGTCGCGCTCGGCCGCGACGGCCGCGTCTCGAGCCCGCGTATCTTCGACGCGTTCGCCGACGGGCTCCGGCACGCGGGGGCCGCCGTGACCGACATTGGCGTCGGGCCCACGCCGCTCCTTTACTTCGCCGCCCACCACCTCCGGACCGACGGCGCCGTCCACATCACCGGCAGCCATAACCCGGGCGACGACAACGGCCTCAAGATGATGCGCGGGACGGGGTCGTTCTTCGGGGCCGACATCCAGGGGCTGGCCTCGCGGATCGAGGCGGGCTTCCTCGACGCCGGCGCCGCACGCGGGTCGATCGAAGTGGTCGACGTCTCGGACGCGTACGTGGCGGCGGTGACGGCCGCGGTGCGCCTGCCGGGCGCTGCGCGCTGCCGCGTGGTGCTCGACGCCGGCAACGGGGCGGGCGGCCCCCTCGGTGTCCGCACGCTGCGTGCGCTGGGCTTCGACGTCGACCCGCTCTTTTGCGACATCGACGGTCGCTTCCCCAACCACCACCCCGACCCGACCGTCCCCAAGAACCTCGAGGCGCTCACCGCGCGGGTGCGCGAGACGGGCGCACCGATCGGCATCGCGTTCGATGGCGACGGCGATCGCATCGGCGCGGTCGACGAGCGCGGCGAGGTCCTCTGGGGCGACAAGCTCATGGTCCTGTTCGCGCGGTCGGTGCTGCGCGACAGCCCCGGCGCGACCATCCTCGGTGAGGTGAAGTGCTCGGAGACGCTCTTCTCCGACATTCGCGCCCACGGCGGCCGCGCGCTCTACGCCAAGACGGGCCACTCGCTCATCAAGACGCGCATGAAGGCGGAGCGGGCGCTCCTCGCCGGCGAGATGAGCGGGCACATCTTCTTCGCCGACCGGTACTTCGGCTTCGACGACGCCATCTACGCGGCGGCGCGCCTCCTCGAGATCGTGGTCGGGCAGGCCGAGCCGGTCTCGTCACTCCTCGCCGACGTACCGGCGACGGCAGTGACGCCCGAGCTCCGCGTCGACTGCGCCGACGACAAGAAGTTCGACGTGGTGAAGCGGGTGCTCGCGCACTACAAGCCGACGCACCCCGTGCTCGACATCGACGGCGCGCGCGTCGACTTCGGCGACGGCGCGTGGGGCCTTTGCCGAGCCTCGAACACGCAGCCCGTGCTCGTGCTGCGCTTCGAGGCCAAGACCGACGCGCGTCTCGGCGAGATCCGCCGTGAGGTGGAGGCGGTCGTCGCCGACGCGCTCGGATGACGCCGGCGGGGCCGAAAGAGTCGGCCGACGTGTGGACGGTCCGGCGCGTCCTCGCCTGGGCCAGCGACGATCTGAAAGACAAGGGCAGCGACACCCCGCGCCTCGACGCCGAGCTCTTGCTCGCGCAGGTCCTGGGCACGAACCGGATCGGCCTCATCGTCGATCCCGAGCGGCCGCTCTCGAAGACCGAGCTCTCCGCGTACCGCGATCTTCACAAGCGGCGTCGCGCCGCCGAGCCGGTCGCGTACATGCTCGGTGTCCGTGAGTTCTACGGGCGGCCCTTTCGCGTCGACAAGCGTGTGCTGGTGCCGCGCCCCGACACCGAGGCGCTCGTCCAGGTGGGCATCGATCGCCTCGTGTCCCGCTCGCTCTCGGCCCGCGCCCTCGACCTGTGCACCGGCTCTGGTTGCGTCGCCGTTACCCTCGCGTGCGAGCGGCCGACCTGGACCGTCCTCGGCACCGATCTGTCGGACGACGCGCTCGCGGTCGCGCGCGACAACGCCGCTCGCCTGGGCGCTGCGCCGCGCTGCTGGTTTCGTCGGTCCGACTTGTTCGCCGACCTCGGGGTCGACTACCCGTTCGACCTGATCACCGCCAACCCGCCCTACATCGCGGTCGGCGAAACGCTCCCCACGACGATCGTCGAGCACGAGCCGCACCTCGCGTTGTTCGGCGGCGACGACGGCCTCGACGTGGTTCGCAAGATCATCGAGGGCGCGCCGGCCCACCTGGCACCGGGCGGCGTGCTCGCGCTCGAGATCGGCGCGGGCCAGGCGCCGGCTACTGCCGCGCTACTCTCGGCGAGCGGCTTCGAGGACGTACGCGTCGTGAAGGACTACGGCGGCATCGAGCGGGTCGTGAGCGGGGTCCGTAGCAAACTTGAAAAACTGCTAGTCGACTACTAGATTTTCTAGGATGTCACACGTCCCGCGGACACGCCTGGCGCGCACCGTCGAGCGTCTGCTCCGCGCGAGCCCAGTGGTCGCCCTGCTCGGTCCGCGTCAGTCGGGCAAGACGACGCTCGCGAGAGAGCTCTTGGCCAAGCGCACGGGCGAACGATTCGACCTCGAAGACCCGCGTGACGCTCGGCGGTTGGAGGAGCCGCTCACCGCGCTCGAGGAGTTGCGCGGGCTCGTCGTGATCGACGAGGTTCAGCGGGCGCCGGGGTTGTTCGACGTGTTGCGGGTGCTCGCCGACCGCAAGCCCCTCCGGGCGCGTTTTCTCGTCTTGGGCAGCGCATCTCCCGAGCTCTTGAGGCAGTCGTCCGAAACGCTCGCGGGGCGGGTCCGTTTCGTCGAAATCGGCGGGTTCAACCTCGACGAGGTCGGCGCTGGCAATTTCAAGAAGCTCTGGGCGCGTGGCGGTTTTCCGCGCTCCTACCTGGCACGCAGTGAAGCGGACAGCATGGGTTGGCGCGAGGACTTCATCCGTACGTTCGTGGAGCGAGACCTGGCCGCCCTCGGGGTGACGGTGCGGTCCCCGCTGCATCTGCGAAAGCTTTGGACGATGCTTGCGCACCGTCATGGGCAGCCGTGGAACGGTGCAGAGCTCGCGGGCGCGCTCGGCGAGACCTATCCGACCGTAAAGCGGCACCTCGACTTGCTCACCGCGGCGCTGGTCGTGCGTCAGCTCCCGCCGTGGTTGCCGAACTTGGAGAAGCGGCTGGTGAGGTCGCCCAAGGTCTATGTTCGTGACAGCGGGCTCCTGCACACGCTCCTCGGCTTGGGGACGCGACGAGCGATAGAGCAGCATCCGGTGCTGGGCGTCTCGTTCGAGGGGTTCGTCCTGGAGGAGATCGCCGCGCGCGTTGGCGCTCGCGATCTCTACTTCTGGTCGACGCACGCCGGAGCCGAGCTCGACATTCTCTGGCGTGGTGCCAAGGGTCAGGTTGGCTTCGAGGTCAAGTGGGCGGACGCTCCGCGGATGACGCGTTCGATGCACGTCGCTCTCGAGGACCTGTCGCTCGACTCGCTGTTCGTCGTCTATCCGGGTGACAAGCGGTACAAGCTGCGGCCAAACGTCGAAGCGTTGCCGATCACGCAGCTCGAAGCCGTGCTCGCGTGAGCGGCGCCTAGCAGGCAGCTCCTTCTTGAAAAGCCTACGGTCGACCCATAGATTTTCGAGGATGCACCATCCGTTGCGCGGTTGCTCCCCGAGCTCGATCGCGAGGCTCGTCAGGGTTGGCCCTCTCGTCGCCCTCCTCGCATGCGGCGACTCGGACGCGACGGGGGCCGGCGCGGCGTCGGGCAGCGGCGTCTCGTCGGGGCCGGGCTCGAACGGCTCGAATGGCTCGAACGGCTCCAGCGGATCGAGCGGCAGCACCCCGACGCTGCCCTACTCGGTCGACGTCACGTTCTCGAACAACGGCGCGAGCGGCGTCACACGTGTGAACTTCGCGGTACCGCTGGTACCGGGCAAACTCTCCGACGAGACGCTGGTGCGCGTGGTCGTCGACGGCCAAGAGGTCGGGCGCGCCACGCGCGGTCTCGCGCGCTATCCGGACCAGAGCTTCCGCAGCGTGCAGGTGCAGCTCGACATCGATCCGGGCGTGATCACCGCCGCGACGATCGGCCTCGGAGAAGCGCCCGGCGTCGCGCCCCTCACGCTCGAGCCGGTCGAGGTGACGCTCGTGTCACCGGACGGCGAGGTGGGGCCTCTCGTGTACACGCTCCTCCCCGCGAGCTGGCTCTCGGCGTCGGGGGTCGCCGGGCCGCTGGTTCCGGAGGCCGAGGTGGCCGGCACCGATCTCGACGGGTGGTCGACGCGCTGCGACTACGACGCGTTCGATACCGACGCGTTCCTCGCCGACGGCGCGGCCACCACGCGCGCGGTGTGGCTCTACGATCGCGTGGCCGCGATGTACCGAGGCTACGCGCGGCGCGGCACGGTGAGCCCGCTCGCGTCGGGCTACCGCGAAGCCAACATGTACCGGAACCTCATCACGGGCACCGGGACGAGCGCGCGCAACGGCCTGCCCCAGGGCGCGGAGAGCGATCCGAAGTACCAGTACGCCGAGAACCTGGCGATGCACTACCTGCTCACCGGCGACGACCGCGCCCGTGAGGCGGCCGAGGCGATGGCGCTCGGCATGACCGAGCTGTGGCCGAGCCCCCAGTACGACGGCGGCTCCGACAGCTGGACGGAGCGCAACGCCGGCTTCGCGCTGCTCGCTTACACCTGGGCGGCGATCGTGAGCGACGATCAGTCGGCGACGCTCTGGGCCGCAGCCGACGAAGCCGTCGCGGCCTACCTCGCCATCCAGGCGACGTATCCCGCGGGCTACACCGACCCGGACGCGCGCTGCTTCGCGCACCACGGCGATGCGCACGATCCGAGCGAGGGCAACCCGTACTTCGGTTGCAGCCCATGGATGAGCGCGATCCTCGCCGATGGCCTCGACGCTTATGCGCGCGAGCGTGGCGGGCAGCAGGGCGCCGACGCGCGCGCGGCGCTCGTCCGGCTCGGCCGCATCATCGCGCGCGACGGCATCGATGGTACGGGCAACCCCTACTACTGGATGGGCGTCGGCACCCCCGAGGCTGCGATCGACGACTACCTCGAGCACATCGGCGAGAGCGCGTACACGGTGGCGATGGCCTGGGCGTACGACGGCGGCACCGACGCGACGCTGCGGGCCGCCGCCGACGCGCTCACGCTCAAGTTCAAGACCGAGGGTGAGGTCGGGCAGTTGCGGAGCTTCAACTGGCAGTGCCGCTCGGCGGTGATGACGCCGACGTTCTTGGCGCCGTGAAGCCCCGCCCAGAGCGGGCGCACGGGCTCAGTCGTAGATCGCGTCGACCAGCAGCTCGTGGCCGTGCACCGTGAAGGATTCGCCGGGGCCCCGCGTTTCGCTGGTCCAGTTCCGACCGTCGCGGCGACGGACCTCGATCCGCCGCTCGTCTTGCGACACCAGGACGTACTCCTCGAGAGACTCGAGCTGCTGGAACAAGGCGAAGCGCTCGCTGCGATCGCGGCGCTCCGTGGATGGTGAGAGCACCTCGACCACCACGCGCGGGTTGGTGATGGCTTCCCCGAGGCTCTTGCCGTTCTTGTCCTTCGCGCCGCGGGTGAGGATTGCCCCGCACACGATGCTGGCGTCTGCGTACGTCGAATGCTGCGCTTGCTCGACGTAGAGCAACGCATCGGACGAATAGACGCGACACTCGGCCGTGACCGGTAGGGCTCGGATCATGGCTGCCGACAGTCGACCGTGCTCTGGCGTGCCACGCGACATGGCGTAGACGAGGCCGTCGATCCACTCATGCTTGGTCTCGCCGCTCGACTCGAGCGCGAGATACCGATCGAACGGCATCAGCGGGATCTGGACCGCGGTCGACATGGCCCGACCAGTGTACGACCGTTCTCAGGGCGAGGTGTAGAGCGACATCCGAAAGCCGACCGCGAAGATGGGGCGACGGATCGTGTTGCTGAAGAGATAGTGCGCGCCCATGTACGGCCCCATCTTGAGCTTCCACGCTTCGATCCCCTCCCAGAACGCGCCGGCGAAGATGTACGAGGCGCCGCCACCGTCGACGAGCACCTCGTCGGTCTCGTTGTCGGTCGTCTCGGCGAAGCCGATGCCGAACTCGCTCATCGCGCCGAGGTTTCGCCACTGACCGCCGAGCGCGTAGAGCGGATACACGTCGGTGTGAAAGAGGAGCAGCGGTGACTGCGTGCGCGTCGACTCGGCGTAGATCGAGCTGAAGCCGCCGCCGACCCCGAAGCTCAGCCAGTCGATGAACGCGCCGCCGAGCCAGAGCGACTGCGAGGGCGCGAAGCCGAGGCCGCTCTCGGTGTAGTAGCGCTCGCGGCCGATCTTCTTCGAGTCGTTCGGGAAGCCGTTCGACGCGCCGAGCCCGGCCGAGACCGCGAGACCGACCGTGAAGCCGCCACGGTGCTCGGGCGGCGCCGTCTCCCATGCTTGCGACTCGTCGGGGGGCGCGTCCTTCTCGGCGTCCGCCTCCTTCGGGGTGGCGCGAGCTTGGGCCGCTTCTTTGGGCTCTTGCTTGGGCGGCGCGGCGGGCGCCGGCTCGGCCGCGTTAGCCAGGCCAGGCACGAGGAGCGTAAGCGTCAGAACACTCGCGCCGATCACCCCCCTCGACGAAGGCGAGGGGGGCCGGGGGGGTGAAAGAGCAGCCATACCGTGTCCGCGCCGGAGCGCGGGAGAGACGTTACTTCACGACCGTGTCGCAACCTACGACGATCTCGACCTTGGCATTCGAAGCCGTCGTGACGTCGGTGCAGGCCTTGCCCAAGAGCTCGAGCGTGTCGGCATCGGTGTAGTCCCAGCAGCCGTCGGTCTCGCAGGTGTCGCTCACGTCGCTGCGCCTCGGGAGCGTCGACGTCGCCATCTCGAGCGTGAGCGAGACGTTGACCTTGTCGGGGTTGATGATCTCACCCGGCGGCGGCGGGGGCAGATCGTAGGTGCACCCGAGGGCCTGGCCGCGGATCTGCTTGATGGCGTCGGCGAGGACCTGACCATCGAACGCGCCGGTGGTGAGATCGAGGTGACAGGGCACCGCGGGCGCCGCGCCGCCCTGCGTGAACGTCGCCGCCTGATCGCAGTCGGCGGGGACGGTGCCGGGCGAGCCGCTGACGGCGTACGTCGAGAGGGCGAGCTTCATCTGGTAGGGCGGCGTGGCGAAGCCGCCCATCATGGCCCCGTTCGAGTCCGAGCCCGGCAAGCCGACGATGAACGTGTTGACCGGCTTCATCGGGTCGTCGCGGTTCATCGTGATCATCTGGTTCACGTTGTCCGGGTGCTCCCAATCGAGGCAGGCACCGTCGGTGAACGCCGGTCGAGCGGGACTCGCGAGGCTCGTGCACGAGAAGCCGCCGTCGGTGACCAGGACGAGGATCCGCTTCTCGATGTCGTAGGCTTTCAGCGCCTGGTAGGCGGCGTTCATCGCGTCGTAGATCGGCGAGCCGTCGTCCATGTTGGAGAGCGGAAAATTCGTGGCCAGGTAGTCGTAGATGCTCTTGCGCACGCCGCCCTGGTTCGACTTGTCCGTGCCGGCGAGCGCGAGGGGCACCTGCGCGAGCGCGGTCGTGCCGCACGAGACCTGACCGATCAGCGGGCCGCACACGTCACACCCCGTCCCGCAGGCGTACTGACACAGGCACTCGGGTGGGTTGGTCAGGCTTGCCGGGAACGCGATGAGCCCGAGCGACATCGTGTCGAACGCGTCGTTGTCGATCGCCTGCACGACCGCGAGCTGCGCCGTCGACCATTTGCTGTTCGTGTTCATGCTCGCGCTCTTGTCGAGCACGATCAGCATCGCCGCCGGCTGCTGCACCGCCTCGTCGGTGAACGTGGCGCACTCTTCGAAGCCACCGGCGCCTCCGGACGACGACGAGGCGAAGTCACCGCCCTGGCCGGAGGTGCTGCCGGCGCCGGCGCCGCCGCCGCCCCCGTCGTCACTCCCCGCTGCGCAACCGATGGCGATCCCGAAGACGGGGCAGACCTGAAAGAGTAAGCGCCGCATGGATTCCTCCTTGCAGCCTCACAGGTTAACAGAAACCAAACCCTCAGGTTTCGTCGTCTTCGAACGGGCTCCCGAGCTCGTCGACCATGCCGGTCCCGCCCTCGATCGGGATCGCGCGGGCCAGCGCCACGCGCTCGATCATCAGCGCCAGATCGGGCAGCTTCGCGACCTCGGGGAGGAACTGGTGCGAGCCGTCCCAGAGATCGAGGCGGATCTTCTTGAGCTTGCTCGGCGCCGACTCGACCGGGGCGCGCGCGACGCCGGACGGCGTGGCCGGGATCGCGACGCGGTCGATCTGCGCCCAGGCCAGCCGCTTGATGCGCGGCACCCCCATCGGGAGCACCTCGCGCGTCTCGATGCCGTCGGGGTGCACGATGACGCCGCTCATGTAGCGACGCATCATCGCGGCGAGCCCGCTCACGAAAAGCATGAGCGCGAAGAACTGGGCCGGCATGACGCGCATGCGATCGCCGACCACCACCGTCTGGTAGAGCCACGTGCCGTCGGGCAAGAGCGGCGCCGCGACGATCGCGAGGCCGATCGTGCAAACGATGCCGAAATACAGGACCGTGGGCAGCCGCTCTCTCCACGGGGGGAGGAACGTGGCCTTGGTCGGCTTGTACGTCATGTCGAAGCCGGGCGGACGCGACACTCGGGCCATGGAAGATCCTCGCGCGAAGAAGGCAGTATAGGACGGACACCCCCACCGCGGGGCGGTTCCCTCCGGCCGTGCCCTCTTCGATTCTTCGGGGCCGTGCCCCTTGGGTCCTGCTAAGAGCCCGGGGTGGTCACGGCCTGGAAGCCCGGATACCCGCTCGTCGTGCCTCGCTCGAAGCCCGGCTTCGGCGCAGGGGTCGCCGCGTTCTTCGGCGGGTTCAGAATCCTCTTCGGCACCATCCGAGCGTGGCCCTACGCGGCCGTTCCGGTGCTCGTCGGCCTCGCCCTCTTCTTCACGTTCTCGATCGCGTCGACCTTTCTCCTCGTCGCCCAGATCGAGAGCTGGCTCGGGGGCGACGGCTGGTGGGTGCCGATCGTGCAGGTCCTCGCCTCGATCGTCGCGGTGATCGTGAGCGCCTTCGCGGCCCTCGCGCTCGCGCAGCCGGCGTCGGGCCCCGCGCTCGAGGCGCTGTCGCGCGTCACCGAGCGTGAGCTCGGCATCCCCGAGCACGCGCCGACACCGTTCCTCACCGACGTCGCGCGCGCGACCGGCTCGGCCATGCTCGGCCTCACCGGGGGGATGCTCGCCTTCATCGTCCTGCTGTTGATCGGGCTCATCCCCGGCGCGGTCGTCGTCACGGTTCCCTTGAAGTTCGTAGCCGCCGCCGTGTTCATCGGCTGGGACCTCTGCGACTACCCCCTCAGCGTCCGGGGCATCCGGCTGGGTGAGCGCCTGCGATTCGTCGGATCGCACTTCGGTGCGGTGCTCGGGTTCAGCGCGGGGGTCGCCCTCATCGCGCTCGTCCCCTGCGGTTTCTTGCTGGTGCTGCCCGCCGGAGTCTGCGGCGCGACACGCCTGGTGGCCGAGATCGACGCGTTCGAGGCGCAGACCCGGCGGATGTCGCCACCGGTTCGGCCTGGCTGAAAGCGCAGGGCGGGGTTATCGGTATCGAACCTGCATGGCGGGGAACCACCGCCGTGCCCGTGGCGTATGAGGGGGCCGGATCGACCCGTTCGTTATCCCCATGCCGCAGATGTCGCAGCCCGAAGTGGACGGTTTTCTCGGCTCACGCGAGCGTCTCGCGACGCTGGTCGGTCGCGGCTTCGTGCCCACCCGCCCGGTCGATACGTTCGAAATCGCCCCAGCTGGGGCCTCGAGCGCTCAGCTGGTCGACCTCCGATCCTGGGGG
>ERZ761602.7246-NODE-7246-length-11909-cov-6.622322_pt1 | contig 11909 bp, 13 predicted proteins | sample MGYA00512165_ERZ761602 | MGnify/ENA primary metagenome ERZ761602 (study PRJEB28899, sample SAMN02445085) | bioreactor sludge metagenome | biome: EBPR sludge; isolation source: Thorneside wastewater treatment plant | place: Australia: Brisbane, Thorneside... | reverse complement strand
CCTTGGTGTTGCTGCGGCTGGTGTTGATATTCGCCGGAGCCGGGGCCGTATCGCCTGCCGGGGGGGCCACGGTGCTCTTGTTCGAACGCGCGGTGTTGTGATTGGACTAGGCCAACGCGCCCCCCGGCAAAGCCAGCGCGATAGCTAAGGCCAGCGCGGCGCGTGAAGTGTTGATCCGCATGTGTGTTCCCCTGTCCGCGCCGCTGTCGGTCCTGATTGGGACAAGACTAGCGCCTGCGCCCCTGAATTGCTGGTGAATGCGCCGCGCGCCTATCCGGCGGCGGCGTAAAGCGTCACGCCGGTGGCAAACAGCACCAGCACGAAAGTCGCAAAGAAGGTCAGGAACCAGGTCCGCCACCACGCCGCGAAGCGGGTAAGGCCATAGGCCTCACGCACTTGCCGGTACATGTGGAACGGGGAATAGGCCAGCAGCAGCGCCGGCAGCAGCGTGCCTTCGCCCCAGGTTGCCAGCACTCCGACCAGTGCCAGCAGGATAAGCTGGAAGCTGACCGAATAGGTCACGAACACGGTGTGATCGTAGATATGGAAGCGGCGGCTGAACGGGAACAGCAGCCACAGGAACGGCACACTGAGCGGGATCACCAGCCAGGCGAACTTGTAGGCGCTGGTCTGCATCTTGTAGGCGATCAGCTCGGGATTTTCCCGCAGGTGTTCCCAGGCCTGGTTGAACGATTTGGCCGCGGCTTCTCCGCCCTGCCCGCTGCCCGCGGCAATCTCGGCCGGAAGCTTGCCGCTTTGCGCCGCCTCGATCACCAGCACCGCCTTGCGGGCGTTCTCGACCTCGCGCTCCAGCACCGCAACATCGCCGCCCTTGCCCGCGCGGGCATCGGCCAGGCGCGCCTCCAGCTTGGCCAGCTCCTGCTCGGCCTCTTCCCTGGCCTGGGCCATGCCGCCCTGCACCTCGGCCGGGGCAGCAGCGGTATTGTTGACGCTGATGGCGTCGCCCATCGCGTTGAACACGGCGAAGCTGAGGAACACGACAAACAGGAACAGCGCGATCGGGCTGACATAGCTGGCCCGCCGCCCGTCGATATATTCGCGGGTCAGCTTGCCGGGGCGCCAGGCCAGCAGCGGCAGCGTACGCCAGATCTTGCCTTCGAAATGGAATACGCCGTGCAGCAGATCGTGGAAGAACGCGCCAAGCGTGCGGTGAACATGGGCAGCCTGCCCGCAGGCGTGGCAATGGCTGCCGATCAGCACCGTGCCGCAATTGAGGCAGGCGCGTTCATGGGTGTGCCCATCATCCTGCCCCTCGCCATGCTCCGGCTCGGCCGCGCGGGACAGCATCGCCCCTTGGGCAATATCGCCGATGATCTCGCCGCCACTGGTCATTGGCTTCTCCCCTGATAGGATATTCATGGTCCGCTAAGGCCGCTCCGGTCAAGCCGGAGACAACGCAACCGTCTGGGAGAGTTCAATGAACCGTGCCGTGCTTGCCCTTGCCGCCAGCCTTGCTCTGGCCGTTCCGGCCCTCGCTGCACCCGGCGACATGAGCGCGGCGACCTTTCTGGCCAAGGCCGATGCGCTGAAAGCCAAGGGGATCGGCGCGCTGGGATCGCCCGATATCAAGCTGCTGCGGGCCGAAGGCCAGGCCGCGGGCGAAGCCTATCGCCAGCGCCTTCAGGCCGAACGCGCCCAGGGCCGCCCGTCCAGCTGCCCGCCCAAGGGCACCAAGGTCAATTCCGACAAGCTGCTGGCGCACCTGCGGACCTATCCCGAGGCCGTCCGCGCCCGCACCAGCATGAAGCAGGCCATGGCCGACTACTTCATCCGCAATTACCCGTGCCGGTGAGGCGAAACGAAAAACGGCACCCGCGAGGGTGCCGTCTTCCGGTTTGACGAGCAGTCCGGAGCGAGTCTCCCTGCCCCGGCCGGCCACCAATCAGCCGTCGTAGTCGCCGCCGATCGAGGTGTTGCGCACCGGCGCGGCAGCGGTGATCCGCAGCGCTTCGGCCGACTGGCTGAGCGAGCCGATGTCATCGACCTCGTCATCGTCGTCCGGCAGGACGCGCTGCAGCGAGGAAACGACCGATTCCTTGAGGTTTTCGGGCCGCACGGTCTGCTCGGCGATTTCACGCAGGGCAACGACCGGGTTCTTGTCACGATCGCGTTCGATCGTCAGTTCGGCGCCGCCCGAAATCTCGCGCGCGCGCTGCGCGGCAAGCAGGACGAGGTCGAAACGGTTGGGAACCTTGTCGACACAATCTTCAACGGTAACGCGCGCCATCGGGCACTCCAGTTCAAACGGTTTCAGGAAGTTGCCCCGGCGTTACCCGCCAGACCTTTGAAAAGTCAAGAAAAATTCGTATAAACCGTTGATTGATAACGGTTATTTCCGCGAATCACTCGTGACTGTCATAGCGCATCGATTCATCCGCCAGATCGGTGAAGCGGGTGATCCGGCTTTCGAAGCGCAGCCGCACCTTGCCGGTGGAGCCGTGGCGCTGCTTGGCGACGATCAGTTCGGCCAGGCCGTGGATCCGCTCCATCTCCTCGCGCCATTCGTTGTACTTGGCCTCGGTCGCGGCATCGGCGGACGCGCCTTCGGGCAGCTTGGGCTCCTTGGCGGCGTGATAATAATCCTCGCGGAACACGAACCAGACCATGTCGGCGTCCTGTTCGATCGAGCCGGATTCGCGCAGGTCCGACAGCTGCGGGCGCTTGTCGTCGCGCTGCTCGACCGCGCGGGACAGCTGCGACAGCGCGATCACCGGAACCGACAGTTCCTTGGCCAGCGTCTTCAGGCCGCGGCTGATTTCCGAAATTTCATTGACGCGGTTGTCGGTCGACCGGCCGGAGCCCTGCAGCAGCTGGAGATAGTCGACCACGATCAGGCCGATATCGTGCCGCCGCTTGAGCCGCCGCGCGCGGGTGCGCAGCGCGGCGATCGACAGCGCCGGGGTATCGTCGATGTAGAGCGGCAGTTCGGCCAGGCGCTGGCTGGCATAGGACAGCTGCTGGAAATCCTCGCGGCTGATCTTGCCCATGCGCAGCGCCTCGCTGCTGATCCCGGACTGTTCGGCCAGGATACGGGTGGCGAGCTGGTCCGCGCTCATTTCCAGGCTGAAGAAGGCGGTAGCCGCGCCGACCGATTTCTCCGCCGGAATGCCATCGGCCAGGTCGCGGCGCAGCCGGTCGGCGGCGTTGAAGGCGATGTTGGTGGCAAGCGAGGTCTTGCCCATGCCTGGGCGGCCGGCGAGGATGATGAGGTCGGAATCGTGCAGGCCGCCGATCTTCTCGTTGACGCTGGTCAGCCCGGTGGTCTTGCCCGAGATATGGCCACCCGAAAGCAGCGCGGTTTCGATCATGCCCAGCGCGGTGCGGGTGGCGGCGGCAAAGCCCTGCGCCTCGCTGGCGGTCGAGGCGCCTTCGGCCACCTTGTAGAGCGCCGCTTCGGCCTGGGCGACCTGTTCCAGCGGTTCGACGCTTTCCGAGGTGTCGAGCGCCGAATTGACCAGGTTGCGCCCCACCGCGACCAGTTCGCGCAAGAGCGCCAGGTCATAGATCTGCTCGGCCAGCTCGCGCGGGGCCAGCAGGCCCTGCCCGTCGGCGGTCAGCCGGGCGAGGTAGGCCGCCCCGCCCAGTTCCTTCAGCGCCTCGTCCGCTTCGAAATAGGGCTTCAGCGTCACCGGCGTGACCACCGCCTTGCGATCGAGCAATTGCAGGATCCGCTCGAAGATGCGGCCGTGGACCGGCTCGAAGAAGTGGTCGGGCCTGAGCGGCGTGACCAGTTCCTCGATCACCCGGTTGTCGATCAGCGCCGCGCCCAGGAAGGCGGCTTCCGCCTCGACATTGGACGGCAGCGCGCGGGCGGCGGTTTCATCGGCGCGGGGAAATGGAATGGGTTCGGCCATAGGCTGTGATCAATGCGACGCGGACGCGCCGGGCGCAAGCATCAGCCGCCGGTCGGGCAAGCCATTTTCATCCACAGGCTGTGGAAGGCGCAGAGACCCTTGCCCCGCCATTTTGCATCTGCGAAAAGCCCCCCATGGGGGACCCGCGGATCATCCACGTCGAACTGGACGAAGCCACGATCCTGTGGCGCAATGCCGATATCGAGCAGGAGCGCCGGATCGCGATCTTCGACCTGATCGAGGAAAACCTGTTCAAGCCCTGCCGCGCCTGGGAGGCCGGTCATCAGGGCCCTTACCGCCTGCGCCTGGCGGTGGAGGACGGCCGGCTTTCATTGGAAGTGGCCGATGCCGATGGCGGCCCTCTGGAAACGCTGATCCTCGGCCTCGGCCGGTTCCGCCGCCCGATCCGCGAATATTTCGCGATCTGCGACAGCTATTACCAGGCGATCCGCAAGGCTACCGCGCAGGAGATCGAAACGATCGACATGGCCCGCCGCGGGGTCCACAACGAAGCCGCTGAAATGCTGCTGGAACGCCTTGAAGGAAAAGTGGAAACCGATTTCGCCACGGCCCGCCGCCTCTTTACCCTGATCTGCGTCTTGCATATCAGGGGCTGAGGGAGCGCAACTTTCATGGCACGCAAATCGACCAGTCGCTGGCGGCTGCGCCTGCTGGGCGCCTTGCTGCTGCTGGCCCTGGTCGGCGGCGGCTGGGGCTGGTGGTCGATCCAGCAATGGCGGCCCTCGACGCTGGAATTCCCGATGCAGGGGGCCGAGATTTCGGCCGAGGCCGGCGCGGTCGACTGGAAGGTGCTGAAGGCAACCGGCGCGCAGTTCGTCTATCTCGATGCCTCGGCCAGCGCCTTTGCCCGCGACCCGGCCTTTGCCAAGAACCTGGAAGAAGCCCGCGCCGCCAAGCTGCAGGTCGGCGCGGTGCACCGCTATGATCCGTGCCAGCCGGCCGAAAGCCAGTCGGCCAATTTCATGACGGTGGTGCCGCGCGATGCCAAGCTGCTGCCGCCGGCGGTGGATCTGGACATGCTGGCCGAGGACTGCCCGGTCAAAGTCACCGACGCGGCGGTGGAAAGCGAGCTGATGACCTTCCTCAACCAGATCGAGACCCACACCGGCAAGGCGACGATCCTGAAGATATCCAGCCGCTTTGAAGACCGCTATCATCTGGCCAGCGCGATCGACCGCAACGTCTGGCTGGTCCGCGACCGGTTCCAGCCGGACTATGCCGGGCGGCCGTGGACGCTGTGGAGTGCCAATTCGATGTTCAAGAGCCAGGCGGCCGAAGCGCCGCTCAACTGGGTGGTGGTGGCACGATGAGCTGGACCCGCGACAGCCTGATCGCCGCCGCGCGCGATGCCGCGGCCCGCGCCTATGCGCCCTATTCGCAGTTCCACGTCGGCGCGGCGCTGGGCTTTGCCGATGGTTCGGTGGTGACCGGAGCCAATGTCGAAAATGCCAGCTACGGTCTGACGCTCTGCGCGGAAACGGTCGCGGTCGGCAAGGCCCTGTCGGAAGACTGGCGAGGGCGGCTGGAAGCGGTCGCGGTGATCGGCGGCAAGGCCGGCGCGGTCGGCAGCGGCGATCCCGTCACCCCCTGCGGACGCTGCCGCCAGGTCCTGAACGAAGTGGCGGCGCTGGGTGACAGCGATCCGACCGTGTGGTGCGTGGGCGAAACCCAGGTGATCGAGCTGCTGCTGTCAGACCTCTTGCCCAAGGCGTTCGGCCCCGGCGCGCTGGAATAACGCGTCAGGCTCAGGACCGGCGGCGGATCTCGTCGCCCTGATCGACCCCGCCCGAGCGCAGCCGCGAGCTGGCCACCAGCCGGTCCAGATCGGCTTGCGATGGTCGTGGCGGCGGAGCGGCACGGACCTGCTGGGGTCCGGTCTTTGCCTCACCCGGCAGCGGAGGATGACCGCGATCCTCTTCCTCGACCGTTTCCGCGGCCAGCGCCGGTTCGCTTTGCGGCGCGGCGCTATCCTCCGCAAGGCTGTCGCCCGGTTCGAACAGGGCCGGCGGGGCGATCAGTTCCGAGCCGCCCCTGGGCTTTGCCGCAGGCGCTTCGCTTCGCGCCGCTTGCACGGGCGATTCGGCCCCGGCCGGGGCGACATCGTTGCCCGCCATGCCGACAAGCACCGCCATGCCCAGGACAACCCAGGCAAAGTGATGATATCCCTTGGCTTTCAGGCCGATGGCAGGTTGGGCTCTGCGCATGACAGCCGTTTAGACGCGCAAGTGTTAACGCTGCCCGCTAAAACGTGATTGATGAACCGTTTACGCCGTTATCCCCCGGATTTTGCGGGTTTTTGAGACCCTTCCGGAGCAGTTCGGGCCTGTCCGGAAGGGTGCGGGAAGAACCGGTTAACCCTGTTCGTTATCAAGCTGTGCGGTCCTGCGGCTTTATGACAGTGCCATGTTCGGACCCCGTTTCCGTTCCCCGATCCCCGTCGCCAAGGCCATGGCCCTGGCGGCGCTGGCCTGTGCGCGGCGGCTGCGGCAAGACCGGTCCGGCAACACCCTGGCGATGATCGCGGCAGCCCTGGTCCCCTTGCTGGCGATGGTCGGCGGGGCAATCGACATGGGCCGCAGCTACCTGGCCCAGACCCGGCTGCAGCAGGCCTGCGATGCGGGCGTGCTGGCCGCCCGCAAGCGACTGGGCACCAGCGCCGCAGCCGGGGGCGAGATTCCATCCGACGTCACCGAAGTGGGCGACCGGTTCTTCAACGTGAACTTCCCCGATGGCAGCTATGGCACCACCGGACGCGATTTCGAACTGGTGCTGGACGCCGACTTCCAGCTCAGCGGCACGGCCGAAGTGACTGTGCCGACCACGATCATGACCATCTTCGGGATCGCCGAAGTCCCGGTGAACACCACTTGCGGCGCGGAAGTGGGCGTGGCCAACACCGACATCGTCCTGGCGCTGGACGTGACCGGATCGATGAACCTGACCAACCCGGGCGACAGCAGGCCCCGGATCGAGGAACTGAAGGACACGGTCAAGACCTTCCACGCCCAGATTCAGGCCGCCAGCGCGCCGGGATCGCGGATCCGCTATGGCTTTGTGCCCTATGCCACCAACGTGAACTCGGCTTCGCTGCTGACCGATGAACAGGTGGTCGATAGCTGGACTTACCAATCGCGCCGGCTGCTCGGCACCGGCACGGCATCGGGCACCACCTCGTTCTGGGCGGTGGGCAGCGTGATCGGCGGAACAATCGATACCACGATCTCCTCCACCTATGCGGCCACGGCAGGTGGCTCCGGTTTCACCTGCGGAGCGGCTCCGGCCAGCACCCTGCGTTCGTCTTCGGTGCTGATCGGCACCACCACTTCGGCCTTTGCCGGACCGCCCGCGGGCACGATGACCCGCAGCACCTATCACTACACCTACAACGGCAGCACCTTTGAGGTGAAGCTCAACGGCAGCACCTGCGAAGTCCACGAAACCCGGCGCACCAATTACAAGGTCAGCTATGACTGGGTAACCCAGCCCACGCTCGCCCGGGGATCGAACTGGCAGTACCGGCCGATCGACTTCGATGTGTCGAACTGGCGCAGCGAAGCAATCGGCTGCATGGAAGTGCCCGACACCTATGAGATCGACGACTACGAGAACGTCGACCTCAGCCGCGCCAAGGACCTGGACCTTGACCGGGTGCCGGTGGCCGGGGATCCGACCACGCAATGGCGGCCGATGTATCCCGGCCGGATCTATGCCCGGGCGCTGAAATGGAACAACACCGGGGCCTTCAGCACCACGGTGGTCACCACCACCGATGAATTCTACAATCCCCAGATCGGCGACACGGCTCATTGCCCCAACCCGGCCCAGCGGCTGGCGGAAATGGACGACGGCGATGTCGATGCCTATCTCGCCTCATTGAAGGTCGGCGGCAGCACCTATCATGATATCGGCATGCTGTGGGCCGCACGGCTGGTGGCGCCGACCGGGCTGTTTGCCGAAGACAACGCCGATGTCGCCCCCAACCAGCCGACCAGCCGCCACATCGTGTTCATGACCGACGGGCAGACCTCGGCGATGGACCTCAGCTATACCGCCTACGGCTTCGAACCGCTTGACCGCCGCCGCTGGAGCCCCAGTTCGACCCGTAACTTGACCCAGACGGTCGAGGACCGCTTCGCCTTCATTTGCGAGGAAGCGAAGAAGCGCAACATCACCATCTGGGTGGTCGCCTTCGGCACTGAAATGAACCCGATGATGGAAACCTGCGCCGGTCCCGGACGAGCCTTCGCGGCCCAGAACGGCGAAGAACTGGCAGAGGCCTTCACCGCCATCGCCAACTCGATCGCCGATCTTCGGCTGGTGCGTTAGGCCCTACTCTTCGAGCCACTCAAGCAGCGCGCCCAGGCAATCGCGCCCCAGGATCGCACTGCGCTCCGGGCTCCACCCCTGCGCCGCGCAGGGCAGGTCGTCGTTGTCCTTGAACGGCATTTCCAGCGTCATCGACACCGCGCCGAAGCGTTCGGCCAGCTGGTTGGTGCTCATCGTCAGGTTGGCCTTGCCCTTGCCCGCCACCGGATAGCCCAGCCGGGTCTGGAAATCGGGCGTGCGCCGCGCCAGGATCGCCTTGTAGCGATCGAACCCGCCCTGCAGCTCCGCGGTCCATGACGGGATGCCCTCAAACCCCGCCAGGAACACCGCCGGGATCGCCTCGTCACCGTGGACGTCCATGGCGAAATGCACCCCGGTTTCGTCCATCGCGGTGCGGATCGCCAGCACTTCCGGGCTCTTGTCCGCACTCGGCTCGGCCCATTCGCGGTTGAGGTTGATCCCCGCGGCATTGGTGCGCAGGTGGCCGCGGCACGATCCGTCCGGATTGGCATTGGGGACAATGTGGAACCGGCACAGTTGGCGCAGCCGCCGCGCGACCGGATCGGCCGGATCGGTCAGGCATTCGAGCGCGCCTTCCATCCACCATTCGGCCATCGATTCGCCCGGATGCTGTCGGGCATAGAGCCAGACCTGCCGTTCGCCCTCGCCCAGTTCCAGGCAATCGATCGGCTGGCCTTCCAGGCTGTAGCCCAGCGCGCGGTGGGTGACGCCGTCGGCCAGGGCGATCGCACTGACCAGATCGTGGTGCCGCTCCATCGAATAGGGCGCGAAATAGGCAAACCACGCCAGGTTCGCCGTCGGGCGATAGCGGATCGTCAGCGTCCCGCCGTCCTCGCCCCGGTCATAACTGCTCTCGGCCCGGCCCCAGAATTCGCGGTCCTCGCTTACCGCGGCGCGATAGCCGGGCCAGCCGCCGGGATAGGCCGATTGTTCCAGCCCGGTGATTTTCAGCACCAGGTCTTTCCCGGCGCAATTGGCGACGCGGAAGTGGAACCACTGGAAGAAATCGGAATTGCGATCCTTGCGGATGGCCAGCCGCGCAGCGGCGCCATCGATGGACAGGACCTCGATATTGCCGGAATCAAAAGCGGCGGTGATTTCGATCTGGGTCATTTTACCTCGATGGTTTCACCCGACGTGCCGGGGAAATTCTGGAACAGTGCCGCGCTCATCTTCGGGGCGGCCAGGGCATTGCCGGCCAGCGGGCTGCCGGTGCCGACCGTGAAACTGGCCCGTCCTTCCCACAGGACCTTGCCGCTGGCCCGGTCGCGGATCGCAACGGCCAGTTCGGTAGCGACCTGCTCCTTCGCGCCGGGGGACAGGTTGAAGCCCACACCCACACCCACGCCCGAACCATAGGTGCCGGTCGATCCGCCCACCCCGACGCTGACCGGGCTGGAACCGCCGGCCTTGAAGGTACTGCGGCTCAGGCGGACATGGGCAATCTGCGCACCCGCGCCGGGGGCCGCCTCGGTATAGCCGATCAGCACCAGCTGGCGCGTGACGGCAGCCTTGTAGGTCTGCCACTCCAGCGAATTGCCGTCGGTGCCGGGGGCCGGCTCGACCGAGATCGTGCCCTTGCCCAGCGGGGTGACACCCTCGACGTGGAAGCGGGTCACTTCGACCGGGCCGACCGGCGTGACGCAGCCGGACAGGGCGAGCAGCCCCAGCCCCAGCCCCAGCGCGGCAATCTTCAGACAGTTCATCGCGTGCGACCTTTCAGCGGCGAAACGGGGCCTTGTTGTGCTGCCGATGGCGGCGCGATGCAAGCTGCTTACCGGCGTTCGCGGTATTCGCCCAGGCGGCCCGGAAATCCGCCGAACAGCGCCCGGGCGAGCCGGGCGGCAATGGCATCGTCGGTCCACTTGTCATCGCCTTCGCGGCTGAACATGCGGGCCCGTCCTTCCCACAGCAGCGCTCCGCTGGCCTTGTCGCGGATGCGGGTTTCGACGCGCGTCTCGATCAGCGCGCGGCGCGGCTTCGATCCATCGACATGGACCGCCAGCCCCACCATCGAGCCGCGATTGGACAGGCCAAGGCTCAACTGGCCGCTGACCGGGTCGCGCTTGCCCTCGGCCGGAACGGCCTCGCTGCGCACGATCCGCACTTCGGCCACTTGCCCGCCGGGCTCTCCGGCCGCGGCGGCGCGATAGCCGGATCTCAGTAACTGGCTCTCGACAGCAGCCTCAAACACCGCGCCGAGCCGCGGGTCGGCCGCTTCCTCGCCGGGCATGGCGATCACGCCAAGCGGTCCGCTGCCCAGCGCGGCGGCGGCATCGTCCTCGGCGCGGAACCGGGCCACTTCGATCCGCCCTTCCAGATCGGGATCAAGCTGCCTGGCGGATGGCCCCCATGTCGTGCCCGGACCCCACCCCGGCCCGCCCCACGGCCCCGGCTGGGCCATCAGCGCGGTTCCGGTCAATCCCAGTGTGATGGCGGCCAGCGGCAGCAGGGGGGATCGGGTCAGCGGCATCGGAATTCCTTGAATCTGAAACGTTGCTGCCCCACGGTGCCCTTTCCCGCCCCGCACCTTGCCGGGGCATGAACAGCCGCCACATTAACCCTTTGCCTGCCGAAAGCTGTTAGCGAACCCGCCACGATGACCCAGAAACTTCCCGTGCTCGTTACCGGCGGTGCCGGTTATATCGGCAGCCATGCCGTTCTTGCCCTGACCGATGCCGGCTGGCCGGTGGCGGTGATCGACAATCTGACCACCGGCTTTCGCTGGGCCGTGCCCGAAGGGGTGCCGTTCTACCAGGGCGATATCGAGGATGCCGAATTGCTCGCCCGGATCATTGCCGAGCAGCGGATCGGCGCGGTGATGCATTTTGCCGGGTCGATTATCGTGCCGGAATCGGTCGAGAATCCGCTGAAGTACTATCACAACAACACCGCCAAGAGCCGCGCCCTGATCGCCGCGGCCGTGGCTGGCGGGGTGAAGCACTTCATCTTCAGCTCCACCGCGGCAACCTATGGCGTGCCGGAGGTGTCCCCGGTCAGCGAGGACAGCCCCAAGCTGCCGATCAATCCCTATGGCATGTCCAAGCTGATGACCGAGATCATGCTGGGCGATGTGGCCAAGGCCCATCCGCTCAACTTCTGCGCTCTCCGCTATTTCAACGTCGCCGGGGCCGATCCGCGCGCCCGCACCGGGCAATCGACCGCCGGGGCCACCCACCTGATCAAGGTCGGGGTCGAAGCGGCGCTGGGCAAGCGCGACAAGGTGGAAGTGTTCGGCACCGATTTCGACACGCCCGACGGCACCGGGGTGCGCGATTACATCCACGTATCGGACCTGGCCAATGCCCACGTCCTCGCGCTCGCCGCGCTGATCGAGCAGCCGGAACGCTCCCTGACCATGAATTGCGGCTATGGCCGGGGCTATTCGGTGCTGGAAGTGCTCGACGCGGTCGACCGGGTCACCAACCAGACGATCCAGCGGGTGATGAGCCCGCGCCGCGCCGGCGATCCCGATTCGTTGATTTCCGACAACCGCCGGATCAAGGCGACCCTGCCGTGGCAGCCGCAGTACGCCGATCTCGACACGATCGTCGCCCATGCACTGCAATGGGAGCGTAAACTGAGCGAGATCCGGGAGTCTTCGTCCGCCTGACGGCGGTGCGGGAAAGCCGTCCGGCTTTCCCTGGCCTGGCCGGCCCGCTCCCC
>ERZ761602.7244-NODE-7244-length-11913-cov-23.142435_pt1 | contig 11913 bp, 8 predicted proteins | sample MGYA00512165_ERZ761602 | MGnify/ENA primary metagenome ERZ761602 (study PRJEB28899, sample SAMN02445085) | bioreactor sludge metagenome | biome: EBPR sludge; isolation source: Thorneside wastewater treatment plant | place: Australia: Brisbane, Thorneside... | reverse complement strand
CGGGGCGGAGTTCGGGGGCCGTTTCATCCTATTCGCCCCCGCGCGGTGCGGTGGGCGCGACGGCGGCGCCATCTTCCGGCGTCTTCTCGACGGTGTCGGTCGCCTGGCTCTGCGCGCCGCCGAAGAGCTTCGCGCTCACCGTTTCCAGCAGCCAGTAGAACATCGGGATGAAGAAGATCGCGATGATCGTCGCCGCCAGCGTCCCGCCGATGACGCCGGTACCGATCGAATGCCGGCTGTTGGCCGAAGCGCCGGTGGCAATCGCCAGCGGAACGGTACCCAGCACGAAAGCGAACGAGGTCATGATGATCGGCCGCAGGCGCAGCCGCGCCGCCTCGACCGCCGCGTCGAAGAACGGCTTGCCTTCCTTGCGGTTCATCTCCACCGCGAACTCGACGATCAGGATCGCGTTCTTGGCGGCGAGGCCGATCAGCGTCAACAGGCCGATCTGGAAGTAGAGGTCGTTGGGAATGCCGCGCAGTGCGATCGCGGCGAGCGCGCCCAGAATGGCGAACGGCACCGCCATCATCACGCCGATGGGCAGCGACCAGCTCTCGTACTGCGCCGCCAGGATCATGAACACGAACAGCAGGCCGAAGACGAACGCGATGGCCGACGTGGAGCCCGACGAAACTTCCTCGCGCGCTTCACCCGCCCATTCGTAGCCGTAACCGTTCGGCATGATTTCCGCCGCGACCTCGCGGATCGCGGCCAGCGCCTCGCCGGAGCTCACGCCCGGCGCCGGCGAGCCGTTGATCGCGATCGCCGGATAGTTGTTGAAGCGGGTGACGAGGTCGGGGCCGGTGACGAAGCGCGTGGTGACCAGCGCGGACAGCGGCACCATGTCGCCCTGGCGGTTCTTGACGTAGAAGCGGCCGATGTCCTCCGGCGTCATCCGGTACTTGGGCTCGGCCTGCAGCACCACCTGGTAGAGCCGCGAGTCCTTCGGGAACTGGCTCACGTAGAGCGACCCGAACATGGTCTGCAGCGTGTTGTAGGCGTCCTGCACGGCCACACCGAGCACTTCGGCCTTCTCGCGGTCGACGTCGGCGAGCAGTTGCTGGCCGTCGGCGCGGATGGTGGTACTCACCCCCGTCAGCTCCTTCCGGGTGCGCGCCTTGGCGATGATCTTCTCGGCGACGTCGGAGAGCTGCTGGTAGTTGCCCGCGCCCTTCTGCTCGATCCACATCTGGAAGCCGGCGGTGACGCCCAGGCCGGGGATGGCCGGCGGGTTCACGGGCACCACCAGGCCGCCCTGGATGGCGCCGAACTCTCGCCGCAGGTCGGCGATCAGCGCGTCGGCCGAAAGGGCGGGCGTCTTGCGCTCCTCGTAATCCTTCAGCGCCACGAACAGCACGCCAAAGTTGGTCTTCATCTGCGAGTCGATCAGGCTGTAGCCGTCGACCTGCGAGACGTTGGCCACCGCCTCGTGCTTGCGCACCATCGCCGCGGCAGCGCTGCCGACGTCGCCCGTGCGGTCGAGGCTCGCCGAGTCGGGCAGGAAATACGCGACGAAGATGTAGCCCTGGTCCTCCTGCGGCACGAACGCGGTGGGCAGCAGCCTGAACATGAACACGGTGCCCGCAACCACGGCGACGAACACGGCGAGACCGATCAGGTAGTGGCGCGTGATCCACTTGACGCCGCTCACGTAGCCGTTGGTGATCCGCTCGAAGCTGTCGTCGAACCACTTGAAGAAGCCTTTCTTCTGCCCGTGCTTGGCCTTGATCAGGATCGCCGCCAGCGCCGGCGACAGCGTCAGCGCGACCAGGCCCGAGAACACCACGGAAATGGCGATGGTCACGGCGAACTGCTTGTAGAGCGCGCCCGTGATGCCGCCCAGGAACGCTACCGGGATGAACACCGCGTTCAGCACCAGCACCACCGCGATCACCGGGCCCGACACCTCGTCCATCGCGCGCTTCGCCGCGTCGCGCGGCGACAGGCCGAACTGGACCATATTGCGCTCGGTGTTCTCCACCACCACGATCGCGTCGTCGACGACCAGGCCGATGGCGAGGATCATGCCGAACAGCGTCAGCATGTTGATCGAGAATCCGAACACCAGCATCCCCACCAGCGCGCCGAGGATCGACACCGGCACCGCCAGCGTCGGGATGATCGTCAGGCGCAGGCTGTGCAGGAAGATGAACACCACCAGCACCACCAGCACCACGGCCTCGAAGAAGGTCTTCACCACCTCGTCGATCGACGCCTGCACGAACAAGGTGGTGTCGAGCGCGACCGCGTAGTCGAGGCCGTCCGGGAAGCTCTTCTGCAGCTCCTTGAGCGTGGCGCGCACTTCCTTGGAGACCTGCAGCGCGTTGGCGCCGGGCTGCTGGTAGACCGCGATCAGCGTCGCCGGCTTGTCCTGGTAGCTGGTGCGCAGCGAGTAGCTCTGCGCGCCGAGGTTGGTGTAGCCAACGTCCTTCACCCGCACCAGCGCGGCGTCGGCGTTCTGGCTGCGCAGGATCATGTTGTCGAACTGCGACGGCTCGGTGATGGTGCTGGTGGTGACCGGGAACGTCTGCTTCACCGGATACGGCGTCGGCGGCGCGCCGATCCGGCCGACCGCGAACTGCTGGTTCTGGTTCTTGATCGCGTTGGCGATCTCGCTCGTCCCGATGCCGAGCTGCGCCATCCGGTCGGGCTTCAGCCAGACGCGCATCGCGTACTCGGGAACCCCGAAGATCGACGCCTGGTTGGCGCCGTTGATGCGGTTGATCGTGCCGAGGATCTGGACGTTGGTGTAATTGGAGATGAAGTCCGCGTCGTAGCGCCCGTCGGGCGAGTAGAACGCCAGCACCATCAGGAAGGTCGAGGTCTTCTGCTGTACGTCGACGCCCTGCGCCTGCACCGACTGCGGCAGCTGTGCCATCGCCTGGCTGACGCGGTTCTGCACGTCCACCTGCGCCAGCGCCGGGTCCGTGTCGATGGTGAAATAGACCGTCAGCGTGTAGTTGCCGGTGGACGAGTTGGTCGACGACATGTAGATCATGTTGTTGGCGCCGTTGACCTGCTGCTCGATCGGCGCGCCGACGTTCTGCGCGACGAGCGTGGCATTGGCGCCGGGGTAGGTGGCCGTCACCTGGATCTGGATCGGCGTTACCTGCGGGTACTGGGCGATCGGCAGCTTCACCATCGCCACCACGCCGACGACCGAGATGATCAGCGCGATGACCGCCGAGAAGATCGGGCGGTCGATAAAGAAATGGGAGAACATTGGGCGCGGGCTCCGGTGCTTACTGCCTGGCGGCCGGCGCCGCGGGCGGGACGATCTTCACCGGCGCGCCGGGCGTAAGGCGCACGACGCCGTCGGTCGCGACCACGTCGCCGGGCTTCAAGCCGGCGGTGATGAACCACTCGTCGCCGTACCACTGCCCCACCTGCACACCGCGGATCTCCGCCTTGCTCTCCTTGTCGATCACCACGACGAAATGCCCTTTCGCGCCCTGCAGCACGGCCTGCTGCGGCACCATGATCGCGTTGATGCGCACGGCGCCCGACACCCGCACCCGGACGAACTGCCCCGGCCGCAGCGCGCCCGACGGATTGGGCAACGTTGCGCGCAGCAGGAAGGTGCCGGTCTGCGAGTTGAAGCTGGCATTCGCGAAAGTGATCTTGCCCTTTTGCGGGAAGATAGAGCCGTCGGCCAGCACCAGCTCGACCGTGTACTCGTCCTTCGGAGGCAGCCTGAGTGCGCCCGCCGCCTGCTCGCTGCGCAATGCGAGCAGGTCGTTCTCGGACAGGGTGAAATTCACCCAGATCGGATCGATCTGCTCGACGTAGGTGAGCAGGCTGTTCTCGGCGTTGACGTAGGCGCCGTCCTGCACGCGCGCGAAGCTGGAGAGTCCGGTCACCGGCGTGGTGATCGTCGTGTAGCCGAGATTGAGCTGCGCCTGCACGACGGTGGCCTTTGCCGACTGTACGGCCGCGGCCGCTGCCTGCTGCTGCCCGGTCGCGTCGTCGAGATCCTTGACGCTCAACGCATTGAGCGCCGCCAGCGGCTTGACCTGCGCGAGATTGTCGTTCGCCGTCTGCAGGCGCGCCTGCTGCTCCGCCAGGCCGCCCCGCGCGACTTCCAGCTGCGCCTGAAACGGCTTCTTGTCCTGCTGGAACATCACGTCGCCGGCCTTGACCATCGCGCCTTCGGTGTAGACGCGCTGATCGAGGAAGCCGTTGACGCGCGCTCGGATCTGCACCTGATGTGAGCTTTGCGTCTGGCCGACGTACTCGTAGCTGACCGGCGTGTCGCGCGGGGTGACCGTCATCACCGTCACCTCGGCCGGGGGCCTCGCCTCGGGTGCTGCCTCCTTCTTGCCGCAGCCCGCCAGCAAGGCCGTCGCTGCCAGAATCATCACGAGCCTACGCATATAGCTAAACCTCCAAGGCCTGCGGGGATGGTGGGCGCCGAACCGAAAACGGGGAGGAATATACCATCAGACTCCGGGTGAGCGCCACCACCGGAGCGCATCGATCGGGGACGCTGGGACAGTGCGTTGCGGCGCACTGCGAATCCCGGTCGGTGCAGGGCAAACGTTTCCGGGACCGATACGCTGCCATCGGATCAGGCCCATGAACCGGACGATGGTCTCGCGCAGGAAGCCACCGCCGCCGGCGCGGCCGCCCATGCGGGCAACAAGCAGCATGGCGATCCACATGGCCAGCAGCGCCATGGCGACTGCTGTCAGCGCGGTGACTGGAAGTGGTTCGCGATGGCCATGGGGAAGGGCCAAGGTAATGACGCCGGTAATCGTGCCGGTGCTGGCGGCAAAGATGATCAGTGGCGCCAGCCACCGGGCGTCGCCATCGTTCGCGGGCTTGTCGGTGGCAGCGTTGCCGGCCAGCATCGAAAACCCGATCCACGACAGCACGCCGCCGCCCGCTACCGAAAACGCATCCAGAGACACGCCGAAGAGGTGCAGGATGCGAACGCCGAAGAGTGCCGCCAGAACCAGAATCACCAGCACGGCCGAGGCCGCCCCTGGTGGCGTCGGCGAACTGCGTCTGTCGCGTTTGCTGGCCCTCGATGCGGGCGAGCAGGGCGCCGCACATCAGCGGATTTACCAACGCCACCACGGTAACCGCGGCTTGCGGGTGTTGCTCTATCAACAAGTTCACCGTCGCCTCCCTCGCCAGCCAATGAAGCTGCCGCCTGGGTCAAGTGAAACGCGCCCATCGCCCCCTGGCCGTCAGACTCCCCATGCGACAGATCCGGATCACGCAGGTCCCCGGGCGAAGGAATTACACGACCGGGTGTTACCGGGTGTTACTTGGCGGCGGCGGGCGCTTCAACGGTCTCGATCTTGGCCTTGGCCTTGAGGTCGTCCAGTTGCTTCTTCAGGTTCTGCTGCTGCACCTGTTGCGCCAGATCGGGTTTGACTTCCTCAAAGGGAGGCGCTTCTATCGGCCTGGAGTCTTCCAGCAAGATGACGTGGTAGCCGTACTGGGTCTTTACCGGTTCTTGAGTGAAGGTGCCTTTTTCCAGCTTGCTGACGGCGCTGCTGAACTCTGGCACCATCCGGCTCACGTCAAACCACCCCAGTTCGCCGCCTGCCGCCTTGGAGCCCGCATCTCTGGATTTTTCCATCGCCAGCTTGGCGAACGACCCGGCATCCTTCCTCAGTTTGGCAATAATCTCCCTGGCTTCGGTGTCCGTCTCCACCAGGATATGGCGCGCCTTGTATTCGCTGCCGGTGATGCTCGCCTTGATGCGATCGTATTCGGCTTTCAGCATCTCGTCGGTGACCGGATTGCTCTTGAGGAAATCCTGCACATAGGCGTTGGCCAGAACGGACTGTCGGATGACATCGATTTGCTCCGTGACTTCAGGCAATTTGTCCAAGCCCTTCTTGACCGCGGCTTCGGCGACCAGGGTCTGCATCGTCAGCTGTTCGATGATGCTTTTTCTCGCTTCCGGGGTGTCCGCTTGGCCGGCGCTGGCTCCCTGCTTGACAATCATGTCGACACGGCTCTTGTTGATGGCGATGCCGTTTACCGTCGCGACGGCCGTTTCTTTCACCGCTGGTGCCGCGGATTTTGCAGTCTGGTCGGGGTTGCAGGCGCTGACGACCAGTAGCGAAGCAGCGCTGGCCAGCAGAACTCGGGACTTGATCGATCTCATTAATCGTTCCTTGGGGGTAGCAAAAAAACCAGCTCACAGGCGGGTGAAAAATCCCTTGCATCGTCCTGTGGTGGCTGGCACTTTCATGTATGCGGGTCCGGCCTGCGGCCGGGATCGCTTGCCGGGCGAATTGTGGGGCATATTGCTGACCCGCGACAAGCACTCAATTGAGGTCGGCGTCCTTGAAGAATTTGGTCCCGGAGACGGTTAGCGTGGCCGCGAGCCCGGTCTCGGTCAGTTGGTAGAGGTAGACGCCGGGTGCCACCGACGCGGCGCCGGCAAACATGCTGCCCTGACCTCCCGCCATCGCCGCGAGGCTGGCCTGGCCGCCGAATTCCCAGCCCTGGTCAATGAAGTTGCGCAAGGCCTGTTCGCTGGCGAAGACGAAGATCAGGCGATTCTTGTTTATGCCGAAGCCCAGTCCCCCCTGCACTTGCGCCATCTGCATGAAGGTCTGGCGACCCGTCAGTTGATTGACGACCACGCCTTTGCCGGTTGTGCCGCCGGCGAAAAAGAGCTTGATCCCGAAGGTGCTGAAGACGGCGTAGCCGGCAGATCGCTCGATCGCCCGCTGCGCGCCCGGCGCGATCTCATACAGCGAGCTCAGTGCGTCCTGTGACATCTCGCGTACCTGATGTCTGGCCTGAATGATCCTTCCTTCATTCGGAACGCCGGCGGGCAATACATTCTCGACGTCCTTCATGGGATCCCAGGACCATTGCTGGGCGGCGAGTGGTGGCGAAGCGAGACCAATGGCTGCGACGCAGATCATGGTGCGTGTTTTCATGGCGTTTTCTCCCGAAGAAAGCGTTGGTGCCTGGATGAGACGGAATGGTTGCCGCTTCGACGGTTGCCGTTTCATTGGCTTCTCTGCGAAGACGGCACGGACCGGCACAGGCCCGCGCGCTCTTGTCACTCGAAGGTGAAGATCTGCTTCCAGTCGTCCTTGATGCTGATGACCGTCCAGCCCTGTTTTTTCGCCTGCTCGTAGAGCGCCGGCGTCAAGGGTCCGACCTTGGTCGCCGGCAGTCCTTGCGCGGGGCCGTAGGCGTATTCACGCCTGGCGTCGTCGTGCAGCACCAGCATCGACAGGCGGGCGCCGTCGCCGGCCTGGGTGTATTCGAGCATCTGCTGGTCGCCGGTCGAATTGCCGACCGCCATCGTCGGGCGGCGGCCGATCATCAGGTGGATTCCCTCGACCTTGCCGGCGTTGTTGTCGTTGAGCAGCAACTTCGGCGCCTTGGTCAGGAAAGGCTTGCCGTTCTTGCCGTAGCCGTACGTGGTGCCGCCGGCGGTGCCGACCACCTGCTCGGGCGGGATGCCATAAACAGCTTCCGAGTAGGTGCGCACGAAGTCCTGACCGCCGCCGGTGACGATCCAGGTCTTGTAGCCGCTGGCGCGCAGGTACTTCAGTAGTTCCTGCATCGGCAGGTAGGTGAGTTCCGGATACGGTTTCTTCCAGCGCGGGTCCTTCGCTTCGGCGAGCCACTTCTTGACTTCGGCGTTGAAAGTGTCGACCGGCATGCCGGTCAACGTGGCGGCGGCGAGCTTTTCGAGGTCGGGCAGCGTCAGCCTGGCGATGGCCGCACGATCGCCTTTGAGTATCTCCAGCACCGTCGAGTAGGGCGCGACCTTGACCAGTTCAGGCTTCCTCTTGACCAACGCTGGCACGCTCTCGAGGATGTACATCACCTGCGAGTACATCGGGTGCTCTACCCACAGCGTGCCGTCCTGGTCAAAGGTCGCGATGCGCTCGGCCGGCGGGACGAACTTCGGGCTTCCTGGCGAGGTGGTGTCTTCGACAAAAGCGATGATGGCCTGCTTGGCGGCACCATCGTTCCAGGAAGGCAACGGGTCGCTCTGGGCCCGGGCAGGCATGCCCAGAACAAGCAGCAGGGTCAATGCCAGCGAACGGGTGGAGGTCGACAAGAGGCGGATGATCTTCATCTCGGTTCTTCTCACAAGAAGTCAGATAAATGGGCGCCGTGTCACAGGCGCCCGCACGGTCACAAGCTGTCAGCCTGCCGGTTCAATCGTGCCCGTTGTGGCCACCCTTCTGCATGGCCTTGAGGATGCCGTCCAGGTTGTAGGTTTCGGGTGCCTGCATCGGCGGGAACTCCTTGTACGAATACAGTTCCTTCTCCCACAGCAACTGGCCGATCGGCAACATGTTCCAGTTGTAGATATAAGCGTTTCCGGGCGAGCCCAATGCACCGCCGTAGCCCAGCAGGGACTTGGCGTCGGCACCGACCGTCTGCTCGAAGGGATCACGCTTGAGGTTGAGCAGTTGGGTCCAGTGAAAACTGGTGGCTCCAAACAAGCCGCCGGTCGCGGTGTCCGGCACCATCGTGTAGTACATCTTCCAGTTCTTGTAGCGTACTGCCGATGGTTGTGAGCCGGTGTAGTAGAAGAAGACTTCACGCGCCGATTTGGCCGACTTGCCGGTGAGGTAGTCGGTCTGGTCAACGCCGTCGAGCTTGGTCTTGACGATACCCGGATACTTGCCCGCCATGATCTGCTCGTTGAGCGCGTTGCCCTTTGGCCCGCCAGCGATATGTACCAGCGTCGGCAGCCAGTCGAGCGAGGCAAAGATATCGTCCTTGACCGTGCCCGGCTGGATGACGCCCGGCCAGCGTATGAGCGCCGGGGCGCGCATGCCGCCTTCCCAGGTGGTCAGCTTGCCACCTTTGAAGGGGGTGTTGCCACCGTCCGGAAAGGTGATGTTCTCGGCGCCGTTGTCGGTGGTGAAGACGATGATGGTGTTGTCGAACTGGCCCATGGCTTCGAGCTTCTTGATGACTTCACCGATGTTGTCGTCCATCTGTTTCATGCCGGCTTCGTTCGTGCCCCAGTCCTTGCCGCCGGGTTCGCCGACCATCGCCTCGTACTTCGGCGAGAGCATGGTGGTGACGTGCATGCGCGCCGGGTTGTACCAGACGAAGAATGGTTTGCCGGTCTTCTTGGGGTCGTTGCGGTCGAGGAAGTCGATGACCTTGGCCGAGATTTCCTCGTCGACGGTCCGCGAGCGATCCAGCGTCAGCGGGCCTTCGTCCTTGCAGCTCGTGTTCTTCTGCGTGCCGTCGCTGGACTTGCACCAGATGACCGGGCGCGGCGGCGTCAGACACGTTGCCGTTTTCGGATCAAGCGCGCCGGGCACCTCGGGCAAGCCGGTGATCGGCGTGTTCTTGCACGGCGGCGCGATGCCCTGCACCAGTGGTGTCTTGTTGATGTCGACGAAGCTCACGCCCTGCATGGCGTCGAGGTGGTACAGGTAGCCCCAGAACTCCTGGAAGCCGTGCGAAGTGGGCAGCGCCTCGAAATGATCGCCGAGGTGGTTCTTGCCGAACTCGCCGGTGGTGTAGCCCAGATCCAGCAGAAACTTGGCCAGCGCCGGCGTGCCCGGTCGCAACCACGACGGGCTGCCCGGGAGTTGCGGCGGGATCATGCCGGTGCGCAGCGGATGCATGCCGGTGAAGAAGGCGTTACGCCCGGCGGTGCAGCTTTGCTCGGCGTAATAGGTCATGAATCGCGCACCTTCCTTGCCGATGCGATCGATGTTCGGCGTTTCACCGACCATCAGGCCCTGATGATAGATACTCGGCTGCATCCAGCCGATGTCGTCGCCCATGATGAACAGGATGTTGGGCTTGGCGCTGGCGGTCGCGTTGGCAGTGGCGGCGAAGGCCGAAGCGGTGCCCAGCGCCAGCACCGCGAACAGTGTCAGCAATCTGCAGCAGAATCTCGTGATGAGCCTCATCGTTTCTCTCCTTGGTGGTGGTGCTGTTCAAATCGGATCACTAGCGGCGGTGGCAGTTGCCACAAGTGCCGGGGCTTGTGGCCAGGAGTGATGACGCGCCGCAGATTACACCGGCGGGCGCATCCTTGCACAAGTTGGCCAGGGCGGCGGCGGGCCGAGCGGGTGCTTTGCCGATCGACCGTCGCCGCGCAGCAGAAGATTTCGTCTTGGTCGCGTTTTTCATTGCCACCTGGTCAACAAGAATGGCCCTGGATGGTCAACCGCTAGTCGCTGCGGCCGGGGGTCTGCAGCGCCTGCAGCACGCCATCGAGCGAGAAGCTGCCGACCTTCTGACTGGGCGGGAACTCGCGGAACGTGCCGATGAACTTTCCGACGTACTGTTGCGCTGGTACGAGCAGGAAAATGTGCTCGACCCACCAGCGATTCCAGTCCATGCCTTCGATTTCAGCGATCTCGAACGGATCGCTGCGCAGGTTGAAGATTTTCGGTGCGCGCAGCGTCGTGAACGGCTGCCGCCACACCTCGGCGCCGTGCGCCTTCTGTTCGGCAAAGACGATCTTCCACTGGTCGTAGCGCAAGCCGACGAGCTGGCCGTCGTCGTTCCAGTAAAAGAACTCGTGACGCGGGCTCGGTGACTTGCCGGCGAGCGCATCGGTCAGGTTGTAGCCGTCGAGATGGACCTTGAAAGTCCGGTTGCCGACCTGCATGCCCTTCCTGAGTTGTGCCGTGACGTCGGGCACGCCGGCGGCGGCCAACAGCGTGGGCAACATGTCCTCATGAGCGAAAATGTCATTGAACACGCTACCGGGCTTGATCACGCCGGGCCAGCGAATCGCCGCCGGCACCCGATAGCCGCCTTCCCAGTTGGTGTTCTTCTCGCCGCGGAAGGGTGAGGTACCGCCGTCCGGCCAGGTGAATTTCTCCGCGCCGTTGTCGGTCGAGTACATCACGATGGTGTTGTCTTCGAGGCCCAGCTCCTTGAGCGCGTCGAGTATCTGGCCGACGTGGGCGTCGTGCTCTACCATGCCGTCCGGGTAGATGCCAAGGCCCGTCTTGCCGCGGGACGATTCCTTGAGCCGGGTCCAGATGTGCATGCGCGTCGAGTTCCACCACAGGAAGAACGGCTTGCCGGCCTTCTTGGCGTCGGCCATGAAGCGAATGGTCTCGGTGGTCACCTCGTCGTCGATGGTTTCCATCCGCTTCTTGTTGAGCGCGCCGGTGTTTTCGATCTTCTGCGTGCCGTCGGCCATGGCCCAGGTATGGATAACGCCGCGCGTACCATATTTCTTGCGCAGCGCGGGATCCTTGAAGTAGTCCTCGTGCTCTGGCTCATCCTCGGCATTCAGGTGGTAGAGCGAGCCCTTGAACTCCTGGAAACCGTGCGCGGTGGGCAGGTGTTCGTCGAGGTCGCCAAGGTGGTTCTTGCCGAACTGGCCGGTCATGTAGCCCTGCGCCTTGAGCAGGTCGGCGATCGTCACGTCGCCCGCCTGCAGACCTTCCTTCGCCCCAGGCAGGCCAACCTTCAACAGGCCGGTGCGGTAGGGCGACTGGCCGGTGATGAACGCGGCGCGTCCCGCGGTGCAGCTCTGCTGACCGTACCAGTCGGTGAACAGCGCGCCTTCGCGGGCGATGCGGTCGATGTTCGGCGTCTTGTAGCCCATCATCCCCTGGTTGTAGGCGCTGAGGTTCCAGTAACCGATGTCGTCGCCCCAGATGATGAGGATGTTGGGTTTCTTGGCCGGGGGCTGTGCCAGCGCGGGTGTTGCCGTTCCCAAAGTGATCGTCAGGATGGCCAGCAGGGCCGTGATTCGGGCGGCGAATTTCGCAATAAACGTCATTTTTCTTCCTCCTTTGCCGAACAGATGGTTCAAAGCGATGGTTGCCGACCGAGCCGCCTTGCCGGCAGCGGCCACCGCCAGGCGCCGTTCCCTGGCCTGCGCGCTGGCGTGTCTCTGACCGCAGCCGCAAGTGTAGCCGCGAAGGGACGTCAGCGCGGCAAGCGGCGTTCACGACGCGTCGTGAAGAATGTCGC
>ERZ761602.7242-NODE-7242-length-11915-cov-12.707251_pt1 | contig 11915 bp, 13 predicted proteins | sample MGYA00512165_ERZ761602 | MGnify/ENA primary metagenome ERZ761602 (study PRJEB28899, sample SAMN02445085) | bioreactor sludge metagenome | biome: EBPR sludge; isolation source: Thorneside wastewater treatment plant | place: Australia: Brisbane, Thorneside... | reverse complement strand
TAGAAATACTAATTGATCAAAAAACTGAAAAATCATTGATAGAAAAATCATTAAACGACAAAAAAGAAATTTGGGACAAAGGCGAATGGGCTGAAAAATTCTGGAAAATCATTCGAGAAAATGATTTTAAAATTATAGAAAGTAATCATTACACCATCAATGAAAAAGGAGAAAAAAAGTATAACGTAAAACTTTTTATTGAAGAAAAAATAAAGCTAAATGAAATCGGTGAAAACCCACTTTTACAAGTTAATAATTCCATAACTAAATATTCAGAAAACACACTTTTGGAAACATTGGAAAAATTAGAAATCAAAGACATTCAAATTATTCCAAAACAAAAAAGCGTTTCTCTTTTCGGAAAAAGAGGAGCTGATGGAATGGTCAATGTGTTGACGAGGTAGAATATTCGTCCGCTTGTGTCATTTCGACGCAGGAGAAATCACATAACACTAAGCAAGATTCGTTAACAACTTTAAGTGATTTCTCCCTCTGGTCGAAATGACACGGTGAACACAGCTCTACGGAAGTAAATCTCCTCTCTCTGAATTCTCCCGACTTCGAGGTATCTCAAAAACCGCTCACTTAACAAATCATTTCAACCCATTTTTTTGTACCTTCCGCCTTGTAAATGCTTATCCATTGAACATGAAGATAAAATTACACTTAGTATGGTTGAGTTTTTTTGGTTGTTTTTCCATCATGTGCGGACAAAACAGTACGAAACGCACCTTATTTTTGGGAAACAGTTATACCGCTTCCAATAATTTACCACAAATGATTGACAATGTCGCTAACTCCACCGGCGATGATTTGATTTATGACAGCTACACACCCGGCGGTTACACGTTTATGGGTCACAGCACCAATGCTACTTCGCTAAACAAAATAGCTCAAGGCAATTGGGATTATGTGGTCTTGCAAGAACAAAGTCAACTCCCATCCTTTCCGGATTCACAAGTTGAAAACCAAGTGTATCCGTATGCTCAACAGTTAAATAATCTTATCAACCAACAAAACCCCTGTGCGGAAACCGTTTTTTACATGACTTGGGGAAGAAAAAACGGCGATGCTTCCAATTGTGTCAATTGGCCACCGGTTTGCACCTACACCGGCATGGATGATTTATTAAATGAACGCTACCGTTTTATGGCGGAAGAAAATGAAGCGATCCTTTCTCCGGTGGGTGCCGTTTGGCGATACATCAGAGCTAATTATCCAACCATCGAATTATACTCTTCCGATGGAAGTCACCCTTCTGTGGCCGGAACTTATGCCTCTGCGTGTAGTTTTTATGCCACTTTATTCCGAAAAAATCCTGAGCAAATTACCTTTACTGCCGGACTTTCAACTGAAGTAGCCACGGCTATTCGAACGGCTGCTAAAGTGATTGTTTTTGACCAACTTTTAGAATGGCACATTGGCGAATATGACCCGATTGCTAATTTTGTGGTTGAAGAATTGGGTGACGGACAATTTTCGCTTACGAACACCTCCGAAAACGCTACTTCCTATCACTGGAATTTTGGGGATGGAACGACTTCCACAGAGACAAATCCTTCGCATACTTATACAACTACGGGAGAATTTACCATTGAATTAACGGTAGAATCATGTGGAAAAACGGCTACTTATGCTCAAACAGTTATAGTGACTACTTTATCTTTGGGAGAAGTAGATAATCCAAAAAAAGAAGTACAAATTTACCCGAATCCGACACATGATTTTATAATGATTGAATCTTCAGAAGAGTACATTGGAAAATCCTTCTATTTAATTGATATCACGGGAAAAATGGTTGTGAAAGCAAATATCAACTCACTAAAGACATTTCATGATCTTTCCAATTTAACGGATGGCGTTTACTTTTTAAAGGTTAATGACAGCTCTAATTCTTCGGTTAAAATTGTGAAAAAATAAATGCATACTGCTTTTACAATGTCTGAAACTAACTTCATGGATTTCAATCTTCATGGTAATTCAAAACCAAAAAAAAACCCACCCTTATTTGCACAAGGATGGGAAAAATTGCTATGAAAAAGAATCTACTAGTTTCCTAGTAAAGTTCAAATGTAAATATTTTTTTCAAATTATGAAAACATATCCTTAACTTTTTCAAAAAAAGATTTGTCTGTTTTTTCAGGGTGCGGAATGAAGTTCTCATTCGTGAGCATTTTCTCAAAAAACTGGCGTTGCTCTTTGTTCAAAGTCTTTGGTGTCCAAACATTTATATGTACCAACAAATCGCCATTTCCATACGAATTAATACTCGGAATTCCTTTTCCTTTTAATCGCAAAATCTTCCCGGATTGAATTCCTTCTTCCAGTTTAATTCGCACTTTTCCGCCCACGGCTTCAATCTCTTTGGAAACACCCAAAGCTGCTTCGGCCACACTGATATATAAATCATAGTGAAGATTTTCACCTTCACGTTTCAAAAATTCGTGTTCTACTTCTTCAATCGCAACAATCAAATCGCCCGGAATTCCGTTGCCCGGAGCATCATTTCCTTTTCCGGAAACTTTTAATTGCATATCATTCACCACTCCTGCCGGAATTTTGATGGATACCGTTTCATCTTCCAAAATCATTCCTTGAGCATCGGCATTCGCAGGTTTCGAACTAATCGATTGTCCTGCTCCACCACAGGTTGGACACGTAGTTGCCGTTTGCATTCTACCCAAAATTGTATTGGTTACTCTCAAAACCTGACCCGAACCATTACAGGTTCCACACGTTTTATAAGAGACTCCCGGAGCTTGAATTTTACGTTTTACTTTGACTTTCTTTTCAACGCCATTGGCAATTTCTTCTAAAGTTAGTTTCACTTTAATTCGCAAATTGCTTCCTTTCATTCGTCGCTGACCTCCGCCACCGCCAAATCCGCTGAAACCGCCAAAACCACCACCAAAAATGTCACCAAACTGACTGAAGATGTCATCCATATTCATTCCGCCACCGCCACCAAATCCGCCATTTCCATCAAAAGCAGCATGACCATATTGATCATATTTTGCTTTTTTATTTGGATCGCTCAAAACTTCATAAGCCTCTGCAGCTTTCTTGAAATTTTCTTCGGCTTCTTTGTTTCCGGGATTTTTATCAGGGTGATACTCGATTGCCTTCTTGCGATAGGCTTTCTTAATTTCCTCTGCAGTAGCACTTTTGGAGATGCCTAGTATTTCGTAATAATCTTTTTTCATAATTTAAAATTCCAAATTTTCAGTTCCTTTTCCACAAAGAAAAGTCGCAACAACTCATTACTGACCAATTACAACTTTAGGAAAACGGATTATTTTATCGCCTAATTTATATCCTTTTTCAACCACATCAACAATTTTACCTTTCAAATCATCCGATGGAGCAGGAATTTGCGTAATCGCTTCAGCAAAATCGGCGTTAAAATCGTCGCCTGCCTTAATGTCAACTTGCTCTAATCCTTTGGAAACAAGCGTTGATTTTAATTTTTCGTGAATTAATTCCACACCTTTTAACAACGTTTCATCTTCTGTTTTAGAAATTTGAATCATTGCTCTGTCAAAATCGTCCATAACCGGCAACATGGCTTGTAAAACTTCTTGGTTGGCAGTTTTAAACAAATCCATTCGTTCTTTGGCTGTTCTTCTTTTAAAATTTTCAAACTCGGCAAAAAGGCGTAAAAACTTGTCTTTTTCTTTGGCTAATTCCTCTTCCAATCTTTCTTCGTTTGACAATTCTTCAGCCGGAGGTATTGAATTCTCTTGCGTTTGCTCGGTTGAAACTTCATTTTCATTAATTTCCTTTTCGATATTATCTGTATTCTCCTGATTCATATTCTTAAAAAATTTTTTGAACATTTTGTTGATGGATTTTGGATTGCAAAAGTACTGCCATTTGTTTAAAAATGTCAAATTGTCAGCGTAAATTATTTTTTCAACTCACTACTTTAAAATCAAATAACCAAAATTTAATATTTCTTTAAGAATAAACTCCCTGTTGGTTTTCTACTTTTGTTCAAACTTAAATCTTAAAAACTATGAAAAAAATCATTTTAAGCTTAGTAGTATTAGCTACACTTTCTTTAACTTCTTGTAAAAACGAAAAAGCAGAAACGACTGAACCGGTTGACGCAGCTGTTGCTACTGAAACTGCCAGCACATACAAAGTTGATGCTACAAAATCTACTATCGAGTGGGTTGGTTCTAAACCGGCAGGAAAACATAATGGAACAATTGCTCTTTCCAGTGGAGAATTGGCTTTAAACAACGGAAAAGTTGAAAGCGGTAAATTTACAATTGACATGAACAGTATTACTGTTTTAGACTTAAAAGCTGGCGACGGAAAAGAAGATTTAGAAGGTCACTTGAAAGGATTAGGAAAAGAAGAAGATGCTGATCATTTCTTCAATACTAAAAAATTCCCAGAAGGAACATTTGAAATCACTTCTGTTGCAACAGTTGATGCAGTTACTACAGTTTCAGGTAACTTAACTTTAAAAGGAATTACAAAACCAGTTTCTTTCCCGGCTACAATTGCTGTTGATGGAGATACTGTGATGTTGAATAGTGAATCATTCAAAATTAACAGAACAGAATGGAGTGTAAACTACGCTTCAAAATCTGTTTTTGATGATTTAAAAGATAAATTTGTTGATGACGAAATCGAATTAAAAGTTAGTGTTACTGCTACGAAATAATTATTACTTCATCTTACTTTAAACAAGAAGCTCCTCAATTACGAGGAGCTTTTTTTATGCTAATAAGTTATCTAATGTTTTGGTTAAATCGCGGTAACGAAATTGAAATCCGTTTTTCTCTGCTTTTTCCGAGCTAACATTTTGACTCGAAAAAAGCAATTGATGCATTTCTCCCAGCACTAATTTCATAGCAAACTTGGGAATATTAGGCATAAACAATGGTTTATTTATGGTTTTGGCGATGGCTTTCGTTAATTCGGCATTGGTAACCGGATTGGGAGCCACAGCATTAAACGTTCCCTCCCATTGGTTTTGAATGGCGAAGAGATACATTTTGGCTAAATCTTCCACGTGAATCCACGATTGCACTTGTTTTCCTGAACCAAAAGGAGAACCTAATCCCATTTTGATGGGTTTAAGCATTTCGGTTAATGCTCCGCCTTTTTTGGATAAAACCAAACCTGTTCGAAGTTTACAAACTTTGATGTTTAGTCGACTGAAGACATCAACGCTTTCCTCCCACTTTAACACAACTTGTCCTAAAAAGTTGTCATCTACACTTTTATTATCTTCAGTATAAATTTGCATTAGACTGTCAGGATAAAATCCAATCGCAGAAGCAGAAACAATTTGCTTCACTTGATTGGGATGATTTTTTAAACACGTGTATAATAAATTAGACGAAAGTGTTCTGCTTTCAATAATTTCCTGTTTATAATTTGTTGTCCAACGTTTGGAAACGGTTGCTCCGGCCAAATGAATGATGGCATCCACGCCCATCAAACAATTTTCATCAATAAAACTTTGTTCCGGATTCCAATAGAAACCCTGATAATGCGGTTTACTTTCGATTTTAGATTTAGAAGTTGTGAGGTAATGAATTTCATTTCCGTTTTCTAATAACAGGGCAATCAATTCTTTACCAACCAGTCCAGTAGCACCTGTGATTAATATTTTCATAGCTTATTTTTATACAAAGTTACAGGCAATCGGTCTAAAAGTAAAGTTAATTAGGATTAGTTTAAGGGTTGTTAACGAATACAATTTGAATGAATTATTGTTTTATACGAACACTCCATTCGAATTCCATTTCAGAAACTTGATCACCTTTTTCATCTTTCCCGATGGATTTCATCCAGAAGGTTTGACCTTCGCCTGTGGCAATAGTTTGTTGAATGGCTTGCTCAATTAAATGTCCGTCTTGGCAAACAAAAGTGATTCTTCCGGTAGCTTTTTTAGTAAAGTTACCTTTGTTATTGGCTACAAGCATGGATATTTTCTTCCCGCTTTTCTTAATTTGATACATCACTAAAGCTCCCGTTGAAAGTTCTGCAGCCATTGCCTGAACTGCAAAATACATTGAATTAAAAGGATTTTGGTTAAACCATCTGTGCTTCACTGTCACTGTACATTGGTCACTATCCAACGATTTTGCCCTAACGCCACACCAAAAAGCGGAATGTAATTTGAAAAATAAAAACGTATTGATATTTCCGGCTGTAAACTGCATAAACACTGAATTTTTGGTAAATATAAGCTTTATTTCTATAATTTTAAATTGTTAATTTTATGTTAAATATCAGTACTATGCGTAACACAATACCTTCTTTTAGACATATATTTGCATAGGATATTATTATATACTTTTAATTATGACATCACAAAACGAAAAAACAACAGCAGCATTATTGCATTTAAGTGCATTTGCAAAGTATCTTATTCCTTTTGCAGGAATAGTAGTTCCCTTGATTATTTGGCAAACAAAGAAACATCAATCTGAATATGTTGATGAAAACGGAAAAGCAGTTGTCAATTTTCATTTAAGTATTTTGGCATACAGTATAGTTATTGCCATTGTATTAGGTATCTTTTTTATTGGCTCAATAGCAAACTACATCGAAATTGAAAATGCAGGTGGCGATGTTATTCCGATTGATTTAATCACAGTTGGTATTATCGCTGCATCCGTTTTAGGAATTTGGACCATTGCAGAATTCATTTTAGTAATTTTAGGAACCGTGAGAGCTAACGAAGGATCAGTTTACAAATATCCGTTTACAATCAATTTTATTAAATAAGAGTTTCAATCATCAATCAATCATCGCCGAAAGGCAAATCAATCAAATCAAAAAAACGAATTAGTTAAACTAAAAATCTTATCATGAATTATGAATATTGAAAACACAAAAGCCCAGATGCGAAAAGGTGTTTTAGAGTTCTGTATACTTTCAGTCTTAAAAGAAAAAGAAGCCTATACCTCTGAAATTTTAGACACCTTGAAAAACGCTAAATTGTTGGTTGTGGAGGGCACGGTTTATCCGCTCCTAACCAGATTAAAAAATGACGGATTACTCAACTATCGTTGGGAGGAATCAACTTCGGGACCGCCTAGAAAATACTACGCACTCACCGAAATAGGAAAACAATTTTTAACCGAACTAAACAGCACTTGGGGAGAATTATCAAACGCTGTGAACACCATAACCAATCAAAAATAATCGTCATGAACAAAACAGTAAATATAAATTTAGGAGGTTTATTCTTTCACATAGACGAAGATGCCTTTCAAAAATTAAATCGTTATTTCGATGCTATAAAACGTTCGCTTTCTAACTCATCCGGTCAAGATGAAATTATGAAAGACATCGAAATGAGAATTTCGGAAATTTTTACCGAAAACAAAGAAGCAGACAAACAAGTTATCAACCTCAAAGATGTTGATGCTATGATCGCCGTAATGGGTCAGCCTGAAGATTACCGAATTGAAGAAGAAGGAGAAGCTACTCAATCTAACTTTAATAACACGACAAAATCTTCTAAAAAATTATACCGCGATATTGATAAAAACATTTTAGGTGGAGTTTCTGCCGGCTTAGGTCATTATTTTGGTATTGATGCGTTGTGGATTCGTTTAGCGTTAGTGTTAATCGTAATTGCCGGAGTTGGATTTCCAATCTTGCTTTACATTTTATTGTGGATTTTAATCCCTAAAGCACAAACCACTACCGAGAAACTTCAAATGACCGGAGAACCGGTAAATTTGAGCAACATCGAAAAAAAAGTTCGTGAAGAATTTGCCTCTTTTTCAGATAAAGTAGAAAATGCTGATTATGCAAAAATGGGAAACCAAGCTAAATCCGGAGCAGAAAAAGTAGGTTCTGCAATAGGTGAAGTGTTTATGACAATTTTCAACATTTTCGCTAAATTTATTGGAGCAATCATTTTAATATTTTCAATATTTGTATTGGGTGGCGTATTGATTGGTGGGTTTACATTCGGTTCAACCACTTTTGTTGACATGCCATGGCAAAGTTATTATGATGCAGTAATCGTAAGCGAATTCCCTATTTGGTTGGTAGTTATACTAGGTATTCTTGCCATTGGAATTCCGTTTTTCTTCCTTCTTATTTTAGGATTAAAACTGCTGATTACCAATATGAGATCAATCGGAAATGTTGCAAAGTACACGTTATTAGCATTATGGTTAATTGCAGTAGGAATTTTAATTTCATTCGGTATAAAACAAGCAACAGAAATTGCGTATGACGGTAAAATTGTGCAAAAAGAAACATTAAATCTGATGCCAAATGATACATTAAACATTCAGTTTAAATTCAACGACTATTATGCCAAAGGTTTTCACTATAATGATTTTGAAGTGACTCAAGATGAGAATGGTAACGATATCATCTATTCAAACGACATCAGCATAGAACTTATTTACACCGATGAAGCACAACCTTATTTGCAAATTGAAAAAAGAGCAGAAGGAAAATCAATGACTGAAGCCAAGAAAAGAGCAGAAAAAATAAATTATGCTTTTAAATTTGAAGGAAATAAATTAATTTTAGACAATTATTTCATCACCGATTTAAAAAACAAATACAGAAGTCAGGAAGTTGAATTGTTTCTTTACTTACCCGAAGGCACAATCATCAAACCTGACAGTTCGGTGCAACAATACGATCAATCGGGCAACCATTTTTTCAATCTACATTTTAGTTCAGACAGTTTTTTATACAAAGTATCCAAAGACCAAATCAAATGCTTGAACTGCCCGATTGAAGAAAACGAATACAACGACGTTGACTTTAATTCCAATGAAGATTCTGTTACTTCAACTGTAACAATCAACCGAGATGGCATACATATTAAAGAGACTAATAAATCGGAAGAAAAAAGAGATTTCAAAGGTTTAGAAATCAATAAAGAAGGTGTAATCATAAAAACAAACTAACCATGATCAAGTTTATCGTTTACCTTACCAAAACCATTGTAGCGTTAATCACAGCTTTACTATTCGCTTCTTGTCAATACTCTATTGATTTAGGAGATGCAGTCAAAGGAAGTGGAAACGTGACAACCGTGAACCGACCCGTATCCGGTGAATTCACAAACATAGAAGTATCAAACGGAATTGACGTAGAAGTAACCCAAAGTAATTCCAAATCAATCGAAGTGAAAGCCGATGACAACATTATCGACTTGATTAAAACCGATATTGTAGACGGAACTCTTAAAATCGCAATGGAAAAAAGTGTCAAAAACACCAAATCCAAAACCGTATTTGTTTCGTTGCCAAACATAGAGTCACTCAGAACATCAAGCGGAGCTTCTATAAAAAGTAAAAACACTCTTGTTGTGAGCTCACTTGAAACAAAAGCATCCAGCGGAAGTGAAATAAAAATTGATGTGGAAGTAGAAAAATTAACATGCGATTCTAGTAGCGGAAGCGAAATCGAAGTCAAAGGAAAAGCCCTAAAACTTGAAGCAGAATCGTCCAGCGGAAGCGACATCGAAGCCGATGAATTGCAAACCAACGATGTTACTGCCAAATCGTCCAGCGGAAGTTCCATCGATGTACATCCCATTTTGAGTTTAGACGCAAAAGCTTCTAGCGGAAGCGATATCAAATACCACAACACACCTAAAACGTTGACCAAAGTAACCTCATCAGGCGGTTCGGTTCGTTCAAATTAATTAGGAGCGAGTGGCTTGGGCTTCTATGCCATCCATGTTCCTGCCCTCCCTATTATCCACGCAAAAGCGTGGGATAGCCGGTCGGTCAGGGCTAGAAAGTGAACTATAGGCTACTAAAAGCGTGCAAAAAATCATATCTTTACAAACATCCCGTTTAAAAATCGGGATGTTTTTTTATATTTGCTTTATAAACTACATCAAAATGAAAAAATTTCTAATCCTATTCGCTGCTATTCTTTTTCCCACCGTAACTTGGAGTCAAAAAAAAGAAAAACTCAAAGCCTCTAAAATTGTAACCATCTCACAAAAAGAAATTGGCAACTTCGACAGCCTTGAAGTAGAAGACGACATTGATGTTTTTATCGTAAAAGGCGATCAACCTTCCATCGAAATTGAAGCAGACGACAATACGCACGAATCATTTGACATTAAGCTAAACGGAACTACACTTCGCATCGGATTAGTACACAATATTTCCGGAGCAAAAAAAACCAGTATCCGTATAACTTACACCGACGATTTTAAAATGTTAGTTGCCAAAGGTGATGCCAATGTAACTGCTTTAGCAGATGTAAAACTTAGCCAAGTTACTTTCAAATGTTATGACGATTCACGTTTATTTTTAAATGCAGATTGTGCTAATTTCACTTTAATTGCTAACGATAAATCAAAAATTGAAATCAATCTAAAATCCGACGATGCTATTTTTGAATTAAGCAAAAACACAAACATAAAAGCCTTAGTTCGTTCTTCCAATTTTAAATGCGACATGTATCAAAAAGCATCCGCAAACATTGAAGGCGACATCAACGATTTAAAACTAAGAATGGATAACAGCTCCGATTTTATTGGAAAAAATTTGGTTGCTCAAACGGCTTCAGTTATTGCAGAAGGAAGTTCAAAAAACAGTGTTCAAGTAGCCACAAAACTCCTTTTAGAATCTTCCGGCAAATCCGAAACAAATTTATACGGTAACGCAACCATAGAAATAAAACGATTTGCAGACGAATCATCATTGAACAAAAAACTTCTCAAATAAAAGCATAAAAAAATCCAACTTTTCAGTTGGATTTTTTTATCTATAATTTCTATTTAATCTTTACTTGCCAAATAACGTTCGGCATCCAATGCAGCCATACAACCGGTTCCGGCAGCAGTAATTGCTTGTCTGTAAACGTGGTCAGCAGCGTCTCCGGCAACAAAAACACCTTCCACATTTGTCAATGCTCTTCCCGGAACATTGATGATATATCCTGTTTCGTCTAGGTTTAAATAATCTGCAAAAATGTCCGTGTTTGGCTTATGTCCAATGGCAACGAAAAATCCTGTGGCCGGAATTTCAGTTTCCACGCCGGTAGTTCTTTCTTTTACTAAAACGGAAGTTACAACTTGTCCGTCTCCTTTTACCTCAACGGTTTCGGTATTTAATAAAATCTCGATATTTTCAGTTTTGCGAACTCTCGCTTCCATGATTTTTGACGCACGGAATTTTTCGCTTCGCACTAACATCGTTACTTTTTTACATAATTTTGATAAGTAATGAGCTTCTTCACAAGCCGAATCCCCTGCTCCAACGATGACAACTTCTTGATTTCTGTAGAAAAATCCGTCACAAACCGCACAAGCAGAAACGCCACCACCCATTTGCAAATAATGTTGCTCCGATGGCAATCCTAAATATTTTGCCGAAGCTCCGGTAGAAATAATTACAGTTTCACAGTGAATTTCTTTGGTATCATTCACCCAAACTTTATGAATTGGCCCCGAAAAATCAACTTTGGTTGCCCAACCATCACGAATATCCGTTCCGAAACGTTTGGCCTGTTCCTGCAATTGAATCATCATTTCCGGTCCGGTCACGCCATCAGGATAACCTGGAAAATTCTCCACTTCATTAGTTGTTGTCAACTGACCACCGGGTTGTGTTCCTTGGTATAAAACCGGAAACATATTGGCTCTGGCAGCATAAATCGCAGCAGTATAACCTGCAGGACCTGAACCTATAATCAAGCACTTTACTTTTTCTATTGTATCAGACATAATTTTGATTTCTAAATTTCGATGCAAATGTAAGTTTTAAATAAAAATTAATCCTTAATTGTTGATTAGTTTTAATAATTTTTGAATAGTATAATTTTATTTAAAATTAGGTTTGGTAAAACTAATTTTAGTTCTATATTTGCACCCTCATTCGAGTTTTGAATGCGGGGTGTAGCGTAGCCCGGTTATCGCGCCTGCTTTGGGAGCAGGAGGCCGCAGG
>ERZ761602.7241-NODE-7241-length-11917-cov-24.627719_pt1 | contig 11917 bp, 8 predicted proteins | sample MGYA00512165_ERZ761602 | MGnify/ENA primary metagenome ERZ761602 (study PRJEB28899, sample SAMN02445085) | bioreactor sludge metagenome | biome: EBPR sludge; isolation source: Thorneside wastewater treatment plant | place: Australia: Brisbane, Thorneside... | reverse complement strand
GCCTTTAACTGATCAGCTTTCTGATCGTAGTCAAAGATACCTCCGCAGCTCGGTGGCTCGCTGACCGAGGTCGGCGAGCCGGTTGTCGATGGCGTTGAGGTGTTCGGCTTCCATGTCTTGTCTGTTCGCGTGATGGACGGGGCGCACATTATATACGTGCGGCGGATCGAGGCGGGCGGCCACCGGCAGGCGACGAGCCCAACGGACGTGGGGCTCGCTGGTTTTCCGGCGCGGGCCTGCAGCCTCTTGCTGTGTTGACGGCCGCGATCGCACGCGCTCCGCAGACCTCGGGCAAGCCAGCGCTGGCCGGAGTGTCCTCAAATAGGGGCTCCCGCCTATTGACACAATTCATTGTTCTGTCTTCTATTTTATTATGGCGTTAGCAGTGGCGGTGGGTGTCGGCGAGCGGTGCAGGCGCCGGTCGGGCGATTGCCGCTTTGCGCCGATAGCAGCGGCTTGCCGTCTCGGGTTCCGGTCAACAGCCATCACCATCGATCACTGAGTCATATCAAGAAAACCAACAAGAGAGGACGGTTACGGATGCACAAACTCACCACGAATGCCAAGCTGCTGCTGCTCGCCGTCGTCAGCTCGGCGCTGTTCGCGCTGCTCGGTGCCACCGGGATCTACAGCATGCGCAGCATGGCCCGGGAAGTCCTTTCCGACCTTGCCGCCGCACAGCAGGAAATCAAGATTCTGGTTGCCATAGAGGGCGCTCAGGTGAACTTCAAGGTCCAGGTCCAGGAGTGGAAGAACATCCTCCTTCGCGGCAACAACCCGGCCAGTTTCGACAAGTACCTTGGCCAGTTCGCAGAGCAGGAAGCAAGGGTCCAGGATTTCCTTGCCGCGGCGGCGGCGGCGATGAAGGAACACGGCGTCCCGGTCGATGAGTTGGCGCAGGTGAAGGTCGAGCACAAGGAGATGGGAGCCAGGTACCGAGAGGCGCTGAAGTCCTTCGACAAGGAAAACGTTCTGGCTGGTCAGACCGTAGACAAGCTGGTCTCCGGCATGGACCGGGCAACGGCAGCCGGCATGGAAAAAGCCGCGATGGACATGGAGCGGCTTACGCAAGACCGAATGTCAGCCAAGATCGACGACGCCGAAGCAAGCTACCAGAGGGCGCGCAACGTTTTTGCAGCGCTGGCCCTGCTCGGCCTGGCTGTGGCCGTCATTCTGTCGCTCGCGATCAGGCGCGACATCATGCGACTGCTGGGCGGCGATCCTGCGCGCGCGGCCGAGGTCACCCGCCGAATCGCCGCCGGCGACCTCACCGAGACGATCGACAGCAGGCGCGATGACCAATCGAGCTTGCTCGGTGCACTGAAGCAGATGCAGGCTGCTCTGAGCGACGTGATCCGCCAGATCCGCGACGCTGCAGGCCGGTTGGCCGCCGATGCCGAAAAGATGAGCGAGGCGTCTGATCACGTCTCGGCGGGTTCCACTCAGCAAAGCGACGCCGCTGGCTCGATGGCGGCCGCCGTCGAGGAGATGACTGTCAGCATCCGGCAGGTGTCGTCCAGCGCCGATGATGCTCGCAAGATCGCTGCCGAGGCCGGGACGTTGGCGCGGGACGGAGAGGGCGTGGTGCGCCGCGCGGTCAGCGAAATCAACAAGATTGCCGACTCGTTCAATCACTCCAGCGAGTTGATCGCCAATCTCAGAGAGCAATCGGGGAAAATCTCGGTGATCGTCAATGTCATCAAGGAGATCGCCGATCAGACCAATCTGCTGGCTCTGAACGCGGCGATCGAGGCCGCGCGCGCGGGCGACCAGGGCCGTGGCTTCGCGGTCGTCGCCGATGAGGTCAGGAAGCTGGCCGAGCGGACGACCGCCGCGACGAAGGAAGTGGCAGGCATGATCGAGGCGATCCAGAACGGCGCCGAGCGCGCCATGCAAGGGATGACCGAAGGCGGCACTCAGCTGTGCGAAGGGGTGCGCATGGCAGCGCAGGCGGGCGATTCAATGACCCGGATCGAGGCCAGCAGCCGCAGCGTTCTCGACGCGGTGTCCGAGATTTCTTCGGCGCTGCACGAGCAAACGTCGGCCAGCAACCTGATCGCTCGCAATGTCGAAACGATCGCGCAGATGACCGAGGCGAACAATGTCTCGGTCAAGGGCGTGAACGAGTCAGCCCGACATCTGGAAGTCTTGTCGGGAACACTTAACGCGCTGGTCGGGCGGTTCAGGGTCTAGAGTGCTGCTGCGCCGGCATTGCTCGGCGATGGACGGCGACCAGGCCAGCCTCGTCGATGGCCAAGGGCGATGGCCCAGGGGCAATCAGCCGCCGAGCCGGTTGCCGGTGTGGCGCAGCATCGGAAGCCGGAACGTCGAGCGCCCGCCGGCGTCGGGACAGTCGAAAGCGACCTCGGTCGGTTCCGTCCGCCAGGCGTTGCTCAGCCGCACGATGTATCGCCGGTTGGCTGACAGGCCGGACACGCTGTACGAGCGCCTGGTGTAACTGCGCCCCGTACGATGGTCGGTGACGCGCGTTTCGTCCTTGCCAAGGCCAACCTCGGTGACCAGTTGGCGGTCAGCCGCCTCAAGTACGTAAACGCGCTCGATTACCTGGCGTTGCCGGCGGTCGTCAAGCCCCTCGAAGCGGGTTTGGGAGGCAATGCTGCCGGTGACCTCGCATGCCCGCGCCCTTTCTGGCGGAGCGTTGTCGGCGACCGGTTCAGCGCAGGCTTGATAGCGAACGAACCCGAAGCCCGCCTTGCGCGCCAGCGGCGCGCTGAAACGCCTGGTCGCGCCCGGGGCGATATCGACGATCCTGATCGTCTGCGTCCCGTAGCTGACGACAGGCAGGCCCTCCTGGCGATCGTCAAAATGGCTGCTGAGAGAGAACAGCGCATCGACGCACGGATAGCGCAGGTGGGACTTGTTGGTCACCGCACCGATGATGTTCCCCGCCTCGCCGGCCACGCTTTCCGCGGCGAAGGTCATCGTCAAGTCGTCCACCGGCGCCGCCGACAGGGACGACGAGGCGCCCAGCGCCAGCGAAACAGCGAGAACGTCAACCGTCACCCGGCGAAGGCAAGATCCTGCGACGTTCCAGTCAAGGATAGCCATGTTCGTCTCCATGTCGGCCGTGGTTCTGCCGAACCGAAGGCGGCCGAAGCGCTTGGGGTCCGGTTGTTGTCGGGACCGCCACTTTGAGCATCGGGCTGATGCGAGGGCAGTGTAGCCCAAATCGGTCGCCACCACCGTCAAGAGTCGAGCCACGGTTTGCCCAAGGCGCTGCACGCACCCGATTCCGTTCGGCATCCGCCGGCCCTGCGGAGTCGCCGACGGGTCTTGGTCTTCCGTGTCCGGCGGTCGTCGGCAGTCGGTTAGCCGGACCGGTTCTCGATATGCTCGATCATCAACTGCGGTGTCTGGACGCCGTTGAAGTCGTTGATCGACAGGCGGTATGCCGCCCGGATGGTGTCGCCGGGGGCCTGGCCGAAGTTGAACTGGATCGCGTCCAGCCTTTGCATCCCCTTGCGCAAGCGCAGCTTGAGATGTTTGCCCTTGAGGATGCGCTGGCTCTCGACGACGAACTCGTCGTCGAACAGCGGTGCCGGGAAGCCCTGGCCCCAGACCTCGGCTTCGAGCAGGCGCGCGGTGGCGATCGAGTAATAGCCCGATTCGAGCCTGCCGTCGGTCTCCAGCGTGCGCGTGCGGTCGGCTGGTGACAACAGTTCCTCGGCGACTTCCGCGAACAGTTCTCGGAAGCGCGGCAGATCGCTCTCCCTGATCGTCACCCCGGCGGCCATTGCGTGCCCGCCGAAGCGCAGCAGCAGCAAAGGTGCGCGCTTGCCGACCCGATCCAGCGCATCGCGCAGATGCAGGCCGGGGACCGAACGGCCCGAGCCCTTGATTTCGCCGGCGTTGCCACGGGCGAATGCGAATACGGGCCGGTGCAGCCGCTCCTTGATGCGCGCGGCGACGATGCCGACGACCCCCTGGTGCCAGTCCGCGTCGAACAGCGATACGCCGGTGGCAGCCGGCTGCGCCGCCGCTTCGTCGGCGGCCTTTTCGAGCAGGAGCAGCGCCTGTTCCTGCATCCCGGACTCGATCTCGCGTCGTTCGCGGTTGAGCGCGTCGAGCTCTTGCGCGATGTTCATTGCCCGGCCGTGGTCTTCGGTGATCAGGCACTCGATGCCCAGCGACATATCGGCCAGGCGGCCGGCGGCGTTGAGCCGTGGGCCGATGATGAAACCGAGATCGACGCTGGAGGCCTGCGCCGGGTCGCGCCCGGCGGCGCGGAAGATGGCTCGCAGCCCCGGCGTCAGCCGGCCCTGGCGGATTCGTTGCAGGCCCTGGCTGACCAGCACGCGGTTGTTGTGGTCGAGATTGACGACGTCGGCGACGGTGCCCAGCGCGACCAGGTCGAGGAGGTCCGCGAGTTTTGGCTCGCGTCGTTCGCCGGCCTCGGAAAACCAGTCGCGCCGACGCAGCTCGGCACGCAGCGCGAGCATCACGTAGAACATCACGCCGACGCCGGCCAGGCACTTGCTCGGAAAGTCGCAGCCGGGCTGGTTGGGGTTGACGATGCAATCGGCGGCTGGCAGTTCGTCGCCCGGCAGGTGATGGTCGGTGATCAGCGTCGCGATCCCCAGCTGCCGGGCGCGGGCGACGCCGTCGACGCTGGCGATGCCGTTGTCCACGGTGACGATCAGCTCGGGGCTGCTCTTTGCTGCGAGGTCGACGATGTCGGGAGACAGGCCGTAGCCGTAGGTGAAGCGGTTCGGGACGAGGTAATCGACGTGAGCGCCGAAGGCCCGCAGCGCCCGGATACCGACCGCGCAGGCGGTCGCGCCATCGCAGTCGTAGTCGGCGACGATGAGGATCCGGGCCTGCCTGGCAATGGCGTCGGCCAGCAGCACGGCGGCTTCGCCGGATCGGCTCAGGCGGGCGGGTGGCAGCAGCGATTTGAACTCGTAGTCGAGTTCGCTGCGCTGGACGATGCCGCGCGCGGCGTAGATGCGCGCCAGCAGCGGGTGCAGGCCCTGTTGTTCGAGTTGCCACTGGACCCGCTGCGAGACCGGGCGGCTGAGGATGCGCGTCATCCTTCGCCCCGGGCCAGCGTCTGCGCCGTCGCCGCCAGCGGCAGCGGCCGGCGCCACAGTTGCCACTGCTCGCTGCACCTGCTCTCCCAGGCCAGCGTCGCGTAGGCGGTCGGGGCGTGCAGCTGCAGGCGCTTGATCCTGCCGCGCGCGAGATCCCTTTGCAGCGGCGCGAACCAGCGTTCCTCCAACTCGTGCAGAGCGTCGCGGTAGGCGTCGGCGTCTTCGTATTGCACCGGTCCCTGCAGCGCATCGAGAACCAGCAGCTGACGGCTGCCGGCCGGCGCGCGGGTCGCGCGGGCGAGCCGGGACAGTAACTCGGCGGCGTTGTCGGGCAGCGCCTGCACCGGCACGCCGAAGGCGCGGCCGATGCCGCGAGCCAGCGGGTCGCTGCTCCAGATGCCGGCGAAATCGACGGCTCGCGCTGCCGGCAGGACGCCGGCGCCCCAGAGCCAAAGGCTGTTGATCGTCGGACGGCCATCGTTGTCGCGCCGTTGGTTGGCCGGCAGCCCGTGCAGGACCATCTGCACCTCGTTCAGCAGCTGGCGCAGCGCGCGTGCCTGCGGCGTCTCGGGTAGTTGCCGGCCGAGGCGACGACCGGCGACGGCCGACAGCGGCAGGACGTCGAAGTGGCCCAGGTCGGGGTCGCCGGCAAGCTGCAGATACCAGCGATCGGCGGTCGCGACGTGAAAGCGGCCGATGTCGGCGAACTGGCGACCGAGTTCGCCGGCGATTTCCCGCGCCTCGTCGAGCGCGATGCCGAGGCTGCCGCCGTCGGCGAGGATCAGCCGCTCCTGGTGGAGGCGCAGGTGCACCGGATCGGCACAGAGCCAGCAGGCGTCGGCGGCGGTTGGCGCGCTGGCTTCGCCGAGCAGCCGAAAAGCGGCGTAGGGGACGTTTTCGGACAGGCCGAAGGTGTCGGCGAGGGTCGCTTCGAGCGACTGTGGCGGACGCCGTCGCAACCGGCTGCGCGCGATCAGCGTGGTCAGGCCGGGGCAGCGCAGGGCATCCAGGGTGTGGCGGTCGTCCGGTTCCGGCCAGATCAGTTCGGGAACGACGAGGGTGAGCTGCATGGCGGCTGGATCGAGAGAGTGGACGGCTGAAGCGGGGTTGGCGCTGGGGGCTGTGGCGGCCAGGTGCCCGGGCTTGATCGTGGGCGTTTGAGCGCGTTCGCCGGGGCAGGGCAGCCAACGCCGGAAAAGTGTAGCATAGCGCCTTTGCCGCTTCGGCGCTTCGAAGTACCCTCCGAGATGATCTCCCGCCGCTGATGGCCCTTCCCTACGAGTTGCTGATCGGCCTGCGTTATACGCGCGCCAAGAAGCACAATCACTTCATCTCCTTCATCTCGCTGATTTCGATGCTCGGCATCGCCCTCGGCGTTGCCGCGCTGATCGTCGTGCTGTCGGTGATGAACGGTTTCCAGACCGAGTTGCGGTCGCGGATCCTCGCGGTCGTCTCGCACATCCAGATCACCGGCGGCAGCGGCGAGATGGCCGGCTGGGAACTGGTGGCCGAGCAGGCTGCCGGCCAGCCGCACGTGCTCGCTGCGGCGCCCTTCGTCCAGGCGCAGGCGATGTTGTCCTCCGGGCAGCTGGTGCGCGGGGCGCTGGTGCGCGGCATCCTGCCCGGTCTGGAAGACCGGGTCGCCGATTTCCGCCCGCACATGAAAAGCGGGACGCTTGACGAGCTGCGCCCCGACAGCTTCAACATCATTCTCGGCAGCGAGCTGGCGCGCGCGCTCGACGTCTTCGTCGGCGACCGCGTGACGCTGATCGCGCCGCAGGGTGTGGTCACCCCGGCGGGGGTGATCCCGCGCCTGAAGACCTTCACCGTCGTTGGGCTGTTCGAGGTCGGCATGTTCGAGTACGACAACGGCCTGGCGCTGATTCATCTCGCCGACGCGCAGCGCCTGTACCGCATGGACGACCGCGTTTCCGGCGTGCGTCTGAAACTCGACGACCTGTTCGTGGCGCCGCGGGTGGCGCGGTCGCTGGCCAGCACGCTGACCGCCGACGCCTACATCAGCGACTGGACGCGCAGTCATGCCAATTTCTTTCGCGCGGTGCAGATCGAGAAGAACATGATGTTCATCATCCTGTCGCTGATCGTCGCCGTTGCTGCGTTCAACATCGTATCGACGCTGGTCATGGCGGTGACCGACAAACAGGCGGACATCGCCATCCTGCGCACACTCGGCGCCAGCCCGCTGAGCATCATGCTGGTGTTCATCGTCCAGGGAGCGCTGATCGGCTTCATCGGCCTGGGCCTCGGCGTCGCCGGCGGCGTCGCGCTGGCGCTCAACGTCGATGTGGTGGTGCCGTTCATCGAGCGGATGCTGGGAACGCAATTTCTCGCCAAGGAGGTGTACTACATCTCCAACCTGCCTTCGGAGCTGCAGTGGAGCGACGTGACGACGATCGTCGGCGTCGCCTTCGTGCTGGCGCTGGTGGCGACGATCTACCCGAGCTGGCGCGCGGCACGCGTCAATCCGGCGGCGGCGCTGCGCTATGAGTGAGCCGGTGCTGGCCTGTCAGGGCCTGAGCAAGATCTATCGCCAGGGCGACACCGACGTACCGGTCCTGCTCGGGGTCGACCTCGAAGTCCAGGTCGCCGAGCGGCTGGCGATCGTTGGCGCCTCGGGTTCCGGCAAGAGCACCCTGCTGCATCTGCTCGGTGGCCTGGATGCGCCGAGCGGCGGCAGCGTGCAGTTGATGGGGAACGACCTGCGGACGATCGGCGAAGCGCAGCGCGGCATCCTGCGCAACCGTCATCTGGGTTTCGTCTACCAGTTTCACCATCTGTTGGCGGAGTTTACCGCGCTGGAGAACGTCGCCATGCCGCTGATCATCCGACGGATGCCGAAAGACCAGGCTCAGGCGCGGGCCGCGACCGTTCTTGGCGAAGTCGGCCTGGCGCACCGCCTGCAGCATACGCCGTCAGAGTTGTCGGGCGGCGAGCGCCAGCGGGCAGCGATCGCCCGCGCGCTGGTGACCGAGCCGGCGTGCGTGCTGGCCGACGAGCCAACCGGCAACCTCGATCGGCAGACAGCGGCCGGCGTCTTCGAATTGATGCTCGAACTCAACCGCTCGCGGCGGACCAGTTTCGTGGTCGTCACCCACGACCCGACGATCGCCGCCCGGGCCGAACGGATCCTGACGCTGAGCGACGGGCGCTTGCAGTCGTCCAGCGCCTGACAAGCCGCGCGAGGCGGCTCAAGTTCGGGCGCTGTCTGCCGTTGACGTGGTTGCGGGTTTACCTGGAGACCGTTCGAAATGCACACCCTGTTCGCCCCCGCCATTGCGCTGCTCAACCGCCTTGGTTTCACCAGGAAATTTGCGATCATGGGGGTGCTGGCGCTGGTGGCGATTACGCTCCTGGCGGTGACCCTTTACCAGAGTCTGCAACGGGTGATAGACCATTCGCAGGACGAGCTGGTGGGTCTCGAGGTGATCAAGCCGGGCGCCCGCCTGATCCAGTATCTGCAGGTGCATCGGGGGCTCTCCGCCGGCGTGATGAATGGCAATGAGCAGATGGAGGAGCCGCGCGCAGCGACCGAGCAGCAAGTCAGCGCGACCGTGCAGACCCTGGGCAGCGCGCTGCCGCCGCAACTGGCGGCGAGCGACGCCTGGAAAGGCATCGTGGAAAGCTGGACGGCGATCGCGAAGGATGGTCTCGATCTGATCGTCGGCGAGAATTTTGCCAGCCATACCCGGCTGATCGGGGACTTGCTGAGTTTCCAGAGGGCCGTTGCCGATCAGTACGCGCTGACCAACGATCCCGACATCGATTCCACCTATCTGATCGATACGGTGGTCGACAAGTTGCCGCTGGCGCTGGAGAGCATGGGCCAGTTGCGGGCGCTCGGAACGGCGGCGCTGACCCGAAAGCAAGCGCTGGTGATGGCGCAACAAGTCGAGTTGACGGTCCTGCTGGCGCGAATCAATTCAGCCGTTGGTGGCTTGCGCCGCAACCTGGAACGGACCTCGCGCTACAACCCCGGGCTGCAGCCTTCGCTCGACGCTGCCGCCGGGGACATGGGTGTGGCAGCCGACAAGGTCAGCGCGCTGGTGAATCAGGACATCCTCTCGGGCAGCTACCAGACGCTACCTGCCGACTATTTTGCGTTGACCTCCGCGGCGATCGACAAGGGCTACAAGGAAATGTTCGAAAGCCTTTTCCCGACTCTCGAAAAGCTGTTGCAGCAGCGCATCGAGCGCGCGCAGCGCGAACTGCGGATCAACATCGCGCTGTCGGCGTTGATTCTCCTGATCTACGCCTACGTCTCGATTGGCTTCTACTACGCCACCGTCGGCAGCATCAATCGCCTGGCCGCGAACGCGCGCACGATCGCCACCGGCGACTTGAGCGTTGCTGTCGATCTGGGCACCAGCGACGAGCTGAAACTGGTCGGTGACAGCCTCAACGAGATGACCGGGGCGTTTCGCGCGTTGATCCGGAACGTCCAGCGCAGCGCTGGTGAAGTGCTGGAGGCGACCAGAAGGCTGGCGGCATCGTCGCTACAGGTGAGGCAGAGCAGCGATCAGCAGAGCAACGCGGCGTCGGCGATGGCGGCGGCAGTCGAAGAGATGACGGCCGGCATCGACAACCTCGCGGCCAGCGCGCAGGACGCCACCCGGCTTTCCGGTAGCGCCGACCAGCTGACCGCCGATGGCAGCCGGGCCGTCGGCAAGGTGGTGCAGGAGATCGAGCGGATTGCCGAGGTGGTAAACCAGTCGGCGTCGATCATCGCCGACCTGGGCGGACGCTCCGAACAGATTTCGGCAATCGTCAACGTCATCAAGGAGATTGCCGACCAGACCAATCTGCTGGCGCTGAACGCGGCAATCGAGGCCGCACGTGCCGGCGAGGCGGGTCGTGGTTTCGCCGTGGTCGCCGACGAAGTGCGCAAGCTGGCCGAGCGTACGACCCGGTCGACGCAGGAAATTGCGAGCATGATTGGCGCCATTCAGAGCGGTTCGCGCGACGCGGTGGCGAGCATGAAGGTCGGTGTCAGTCGCGTCGCGGCCGGCGTTGCGCTGGCCACCGAGGCCGGCGAATCGCTGGCCGAGATCGGTGGCAACGCGCGCCAGGTGGTGGACAGCGTTGCGCACATCTCGAATGCCCTGAACGAACAAAGCAAGGTCAGCACCGAGATCGGGCGAAACGTCGAGAGAGTGGCGCGGATGGCCGAGGAGAACTGCGCGGCGGTCGCCGGGACTGCCGGCACGGCGACGCAACTGGAGCGACTTTCGGAAGGTCTTGACGCCGAGGTTCGCCGCTTCAAGCTCGGCTGATCCTGCGTTGATCTTTTTTCATCGCTGCGCGAGTCGTTTGTCCGCGCCGGACGACGCTGGTCAGCGGCTCAGTTCTTCTCCGGCATCGCCGAGGAGTGGTGACTGGTAATCAGCCATTGCGTTCCGTCCCACTTGTAGGTGTAGGTGAAGCGCGCCTGGACTTGAGCACCGGTCGTGCCATAGGTGAAGGTATAGAGGCCGGTGTCAACCGCGGTGTTGCATGCGATCGCGATGGTTCTCGAGTCGATCTTGCCGGCCGGCTTGTTCTTCAGGAAATCTTGGAAGTAATCCTCCTTCTCGGCCGCGCTGAGTCGCGGTTTGTTCGATACCGTGGGAAGAAGGACCGAGCGCTCGGCATAGTTGGCAACGACCTGTCGCGCGTCGCCGGTCTGCAGCGAGCGATTCCAGCGCTCGAACAAGGCAGCGATTTCCTGCTCGCTGGTCGGCTTGCAGACCTCCGTAGCGGCCGGCGTCGCGGTGCTTGGGGCCGCGGCGCAGCCCGCGAGCAGGACCGCGAGTGTCATCGACACGGCACAATTGTGTTTCATCAAGGGTCCTTTGCTGGTTCTGCCGGGCGGTGAAGGACATCACCCGGAAGGTGAGGGCAGGCCGCAGGCCGCGCAGCCAATGACTCGCTGCCTGATTCCTGGCCACTGGCAGCTGGTTCGCACTGTACAAGACAGCTGCCAGGCAGTCTATCCGGTGCATGCAATCGGGCGCCTGGAGGCCGCATGGCCTCGCCTGATTCCGAACACAAAACCCGCGCTCGGCTGTTCTTTTCCGGTTTTAATGCAGCATGCGCATCAACATCCTCGCCTTCGCCATTGGTGTCGGCTTTCTGCAGACTCGGGAGAGCCTGCCGGGCTGGCCGTTGGTGCTCGCCGTGCTGGTCGGCGCGCCCTTGCTGCTGCCCTGGCTTGGTCGCCGGCGTCAGCAGCCGGCGCTGAGCGTCCTATCCGCGCTTGCTTGTGCGCTTTTGGGCGTGGCGTGGGCGGCGCTGCTCGCCGGGCAGCGGCTGCAGGACCGCCTGCCGGAAGAATTGGAGGGCCATGATCTGCAGGTCGTCGGGGTGGTCGCGGCGCTGCCGCACCGCTTTGAGCGCGGCGAGCGCTTCGAGTTTGAGATCGAGTCGGTGGAGTCGAACGATGAGCCGGCCGCCCGGCTACCGCGGCGGATCATGCTCTCCTGGTATCACGGTCGCCAGGACGACGAGTGGCGCGAAGCGCTGGCTGTTCGCCCGGCCGAGCGCTGGCGGTTTACCGTTCGCCTGAAACGGCCGCATGGCAACGCCAACCCGCATGGCTTCGATTACGAGGCCTGGTTGTTCGAGCGAGGTGTGCGGGCGACCGGCTATGTGCGTCCTCGCGCCGTTGCGCAGCGTCTGGACGACTTCGTCTTGACGCCAGCCTACGCCATCGAGCGACTGCGCGAGCGGATTCGCAGCTCGTTTCTGGCGGTGCTGCCGGAGGCGCCGTACGTCGGCATTCTCGCGGCGCTGGCGATCGGCGACCAGCAGGCCATTTCGGCCGAGCAGTGGCGCCTGTTCAGGCAGACCGGAGTGACGCACCTGATGTC
>ERZ761602.7236-NODE-7236-length-11924-cov-3.902603_pt1 | contig 11924 bp, 13 predicted proteins | sample MGYA00512165_ERZ761602 | MGnify/ENA primary metagenome ERZ761602 (study PRJEB28899, sample SAMN02445085) | bioreactor sludge metagenome | biome: EBPR sludge; isolation source: Thorneside wastewater treatment plant | place: Australia: Brisbane, Thorneside... | reverse complement strand
CAAAAGTCCGAATCTTTTCCCACTCCATTTCAGGAGCGGTCAAAGCCTGCCCCTGTCCGCTTGCCACAAATCGCCCGGAGAGCGCCGATAATATCGCCACCGAGATCAGGGTCTTCTTACATAACCAAGTAGTCATACCGCGTAAAGAAGAGGGGGAATCTTTTCGATCTAAAACGGGAGCTTCACTGCTCCCCGCTACTGCGAGTGGGACTTGCTTACCCCTCTTTGGGAAGATCACGTTTACCCCCAATTCAGGGGCAGTCTCGCCGGGGTGATTACCCCATCAGGTTTCAAGCTAGGCCGGGAGTCCTGATCTCTTGGGGCGGGAATTGTGACGCGTAGGAATAATGATGGAGCCCTTGACATCACAGTACCCCTTGCTGATCGCGAAACTAATCAACTCTGACCGCTGTTTAATTCTCAGCTTCCTATGGATCACCTTTCGCGTGGACGCGATGGTTGAAGCGGAAACGCCAAGGATCTCACTCGCCACACTGTCATCCAGCCCGCTTCCGATTACTGACATCACTTCGTCTTCGAATGCAGTAAGCTGCGTCTTCTCTTTTCGCTCTACGGTAATCTCGCACAGAAGTTGATGGATTAACGATAAGCTCCAATACGAGCCGCCAGAGCACATACATTGAATCGCTTCACGTAATTCTTTGTGTCCTTCCAGCAATACATCAAACGCTCCTCGCAACCTCATATTCTTCAGATAGCGAAGTAGCGCAGAACGACGATCTCGGAACAGCACCATGATCTGCAAGATGATTGGGGAATGCTCATAGAGAACTCGGCCGAGGTTCTGCCACTCACCCAACATGCTATCACCGTCCAAGATAATGACATCTGCGCCATTTGATCGAATAGCACCAATGGCTTCAGAGAAGTTTTGAACCAAGCGTAAGGAATTCGCCTCAAGCCCTACCCACTCGATGATCGGTTTGAACATCTCCGCGTGGAGTCGACTCGTAGAATAAAATACTATTACTCTCGTCATCGGTATTTCGACTCCAGACCGGTTTTTTCCGCCACACTGTTGCGTCATCTAGATCGACAGATCGCGCACAGTGGTACTCACGTGGAAACGAGGCTGATCGGAGGCCACTGACGCGCGGCTCGGCACGAGGGCTGCATTCCGCATCATGACACGAGGGAGCTGCCTAACGATCACACGACCAACTTCAAGGGGTCTGTAGGCAGCCCTATTGAGGTAAAACCTTCCGGCCGCTATCGCCAATGACCGAGTGCACTCCGCATGCAATCGGTCAATACGAACGGCCAGAAGGGGGCAATCAGAATGCGACATGGGGTAACGCAATCGAAGGGTCTCTTGACGCATGCCTGCCAGCAACCGCAATGACTTCCGGAAATCCGGAAGTCTTCTTGCTTGCAATGCCGCGTTCCGCGGTATTGGCGAGCAACACTGACGTTTCGTCGCAGACCGTTGATGAAAGTGAAGACGGCCATTCCCCCTGGGATTCCCTGAATCTTGAACTTGAAGAACTAACCCGGCCATTCATCGCCATCCGCTGCCTCTTCTCGATAAGCGCAATGCATGCTATCTGTCGAACTCCGCGCTTCGCATCAAAGTACATTTCACGCCCTGAAATCTACGAAACTCTCAACCTGCTCTCGATTCATCGAATCCAGAACATGGCGGTGAACCGAAAGCTCAAACCCTTGCGAGCCGCCACCGCATCCCGTGATAAAAAATCCCCGACAAGTTTCCTGGTCGGAGATCGCGTCTCATACAAGAGTCGCCTACTCATCAGTTGCTGAACTCTCATTGCCATCAGCCAACTCTCGTGCCCCAACTTCATGCCCCAGTATAAAGTCGCACGCCTTCTGGGCCGACGCGGCAGCCTGAACAACAAGTTTTCGATCATTCTTGAGTCTCATAAGCCAGCTCTGAATGTAGCTGGCGGACTGATCAACTGTGCGATTGCTGATACCACAGTGCCCGCACAGAAACGCTGCTCCCATTTCTGCGATCAACTCCTCACGACTGTACAAGTCGCTACCAAAGCGGTCAGCTTGAGAGATTCCTGGTCGATCTAGCCGTGACCGATGCCCCGTCGCATGAGTCAGTTCGTGAAAAAGCGTAGAGTAGTATGCCTCTGCAGACTCAAAGGAGTCCCTTATCGGCACACAGACCTCGTCACGCAGTATGTTGTAAAATGCGCCGACTCTTCCATGAGTGATCAATGGCCGGCTTGGCATCCCGTCGACGACTTCTTCACACTCCTTGATCGGATCCAACTTTTCATCTACTTCAGAAAGCGTCGGAACCCCGATTCCATCGCATTGTGCGATGTTGAATACACTGTAATAGCGAAGCAACGGAAATCGTTTCTCATCATCTTTCACGCGATCCTCGATTATCTTCCAGAACACTACCGGAAATGAGTGTTCCCCTTTCCTTACTTGCCCTCCTAATGCTTGAGCTTGACGAAACGTAATCCAGTACGGCGAAGCGTACCTTGCCGCATGCAGAAGGAACAGGTTTATTCCTCGATATGCTTTTCGAGAAACCAGGTTTCTCGGAGCTTCCCCTCCACCCTTCCACGGCTTATGCCATGGAACAGTTCCTGACTCCAACAAACGGACAACACGATCCGTGATGACCTGATAGACGTCGCTTTTCATGTACTTGTCCTCCCTGGATACTACCGGCCATAGCCGGTATGCGATACGGTTGATGGTTTCGACGTAGGCGCAGAGAGCGCCATTCGCTGTAACGGCGAAACCACTAAACGTGCGGAATGAGCAATCCACCGTTAGCGTAGCACAGAATCAGAAGGACTTTTCCCCAAGTACCTATTTTTTTAGTATACCTGCACGAGCACGCGCTTCTCCGAGCGACTCGGTATACCACGATTAGGGTATTCGGCTCTCTTTCGTTACCTCAACAGTTCATTGACACTCGCTCCATGAGCGCTCCAGACCTCTCCGATTGGGAGAATAAACTACAGGACTACATCGATAACCTCCCACCCATGACACGAGCGGAGGTGCGTGCAGAACTTTGGTCATACCTCATGACCATCCTTCGAGGTACGAGTCCAGAGACGCTTCACAAACTCCTCTCCATCGGTCAGCCAGTCGGTTCCAATTAGCCGAACCACGCGAAACGGGGCTGCGCCCGCAGGCGGAAAACCTGCGCTTGAAGATTGAGCAAGGAACCAGTCAGCTAGCGGTAAATGCTTAAAAAAGCAGCCAAACGGCGACAGGCACCACGGTTCTCGACCGAAGAAGCCCTAGTTAGGGCTTTTCTGAAGTACGCTGATGAGAGCCCCGTTGCAGCACGTCTTGTTGGCCGCGAGTTTGAAACGACAAATGGTATCGCGGACATCGTCCAATTTCGACTCAGCAAGAGCTGGCGAAAACGCTCCAACCTTGGTGGAATCTCGGCGCAATGGACTTTCGCCCTTCATTCTTTGCCGTACCGAAGGATATTCAAGACCGTTGATTTTGAAGAACTTTGCAGGACAAGCAAAGCAACCGCAGCGAAGGTCCTTCGACAGTACGTAAAGGAGGGATTCTGCATTCGGACCAAATCCGGAGGATGGTCAAAGATTCGCCAACCTCGTCCTGTCGTGAGGGAGATTGCTACTATCGAGGCCAAGCTATCAAATTGGCAACGCGCGCTCTCGCAAGCGTACCGCCACCAGACCTTCGCCGCCCAAACGTGGGTGCTATTAGATGCGGCCCGCGCAGACGCTGCACTAAAGAACATCGATAAATTTAGGCGCTTAAATGTCGGTCTTATCGTGCTATCTAGGGACGGGCCGCCGCGAAAGAAATTCGCGCCACTAAAGAAAAGACCAAAGTCGCAACTACACTTTTGGAATGCCAACTCTGCGCTCGCAAGGCGGCTACGACTTAAGGTGGGAGGCGTAGTAACGGTTAATAACGTCTAGCCACGGCTGAAGATGATCACCGGCACCGTGGCGCTCCAGGTCTATCGGGACATCTTCGATTTCGGCGTTGAAAGACTGTGCCTTCTTGATCCAAGTTCGCAATAACTTATATCGCTCGATCTGGGAAAGTGCTCGCAGGACGTCTACTTGATTTGAAAAGCACTCAAAGTGGTGTTTGTAGAGTCCCGGTTGGTTAAAATAGGGTTCAGTAACGGATTCAAATGCTTCTTCAGCCCACGTAGTTTCTCGATATACACCCTGCCAAATTGCCTTTTTAGCTCGGACATCTACTGCCTGACTGAACTGAATCCAATTGAGGAGGCCGGGAAGGTAGATTCGAGCCTTAGGGCCCCTTCTGTCTTCCTCATTCACTAAGAACTTATCGAGCGAGAACATTCGCGTGTTCTCGTATGCCCCAAAGGTAATGTCTATGGCGCCCGCAAGTAGGTAGAGCAGGCTTTCGGTGTTTGAGTATCCGACAAGTACAGTCAAGTCGGCCTGTCGAAGCTCCGTAAGCATTAGGAGCATTGCATCAAGAAACGACTCGCTGGCCACCTGTTTCGTATTCCTTTCATATTCGACGATGACGTAAACCCCTGAAATCTCTGGGTAGCTTGTGACCCAATTGAGGATGTTTGTCCGATAATCCTCATTCTCCACCATATGTGATGTCAGAGGCAATGTGAGGACAAGGTCCTTCGAGAGCTTCATTTTTGCAGCCTCGTGCAAGAACGGGACGACGGTGTAAGCATCCTGCATCGCCGTGTACTTTGGCTCCATCTGCTCAAAATGGCGGGCTGGTATGACAATCTTCTCGTAATCTTGAGTCGCTTGAAACTCTAGGCACATCCGCGCTGACTCTCTAGCAACCAAACCAAAGTTCACCGTCGAAAACCCCGAGGCTGCAACCTCTGGAAAGAAATCGTAGGAGTGAAGTTTCGCCTTCTGTGAATTGGGAAGATAGTATTGCGGGTCAAATATCGATGGCCTGCGTACCTTCGAAGAATGTTTCTCTAAATTTGAGCGACGCTCGTGCACCGGGCTGAATATCAAGCCATCTCCAAAACCATCATCCGCAAACGATTCGATGTTCCATTTCGTGCAATGCCCACATTGATGGTAGAGCTTCATAGTCGAAAGTCTCAGATAGTAAGATCGCTGAGCAGTTGGCTAACGGTTCGGTGGCGCCGATAGGGCTCTTTTTGCATCATCTTTTCGACGACACCTGAGATTCGCTTATCGCATCCACAAACTTTGTGAAGCGGAGGCGGATTTTTCGTTTTGATGCGGCTGAACAATTCGGAGAGCGTCTTGGCCCCAGGCAAGAAAGGGTGAGTTCCTGAAATGAGTTCATATGCAACGATGCCCAAGGAGAAACAATCACTTTTGAATGTAATGTTCTTCTTGTCATTATTGGCTTGTTCAGGGCTCGCATATGGCGGACTACATGGCCCGAAGGGCTGGTGTGAAAGCGTGATACCGATCGACCCTTCTTCTCTCAGAATACCGAGGTCAATAATTACCACACTTCCATCGGATTCACGAATGAGCAGGTTGTCCGGCTTGATGTCACGGTGAACCAGCTTTTGTGGATGGGACCAAAGCGGCTCTAAGGCCTCTACGATTGCTCGCGTCAACACACACGCATCTTTGTCCTTATGGTATTTCCCCATGAGCGCACTGAGAGGCTTCGCCGCAATCCGCTCTTCGATCGTAACAAAGAGCCGATGCGGCAAAGGGTTTCCATTGACATCCTCGCTATAAATATCGTTCCAGTGAAGGCGAGGATAGTGTTGGGATTTAAAACCGTTAAGAATCTCGATTTCCTTTTGGAGGTATGCAATCTGGGTCGGATCAATACCCTCGCTTACCTTCAATACAACCTTTCCCCATTCCCCGCGCTTTGTCGGTTTTGTTCCCTTTACGGGATGAGGATCAAAAGAGCAAAAATAAACAACGCGCTGACCGGATGCCTTTGGTGTACTTGAGATATTGAGACCAGGCAGTAGGCCACTTAGTATCTGGCGCAGATGGGGACTGTCGGAGAGCATTGAAGCTAATTGGAACTTCTCTGAATACCGTATGCTACAACTTAATCAATCAAATACCGGCCGCCGAGCGTGGGCGATTTGTCTACTTGCAGATACTGGCTGCTCAACAACTACTCCTCGATACGGCGAAGCTTGTTTTGCTCGAGGAGTCGGCCGCCAAAACGAACATGCCCCGTCTGCGCGGCCGCGCGCTCCGGGATGAACGATTGGTCGCGAATTGTCCGCATGACCACGGGCGGACGACAAAGACGATCTCCGCGATCCGCCTGGATGGTTCGACCGCTTGCATGACCGTGGCCGGCGCGACGGACACGGAGGTCTTCCAAGCCTATGTGCGGAAGGTGCTCCGTCCGACCCTGCGGCCTGGCCACATCGTGGTGATGGACAACCTCGCCCCGCGCAAAAACGAGGACTCCGTCGCCTTGATCACGGCCACCGGAGCCAGCGTCCGATTCCTGCCGACCTACTCGCCGGATATCAACCCCATCGAGAATATGTGGATCAAAGTGAAGGCGTCGCTGCGCCGTGTTACCGCCCAAGACGCCACCAATTAGTTAACCGCCTGCGGCTACAGTTTTATTTAACCAGCTCTAGTGTAGCATGGCGTCATCGCCTGCCCGCGCCCGGCGCGCCGGATCGATCGCCTGCGGGATCGCTCGGGATTAGCGCGCTCCCGGACAGGCGCACCAGCAGTGCCAGCCACGAGCAGTCTCCGCGAGCGCGATCGAAGGCGTCTGCGACTGGCCGGCTTTTGCGTCGCTTTTTCCAAAAGCGAGGGAGACGCACAGGGCGAGGGTCCGACATTCTGCCGGTGGAAAAGTAGTCTGTCCTGCTTCGGCTTAGTCTAAGCGCTCACATCAAGGACAAACCAGAGCGCCAGCCCAACAAAAATCACCCCACAAATCCGGGGTGACCGGCCGCTGTCTTACTAGCAAGCCGTGAAAATGCGTACCCGCATTTCTTGCAACAAAGGTAACATATAGCAATCTAGATCGCAACTATATAGCAGGACTATGATCCGCGGCGACTTTTTCTTGCAATGGCATTAGGAGATTAACCCCGAGCATCTGGGCGTTTCCGATAATCAGCACTTCACGGCGACAAACCCTACACGCCCGCTTGAAGCGCACGGCCTTCGTGGGCGATATCCAAATCGCGTTCTGCTCGGAACACCCTGGGCATGTGAAAGCTGCATTAGAGTCTAGTTTCTTAACCACGTTCTTAGAAGAATTGCCTCGGAATTCAAAGCACTCCCGGCATTTCTCACAAGTGACCGGAAAGCCCACGATCCGTTTTTTCGGCACTTTGACTGGATTACCACTGTTGCAAGTGGGGCAATCCACGAACAACTCAACGATCGCATCCGGGATTTCTCCGTATTTGATTCCACCTCCGTCCAGTCTGTGAATGGGAAACTTCGTGCTGCAATGTGGACACTTCGGCCATGTAGTCTCGTTGCGGTTTATTCCGAGCACGGTTGAAACTTTCCCCTGGCATTTCGGACAATTCACTTCTTCGGGAATTCGGAGCGGAAGCGGTGCTCTCTCGATTTTCTGCTCTATCTCGTGGCGCTGCTTCAGTTCGAGCGCAGTTCGGTCGGCAGGAGTAGGAGCGGCCTTAATTCGCTCTTTATAATCACGGGCGAGTTCTTCGGTCTCTCTTTGAATACGCTCTTGTAAGGCGAAGACCTCCTTCAGCAAGTCCTGCCACGCCAACTTCGCTTGATCGATGTCGAGTAGCCATCCCTCTAGCCTCGCATATTCCTCGGGTGCAACCCGATCATCTGCCTCGCCATTGCTGCGATGCGACCTGCGCTGGGAGACCTTTATGGAAAGCGAATCCAAGTTGCGCCACGCTTGGAGTCCGTATCGAGTCAACTCGTCCTGCTTTGATTCATGGGAAAGGTATGCGCTGGCATAGATGCCGATGGTAGTAGTGACGCACGAAAGAATTATACTAAAGAGCACCTGTGCGACTTGATTGTCTTTCAAAAGAAATGGTGCCGCGACGATCGACGCCAGCACGAGCAGCAATAGTATATAGGTCCATATCGAAAGTCGTTTCAACGACGTGAGTGCCGGCGATTTCATTGCGACCACGCTTTTGATTGTTGAGGCAGAAGGGGCGGTGCGACGCCTAAGGATCGCGTTTCGCTTTGCAATCGGAAAAATCCCGACCGGATCTTCCCTATGACCCGGCCCGGTTATCGTGCAGCTTGGGGTGAATAACCTTCAGGCTCTTTAAATTCTCACACTATTGATTGCGAATACTTTTCAAGCACATCGTTCTGTTTTGCTTGTCAAAAACCCCTCGTGCGATAAAGATCCAATTTGCTGTTTTTAGCCTGGGTCGGGTTCTGGGATTATTTCGGGACTTTGGCTGGGCTTTTAATTGAACCGCCTATCATTTAGGCGGTTTTTTTATTGGGTCAAACTCACAGACGTTCTGTTTTCAGGAAGTGGGTGTCCCGTGCGGTTTGAACCTAAAAGAGAGACGCGAGTGAGGAGTAGCCACCCCACTGCAATGCAGTTGCATGAAGAGACGGCGTCCTACCGGCGGGGCACCCTATTCCGCCGATCCGCGCGAAGTGTGATTAGCAGTCGGAACGTCGAACCGAAAGCCGAAATGCTCTTACACACTCGCGCCTCTGTCTGCACCACTTCAGCACAGTCAGGACAACGCTTCATCGACCCACTTAACTCCGAACGCAGCCGCTCAGCAGCAGGCTTACGCGGTCCGCGTAGGCTCCCTCGGGTTTCCTTTTCCCGAGTTCCCATCGTGCCAGGGTTGTCTGGTCTACGTGAACTTCGTTCGCCAATCGCCTTTGTGACGATCCTCTGCCCTCCCGATACCAATGGAGCTGCCGGCCAACGGGACTGGTGGAACACAGTCTGTCTGCGCACGGATGGACAAGGCGCTGACGGACAAGAAGACTGGGCACCCGGCCCAAGCGCGGAAAGACCGGCACCCACAGGGACCGTGCTAATTGCACTTCAAGGTTGTGTGTTCTATGGAGGTTTCGTTTATTGCCGGAACCCCACTGTCTTCAGGACACTGGTTCCTCCCTTACTTCACCTCAATGTTGCGACGCAGCACGGCCGTAACAGCAGACGCATTCGAAATTGAGCAAACGTGGGAAAGCAGAAGTCCCACCCTATGTGTTAATTTCTAGCCTCTACCTCCAATGTTCGCCCGCCTCATCGCCCACCAAATTCAAAAGAAGCAGCATGTAAAGGCAGCCACTAGCCACCTGCGCGACAGACTGCTTCCTGCGACTGAGCTCGCCGGTGACTTCGTGCAGGAACTCCGAGGCGCCATCTCGCAGCGCAACCCAGTAGCGGGCCGGTTTGTGCGGCCGGCCGGTGGAAAACCTCCATTTGAACAACGTCTCATCAAATACATGGCAGCGGTGGATGATGCCCAATTCATCGGACTTAGCCGAGACGCCACCGAACTACTCCGGTCCCACATGGCCGCCGAGTCTTTCGCTACGGGTGGCTACGTCGTATTCGCGGAATACAAGCACGAGGAGGATACGTTTTTTCTGGTCGCTCTATTAAGTACCAAGGCCCAGCCCAACTTCGACGAAAATCTGAATCTGATTTCCTCGGTCGCAATCGATTTCAATCACCTGCGCTACGCTGGCCGCGTCCGATATTCAGGCGTCCCGGGCAACGAAGATGGCGTCGTTCATTTCATTTCCCGCCGCACGGAGGAGCTGTCGGACTATTTCCGTGAGTTTCTCGGATGCGAGCCGGTGCTCGATTCGTCGGTGCAGGCCAAGCTCCTCTACACAGCCCTTAGCAATTTTGCCGAGACGGAGGAAATGAGCCGCGAAGACAAAGAGGAAATGATGCACCAGACTCATTCCTACTGGGAAGATTGCCGGAGAAATGACCGGCCCATGACCGTTACGGGCCTCGCGAACTATCTTCGACCCGATGACCCGCGTGTCATGTCCAAACATCTAAGCCAGGAGTCGTGGGGTCTCGCGGGAGAATTCTCGCCGCCTCCCAGCCGTGCGATGAAGCAGTTTAAAAAATTTACATTCTCTCGGGCAGGCCTGAAGCTGGAATTCGACCGTAACGACTGGTTGGGTAATATAACGGTCCGAGAAAAGAGCGTGACGATCCGTAACGCACCGGAAGATCTGATCAAGCAGCTCGCAGAGGAAAAGAATGTCGACTAGAGCCGTCATCGCCGCGCTGCGGCAACTGTGTGTGACGGCGCGAAGTTGCACGTGGAAGAGCGCCACCGATCTGGAAATAGTGCTTTCCGAATCGGTCTCATTTACTGCACTCCGGGAGTTCGAAACGTGCGAAGTTTTCGCCTCCATGCCGGAACAGACCGTCCAGCGCGTCTTCAACGAAGCCCGCGCCGGTGAGGTTCCTGCAGGTGGGACCGTCGTCCTTCAGGTGCCGCGTTTGCTCGATCGCCTTGTCGTGGCCGAGGGATTGTCGGATTTGCTGACGGTTGCCGGCACTCAAATGAAAGAGCCCCATGCTTATCTGCTCGTGGCGTCGCGTTCTGACGGGGAGCCGTTTTCTTATGTGCGCGGTGATGTAGTTTCAGGGGCGCCAGCGACCATTTGGCGTTATCACGAAGCGATCCGCTTGTGGTCCCTATTGGAACGCCAGGCGGAGCATGTCGACTCGAGTTCAGGTTCGCTTCTCTTTTTCGGCCTTCGTCGAACAGAGATCAGTCCAGGCTTCGGCGCGGATGACCTGACTGACCAAATCGCGGTCCAGGAAATTGAAGCGTTTGTCGCCAATCCGGATCGCAAGGCAACGCGGGCGGAGATTTTTGCCGCCGCACTTTCGGAATTTCTGCGGGATCAAAGTAACGCCACGGCGTTCCGAGTTCTCCTGCGTGACACGGGACGATTTGCCCGTCGGCTCAGAGAGGGACTGGCGATCTATTTGGCCGAGCACTCGCCAGAAAAGCTGGCCGGCGAAGCGAAGAGCGCGGCATTAACTCTTTCCGAAAAGCTGGAAAAGGTCATCGGTGGCCTGGAAACGAAAAGTCTCTCGATTCCCGCGGCTCTCTTGCTCGCCGTGAAGGATGTCGAAGCTGGCGCGGGGATCACCGGGATAAACGTCATCATAATCGCAGCCGCCCTCACCTACGGCGTCACGATGACCCTGGTGCACTGGAGTCAGAGCGCCCTTATCGCGGTCATCAAGAACACCATTACGCTCACGGAGAGGGAATTTGTCGCGAAGGGGCTCGACGAGAGAAATCCGGTGATCACAAGCAATTATCAGAGCCTGAAAGAGCGCTGTGTTTCGGCGCTCATTGGTTCGCGTGCGATGGTTATCGGGAGTTGGGTGCCGTTGCTATGCGTTATAGGCACAATGGGCTGGGGAACGCCAAAGCCTCCCGCAATGATACCCGCGAATGCTGCGACAACCGCCATCGTGAGTGCGCCTGCGAATACAGTCCCTGCTGCTCAGCCCCCGCTAGTAGTGCCAATCTCGCTTCCGCCCAGCTCCGCCCCAAGCGGTAACGATAACAAGTAACTCGGAATTCGAAAGCACCGATTTCAAAGTGTCTTTCGAAACACAGGATTATATCGATAACCTCCCACCGCTGACACGCACGGAGGGGTGAGTCGAACTGTGTTACTAGCAATGCCTTCACTCGCTCGCCCAAGGCTCCTCGCGGTTCCCTCTCTCCCCGTTCCCATCGCGCCACTGTCGTTTGGTCCACGTGAAACTCCTTTGCCAACCGTTTTTGCGTCCATCCCCTGCCCTCGCGATACCAACTAAGTTGTTGGCTAACGGAAACCGGTTGGTGCCGTTGATCGACCGCCGCGACGAACAAGATTCAGCAGTGCCTATGTGCTACGCGGCGGTCTCGCTTGAAGCCGAAAGCGTACTAGGCTCGCTCCGCTGAGCTTTACTAGCCGCGAGGTTTTTCATTCGCATCGCGTGCTCGTCCTGCTGCGTAG
>ERZ761602.7235-NODE-7235-length-11924-cov-23.791811_pt1 | contig 11924 bp, 10 predicted proteins | sample MGYA00512165_ERZ761602 | MGnify/ENA primary metagenome ERZ761602 (study PRJEB28899, sample SAMN02445085) | bioreactor sludge metagenome | biome: EBPR sludge; isolation source: Thorneside wastewater treatment plant | place: Australia: Brisbane, Thorneside... | reverse complement strand
CCATGATCAGACCTGGTAGTCGAGTTTCAGGCGTGCCTGCAGCTTGCGCGCCTGACGAAAAGCCTCTTTGAGAATCCGCCGCTCAATCTCGTTCAGCTCGTCTGGCCTGACGAGGTTGTCTCCCGACCGCCCGTGCTCCTGCTCGAAATGCTGGTGCCGCAAACGCAGGATCTGGATGAAGTTGAAACCCTCGACGCTCGCTGCCACCTCGTCCGAAGAGATGTTCATCAAGGCACTTGATCGCTTCAGACGAGCGACGGTGTTGGTCGCCTCGACCTGGTTGGCCAGCGCAAAAAGGCGAGCGGCGTCGGTAAACAGGCGCACGCCGTATTTCTTGAGGTCAATGGTTCCCGGATGCCCGGGGTCGGCGTCGGTGACGAAGTCGCGGATCCTGCCCAGCGGCGGCGCGACGCTGAGCGCGTTTTGCGCCAGCATGCGCAGAAAAAGCGGATTGCCCTGCGTCTGTCGCAGCAACGACAAGCGCATTCGGTGCGCCAGGTTGAAGCGCCCGTAGAGCGGCCGGAAATCGAAAAAGATCGTGGCGTTCAGCAAGGCCAGCGGGTCCGGTGTGCGAACCCACTGTGCGAACCTCTCGTCCCACTCCTCCAGCGTCAGGCACAGATCCGGGTTGCTGGCCATGATGTTGCCCTTGCACAGCGGGAAACCGCACTTGTCGAGGTCTTCGTTGACGTCCCTGGCGAACTCCAGGAAGCGCAACTGGGTCTGCTCGCGATCCATGATATCGGTACAGATATAGACGATGCCGTTATCCTGATCGGTGGTGAAGGTCTGTTCGTCACGCCCCTCCGAGCCGAACGACAGCCACGCCCAGTCGATCCCGTAGAGGTCGTGACGGTCGAGGTTCAGTTCGATGATCCGACGGGTCACGGTGTCGTTCAGCGTCGAGATGAACTGGGTGATTTCCTGCCCGCCGACGCCCTCGGCAAGCATCGTCAGCGACAACTGGCGAACGTCTTCGCGGGCATGCCGCAGCACCTCGACGCTGGTCGCCGAATCGATGGCGTGACGGATCTGTCGCAGGCCGGCGCCTTGCAGCTTGAACAGGTCGCGTTCGGAAACCACGCCCTTCAGCCGCCCACCCTCGTCCACCGCCAGCACGTGCCGGACCCGGTGCATGGCCATCGCCAGTGCCGCGTCGTGGGCATTGGCCGCCAGCGGCAAGGTCCGTGGCTGCGGCGACATCACCGCTTCAATCGCCTGATCCAGCGACGCGCCAGGCAGAACGATGCGTTTCAGGACGTCCGAGAGGGTAAAGATGCCAACTGGCTGCTGCCCGGAATCGACGACAACCATCGAACCGAGGTGGCGGCTGGCCATCAACTCGACCACCTGGCGGACCGGCGTTTCCGGTGCGACAGAAACGGGGTCACGCGTGATCACCCTGGCCAGCGGTGAATTCATCGTCTTCTGCTCGGCCGCCCGCTGCGCAAACTGGAGCTGCAACTGCTGTTGCGACTGCCGGAGCAGCCCGGCGATGTACTGCGTACAGAAGAGGTTGAAAACCGTGCTCTTCTGGGTAAGGCTGAAGAAATCCTCGGCGGGGAGTTCGTAGCAGAAGACATCGTCGCGCGCGATGTACGCACTCGAGCTTTCCCGCTGCGCCATCAGCGCGCCGATCGAGAAGCAGCTGCCGGGACCGAGCGTGATCGATGCGGATTCGGCGCTGCTGCTGCCGCCGCTTCTCCTGACCCGCACCTGACCGCGCTGCACGATGTGGAGCGTCCGCGCGACACCCATTTCGCTGGCCAGAATCAGAGCCCCTTTCGGGTAATGGGCAAGCTTGACGCGCTCGGCGAGAAAACGCAGCGACTCCGCTTCCATTTGATCAAACGGAGCGTAGGCCTGGAGCAACTGGATGCACGCCGAGACCAGCAGTTCAGTGGCGCTGTTGCTCATCCCTGCTCCTCGACCACCGCAATTGAACAGGCCGACACGCGGCGTGCCGGCCTGCAAGGCGCTTCCCGGCACCCCCTCATGCGGCCCGACGCCTCCGTGAAACGCAGGCCGCATGACAACCGCCGGGTCAGCCCTTGAGCTGCTCGAGAATCGCCGGGTTCTCGAGCGTCGAGACATCCTGCACGACATCCTCGCCCTTGGCCAGCGAGCGCAACAGGCGGCGCATGATCTTGCCCGAACGCGTCTTCGGCAGATTCTCACCGAAGCGCAGGTCCTTCGGCTTGGCGATCGGGCCGATCTCGCGTCCGACATGATCCTGCAACTCCTTGATCATTTTCTTCGCCGCGTCGCCGGTCGGGCGCGCACCCTTGAGCACGACAAAGGCGCAGATCGCTTCGCCGGTCAGGTCGTCCGGCCGGCCAACCACCGCCGCTTCGGCGACCATCGGGTGCGAAACCAGCGCGGACTCGATTTCCATGGTTCCCATGCGGTGACCGGAAACGTTCAGCACGTCGTCGATCCGACCGGTAATCGTGAAATAGCCGGTGTTCACATCGCGGATCGAGCCATCGCCGGCGAGATACAGCTTGCCATTGAAGTCATCGGGGTAGTACGACTTCTTGAATCGGTCGGGGTCGCCCCAGATGTTGCGGATCATTGCCGGCCACGGCCTCTTGACCACCAGCAGGCCACCCTTGCCCCAATCGAGCTCGGTACCCGTCTCGTCGACGACGGCGGCCTGGATGCCGGGGAAGGGCAAGGTGCATGAACCCGGCACCATCGGCGTGACGCCCGGCAGCGGAGTGATCATGTGCCCGCCCGTTTCGGTCTGCCAGAAGGTATCGACGATCGGGCAGCGGCCACCGCCGACGCTGTCGTAGTACCACTGCCACGCGGCCGGGTTGATCGGCTCGCCCACCGTACCCAGCAAGCGCAGCGACGACAGGTCGTACTGGGTTGGCGCGACCGCCGGATTGACGTCGGCCGCCTTGACCAGCGAGCGGATTGCCGTCGGCGCGGTGTAGAACACACTGACCTTGTGGTCCTGGATCATCTTCCAGAAACGCCCTGCATCCGGATAGGTCGGGATGCCTTCAAAGACCATTTCGGTGGCGCCACAGGCCAGCGGCCCGTAAGTGATATAGGTGTGGCCGGTCACCCAGCCGATGTCGGCAGTACACCAGAAGAGGTCGTCCGGCTTGATGTCGAAGGTCCACTTCATGGTGATGATGGCGTGCAACAGGTAGCCGCCGGTCGAGTGCTGGACGCCCTTCGGCTTGCCGGTCGACCCCGAGGTATACAGCAGGAACAGCGGGTGCTCGGCGCCGACCCATTCCGGCTCGCAGACGTCGGACTGGCCGGCGACGACATCGTGCCACCAGACGTCGCGTCCGGCGACCATGTTGCACGCACCGCCGGTACGCTGAAAGACGATCACGTTCTTGATCGACTCGCAGCCGCCCAGCGCGAGGCCCTCGTCGACCGCCGGCTTGAGCGGAATCTTCTTGCCGCCGCGGCATTGCTCGTCGGCCGTGATCACCGCCACGGCGCCGGCGTCATTGATCCGGTCGCGAACCGACTGTGCCGAGAAGCCGCCGAAGACCACCGAGTGGATGGCGCCGATGCGCGCGCAGGCCTGCATCGCGACAATGCCCTCGACGCCCATCGACATGTAGATCACCACCCGGTCGCCCTTGCCGATGCCGCGTGCGCGCAGGCCGTTGGCGAACTGGCTGACGCGCGTCAGCAGTTCCTGGTAGGTAACCCGCTTGACTTCACCGTCGTCGGCCTCGAAGACGATCGCCACCTTGTCACCCAGACCGGCTTCGACGTTGCGGTCCAGGCAGTTGTAAGAGGCGTTCAGCGTACCATCGGCAAACCACTTGAAGAACGGCGCGGCGGACTCGTCAAGCACCTGCGTGAAGGGGGTTTTCCAGGAGACGTGCTCGCGGGCCAGGCGGGCCCAGAATCCGGCGTAGTCTTTTGCTGCCTCGTCACACAGCGCCCGGTACGCGTCCATGCCGGAAATGGTCGCCTTCTTGACAAACTCGGCTGGGGGCTGAATAAAAGTTACGGCTTCGTTCTGTGACATGTCCCATCTCCTGTGCAGTAGTGATAGAGGATTCAAGAAGGCGATGCAGCGAAGTCCAAGAGAACCCGGTATTGGTGACCCCCCGCGCGGCGGAGGGCAGATAGTACCCCGCCACGTACCCCGCGACGAGTTCCCGCTGTCAGGACAACAGCGCACGATCAAACGCCGCCAATCTTACACACCACTTGCTTACACCCCACTTACGCGAGGTCGGCGCTGCGCGCCCCGAGTCGGCGTTTCTTTGGTGCTAGAATCTTGCCTCCCAAACCTCTCAAGCCGAAAAAGAAATGGCCTCACTGCAACCCACCGTTGAAAAACTCGAAATGTTCATCTTCTGGAGCCGCTGGCTGCAGGCGCCGCTTTATCTCGGGCTGGTGATCGCCCAGGGGGTCTACGTCTACCTGTTCATGGTCGAGTTGTCGCACCTCATCCACAACCTGTTCTTCAGCGGCACGCGGATCAACGAAACCGAGGTGATGCTGGTCGTTCTCGGCCTGATCGACGTGGTGATGATCGCCAACCTGCTGATCATGGTGATCATCGGCGGCTACGAAACCTTTGTCTCGAGACTCAATCTCGAAGGCCACCCCGACCAGCCGGAATGGCTCTCGCACGTCAATGCCGGCGTACTCAAGATCAAGCTGTCGACGGCAATCATCGGCATTTCGTCGATCCACCTGCTGAAAACCTTCATCAATGCCGAGAACATGAACGAGCACACGATCAAGTGGCAGGTCATCATCCACGCGGTTTTCCTGCTGTCGGCGCTGGCCATGGTGTGGGTCGACCGGATCATGACCCAGACCCTGGCGATGAGCAAAGCCCAACACCTCGCGCGGCACTGAACCGCCCCCCGCCGCGGATAGCCCCCCGTCCCCAAGAACAGGAGAGAGCCTGAAATGACCGCTATCAAACAGGAAGACTTCATCCAGAGCGTCGCCGACGCCTTCCAATACATCAGCTACTATCACCCGCTCGACTACATCAAGGCCCTTGGCGCGGCTTACGAGCGCGAACAGAGCCCGGCGGCCAGGGATGCCATCGCCCAGATCCTGACCAACAGCCGCATGTGCGCCGAGGGTCACCGGCCGATCTGCCAGGACACCGGGATCGCGGTGATTTTCCTCAAGGTCGGCATGGACGTCAAATGGGACGCCACCCTGTCGGTCCAGGAGATGTGTGACGAGGGCGTGCGCCGGGCCTACAACGACCCGGACAACAAACTGCGCGCGTCGGTCCTCCTCGACCCGGCCGGGGCACGCAAGAACTCGCGCGACAACACGCCGGCGGTGGTGCATTACGAGATCGTTCCCGGTCACCACCTGGAAGTGATTTGCGCCGCCAAGGGTGGCGGCTCGGAGAACAAGTCCAAGTTCTACGCGCTCAACCCCTCCGACTCGATCGTCGACTGGGTGCTCAAGACCGTGCCGACGATGGGCGCTGGCTGGTGCCCGCCGGGGATTCTCGGCATCGGCATCGGCGGCACGCCCGAGAAGGCGATGCTGCTGGCCAAGGAATCGCTGATGGCGCCGGTCGACATCCACGAGCTGATTGCCCGCGGCCCGGCGAATCGTGTCGAGGAGCTGCGGCTCGAACTGTACGAAAAGGTCAACGCGCTGGGAATCGGTGCGCAGGGACTCGGTGGGCTGACCACCGTCCTCGATGTCAAGATCCTCGACTACCCGACGCACGCCGCCAGCCTGCCGGTGGCGATGATCCCGAATTGCGCGGCGACCCGGCACGCGCACTTCCACCTCGACGGCTCGGGACCGGCGACACTGACCCCGCCGGACCTGAACGAGTGGCCGAAGGTCAACTGGACACCGAACACCGAGACCTCGACGCGGGTCGACCTCGACACGCTGACGCCGGCCGAAGTCGCCAGCTGGAAGCCGGGCCAGACACTGCTGCTCAACGGCAAGATGCTGACCGGACGCGACGCGGCGCACAAGCGAATTCAGGACATGCTGGCCAAGGGCGAGCCGCTGCCGGTCGATTTCACCAATCGCGTGATCTACTACGTCGGCCCGGTGGACCCGGTTCGCGACGAAGTCGTCGGCCCCGCGGGTCCGACCACCGCCACGCGCATGGACAAGTTCACCGAGATGATGCTCGCCCAGACCGGCCTGATCTCGATGGTCGGCAAGGCCGAACGTGGTCCGGCGGCGATCGAGGCGATCCGGAAGCACAAGTCGGCGTACCTGATGGCGGTCGGCGGCGCCGCCTACCTGGTCGCGAAAGGCATCCGGACGGCGCGAGTCGCCGGTTTTGCCGACCTCGGGATGGAGGCGATCTACGAATTCGAGGTCAAGGACATGCCGGTCACCGTCGCCGTCGATTCGACCGGCACCTCGGTGCACAACACCGGACCGAAGGAATGGCAGGCCAGGATCGGCAAAATCCCGGTCGCCGTCGCCTGAGCACCAGGCTGACCGGAACCAGCGGCCGGCCGCGCGCCGGCCTGTTGCTGGCAGGAGAAGTCGAATGGCCATCGAGCGTTACGGTACGACCCAGCGTTACTCGGACGTTTGCGCCTGCAACGGCACCATTTATCTCGTCGAACGACCGCAAACACTTGACGCCAACATCGCCACCCAGACCCACGAAGTCCTCGCCGGGGTGGAGAAGCTGCTGGCCCAGGCCGGCAGTGACAAGACGCGCCTGCTGATGGTGACCATCTACCTGCGCCATATCGACGACGCGGTCGCGGTCAACCGAATCTGGGACCGGTGGGTTCCGCAAGGCAGCGCCCCGGTCCGGGTCTGCGTCGAAGGCAAACTGCGCCATCGCGAAGCCTTGCTTGAAGTCGCGGTCATTGCGGCCCGCTGACGGCCTGCCAAGCGCTCTGGCGCCAAACCAGGCAGCGGCCGTGGCAGAAGCCGGCCGGGCGGCTGACGGCAGCACCTGGCAAGCCCTTCCCGAGCCGCCGCCGGCACCGATGATCGGCATTTTCGACAGCGGCCTCGGCGGCCTCTCGGTGCTGGCGGCAATCGCCCGGGCGCTACCACAGGCCGACCTGCTTTACTTCGCCGACAGCGCGCACGTGCCCTACGGCGACCGGGACGACAGTTTCATCCGCCAGCGCGTGCTGGCGATCGGCAAACACCTCGCCGACCAGGGCTGCGGACTGATCGTTGTCGCCTGCAATACGGCGACCGCAGCCGCTGTCGCCGCTTTTCGCGCGCTGTATCCCGATCTGCCGGTAGTCGGTGTCGAGCCCGGGATCAAACCGGCCGCCGCCGCCTCGAACAGCGGCCGGATCGCCGTCCTGGCGACCGCTTCGACCGCCCGCAGCCAGCGTCTGGCAGCGCTGATCGCGCAGCACGCCGGCGCCGTGCAGGTGGCCGTCGAAGCATGCCCCGGCTGGGCGACGCGGGTCGAAACGCTGCACCTCGACGACCCCGCTTTCGCCGACGAGGCGCGCCGACATCTGGCCCCGCTGCTTGCCGCCGGCGCCGACCGGATCGTTCTCGGCTGTACCCACTACGCCTTTCTTCGCCCGGTCCTGGAACCGATCGTCGCCAACCGGGCAATCCTGGTCGACGTCGCCGAAGCGGTCGCCCGCCAGTGTGTTCGGCTGGCCGGGGCCGCGGCACTCGGCAACGGCCGGCTGGTACTGCTCGCCACCGCGCACCCCGAACGACTGCAGGCCGCCCTGCCCGCGCTCGGCCTGAGCTGGCTGAGCAGCCGCCTGACAGGCGCCGCGCGCCTGGCACTGGCCTGAGCATGCGCCGGCCAGCCACCCCGCCGCCCGCGGTGGCGATCATCGGCGGTGGCCCGGCCGGACTGATGGCGGCCGAAATCCTCAGCAGCGGCGGCGTCGGCGTCGACCTTTACGACGCCATGCCGTCGGTCGGCAGGAAGCTGCTGCTCGCCGGCAAGGGCGGACTGAACATCACCCACTCCGAGCCGGCCGACCAGTTCATGACCCGCTACGGCGCGCGGCAAGGGCAGATCGCGCCGCTGCTCGATGTTTTCGGCCCGACCGCTCTGCGCGAGTGGGTGCACGGCCTGGGCGTGGACACCTTCGTCGGCAGTTCCGGCCGCGTCTTTCCCACCGAAATGAAGGCCGCGCCGCTGCTGCGGGCCTGGCTGCAGCGACTGCGGGCGAGCGGCGTCCGCTTCCACATGCGCCACCGCTGGTGCGGCTGGGCGCCGCAGCCGAATGCCAGCGACGCCAGGGACGGCCTTGCCGGGCTGCGCTTTGCGACGCCGCACGGCGAGCGGCAACGGCAGGCGGCGGCGCTGGTGCTGGCCCTCGGCGGCGGCAGCTGGGCCCGGCTCGGTTCCGACGGACGCTGGTTCGCGCTGCTCGAACAGGCCGGCATGGCGCTGGCGCCGCTGCGCCCCGCGAACTGCGGTTTTGACGTCGCCTGGAGCCCGCACCTTCGCCAACGCTTTGCCGGCCAGCCGATCAAGTCGGTGGTCGCGTCGTTTGTCGATCCGGCCGGCGTCAGACAGCTGCGGCGCGGCGAACTGATGCTCACCGCCAGCGGCGTCGAAGGCGGCCTGATCTACGCGCTGTCCGCCGCCTTGCGTGACGCCATCGAGACCGCCGGCTCGGCAACGCTGTACCTTGATCTGCTGCCCGATCACGACCCGGCCCGCGTGCTCGCCGAGGTGGCCAGGCCGCGTGCCGCGCGCTCGCTGTCCAGCCACCTGCAAAGCCGCCTGGGACTCAAGGGAGCGAAAGTCGCGCTGCTGCGCGAATGCACGGCGGCAGCCGACCTCCTCGACCCGGTGCGCCTGGCGACGGCGATCAAGTCCCTGCCGCTGGCTCTGATCGCCACCCGCCCGCTGGACGAGGCGATCAGCACCGCCGGTGGCGTGCGCTTCGAAGCGCTTGACGAACGGCTGATGCTGCGCGACCTGCCCGGAGTCTTCTGCGCCGGCGAAATGCTCGACTGGGAAGCGCCGACCGGCGGTTACCTGCTCACGGCCTGCCTGGCCAGCGGCCACGCCGCCGGCCGCGGCGTGCTGGCCTGGCTGAGCGATTCGTCCCGACCAACCGCGGCCAACACCGAACCTGACCACCCCGATGACCACCACCCATAATCTTCCCCGCGCCAGCGCCTGCGAATACGCGGCGTGGATTCTGGCCGTACTGGCGATGCTGACGATCATCAAGGTGCGGCTGTTGCCGGCGCTGATCGCCGGGCTGCTGGTCTACCAGTTGGTGCATATTCTGGCGCCGCTCTTTGCCCGACACCTGTCGAGCAGCCGCGCCAGGGAGATCGCCGTCGGCTTGCTGGCGCTGCTGGTGTCCGGTGTCGTGACCGCGGCGGTATTCGCGACGATGGCCTTCATGGGCAGCGAGCATGGCAGTTTCGCGGCCCTGCTGGCGAAAATGGCCGAGATCGTCGAAAGCTCGCGCGAGACCATGCCGGACTGGCTCGCCGAGGTTCTGCCGAGGGGCAGCGAAGCCATCCGCGAGCGCGCGAGTCACTGGCTGCGCGAGCATTCGACCGATCTGCAATTGATCGGCAAGGAAACCACCCACCTGCTGGTGCACCTGCTGATCGGCATGATCGTCGGCGCGATGGCCTCGCTGCGCGAGGCCAGGGATTCCGAAAGCCTGGGGCCATTGGCGCGCGCGCTGGCCGAAAGGGTCTTCCGCCTCGGCGAGGCGTTCCGCCGGGTCGTCTTCGCGCAGGTCCGCATATCGGCGCTGAATACCTTGTTCACGGCGCTATACCTGGTCGTCGTGCTGCCGCTGGCGGGCGTGCACCTGCCGCTCACCAAGACCATGATCGTCGTCACTTTCATCGCCGGTCTGCTGCCGGTGGTCGGCAACCTGATCTCGAATACGGTGATTTTCATCGTCAGCCTGGCGCACTCGCCCGGCGTCGCGATCTCATCGCTGGCGTTCCTGGTGCTGATCCACAAGCTCGAATACTTCCTCAACGCGCGCATCGTCGGCAGCCAGATCAGGGCCAAGGCCTGGGAGCTGCTGACCGCGATGCTGATCATGGAGAGCACCTTCGGCCTCGCCGGACTGGTCGCCGCGCCAATCTGCTACGCCTGGCTGAAGGACGAACTCGCCAGTCGGCGCCTGATCTGAAGCCGACGACGCCGGATGGCAGGTCGGCGCACCGACGCACGGGGTGGCGAAGCGCGGCGCTGGCGGAGGCGCGGACCAGGCGCCTCAAATCGACCAGCTAGCGCCCGTCGGGCACCACCGACTCGCTCGGACGAGACCCCGGAGCGCCTGGCGATGCGCGCAGCGCCTTGCTTGCCGCCCGATGCACCAGTCGGGTCAAGGCGTCCAGCGCCGCCGAAGCAATCCGCCAGCGATGCCAGAACAGCGGAACGTCCAGCCAGTGCTGCGGAGCCAACTCGACGAGTTGCCCGGTTTTCAGGTGCCCTTCCGCCAGTTGTTCCGGGATCATTCCCCACGCCATGCCGCGCAACACGGCTTCGCCAAAGGATCGGGTGGTGGGCAGGTAGTGCGTCGGCGGCCTTATGGCGGCATCCGTGAGCCGGCCCAGAAAAACCTGCTGCAGGGCATCCTTCTTGTTGAACGTCAACATCGGGGCGGCGTTCAGCGACTCGGCATTGACGCCGGCCAGGAAGTGCCGCTCGACGTAGGACGGCGAGGCCAGGGCCAGATAGCGCATCGCGCCGAGCGGTTCGACGCGGCAGCCCTGAATGGGCCTGGCACTCGCACTGACCCCGGCCATCACGGTGCCTTCGCGCAACAGCACCACCGAGTGATCCTGATCCTCGACCCGCAGGTCAAGCGTAGTGGCCGCACTGGCGCCCAGAGCGTCGAACACCTCAAGGAACCAGCTATCCAGCGAATCGGCGTTGATCACCATCGGGATGCGCACGGTGGATGTGGCGCCGGCATCGACGACGCCCAGCGCCGAGAAAACCTCCGCTTCCAGCAGCGAAAGCTCTTCGGCGTAACGTAGCAGAGGACGGCCGGCGGCAGTCACCTGGCAGGGCGCGGAGCGCTGGATCAGAACCTGCCCCATGCGCTCCTCCAGCAACCTGATCCGCTGACTGATCGCCGATGGAGTCACGTTCAACTTCCGCGCGGCCAATTCAAAACTACCTTCGCGTATGGCTTCGGCGAAGGCAGCCAGTTGAGCGTTGTCGACTCGCATGAGTTAGCAAATCTAATGAGCAGTCAAGAAGTTTAACTGTATTCACGTGGCGGCGCATCATAAGCTGGCCGCCTTGCCAACTTCACCAGCAAATCATGCCAGCTGACCTGATTGCCGGCTTCCTTTCCGGTGCGGTGCTCATCGTCGCCATCGGTGCGCAGAATTCCTACGTGCTCCGCCAGGGCGTTCGGCGCGAACACATCCTGCCACTTGTGCTGGTCTGCGCAAGCGCCGACGCCCTGCTGATCGTGGCCGGCGTTGCCGGGCTGGGTGCGGCGATTCAAGCCCAGCCAGCGTTTCTCGACCTCGCCCGCTACGGCGGTGCGGCGTTCCTGCTCCTTTACGGACTGGCCTCGGCGCGGCGTGCCCTGGCGCCCGAACAACTCATCCTTGACGCCGGAACCAGGCTGCCGCTTGGCGTCGCCCTGGCGACCTGTCTCGGCTTCACCTTTCTGAATCCGCATGTATATCTGGATACCGTGATCCTTCTCGGCTCGCTGGCCAGCCAAAGGCAGGAAGGAAAATGGATCTTTGCCGCGGGAGCTGCAGGCGCGAGCTTTGTCTGGTTCTTTGCCCTCGGCTACGGGGCTCGATTTCTGGCCCCTCTGTTCGCGAAGCCCTTCTCGTGGCGCGTCCTCGACTCGCTGATCAGCATGACGATGTTTGGGCTCGGCGGCATGTTGATACTGGACTAGCTGCCATGGCGCGCTCGTGTCCATCCGGCAAGGCTGGGCGAGGCTGGATGGGTTCGCCAGCGGAATCGATCAGTCACGACGACCAGGCGGGTCCGCTCTTGTGAGCAATTG
>ERZ761602.7233-NODE-7233-length-11925-cov-4.757287_pt1 | contig 11925 bp, 6 predicted proteins | sample MGYA00512165_ERZ761602 | MGnify/ENA primary metagenome ERZ761602 (study PRJEB28899, sample SAMN02445085) | bioreactor sludge metagenome | biome: EBPR sludge; isolation source: Thorneside wastewater treatment plant | place: Australia: Brisbane, Thorneside... | reverse complement strand
TGGCGACGTATCTGGTGAAAACTGATGGACTCATTGGCCCAATACTTGACACGGCTTCAGAGAGTGAGCCCATTTGGGGTCGGTCACCTTACGGGCGGCCAGCTGGAGATGATCCAGCCAGCCGCCCGTACAGGCTCAACTAAAACGGCTCGACGGTTTCGGCGTCGGCGACGCCCCATGGGGTCGCCATCGGCTGCGAGGCCTGTGGCACCGGCTGCGGCGCGGCCGGTTGCGGAGCCGGCTTGATCCGAATACCCCAGTCCGTCCGCCCGAACGCCGCCACCAACTCGCGGGTCAGCGTCAGGCGTAGGCCCACCCAGCCGTCGCATTTGTCGGTGCCGCTGAGCTTGGCGATGGCCAGGGCGTTGGTCCGGTTTAAGATGAGCGCCTTCCGCACACCCGTGAACCACAGCACCAACCGGCGCTCGTCCAGACCCTCCTTGTTTTTTATCGTCTCGGCAGTGTATTTTTCCACCGTGACGACGCGGTCCTGGCCATTTAGGTCATCGGCCCTGAGCCAGCGAGAGTCGAAGAAATCCTTGAGTTCCATCGCAGGTTCCATCCCGTTGAGTATTGAGGTTCTGTTCGACACGTTGGGGTGTTCTGTACGTTTCGTCGCTATAGACCGCCTTTTCAGGGCAGGGCTTGATATTGCAGACCTTCAGAATGCCCAAAGGTGCGACCTATAGCGCGCGCCTGCATACGCGCCCGGCCATGGCCCGGGTGGTCATGGTGCCAACTTGGCCTTGGCCGGCTGGGTGTCGCCTACCGGCTGAGCCACGCTGACCAAAAGGCCGGCCGACTCGAGGGCGCGACGGATGATCAGCGCGGCCTGGGCACGCGGGTCTCGCCGCTCGCGCCAGGCTAGCCGGTCAAGGGCTGCGCGTTCTTCAGGTAGAAGGTTCACGCGTAAGGCTGCCATAGTCACTTTCCAAACAAAAAGGCCGTGTGGTACGGCCTTTTTATAGCAGGTGGGACTATGACTCGCGCTATTAGAGGGCTACGACTTGGCTATGACTTTTTCCGCTTCAGCCGGCGCCAACCGTGAAAGGTTGACGGGGCTACATTTGGCCCGTTCGGATTATCACCAAAATACCAGGATAGCCAGTCAGAGAGCGGCGGCCGCTCTTCCCTCGGTGTGTTCTCCCATGCAACCAAGGCAGCTAGTCTTTCAGCCTGGTTCTTTGGGAGACGACCAAGGGGCGAAGATTTTGTCGACAGCGTCGGCCTAGGCGGAATAGCCTCACGGGCTGTGTGATCGGTCGGCTGGGCTTGCTTTGTTCGCGTTTCGAACTCTCGGAAAGCGAACCACAAATGCCCGGACAAGTAATTATGAATTGCGTCACCGCCCGGAGTTTCGGGTCGGCTGTTGACCGGCACCAATTGGATAGTAGTCCGGTCACCATGACGAATGAGTGTAAGGATCGCCTTGTCGTCGCCTGACACCAGTTCATACTCGCGCCGGCTGGATTCACTGAGGTGTAGTTTAGCCACCACCAGGGGCGCATAGCTGCCTATTCTTGCTGAGAGATGATCAAACGCGGCCGGCACTTCAAACACATTCCCAGTCCAAAGCTGCAAACAATCCAACTCAAAACCCCAATTCCGCTGCGCCGGATCGATCGGCGCCGAACCAAGCGGAGCGTGGTCTTTGTCATTCCTGACATGCGGTGTCCATTCCACGAACCCGACCGACTCATTGCTGTGTTTCGGGCCCAACCATTTATCAATCCATGTTGTCATTGCTCCGAAAGCTTGCTGGGCTGCGCTTGAGTCGACCGGGCCGCCTGGCGCATCAAAGAGAATCCAGGCGAACACTATTAGGCCGGTTGGCGCGTCAATGATTTCAAGGGTGATAAAGGGGAAATGCCCGGCGTGTCTAAACTCCCATTGACTCAATTCGTAATCAAGGGTGACGCCCGCTAACGGCGGCTGGTTATTGCCATCGGGCCCGAAATAGCCAAGCGCCCAATCCCTCAAGACACGAAGAAACACATCGGTCGATGTTTGAAGCGAGCGCTCAAAATCGGCGGGGCCGCGTGTTTGTAATGGGCGGCTACCGCCGGGGATCTCTTCCTTCATCTCTCGCACCTCATCATTGCAGCCGGCCGTACTGTGCGTGCTGCTCGGACGACTCCCACCACTTGGCCTTACCCTAGATACCCGCCAACAGCGCAGATGGGGCCGCCTGCGCCCAGCCAGGCACCAATTGGGAGCTGAACGCGGCAGGCTGGTGCAGCTCACCCATACTCGAAACTCGCTGTTTACCTGTTCAATTCCGTGGCATCACTACACTTTCAGGTCATCCGCGATCTCGCCGAATTGCTGCAGCGCCGCCTGCAGGTCCTCCATGATCTCAGCCGCCAGCACGTCCGGCGCCGGCAGGCTGGCACTGTCCTCCAGTGACTCATCCCGCAGCCAGAAGATGTCCAGGTTGACTTTGTCCCGCGCCAGGAGCTCATCGTAGGTGTAGGAGCGCCAGCGGCCCTCGAGATTCTTCTCTGACCACGTCGCCTTGCGTTTGTGCCGGTTCGCAGGATTGAAGCAGGCCACGAACTCGTCCAGGTCCTGGCGCTGGAGCGGGTTCTGCTTCAAGGTGAAGTTCATGTTGGTGCGCAGGTCGTAGATCCACAGCGTCTTGGTCCACGCCGCCTCGGCCGCCGGCTTCCGGTCGAAGAATAGCACGTTGGCCTTCACGCCCTGGGCATAGAAGATGCCGGTGGGCAGGCGCAGCAGGGTGTGGACGTCGCACTCTTTGAGCAGCGCCCGGCGCACCGTCTCGCCGGCGCCCCCCTCGAATAGGACGTTATCGGGCACGACGACGGCCGCCCGGCCGTGCATTTGGAGGATGGTCTTGATGTGCTGGACGAAGTTGAGCTGCTTGTTGCTGGTGGAGGCGATGAAGTCGCCGCGCTCGATCACCTGTGACTCGCGCCGGGCCTCGCCCTCTTCGTTGACGAAGGTGACGCTGGATTTCTTGCCGAAGGGCGGATTGGTAAGGACCAGGTCGAAGCGGGCGCCGGGGTCGGCGGCCAGGCTGTCCGCGACGTGGATGGGGGAATTGCCCCCATTCACACCGATGCCGTGCAGGTACAGGTTCATCACGCACAGCCGGGCAGTGTTGTCCACGATCTCCCAGCCGTGCAGGGCCTTGTGGCGCAGGTGATCCCACTGGTCGCGGTCCAGCGGGCCGTGCTCGCGGACGATGTGGTCATGGGCGGCCAGCAGGAAGCCGCCCGTGCCGCAGGCCGGGTCGCAGATGGTCTGGCCAGGCGCCGGCCGCATGACGTCCACCATGGCCTGGATGAGCGGGCGCGGGGTGAAGTACTGGCCGGCCCCGCTCTTGGTGTCCTGGGCGTTCTTCTCCAGCAGGCCCTCGTAGATCTCGCCCTTCACATCGATATCGAGGCCCATCCAGGTCTCGCCGTCGATCAGGTCCACCAGCCGGCGCAGCTTGGCCGGGTCCTGGACCTTGTTCTGGGCCTTGCGGAAGATGACCGGGATCAGGCCGGAGCCTTTGCCGAGTTCGGTCAGGATGTGGCGGTAGTGGGTCTCCAGGTCGTCGCCGTCGCGCTTTAGCAGGCTGGGCCAGCCGAGCTTAGCCGGAATAGGGCTGGCTTTGCCCACCAGGCCCATCTCGTCGGCCATCTTCAGGAAGAGCAGGTAGGTGAGCTGCTCCAGGTAGTCCCCGTAGGACATGCCGTCGTCGCGCAGGACGTTGCAGTAGTTCCAGACGCGTTGGACGATGGTGGCGGAGTTGGTCATCACAAAGCCTCAGTGAAACACATTTATGACCCTTTATCGCACTTCGAGCTGCGCTGGGGTTCCTGCCTCCGGTTGGCCGGGGGTAGGCAACGCCTTGAGCAAGGCTTCTTTAGCTTCACCCGCTGACTCGTAGCGGTCCCCTGGTTCTTTGGCGCAAAGGCGCAGGACGAAAGCCTCTAACTCCGGGGAGATGTGGGCGGCCTTGGTACGCAGCAGCGGGAAAGGATCTGTGATGGACTTGAGCAACACCGCCATGAGGGTGTCCGCCTGATAAGGAGGTTCTCCAACAAGGGACTCATACAAAGTGACACCGATGGAATACAAGTCGGACCGGATTGTCGCCGGTTCCCCACGACCACACTCGGGCGCCATATACAAAGGTGTTCCGATGACGACATCCGATGTCGTTAACGTGGTCAGGCCCGCCCCAGTCCACTTAGTGATGCCAAAGTCGCTGATCTTGGGAACACCTTTCTCGCTAAACAAGATCGTGCGCGGCTTGATGTCCCGGTGTACCGCGCCGGCCTCGTGCATATACTGCAGACCATCCAGGATCGCCCCAAAAACACGGCCGACCTCATCCAAAGGCAAAGGTCCATGGCTCAACCGGTCATGCAGGCTGCCACCCGGCATAAATTCCATGGTGTAGTAAGGCGGGAAACGGCCTGGCCTGCCGGCCATATAGACACGCACAACATTGGGGTGTTCCAGCCTTTGAGACAGGTGGCTCTCCATCTCAAATCGACGCAGGAATTGCACATCCGCTGCCAAGGTCGGCTCCAGCACCTTGAGCCCTACGGCTCGGCCCACCTCCAGGTCAAATGCCTGGAAAACCGTACTCATGCCGCCTCGGCCAATGATGCTTTGCACCTGAAAACGATCATCGAGAACGGTCCCAGGCTGCACAGCCTCGAAGGAGGGCGTCGTCGACTGTGCGGCCACAGAAGCGAGCCGCGCCTCCGCCTGGACGGCTAGGGTGAAATATACTGCGACCGCCTCCAAGGACAAGCCGGCAAAGCCGGCTTCCACACCCGGTGTGTCGACATGCAGGAGCAGCATCCGCCCCAGGCTTTCATCTTTGACAAACGCCTGCAGCAACGGCGGCACCTGCAACGCCTGCAAGCGGGCAATCGGATCCTCACCTTCCGTCAGCCCCGGCTGCGAAGCTAAACGCTTGAAGGCCGTTTCCAGTTCACCTAGCAGCCCGGGCCGCTCCCGCAAGAGGCGGTGCAACTCTGGGTAGGAATGCTGGATAGCTACAACTTTTGCGAGCCGCACCGGTTTAACCAGCTCCGCCAGCGCCGGCCGCTGTTTGGATAGGCTCCACAGCAACGCGAAGATGTTGAGCGTGCGCTTGATCTCGCGCGGGTTGGCCGAAAGGCCTTCCACGAATACGTCCCGGCAGTGCGCGTCCGGCAAATCCCGCGCGATCTCGGTCACATACTCGCGCATTTCAACTCGGGTCAGGGGCGGCAATTGGAATGGCAATTGGATAATCTTGCCCAGGTATTCGCGCTGGGCGACCGGATCGTCTTTGTACTTATAACTGATCGCCTGCTGCACCACATCCAGATCCAGGCCGAGCACATAGACGCATCCCGGAAGATCGACGAACAGTTTGACGGCATCCAGAATCTGCAGGACCCGTTCAGTAGGGCAGCGATCCAGGTCGTCGATGAAGACAGCCAGGCGTTTGTCGCCGCGCAGCGGCAGGCTGCTCACCACATCTGCGAAGTGCTCGCGAAACCTGTCTAGAAAAGCGATGCGCTTCTCGAAGTCCGAGTCCTTGCGCAGGGCGTTTAGGTCCAGGGTCAGGTCACGGCGCCAGGCCTCCACCAGCGGCCGAACCAGCACCCAGGCCGCCAACACGACAGCCCCGCCACCGCCGGCCACCTGGAGCAGGCTCTGAATCAGATCTTGCTGCACTTGCTGCGCAATTGGGCCGGCTACCACCAGGGGGGCGGCGACCACGGCCAGCCGCCACAGGAGTGACAGAAAATACTCGGGCGCCTCCGCCCATTTGAAGCGGCGGCGCCACAGGTTCAAGCTGAAGGCCAGGCGGCGCAGCAGACCCAGGCGGCCCCGGATCTGTAGTAGTAACGATTGCAAGAACGCCGCCCACAATTCCTCTTCCCGGCTGTATTGCCAGGCGTTGAACCAGACGGTTAGCGTGCCACTCCGCTCCAGCTCGGCAGCCAGCATCCGCATGAGGGTTGTCTTGCCAGTGCCCCAGCGCCCAAAGATGCCGAAGGTGACGGGCGTTTTAGTGCGCGGCTGGCCAATCAGTTCTGCGAGAGCTCGGCTGTAGGAGACAAAATCCAACCGATCCACAGCGGCCGGCTGGTCGTCCAGGATGTTGGAGATTTGGATGCTTGGAGTTGTGGGCGGCTTTCCCGGTGGCGCCCCGCTCATTCGTTGCGGTGGGGGAGATGCCGGCGGCGGGGGAGGCGGCTCTGGATCAGCCAAGGGCTTTCCACAGTTGGCACAAAAACGGAAGAGCGCCGGCGTTGTCTGGTCGCAATGCGCACACAGCGTTTGCGTGAATGCTACGTCATCCCGATGCTGTTCCAGCCAGGCCGAACCGACCTGGAAAACGGCACGCAGCCCTCCAAAAACAATCGGGTCTCCCATACGGAGGGGGACGCAGCTATTGATAGGCACAGCCCCACCACTCCACCAAGTGCCGTTCGTGCTCCCGAGATCTTCCAGACCCACCAGATGGCCGAAGAGCTCCAGCCGGGCATGATGGCGAGAGACGGCGTTGGCCGGGTCGAGAGAGGCCACAGAGAGCTCCGCCTGGGGTGCCCGGCCGAGGGTGAGGTCCTTTGACCGGGTGAAATCCAGCGCCAGCACTTGCCCACTGTCCGGCAGCCATAACTGCGGGCCGGCGGCCGGGTCAACCTGGGGCGGCTCGGGCCACGTCGCCGCCATCCAATCGGTCCGCGTCAAGATAAGCGTGGCCTGGAGTACGGCATCGGCGGGTTCCGGTTGGTGGTTGGGGGATGACGCCGCCTCCGCCGAGGGCGGGTTCGCATTGGGATTGGGGTCGCTCATGTTTAATACCCTGCGGCTGAGCCGGTGGGTCAAGCCGCCGGCTGGCGCCTGGACCGCCGCGGCGCGGGCGGGAACAATTCACCCTGGACCGGGGCCTCGCCGGCCCGGATGCGCTCCAGCAATTTCTCAGCCGGCTCATCCTTGGCTTCTTGCGGCACCAGCCGGCCCGTGAAGGCGCGGTGCAGGATGGCCTGCCGCAGCCGGCCGGCCCGCGCCAGGTTATCGGCCACGGTCTTCTCGACCTCGGCCGCCACCGACAGCCGGCGCTCGACCTCGGCCACGATGCGGCGCTGTTCAGGGAGGGGCGGCAGGGGGAATTCAACTCTTGCAAAGCGACCACCGCTGAGGTGGGCGATATTTGTAGTGATAGTCGCCTCTTTGGCAAAACGACCCGAGTGCATGTGCGCCCTAAAGACAAAGAGGGCGTATTGTGGGTTTGCTACGGGAGATGCCTTGAAGCGAATAAGCGTATTCTGGAAACACGCACCGGGAACCTCGTCTCGGTACATAGCAGGGCGTCCAAGTAACTCAGGGCTTTGACCTTCGTTGAGAAGGATGTCGCCGTATTCGAGCTTGTAAATGGGGTATTCCTCTGGGGTGAAGTTCATCTCCATTACATCAGATGTATCAATTCGGTCCTCGAACACGTTGGCGACGCGCAAATAGGGACGCATGTGCTTTCCCTGATGGTGCTTCGGCGTGCGCTGTCGACCTAATTGAACTGAGCCGACTTGTTCTACGGTCGCCCAGCACCAGCCGGCCGGCAGGTCCGGCAGGCCGGCGGTGTCCGGCGGTTGCGGCTCTTCGTAGTTCCGTCGGGGCGCACGGCCGTGCGCCCTTACACTCTGCTCCGCTTCCCACTTGGCGCGGCGCTCGGCCAGGATGCGGGCCAGGAGTTGTTCAGCCGGCTCATCGGCCGAGTCCTGCGGGACCAGCCGGCCCTCGCAGGCGGCTTTGAGGACGCTGGCCTTGTAGCGTTTGAGCGCGGCCTGGACGCGCTTGAGGGCCGCGACGCCGGCGTCCAGGCGCGTGAAGAGTTCCTCGATCTTGGCGACAATGCGGCGCTGCTCGGCCGGCGGGGCAAGTGGGAACCGGGCCTGCTGAAATTTGCCCTTATTTACAATCGTGACTGTAGTCGCCGACGAAACGCTATCGAGCCAGTCTCGGAATGCTGTTGACTGAAAATAGTAGAAACCATACTCCGGCACGATCGAGTCTGGAAATATGACCGCATTGATTTGTTGATTGAAAGCAACAGGTATGCGATTGATGCCTGTTTTGCCAAGATTGCCGATGCAACTCACGAGAACAGACTTGGGTGGCAAGACTCGCGCCTCTCGGGCGCCCTCAATAGAGAGATTGTCTTCGGCTCGGTCAATAATGCCGTTCTTTAGCTCTGGCGGCTTCACAAACGGAAGATGATCGCCGTAGTTTTGCGACTTACTCTTCGACGGAGTCCTGCCAGTTATCACTTCAGCGCACTCCGCCAGCGTCGTCCACACCCAGCCGGCCGGCAGCACTTGACCACTGTTCACTTGATCACTGTTCACGGCTTCACCCCACCAGCACCGCGTTCAACTCGTCCAGCAACAGCGGCAAATCTGCGCCGAAGACCTCGCGCGCCCGGAACAGCCCGCCGCGCCCCTGGAACTCGCCGGCCATCAGGTCGTCGGCGGTCACGCCCAGGCTGACGCCCACGTGCTCGGCGATCCGGTCCAGCCACCAGCGCTGTTCGGGCGTGAAGGCGCGGCCGGCCTGCTGCTGGGCCGCCAGCCAGTCTTCATAGCGCCGGCGCACCTGCTCCGGGTACGGGACCAGCTCGTCGTCCAGCTGCACGGCGTGGCGCACCAGGGCGATCACGTCAGTGAGCGCGCGCTTCACGCCAGCACCCTTGACCTTGTCCCGCTCCAACTGGGCGTAGGCCCCCCACAGGCTCTCGGTGGACCAGGCCGGGGAGGTCTCCACCAGCCGGGCCTGCAGGTCCTTGATCTGGCGGTAAGTTGGGGCGGCCCGGCGGCCGGGGCCGGCGCGGCTGGCCGCGAAGATCAGTTGCAGGGCCGTGATCTCGTCCTTGTTGCGCTCGAGGAAGGCGCGGAACGAGTCCACGGTCTCGCGCACCCGGTCCGTGGCCTCGGCGCTGTAGCCGGCGTGGATGACGTGGTCCACGCTGACCGGGTCGATGGTCTGCTCGTTGCGCTTCTGGGCCGCGACCAGGGCCTGGCGCAGGGCGGGGTTATCGAAGGAGCCGGTCGCGGCGGCGATGAGGGCCGCGCGGGCGGCATTCTCCGGTGGGGGCGGACGGCCGTCCGCCCCCACCATGGCCGCCGCGATTTTGTCCGGATCGAGCGCGTCCAGCAGGGCGTTGGCCAGGGCGCGGGCCGGCGCCTGGGCGGCCTCGCCCGTCAGGCCGGCGGCGGCGGCCAGGGTGTAGCGGTCGGCGTCCGTGAGCGCCTTCTCCAGCCGGGCCAGCCGGCCGGCCAGCGAGGTCAGCGTGTCGTCGTCGCGCGCGCCCAGCGCCACGGCCTCCAGCAGTTTATCGAAGGGCACCGTGCGCTTGCGCTCCAGGGTGCCGGTGTCCACCTTCTCGTTCTCCACGGCACCCACCGCGTCCACGATCACGAAGTGCGTCTTGACCACCTCGCCGGGCGTCACGGCCCGCAGGTCGGTGGGGTTGATCACGCGCGTGCCGCGCCCCAGCATCTGCTCGAACAGCCCGCTGGACTGCACCTGGCGCATGAACAGCAGCACCTCCAGCGGCCGGATGTCGGTGCCGGTGGCGATCATGTCCACGGTCACGGCGATGCGCGGGTGATACTGGTTGCGGAAGGCCTGGATCAGGTCCTCCGGCCGCTGAACGCTGTACGTGATCTTCTGGCAGAAGTCGTTGCCCTTGGCGAACTCCTCGCGCGCAATCCGCACGATCTCCTCGGCGTGGGCGTCGTCCTTGGCGAAGATCAGGGTCTTGGGCACGTCGGCGCGGCCGGGGAAGATCTCGGTGAACAGCTTATCGCGGAAAGTCCGCAGCACCGTCCGGATCTGGTCCACGGCCACCACGTCCCGGTCGAGCTGGCTGGCCGCGTACGTCAGGGGCTCGTCCAACTGCTCCCAGCGGGCGCGGCGGGTCAGGCGCTCGCGGCGCTGCACCCAGAAGCCGGCGTCCACCTGGCTGCCCTGCTCGGTGATGGCGGTGCGGAGGCGGTAGACCTGGCCGTCCACGTTCACGCCGTCGGCCACGGCCCGCTGGCGCGAATACTCCATCACCAGGTTCTGGTTGAAGAAACCGAAGGTCTGCTTGTTGGGCGTGGCCGTCAGGCCGATCAGGAAGGCGTCGAAGTACTCCAGCACCCCGCGCCACAGGTTGTAGATCGAGCGGTGGCACTCGTCGGTCACGATCACGTCGAAATACTCGACCGGGATGGCCGGGTTGTAGCGCACTTCCTTGGGCGGCTCGCGGTCCAGCAGGCCGCCCGTTTCAAAGAGCGAGCCTTCCTCGTTGGCCGGGTCGAACTCGGCCTCGCCGGCCAGCATCGAGTACAGGCGCTGGATGGTGGTGATGCAGACCTTGGCCACCGGGTCCAGGCGGTTGGACTGCAGGTGCTGGACGTTGTAGAGCTCGGTGAACTTGCGGCCGTCGTCGGGCGTGACGTACTGCTGGAACTCCTTGAGCGTCTGCCGGCCGAGGTTGTTGCGGTCCACCAGGAAGAGCACGCGCCGGGCGCCCGCGAACTTGATCAGGCGGTAGATGAAGGAGACGGCCGTGAAGGTCTTGCCGGAGCCGGTAGCCATCTGGATCAAGGCGCGCGGGCGGTTCTCGGCCAGCGAGCGCTCCAGGTTGGTGATGGCCTCGACCTGGGCGGGCCACAGGTTGGTGGTCAGGAGGGCCGGCAGCTGCTGCAAACGCCGGCGTAGTTGCGCGGGGGCGCCGGCCCACTCGGCCAGGGTCTCGGGCCGGTGGAAGGCGAAGACCGGGCGGGAGCGCGGGTCCGGGTCCAGGCCGTTAGTGAAGAAGGTCTCGACGCCCGTGGACTCGTACAGGCAGGGCAGCGGCCGGCGCCAGGCCGGCAAGGTGTTGGGCAGGCCGTCGCCGTACTTGGCGGACTGGGCCTCGACCCCGGCCAGGGGGGTGCCGGCCTTCTTGGCCTCGATCGCGCCGATGGCCTGGCGGTCTACGAAGAGCAAGTAATCGGCGAAGCCCGTCTTCAGCCCGAACTCGCGCACGGCCACGCCGCGGCCGGCCCCCAGGTTGAGCTGGTCGCGGTCCTGGAGCACCCAGCCGGCGGCGGCCAGCAGGGCGTCGATGTGCTCACGGGCGCGGGCCTCGGGGGTCGAAGGCATGGCGACGTAATCCAGACTCCAAGAACTTGCGCTTAGGGCCACCATTTGGCCGTGTCGATGATGGCCTGGGCGGTCCCGCGTACGGCCGCCTCGCCGCCGAGGCGGTGGATGACGGGCAGCAGGGCAAAGAGCGCGCCAAGAAGGTTCTCGCGCGTAGCACCTGAATAGGTGGCCAAAGCATCGCAAACCAGCGCAAACTCCGAAACTGACCGTGCCCGACAAATTTCGGGCCAATGCGGGGCGAGTGCTTGCAGTATGGCGACGCTGTCGAGTTGATCTGCAAGTGAGTAAGCAAGCTGGAGGGCCTCGTACTGCAAGTCGGTGGCGTCGGCCGGCAGCTTGTCGGCCACGGCGCTGAGGGTCTGGGCACGCTCCCGATCCTCACCGACCGAGCGGGCGGCGGCCAGCGCTTCGGCCAACAGGTCGGTGGCGTCGGGGGGCAGTTGCTTGGCCACGGCGCGGAGGGCCTCGGCACGCACCCAATCCACACCGACCGTGCGTGCGGCGGCCAGCGCTTCGGCCAGGACGGGGCGTTGTGGATCGGGCGGCAGCTGCTTGGCCACGGCGCGGAGGGCGTCGGCACGCGCCCAATCCTCACCGACCATGCGTGCGGCCGCCAGCGCTTCGGCCAGGACGGGGCGTTGTTGGTCGGGAGGCAGCTTCTCGGCCACAGCGCTCAGGGCCTCGGCACGCGCCTTATCATCGCCAACAATCGTGCGTGCGGCCGCCAGCGCTTCGGCCAGGACGGAGCGTTGTTGGTCTGGGGGCAGC
>ERZ761602.7232-NODE-7232-length-11927-cov-240.845350_pt1 | contig 11927 bp, 8 predicted proteins | sample MGYA00512165_ERZ761602 | MGnify/ENA primary metagenome ERZ761602 (study PRJEB28899, sample SAMN02445085) | bioreactor sludge metagenome | biome: EBPR sludge; isolation source: Thorneside wastewater treatment plant | place: Australia: Brisbane, Thorneside... | reverse complement strand
GCTGGGCTATTACTGGGCGGGAATGACCGGGCTCGACGCCATCATGCACATGTTCACGACCATGGGGCTCGGCGGTTTCTCGAGCCACGACGCGAGTTTCGGCTTCTTCGATTCGCCGGCGATCGAGGCGGTCAGCATCGCTTTCATGCTGATCGCCGGCTGCAATTTCGCAACCCATTTCCTCGTCGTCTCGCAGCGCTCGTTCCGCCCGTACGCCGCCGACCCCGAAGCCGGCTGGTTCCTGCTGGTGACCATCGGCAGCGTCATCGGCATCGCCGTCTTCCTCGACGTGCATGAGGTCTATCCCACGTTCGTCGACGCCCTGCGCTACTCGGCGTTCAACGTCGTTTCGATCGCCACCACCACCGGTTTTGCCAATACCGACTACGCGCTCTGGCCCTTCTTCGCGCCGCTGTGGATGCTGTTCCTGTGCAGTTTCGCCACCAGCGCCGGCTCCACCGGCGGCGGCATCAAGATGATCCGGGCCATCGTCCTCTACAAGCAGGTGTATCGCGAACTGGCGCGCGCGATGCATCCGAACGCCGTGCACCCGATCAAGATCGGCAACAGCGTCGTGCCGCCGAACATCCTCTTCGCCGTGCTCGCCTTCGGCTTCATCTACATGGTGTGCATCGTCTCGATGACCCTGCTGCTGTCGTTCTCCGGTCTCGAGATCATCACCGCGCTGTCGGCGGTCATCGCCAGCATCAACAACACCGGCCCCGGACTGGGCGAGGTCGGCCCGGCGAACAATTTTGCCGGGCTCACCGATTTTCAGACCTGGGTGTGTACCATTGCGATGCTTCTCGGCCGCCTCGAGATTTTCACCCTGCTGGTGGTCCTGACGCCGGCGTTCTGGCGCAAGTAGCCGCAGAACGCCGGATCATCCCGAGTTTGCAACCCAATCCCCGAGCCGTGGAGCCGACATTGACCCGACCCAGAAACGACAGCTTCCTCCGCGCCCTGCGCCGGCAGCCGACCGAGCAGACGCCGGTCTGGCTGATGCGTCAGGCCGGCCGCTATCTGCCGGAGTACTGCGAAACGCGGCGCCGTGCCGGCAGTTTCCTGCAGTTGTGCAAGAATCCGGCGCTGGCCTGCGAGGTGACGCTGCAGCCGCTCGCGCGCTACGACCTGGACGCGGCGATCCTGTTTTCGGACATCCTGACGGTACCGGACGCGATGGGGCTCGGTCTCTACTTCACCGATGGCGAGGGCCCGCGCTTCGAGCGTCCGTTGCGCGAGGAATGGGCGATCCGCGACCTGACGGCGCCAGATCCATGGGACCACCTGCGCTACGTCACCGATGCCGTTGCCGAGATCAGACGGGCTTTGCACAACTCGGTGCCGCTGATCGGTTTCTCGGGCAGCCCCTACACCCTGGCGTGCTACATGGTCGAAGGGGGAGCGAGCAGCGACTACCGACACATCAAGGGCATGCTCTACGGCCGGCCGGACCTCCTGCATCGAATCCTGTCGGTGACCGCCGATGCCGTCATCGCCTACCTCAATGCCCAGATCGAATCCGGCGCCCAGGCGGTGATGATCTTCGACTCCTGGGGTGGCTCGCTCTCGGCTGCAGCCTATCAGGAGTTCTCGCTGCGCTACCTGCGGCGGATCATCGACGGCCTGATCCGCGAACGCGGGGGTGAGCCGGTACCGTCGATCGTCTTCACCAAGGGCGGCGGCCTGTGGCTGGAATCGATTGCCGACAGCGGTTGCGACGGGATCGGTGTCGACTGGACGATCGACATCGGCGAAGCCCGCGGTCGTGTCGGTCGGCGTGTTGCGCTGCAGGGGAACCTCGATCCGGCTGTCCTCTTCGCTTCCCCGGAGCAGATCGCCGCCGAAGCCGGGAAGGTCCTCACCAGCTATGGCGCCGACGGTTGCGGCCATGTCTTCAATCTGGGACACGGGATTTCGCAGTTCACGCCGCCGGAAAACGTCAAGGCGCTGATTGATGCGGTGCACCAGCAGAGCCGCGATCTGCGCCGGGCCGGCAATAAATTGACTTTGGGTAGTTGACTTATTCACAACAAGCTCCTCATTGCGCGACGGCTCTGCCGAGTGCGCAGTCGCCGCGGGGCATGTTTTCCAAGCCAATGATTTACAACCTTTTTTATATTGCTGAAATTTTGGGCAAGGGCGCTGCAGCCCTTGCTGCAAGCGCCTTTGCGGCGCTTTCACGGCGTGTGATCCACAGAGTTGTCCACAGGTTCTGGGAGAACACAGAAAACTCGTGCTAAGTGAGCGCCTTACCCTTCTTTGCCAGATTTGGCACGAGCTTGCGCTGCTAAGTGGCCCAGTCCGGCTGCGAACCTGAGCCATGGCGGAACGGCAATCCGAGCCGTGCGTGGTGCGGGTCGCGCTCGATCTGCCACTGCGTCGCCTGTTTGATTACCGCTGTCCCGATGATCAACGGCTGTCGGTCGCTGATGTCGGTTGCCGGGTGCGCGTTCCCATCGGCCAGCGACAGCGGATCGGCATCATCGTCGCCGTCGGCGTGGCCAGTGAACTGGCTCCAGACGAGCTGAAACCGGTTCTTGAAGTCCTCCGTGACCAGCGCCCGCTACCGGACGCGTGGTTCCGGCTGACCAGGTTTTGCGCCTCGTACTACCATGCGCCACTCGGACAGGTCATGCTCGCCACGCTTCCGGCCAGACAGCGCGCACTGGCTCCGGCAAGGACGCTGGCGGGACGAAAGCCGGTGCAAGGCCGATCGGCCGCGCTGCCACCGTCGCTGACCGCCGAGCAGCAGACGGTGCTGAGTTCCGTTCTGGCAGATGGAACCGGGTTTCATGCCTACCTGTTGCATGGCGTGACCGGCAGCGGCAAGACCGAGGTGTACCTGCGCCTGATCGAGCGGGCGCTGGCGGCTGGCCGGCAGGCGCTGGTTCTGGTGCCGGAAATCAATCTCACTCCGCAACTCGAAGCACGGGTCGCCGAGCGCTTTCCCGCTGCCGGACTGGTCAGCCTGCACAGCGATCTCGCCGAGGCGGCGCGCAGCCGCAACTGGCTGGCGGCATGCAGTGGCGAGGCGCGCATCGTTCTCGGTACCCGGCTCGCCGTGTTTGCGCCGCTGCCGGAACTCGGTCTGATCATCGTCGACGAAGAGCACGACAGTTCGTTCAAGCAGCAGGATGGGGTCCGCTACTCGGCGCGTGACCTGGCCGTGTTCCGTGCCCGCGACAGCGACATTCCGGTCGTTCTCGGTTCGGCGACGCCGTCGCTCGAGAGCTGGGCCAACGCCACCGGCAATGGGGGGCGCGGACGTTATCGACTGCTCTCTCTGTGCCAGCGGGCGGTCGAGGGTTCCCGTCTGCCACTGGTGCGAATCATCGATACGCGGCTCGAGAAGCCGCAGGATGGGCTGTCAGGAACCCTCCTGCTGGCGATCGAGCAGTGCCTCTGCCGCGGTGAGCAGAGCCTGATCTTTCTCAACCGCCGCGGCTATGCCCCAGTGATGAGCTGCCCGGCCTGCGGCTGGATCTCCGGTTGCGAGCGCTGCGCGGCAAACCTGGTGCTGCATCTGGTCGACCGCTGCCTGCGTTGTCATCACTGTGGCTACCAGACCCGGCTGCCGCGGCAGTGCCCGACCTGCGGCAACCAGGACCTGCGCGCCCTCGGCAGGGGTACGCAGCGCCTCGAGATGGTCCTCGCCGAGCGTTTTCCGCAAGCCCGCCTGCTGCGCGTGGACAGGGACTCGGCCAGCAGCCGCAAGCAGTGGACGGAACTGCTGCGAAGAATTCACGACGGCGAGGCGGACATTCTGGTCGGCACGCAGATGCTGGCGAAGGGGCATGATTTTCCGAAGTTGACGCTGGTCGGTGCGATCGCCCCCGATGCGGCACTTTTCGCCGCCGATTGGCGAGCACCCGAACGCCTCTTTGCCCAGCTGATGCAGGTTGCCGGGCGCGCCGGCAGGGCTGAACGCCCCGGCGAGGTCCTGCTGCAGACGCAGTTCCCCGATCATCCGCTCTATCAGGCACTGCGCCGCCACGACTACCCAAGCTTTGCCGCCGCCCAGCTCAACGAACGCCGGCAGGCCGGGTTTCCACCCTACGCGTATCAGGCCATGTTGCGGGCGGAAGCGCCGCGCATGGGCGAGGCCATCGCCTTCCTGGCCGCAGCCCGGGACTGCGCGGCAGTCGCTGCCGCGGCAGAGCTGACCTTCTACGATCCGGTACCGATGCGCCTGTCACGGCGCGCGAACATGGAGCGGGGCCAGCTTCTCGTCGAGTCGCCGTCGCGTCGCGCCCTGCAGGCCTTTCTCGCCGATTGGGTGACGCAGATCGAGGCGCTGCGTGTCCCGTCGCGGTTGCACTGGCACCTCGAGGTCGATCCGCTCGACCTCTGACGGGTTCGCCAGTCGCTCGCCCCAGAGAAGCAGGAGTGCACTGCCATTCGCGGCAGGCGAAGGCTCCCCGTATTCCCCGTGGGCCACACTGCTCGCCGTCCGGCGGCAGAAGGTCGGGCTGGCGATGGCTGCAGCTTGACGGTCGGCAGTGAAGGCGGGGATACTCGGGGCGAATGACGCCCGCCGTGGCAGCGCCGTTTGCCGGCGGAGGCGTTCGCCGTCTGTCAGCCTGAGGAGTACCTCCATGTCTTCCGATTTCGTCGCTGCCATCGACCTCGGGTCGAACAGCTTCCACATGGTCGTCGCGCGCATCACCGACGGTCATGTGCAGATTCTCGACCGCCTGCGCGAGATGGTTCAACTCGCCGCCGGTCTCGACGACCACAACCGCCTGTCGGCGCAGTCGCAGCAGCGGGCTCTCGACTGCCTGGCGCGCTTTGCCCAGCGTCTGCGCCACATTCCGGCGGCGCGCGTGCGCATCGTCGGCACCAACACCCTGCGCCAGGCACGCAACAGCGCGGAGTTCGTCGCTCGCGCCGAGCAGACTCTGGGTCATCGGGTCGAGGTCGTCAGTGGTCACGAGGAAGCGCGACTGATCTACCTCGGCGTCGCTCAGAGCGTCGGCCACGTTGCCGGGCAGCGGCTGGTGATCGACATTGGCGGTGGCAGCACCGAGCTGATCATCGGCGAGGCTTTCGACCCGCTGCACCTGGCCAGCCTGCGCATGGGCTGCGTCAGCGTCAGCCGTGCCTGCTTTGCCGACGGCCGGGTCACGGCCAGCCGCCTGCGCCAGGCCGAACTGCTGGTGCAACTGCATCTCGAACCCGTCCGTGAAGAGTACCTCGCGCGCGGCTGGGAAATGGTGACCGGCGCTTCGGGTTCGATCAAGGCGATCCAGGAGGTGATCGTCCGCGAGGGCTGGAGTCGCGAGGGAATCACTCTCGATGCGCTGCGCCGGTTGCGCGGCGCACTGCTCGAGACATCCGACACGGCGGCACTGGCCAGCCGCTGGCAACTCGAGCCGCCGCGTGCGCGCGTCTTCGCCGGCGGCTTCGTGGTCCTGCATGGACTGTGCGAAACACTCGGCATCGAGCATCTGGAGGTCTCGGAAGGCGCCCTGCGCGAGGGACTGATCTACGATCTGCTCGGTCGTATCCGGCACGAGGACGTGCGCGACCGCACCATTGCCGACGTCATCCGCCGTTTCACACTCGATCAGGCGCAGGCCGAGCGGGTCAGCGCGACGGCGCTCGATCTGCTGCGCCAGGTGCGCGCCAGATGGGGTCTGGCTGGCAAGGAGGCGAGAAACGTGCTCGAACGTGCCGCCCGTCTGCACGAGATCGGCCTCCTGCTTTCGCATGACCAGTACCACAAGCACGGCGCCTATGTCCTGCAGCATGCCGATCTGCCAGGCTACTCGCGCGACGACCAGTTGCTGCTGTCTGTCCTCGTCCGGCGCCACCGGCGGTCCTTTCCTGCCGACGCGTTTGCTGCGCTGCCGAAGGCGTGGGCCCGCCCCGCCCGGCGTTTGTGCACGCTGCTGCGCCTGGCGGTCGTACTGCATCGCGGCCGCAGCAGCGAGCCGCTGCCGCCGATCACCCTGCAGGTCGATCGGCAGCGCCTGCACCTGCTCTTCCCCGCTGGCTGGTTGGCGGCGCATCCGCTGACTCGTGCCGATCTGCAGATCGAGGCGGCGATGCTGGCCAGGGCCGGCTTCGCGTTGCGTTGGGGCGATGCGAAGGGGAGCCATGGGCAGGTGCCGCCGCCCACTTCCGCTTGAGCCGGCGGTGCGTGCGGGGCTGGCTGCTGCTTCTGCTTCTGCTCCTGCTGCTGCCGCTGGCGGCGTTGGCGTCGTTGCTGGTGATTGCCGAGCGGCAGCCGCTGGTCAGTCGCAGCGAGACCATCGCGCCAAGCTCGATCGCCGACGCCAGGCGCGTGCTGGCGAGCAACGACCCCAGTCGCCTGCGGCGCGGTGACGAGCGCACAGCGTTGCTGCCGGCCCGTCTGATCGACACCGCCATCAACCACTTCGCGAGTCGCAGTCTCGGTGGGCGCGGGGCCTTCGTTGTCGTCGGGGACTGCGGCGAGCTTCGCCTGAGCGTTCCCCTGCATGCCCTGCCCGAAACACGCTACCTCAATCTGTCTGCCGTCATCGCCGCGGCCGACGGGCGCCCGCGGATCGCCACCGCTTCGCTGGCGGCACTGCCATTGCCAGCTTGGCTGGCCGAACTCATCACCGCTGCGGTGATCCGCGCCGCCGGCATGACCGAGCAGTGGCAGGTCGCGGAACGGGCGATTCGCCGGGTGGACTTCGATGCCACAGCTGGCAACGTCGTCGTCCGCTACGTCTGGCAGCCGGAACTGCTTGAGCAGGCGCGATCGCTCGCCATCACGCCCGCAGACACCGCCCATCTGCGGGCCGCCCAGACGGCTCTGGCCGGCCTTCTCGACCATCGTTCCGGGGCGGCGTCGGTACCACTGGCGCAGGTGCTGGCGCCGCTCCTGCGGGGCTGCAGCGAACGATCACCGCGCTGCGGCCGCGCTGCCCTGCTCGTCCTGGCGGGCCACGTTTCCGGCAACTCGCTGTCGCAGGTGCTGCCGGAGGCACGTTCCTGGACGCGCCCGCGACGCGTGAAACTGAGCCTGCACGGCCGCCACGACAGCGCGCAGCACTTTGTCGTCTCGGCCGCACTCGCCGCCTGGGCGGGTGAGCCGGCAGCGGATGCGGTCGGCCTCGACAAGGAAATGCGTGACGCGCGCAGCGGCAGTGGCTTCTCGTTCGCCGATCTGGCAGCCGACCGCGCCGGAACCCGCTTCGGCGAACTCGTGGCAGCCGGCTCGCCGCGCCTGCAGGCGGCAGTGCAGCGGCCCTTGAGTGACGGCGACCTGGCGCCATCGCTCGCCGGGTTGCCTGAAGGGTTGTCGGCAGCCGAATTCGAGCGGCGTTTCGCGGCACCGGAGAGTGCGAGCTACCGTCAGGTGGCGGCCGAGATAGAGCGTCGCCTCACCGCGATGCCGCTCTACCGCTGAGTGGCTGTCAGCATGGCTCAGCGTCGCCGGCGTCCGGCAATCCAGAACCAGGTCAGCGACGCGGACTGCGCGGCGAAGAGGACGAGAAAGGCGCTGCGGTGCGCCGTCCCCGCGCTTTGCCCGTATCCTTGCAGCAGGTCGATCAGCAGGCCGAGTCCCCACTGGACGCCGAAGGCGCCGATGAAAACCATCAGGTTGAAAGCCGTGTTCGCGCGACCCGAGAGGGCGAGCGGAAAGCCGGCCGCCGCCTGCGAGTATGCCAGCGTGCCAAAACTGGAGAAGCTTCCGTAGGCCAGCCAGAGCAGGTAACTCTGCCCACCCACCCCGCTGACGATCAGCGCCAGTGTGACCAGCGAGAGGCCGAGGCCGGCACCGAGCAACTGCACCGGCTTGATCCCGCGCCTTGCGAGAGCGGTGGCGAGGAGGCCGATCAGCACGTACGCGAGCAGCATTGCCGCGCTCATTCCGGCCATGTGGTCGGCGGCAAGCGCACGCGTGTAGCCGTCCACCTGCATCAGCCACGAGATCGACCACAGGCTCTGCACCGCCATGAAGCCGCCAGTCAGGCACAGGCCGAGTGGCGCGAAACGCCAGAAGTGGGCGCTGCCGAAGACCGTTTTCACTCCCTTCCACTGCGTGGCGAGTGCTTCGGGCGAGCTTGCGCCCTTCCCTTCCGGGACGCTGGCGAACAGCCAGCCGGCGACGACCAGCGTCAGCGCGGCGAGGACGAAGAAGATGTCGCGCCAGCCGGCGAGATGCAGCGCAGCGTCGAGCGGTGCCGTCGCAGCAAGCGCTCCGAGGCCGCCGGAGGTCATGATCCAGCCGGTCAGCGAAGCCTGACGGTCGGCCGGAAAACTGAGCGAAAAGGCCTTGAACGCAGCCATCAGGCACGCGGAAACGCCGACACCGATGAGGCCACGCGCAACGGCCAGGTCGACGATGCTCTGCCCCAGTGCGAAGGTGGCGGCACCAGCGGCCGCGACCAGGAGCAGCGCCGCTTCGACGCGGCGCGCCCCGAAGCGGTCAAGGAGCATGCCGAGCGGTAGCTGGGCGGCGGCAAAGGTCAGGAAGTACGCACTGGTCAGCAGACCCAGATCGCCGGCTCCGAGTTCCAGCTCGTCGGCCAGTACCGGTCCGATGACCGCGTTCGCCGTGCGGTAGAGGTAGGAGAGGAAGTAGGCCCCGGCAAAGGGCAGGAAGAGTCGGAACCACAGCATCTTCCATCAATCTCCCGCGATGTCGCCGGCTGCGCACCACACTACGGCGCGGTCGCTCTGCTGGGCTGCTCGGCCGCGCCTTGCGTCCCGGTTTGCTCGCGGCGATTTCTGCACGAGTCCTCAGTCCACGTTCCAGAGCCAGGCGGCACCGCGGACGCCTGACGAGTCGCCATGCCGGTTGCGCAGGAGCCGCGTCTGAACGACATCGGAGAAGATGTGCCGCTGCCACAGTTGCGGCACCGACCGGTACAGCCGATCGATGTTCGAGAGCCCGCCGCCGAGGACGATCGCATCCGGATCGAGGATGTTCACCACCACGGCCAGCGCCTTCGCCAGGCGCCGCTCGTAGCGCCGCAGAGTCGCCTGGCAGGCGGCGTCGCCGTCGCTCGCGTGGCTCGCAATCTGCGGCGCGGTCAGCGCTTCTCCGCCGTGCCGCAGATGGTCGGCAGCCAGCGCCGGACCCGAGAGCCAAGTCTCGACGCAGCCGCAGCGGCCACAGTAGCATGGCGCGGGTGGCAGGCTCTCCTCGTCCGGCAGGGGCAGCGGATTGTGCCCCCACTCGCCGGCTACCCGGTTGGCGCCCGCGAGCACCCGCCCACGCACGACGATGCCGCCGCCAACGCCCGTACCGAGGATGACGCCAAAGACCGTTTCGGCACCCTCTGCCGCGCCATCGGTGGCTTCGGACAGGGCGAAACAGTTGGCGTCGTTGGCGAGACGGACTTCGCGCTGCAACAGGGCCTGCAGGTCGTCCCGCAGGGCCTGGCCGATGAGCCAGGTCGAGTTGGCGTTCTTGACCGTGCCATCAACCGTGGACTCGGCACCTGGAATGCCGACACCGACGCTGCCGCGCTGGCCGAGATCCTGCTCGGCTGCCGCCACCAGTCCGCCGATCGCGGCAACCGTCTCGCGGTAGCTGCCGCCCGGTGTCGGTCGCCGCCGGCGCAGCAGCACCCGTCCGCAGTCGTCGAGCGCGACCAGCTCGATCTTGCTGCCACCCAGGTCTATACCGAGTCGCAAAGCCGCATCTCCCGTGGTCATCATGTCATCTGGCGTGGCCGACCTGCTGCCCCGCAGCCAGCCGCGCAGGCGGCGGGCCGTGCCGCCACCAGTCGCCCGCCAGCGTCGGCAGCGACAGCAAGGCGGAGCGGCATTGGCAGACGCCGGCAGGATGGGGGAGAATGCCGGCGAATGCAATAGCCCGCAGGCGGCACGGGACAAGCGCAATCGACTCTTGCATCGGCTGGCGGCAGTCGGTATACTCCGCGCCTCTCGACTGATCCGCAGCCTTTCAAAGGGAACCATCTCATGGCCAACAGCGCACAAGCCCGCAAGCGTGCCCGCCAAGCCGTCAAGCAGCGCGCCCACAATACCAGCCTGCGCTCGACCTTGCGCACGGCGGTGAAGCGCGTCCAGAAGGCGATTCTTGCCGGTGACAAGGCGGCTGCGCAGAGCATCTATCAGGACTCGGTGTCGGTCATCGACCGCATTGCCGACAAGAAGATCATCCACAAGAACAAGGCGGCGCGCCACAAGAGCCGCCTCTCGGCACAGATCAAGGGTCTCGCCGCCGCCTGAGCCGGCGTTCGCCCCCACGCACGCGGCGCCGGCAGGCGCCGCTTCGTCGTTCACCGGCCCGCTGCCGGCTGCAACCTGCGGTGCCTTGCTGCGTGCCAGGCCCTGACGACGGCGAACCTGTGCCGATCGGAGTTATAATCGCCGGCACAGGAGCAGGAGCGGACACCGCACCCTGCTGCGCGGAAGACTGACAACGCTGACAACACGCTTGCGACGGGGAATGCTATGGCTGTGGTGAATATGGACATGGAGCGGGCGCGCTTCAACATGATCGAGCAACAGATTCGCCCCTGGCAGGTGCTGGACCCCGCGGTGCTGGACATGCTCGGTGAGGTGAGGCGCGAGGACTTCGTGCCGGACGCATTGAAGGCCCTGGCTTTTGCCGACCTCGAGTTGCCGATCGGCAACGGTCAGACCATGCTGCAGCCCAAGATCGAGGCACGCCTGCTGCAGGAGCTGGCGGTCAGGAACACCGACATCGTCCTCGAGGTCGGTACCGGCAGTGGCTACATGGCTGCCCTTCTGGCGTCGCAGGCGGAGTACGTTTTCAGCGTCGAGATCGACCCGCTGCTGGCCGAGAATGCCAGGCGACGGCTGCAGCAGGCTGGGGTCGTCAACGTCACGGTGGAGACGGGGGATGCTTCAAGGGGGTGGTCCGGCCCCTCGCCTTACGACGTGATCATCATCTCCGGCTCGCTCCCCGAGTTGCCGGACGTCTTTCTGCAACAACTGAAGGTCGGCGGCAGGCTGGTTGCATTCATCGGCGAGGCACCGGTGATGGAGGCCCGCCTGATCGTCCGTACCGATGAGCAGGCCTACAAGACCCGCAACCTCTTCGAAACCGTGGTCATGCCCTTGACCTCTCGCCAGAGGGCCGGCTTCGTCTTCTGAGGGGAGGCGCGCGACAGGCGGCAACTGGCCGCGGTCTTGGTGGCAGAGTGACCCCGCGCGGCGCGCTTGCTTGCGCCTGCGCAATCCTGGCTGAAAGTGAGATCGCTCAATGCTTCGTGCTTCCGGCGTCGACAAGTTCGCCATCCTGCTGCCGGCTCTTCTCCTGGCGGGGTCGGTGGCAGCGGCCGACCTGCTGCAGGTCTATCGCGATGCCCTGGCCAACGATGCACAGTACGCTGCCGCGCGTGCCACCGCTGAAGCCGGGCGCGAGAAGCAGCCACAGGCGCTTGCCGGCCTGCTGCCGACGGTCGTCGCGACCGGCAATACCTTCGGCAACGATGGCAGCTTCGACACCCGGATCACCGGCAACCCCAACAGCGTCAGCACGCGCAACCAGTTCAACAGCAACGCCTACAACGTCAACCTGACGCAACCACTGTTCCGCTGGCAGAATTTCGTCCAGTACGACCAGTCCAAGCTGCTGGTCATGCAAACCGAGGCCACCTTTGCCCAGGCCGGGCAGGATCTGATCCTGCGCGTCTCGCAGGCGTACTTCGACGTCCTCGTCGCGATCGAGAACCTGCGTGCCGTGCAGGCCAACAAGACGGCCATCGCCCAGCAACTCGAACAGGCCAAGAAGAACTTCGAGGTCGGCACGGCCACCATCACCGACACCTACGAGTCGCAGTCACGCTTCGACTTGGCGACGGCACAGGAGATTGCCGCCGAGAACGAGCTGGAAGTGAAGCGCTACACCTTGCGCGCGCTGATCGGCAAGGATCCGGGCGAGCTCAGCCGGCTGAAGCCGAAGGCGGTCATGGAAGCACCGCAGCCCGCGAACATGGAGCCGTGGGTCG
>ERZ761602.7230-NODE-7230-length-11931-cov-5.364769_pt1 | contig 11931 bp, 14 predicted proteins | sample MGYA00512165_ERZ761602 | MGnify/ENA primary metagenome ERZ761602 (study PRJEB28899, sample SAMN02445085) | bioreactor sludge metagenome | biome: EBPR sludge; isolation source: Thorneside wastewater treatment plant | place: Australia: Brisbane, Thorneside... | reverse complement strand
GGGCGTGAGGAGATCGCCAAAGCCGCCTATGACCAGATGAAGGAGATGGCGTTCACGTCCAATTTTTCAGGCATGACCAACCTGCCATCCATTCAGCTGGCAGATAAGCTGGCTGGCTTTGCCTATGAGGGCTTGAATACCACACTCTTCACTTCGGGCGGCTCCGAGTCGAATGATTCCGCGTTCAAGACTGCGCGTTATTATTGGAAGCGCAAGGGCAAGCCGGGCAAGTACAAGGTCATTGCTCGCAAAGGCGCTTATCACGGGGTGACTCTTTCCACCACCTTTGCTACCGGTCTTGAAAAATATCACACCATGTTCGGTCCCGCGCCGGAGGGATTTGTCCACATCCCTGCGCCGAATCCATATCGCTACGAAGGTAAATTGAAGGACGGTGAAACCGTCGGGCAGGCAGCGGCTCGGGAACTGGAAGAAGCCATTCTGCGCGAAGGGGCGGATACTGTCGCCGCTTTCATCGCCGAACCTGTCATGGGCGTCGGCGGTGTGATCGTTCCACCCGATGATTATTTCCCACTCGTTCGCAAAATTTGCGACAAATACGAAGTCCTCTTCATTGCGGACGAAGTTATCACCGGCTTTGGGCGCACGGGTGAATGGTTCGCACTCAAGCATTGGAATGTGAAGCCTGATATCCTCTCCTTTGCCAAAGCCATCACCAGCGGATACGCTCCGCTCGGCGGCATCCAAATCTCGGATGAGATCCGCGAGACGATGGAATCCGCGGGCGATACCGAAGCCTACATGCACGGCTACACTTATTCAGGTCATGCCATGGCGTGCGCGGTCGGGTTGAAAAATCTCGAGATCATGGAGCGCGAAGAATTCCCCAAGCGCGCTCGTGAGTTGGGCAAACGTCTGATCGAAGGTTTGAAGAAACTGGAAGAATTCCCTTTCGTTGGAAATGTGCGCGGACTCGGTTTGGTCTGCGGCGTAGAGATCGTCTCTGATAAAAATACCAAAGCTGCCGATGTTGCCACGACCATGAAGGTCTTCAAAGCCGCCGAAGCACATGGGCTGCGCTCGCGTCCGCTCGGCAATACTCTGGCATTCTCACCCCCGTTATCCATTACCGAAGATGAAGTGGATGAGATCGTCAAACGCCTCGGCGCAGCGATGGATGGGGTTGGGTAATTACCATTTACCAACCTCCAGTCACCTAAATTGTAAATCGTCAATCACAAATCATAAACCTAATGTCTGTCTACCTTCACGACATCCCGCTCTCTCAGGCGCAGGAACGTTTACGCCAGGCTTTGCAAGAAGCTGATCTTTGGCGCACCCTTGGCGTGGAAGAAATTCCGCTCGATGAAAATGCGTTACGGCGCATTACCATTGAGCCAATCTGGGCGGAAGTTTCTTCGCCGCATTATCATGCATCCGCGATGGATGGCTTCGCTGTCCGTGCAGTGGAGACGGTGGGAGCACAGCCGTCTTCGCCTGTGATGTTGTACACCGGACCTCAGGCGCAATACGTCGATACGGGCGATCCGCTGCCAGAGTGGGCGAATGCAGTCATCCCGATCGAGAATGTCGAGTCGCTGGATGAAAGCGAGCAGATCACGGATGAGATACGCAAGCCATCATCCATCCGTATTCGCGCGGCTGTTGCGCCGTGGAGTCACGTCCGCCCGCTGGGAGAGGATATTGTTGCAACGCAATTGGTCCTGCCTGCGGGCCACGTCCTCCGCCCGGTGGATCTGGGCGCGATTGCCGCATCGGGGCATCAAAAGGTAAAAGTCGCACGCAAACCAAGAGTGGCGATCCTGCCGACAGGGACAGAACTCGTTCCGATTGGTTCGAAACTCAAAGCGGGCGATATTTTGGAATACAACTCGCTTGTGATTGCCGCGCAGATCAAGAACATGGGCGGTGAGCCGACCCGTTACCCTATTACCAAGGATGATTTTGACCTGATCTGCCAGCGCGTTGCTGAGGCAGCCCAAACCCATGACCTGGTTTTGCTCAATGCCGGTTCTTCGGCGGGCGCGGAAGATTTTTCATCGAAGGTGGTTGAAAAACTCGGTACTTTGTTGGTTCACGGCGTGGCAGTCAGGCCGGGTCATCCGGTGATTTTGGGAATGGTAAATCGGGAATCGGTAAATACCAAACCCCAATCTACTAGCTACAGATCTACCAATCTACTAATCCCGATCATCGGCGTTCCCGGCTATCCCGTCTCTGCTGCGCTGACCGTGGATATCTTCGTTGAATCGGTTCTTGCCAAATGGCTGGGACGGCGGCCGTTGGAACTGCCAACTGAAACGGCAACACTCACACGCAAGTTGGTGTCTCCAGCTGGTGACGATGATTTTGTCCGTGTGGTGGTGGGGAAAGTTGGCGATAAATTACTGGCGGCTCCGCTTTCGCGCGGGGCGGGGGTAATTACGTCTCTCGTCCAAGCGGATGGGTTGGCATTGGTCCCAAGCGGCACACAAGGTATGGAAGCGGGCGAGAAGATCCAAGTGCGTATGTATCGCAATCGCAGTGAGATCGAGAAAACGATTCTTGCCATCGGGTCGCATGACCTGACCCTTGACCTCATTGCGCAATTCCTTGCCGAACATGACCGCCGGCTTGCATCCGCTAATGTCGGTTCGCAGGGCGGGTTGGTTGCATTGCGGCGCAAAGAGGCACATATTGCCGGGTCTCATTTGCTTGACCCGAAAGATGGTGCTTATAACATTTCATACATCCGCCAGTATATGCCGGATATCCCGGTCAAGGTCGTGGCGTTGGTGGGACGCGATCAGGGTTTGATCGTTAGGAAGGGAAACCCTAAGGGAATTAAAAGTCTGGAGGACCTGACCCGGCACGAGGTCCAGTTTGTGAACCGGCAGCGCGGTGCAGGTACGCGCGTCCTGTTGGATTATCATCTGGGTACGAAGGGAATTACACAAGAAGCGATTGCAGGCTATAATCAGGAAGAGTATACTCATCTCGGTGTCGCTTCCGCTGTGGCATCGGGCCGTGCGGATTGTGGGTTGGGGGTTGCTGCTGCAGCCCAAGCTCTCGATTTGGACTTTATTCCGTTGTTTCAAGAGCGCTACGACCTGGTGATGCCGAAGGAATTTTCTGATGGCGATCTGCTTGCGCCTCTTTTTGACCTTTTGGTTGATTCGCGGTTCCGGCAGGCGGTATCCACGCTGAAAGGATATGACGTGTCTGTGATGGGCACGGTAATTTTGGAGGATTGAATGACCGAAGGATTGATTATCGATGATAACCGCCAGACAGCGGATGCTCTTCAGCAAATGATGGAATTGCTGGATTTGCCCTCACGGGTGGCATATGGTTCTGCCGCGGCGATGTCTGTGCTGGCAAGCTCTGTGCCGAATTTCATTTGTTTGGATATCAACATGCCCGGCGTGGACGGGACGGAAGTGCTGGCATATATCCGCCGTGAGCCGCGTTTGATGAAAGTGCCTGTCATCATCATTACTTCCGACGACCAGCCGGAGACACGCCAGCATGTGATGCGCGGCGGCGCGCAGGCAATGATCATCAAACCGGTCACCATTGAGATGTTGGAAGGCGCATTTAAGAAATCTGGTGTGATAAAGTGATCTTGCTTTTCCGAACAGGCTCCCGCCAAGAATGGTGGGAGCCTGTTTATTTATCGACTTGTACCGCACCTTCAGGTTGCAGTACGACGCAAGGGAAACCTTGCCTGTACTATCGTGTTACGGGGCGGGCCAGGGAATTTCCGCCGGTTCTGAAAAACCATGCTTCTCCACGGTACGGATACTTCCATAAGATGGGGCGGCGCACCCCGCTTCATCCTTGATGGTGTAGCTGGTGATATCCTGCTCGGGGAACGATTCTGTCCACCAGATATAACCTCCGTTCTGGCAAACGAAGGCTTCGATCAGGTAGCCGCGGTCATCGTCCGCGGTCATCTTGACTTGACCCCATGTGATGGTCACTTCGTCGCCATTCCGTGTGGCCTGGACGTTTTGAGGGGGACCATACATATTGCTGCCGATACGCAACAGGTCGGGCTCAAACTTTTCGAGCTTGCTGACATCTCCGGATACATCCACTACCGAAGGCGCCACCCAGCATGAATAATTGATCTTTTCGAATTGAACGTACAGCCAACTGCTGTACATGGCGCGATAACGTACTGTCCCCTTATCGCCCGCGTACAGATCTGCAGCATGAAGATATGCGGCGGATGGACCGTAGCGACAATGCGCTTGTTTATTGACAGTAACAGTCGGCGCGCCCGGTGTTGCTGTGGGTGTCGCTGTCGGTGTTTCGGTTGGAGCCGGAGTGAAAGTCAGTGTTGGGGTTTGGGAGGGCTGGGGAGTGGCGGTGATATAAACAATGATCGGTGTTGCCGTTTCCGCAGGGGCGGTTTCTTGGGCGGGAGAGCCGCACCCGCTGAGAATGAAGATCGTCGCTAAAGCCAATGGCATGATTTTGTTCATTTGAAATTCTCCAATAAAGTTCGAGTGTTTTCGCCGAGCGCATCGTTAGCATAACCGCCTTCCATAATGATCGCTGTCGGGAGGTTCAGCCCGGCAATGCGCTTTCCGATCTCGGCGAATCCTTCACGGGTGACATGGAATTTCCCGAGCGGGTCGCCGTCGTATGTATCCGCGCCGAAAGAGAGAACGAGATGCTTCGGTGCGAATTCGCGGATACGGTCTAACGCTTCGTCCAATGCGGCAAGATACCCTGTATTGTCCGTATCTTTGGGCAGTGGAAAATTTTTGTGGAATCCCTCTCCCTTGCCTGTGCCGGTTTCGTCGGCAAAGCCGATGTAATGTGGATACTCGTAATCTGGGTCGCCGTGGATGGATATGGTCAGGATATCGTTGCGGTCGTAGAAAATATCCTGAGACCCGTTTCCGGCGTGATAGTCGATGTCAAGCAGGGCAGTCCTGCCTTTTTGTGAGAGCCAGTTTGCGGCAACGGAGGCATTGTTGATAAAGCAGTATCCACCAGCATAATCCTTCCCGGCGTGGTGACCGGGCGGGCGGCATAATGCAAAGGATGATTTATGAAGTATGAAGGATGATTGCGCTGCGCTTAGGGCGATATTGGCAGAAGTTAATGCCGCTTTATACGTGCCCGCCACGATGCAGGCGGAAAGGTCCATCATGTAATAACCACCGCGTCCATGCAGTGAGCTGGTTGGGCGGGTCGTCCGTCGCAAGGCAAAAGTGGCGGGTAGGAAGGCTTCCGTTTCCGGCGAAGATGAAACCCTGGGGTCAGATGCCAGCCACTCGTCCCAGCAGGAAGCGAGGAAGTTGATGTACCCCCTGTCATGCACCGCCAGGATCGGGTCGAGTCCGAAATCTTCAGGTTCAGCGAATTCAGCCCAATCCGCTTTTTTGAGCACCAATAAAATTCTATCCATGCGGTCGGGGTTTTCGTAATATGGCACGCGCATACCACCGTCGAAAACCTCGAAGGGCGGGTAGTGTCTGCGGTGTTCTTCAGAGTAAAATATTTTCATGGTAAGACAATTTTACCCTCATGCGTCTTTGAGTGGTGGAGGAACAAATGGAACTGTTCGAAGGAATTCATGGAAGGACAACGGTCAAGAAAGTCAAGCCGGACTCGCTGTCCCGCGAGCTGATCGAAAAACTTTTAAGCGCAGGCGCGCAAGCCCCGAACCATCGCAAAGTACGTCCCTGGCGTTTTGTGGTTTTGACCGGAAACGGGTTGAAGAAATTAGGCGATATTTTTGCCGCCTCTCTCGCGGACCGGATACCGGGTACCCCACCCGAAGGTTTGGACAAGACCCGGGCATTGCCGCTTCGCGCGCCAGTCATCATTGCTGTTGGCGCAGACAAGCCCACCGAGCCGAATGTCATCGAGATCGAAAATGTATCTGCGGCTTCGGCTGCTTGCCAGAATATTTTGCTCGCGGCTCATGCTCTTGGTCTGGGCGCGATCTGGCGGACGGGAGAATGGGCATCGGATGCAAAGGTGAAGGAATTTCTGGGTTTTGCATCCGACCAGCACATCGTTGGTTTTATCTATATTGGGCATCCCGATATAATGCCGGAGCCTTATACCCGCATCGGTTACGAAGACCGGGTGACCTGGGTGGAGTGAGGTGGAGTAACGAGAAGTTTTTTATTGTTCTGCCAAAATTTCCAGCATGATATCCGGGCGGTCGGTAATGATGCCGTCCACGCTCCATTCGATGAGCTTGCGCATGGTCTCCTCGTCGTTGATGGTCCACGGTTCGACGGCGAGATTGCGGGCGTGAGCCGCGCGGACAAAGCCAGGGGTCATGACCGTGATGCCGCCCGATTTTTCAGGAACCTGTAGAGAGTAAAACGCCGGGGAATACCACCCGCCAATGAAAACCTTCGTCATAAGGATGAAAGTGGTCGTTTCGTTCTTTGCGCTCGATGTGGCAACCTCGGGACATTCCCTTCGAAACTCCTTGAGCCGCTCGTCGTGGAAGGATGCTGCCAGGATCTTGTCTTGCATGTTGTGCTTACGGATCAGATCGCAGAAAGGCTTTGCCATCGAAGTGTTCGTCTTCTTGATCTCGATGGTCATGCGCATGTCGGGGAAGGCTTCAAAAACTTCTTCGAGGGTGGCAACTGTTAGACCGTTTCCCCGGTAGGGAAAGGTTTGTCCTTCGTCCGGGGTCCAATCGTAGGCGGAGTCCAGTTCCTTCAATTCCGCCAGCGTCATGGATTCGATCTCGCCACTGCCGTCGGTAGTGCGGTCCACAGTTTCGTCGTGCATCAGGACGAGTTCGCCGTCGGCGGTGATATGGATATCCATTTCGAGGACGTCCACACCAAGGTCGACGGCGTTTTGGAATGCGAACATAGTCTCGCCGGGCCAGACTCCATCTCCGCCCTGGTGGGCGATGACAAGCGGGCGGATAAATTCCTTATAGTAAGGATGTTCCGGCGCCGGTTTCGAAACAACGCGCAAAATGGTCGCGGCAAGCGCAAGGAGGATAGGCAGGATAAACTTCGGTTTGATTTTCATGGTGAGGCTCCGGGAAGAATTGGGTAATTTTACCCTTAAGAATTGACAGGACTCATGTTTTCACGTATAAGTGCGGTCGGTCGAACAATTTGAATTGCCTTATTTGGAGTGCGGTGCACTCCTTAACATCAGTAAATGGTATGGAGGAAGATATGCTTGCTTTGCATTTATTGTCTGGCGGGGGCGAGGGGCCGAACACAGAACTCCTTTGGGTTTTGTGGGGTCTCTTGGGGTTCTTTGCGCTGGCTGTTATTTCTGGCTGGCTCTCAAGTTTGAGGAAATCGGAGCAGGCTGGGGCGGTGTCTGAAGCGGTCCCTGCCCAGGCGGAGTCCGTAGCGGATGACCTTCTCATCATCGAGGGGATTGGTCCGAAAGTGGCAAAAGTCCTTGCCCGGGCAGGCGTCCGGACGTTTGATGATCTTGCACACGCAAAAAAAGCGGATGTGCAGAAGATCCTCGACCAGGCAGATTTGCAAATGATGGACCCAGCGGGATGGATCGACCAGGCGAAACTGGCGGCGAAGGGCGATTGGGATGCCCTTGAAAATATGAAAGGCAAGTTGAAAGGCGGACGAAAAAAGAAATGATAACGATGAACGACTCCTGTCATGACACGGATGTCATGTTATTTATGTAATAAAAGTCACGTTGCATTTTGGATAAATTCACTATAATATCAACGACAATTAATAACCGGAGGTTACGATGAAAAAAATGTTTTTTGGTGTATTGGTTTTGGCTTTGAGCGCTATTGTGCTTTCAGCTTGTGGCGGCGGTGCGGCTGCCACTGCAATTCCCGCGGTTCCGGCTGAATATGCCGGGGCAACCAGCCCGCTTGGCGCCGATGCTGCCACTGCCGGAGCGGAAGTTTACAAGGTTAATTGCGAATCTTGCCATGGTCCCCAAGGTCACGGTGATGGCGAAGCAGGTGCAGCGCTTGATCCTGCCCCGAAGAACCTTCCTGAGCTTGCCGCCCAGGTTGGCGATGATTTCCTTTACTGGCGCATCAATACCGGCAAGGAAGGAACCGCCATGGTCGCTTGGAAAGGCGTTCTGACCGATGAGCAGATTTGGCAGGCGGTTGCTTACATCCGCACGCTGAAATAAGCATAATCAATACTAAAAAAATCGCCTGCGAAATTTTCGTTTCGCAGGCGATTTTTCTATTTATAGCTTTTTGCCGATTGCGTCTAACTTTCGAGCGCTTCCATGATCTTGTCCTTCAATTCGCCGGGGTGAAAGGGTTTTGTGAGGTAATCGGTGGCCCCCGCGCCAAAAGCTACCGCGCGGCTGTCGCTGTCATCCAGCGCGGTGACGATGATGATGGGGGTCTGGGTGAACAGGGGTTCGTCCCTCAACATCCTGGTCAAACGGAAACCGTCCGGCTGGGGCATCATCAGGTCGATCAGGAACAGGTCGGGAATGTTGGATTTCGCCAATTCGACCGCTTGGGAACTGTCATTGACTGCCATTGTATCGAACCCATCGGCTTTGAGTAATTTTTGCAAAAGGTCGGTTACCAGTTTGTCGTCGTCGACCATCATTATTTTGATCATTGGGCTGTCCTGAATTACGATTTCGCGGCTGGGGTTGCTCGGGATTTCCCAATGATAAAGCCATTGTGAGACAACCGCAAGGCGTCCACTGGGGATGGAGAGTCTCAGGCGGCGATCAGATCCCGGACTTGTTGGGCAAATAACCGGGGCAGTATCGGTTTGGTGACGAATTGGTCGGCGCCGGCATTTTGAGCATCTTTGCGGGAACCGTCATCGCTCAATGCGGAGACCATCATGACCTTGATCTTGCTGGTATGCGGGTTTGATTTGATCAATTTGCAAATGGCAATGCCGTTAATATCCGGCATCATAATATCCAGCAATACAATATCCGGCATAAATGATTCCACAACCTGGATCGCGTTCCGGCTTTCCTGGACATGCTCAGTTTCGTGACCGTCCATTTGGACCACGGTTTCGAGTAATTTGATGGTTTCGAGATCGTCATCTACTATCAATACTTTTGCCATCTATATCTCCTGTCAATACATTAATCGGAATCGCCGATAAGCTCGATGATTTTAGCGGAAAGTTCGTCGAGATTGAAAGGCTTGGCAAGGTAGCCGTTGGCGCCAAGCGTCGTGGCGCGGCTGTTGCTGTTATCGAGCGCGGTGATGATGAGAATGGGGGTGCGTGCATACCGTACATCGTCTCGCAGCATACTGGTGAGGGTAAAACCGTCCGGCGGCGGCATCATAATATCGAGGATGAAAAGGTCGGGACGCACCTGCTCCGCGGCAGCCATGGCTCTGGAGCTCTGGTTCACTGTTGTGATCTGGTAGCCCAAAGAAGACAGATAGCGCCCAAGGAGGATAGTCACTTTTTCATCATCGTCCACGATCAGGATCTTTGCCATATATATTTCCTAGGATAACGGATGCCTTTCTGAATAATTATACCTTCTGGGGTTGATTACTGCGCGACCGCAACGAATCGCTAATGAAAGAAATTTGGAGTCGGTACTCTGAATAACAGGCGGGAGCGCCTCCTTGATTCCTGTCGAAAAGTGCGGAGTATATCCACAATTTTGTACTGGGTGGTACCCTCCTTTTATAATATCTGTTAATCACCCAATTTGTGCAAGATTTCCCAGACAGTTTGACGGCATAGGCTTTTTTGCCAGACTCTACGGGATGTGAAACTTCAGCCAGCTACAGGAGTAAGTTTTAATGATAAAAACTAGGATATTTACAGGTCGGCATTACGAGACAGGCAGTGTCCACAACGCGCTGGCGTTGCAAGGCGTCAAAGCGCCGCATACCAACGCGCCGTATTCCGAAGCCTTTCTGCTGGGGGTCAGCGGCGGTATTGCCTTCGGGTATTTCACTTTCGAATACAAGGGTCACTTGCCGCATGTGGCATTGCTCACGCGCAACACCTTCGACCCATCCCAAACCATGTTGGAAAGGCTGGGCGTTGAACAACAGGTGCTTCAAACCACCAAGCCGGAGATCGCTGAAAAAAATCTCAGGGATGTTCTGGCATCTGGTTTGCCTGCTTTGGTTCTTGCAGATGAGTGCAGCCTGCCATATTCCAGCAAACGGGGCAGTGCCTATTGGAACATGATCCCGCTTGTGGTGTATGGGTTGGATGGGGATGAGGCGTTGGTGGCGGATCGGACGGCGAGACCGTTCCGGGTCAAGATGGAGGCGTTGACTCAGGCGCGGGCGCGCGTCAAAGATGATAAATTCCGCATTGTGACTCTCGGCTCTCCCCAAACCTCGAAGCTGGTCTCTGCGACCCAAAAAGGAATCTGGCAGTGTATCTCGCTCTTCACCGACAAGCCGCCCAAAGGCGCGCGCAGGAATTTTGGCTTTGCCGCCTATGAGCATCTGGCTGAGATGCTCGTCAATAAACGCAACAAGCAAAGTTGGGAGAGGCTCTTCCCGGCGGGTGCGAAGTTGTTAAATGCTCTGGCAGGCACTGCCGAAGCCAAAGGTGTGTTTGCCCCTCCCGGTATGTTCACATGGATCCAACATTTTGGCGCTGCCGATGGCGCAGAGCGTGCTCTCTATGCAGACTTCCTTGATGAAGCAGCGTTGCTGCTGGAGAATAAATCTTTGAGCGCTGCGGCGAAGCAATTCCGTGTGAGCCATAAAAAATGGCTGGCATTTGCAGAGGCATTATTGCCTTCGAGCATTCCCGCGTTGGCTGAGGCGAAGAAGTTGTTATTGCAGAAACATCATGCTTTTGTGGAGAATGGTGGCGATGCGCTGGAGGAAATCACAACAATAAACTCGCGCCTGAAAAAAATTGAAGCCGAGATGGCAGATCATTTCCCACTGACTGCAGCACAGACCGCAGACTTCCGCGCTGGTTTGCGTGAGCATCTGCTGGGCATTGCAGATGCGGAAAAAGTGGCGGTAGAGTTATTGCAAGAATGTATGAAGTAGGATAATAAGCTAAGAGGAGTGCAGATAACTTACCTGCGCTCCTCTTTTGGTTTACAACTCCCGATAAATACTTTCGTAGCCCTTGAAGATCCGCCGCATGGTTTCGAGAACAGCTTGATAAGTCTCATCATCAGCTTCGAACTCGACCGATACTTCTGCGAAGTCCGCTTCCCCAAATTTTTCAACGACACCCGGCTCTACCTTGACCTCAATACTGGTGCGCGAGAGCCGAACCGACTCCAGTCCCATATAGCTGCCATATGACTGGTCATTGATCTCAAAGTAATACGCGCTGTCTTCGAACCCCGGCTCGATCGGTCTTGAGAATGATAGCACCGAAGGCTGGTCTGGATCTGTCTCCGGGTCAGCGAACAGCACATTCGCAGTGACGGAGTTGGTATCGGGTTCGATGTAGCTGGCTGTGAATTTCATGAAGATCTCTCCTGTATTTTTTGCAACATTCTACCTGCCGCCATGGAGAGTTGAAATCCAACCTTTGGTGGGTTTTTTATTCAGCAGTGATCGGGAACAAAAGCGCCATCTCTTCTGGAATGGGGATCGGTCTGCCGGTTGTCAGGTCGACGTAGATCCAGTGCGTTTCCCCTTTGGCGATCACTTTACCGTCGCTTTTGCGGGTGAAGTCATATTTGCGCTGGGCGCGCACTCGCTTCATGTCTGCAACCCAGGTGCGCACTTCAAGTTCATCGCCTTCGAAGGCAGGCAGGAGATATTCAATACGATGTTCGCGCGCGAACCAGCCGGTGTTCTCCGGCTGAACGAATTCAGGGATCGCCTGCGGGTGGCGCGTGGCGGCGTCCTGCATCCATTGCACATAGATGACGTTGTTGACGTGACCGTACTCGTCAATCGCGCTTTTGGGGACGGTGAAGGTAAAACGAAAGATGGGAAGGGGTGGCATGCGAGAAGTGTATCACGGGATATTTTGAAGTCTGTTGAGAAAAAGAAAGCGATTTGTACTAGAATGAAGTTGG
>ERZ761602.7229-NODE-7229-length-11933-cov-3.705674_pt1 | contig 11933 bp, 9 predicted proteins | sample MGYA00512165_ERZ761602 | MGnify/ENA primary metagenome ERZ761602 (study PRJEB28899, sample SAMN02445085) | bioreactor sludge metagenome | biome: EBPR sludge; isolation source: Thorneside wastewater treatment plant | place: Australia: Brisbane, Thorneside... | reverse complement strand
CCCGCCACAGCGGGCACTGTTCCCGCGGCCATCAGCCTCCCCTCCTTCGATGCCGCCGCGACCCCCCGACCCAGCCGCGCCATCGAACTGCTCAGCGACGTGAACCTGAACGTCAAGATCGAACTCGGCCGCACACGCATGCTGGTCGAAGACGTACTCAAACTCGCCGAGGGTGCCGTCGTCGAACTCGACAAACTCGCCGGTGATCCGGTGGATGTGTACGTCAACGAACGCCACGTCGCCCGGGGCGAGGTCCTGGTCCTCAACGACAACTTCTGCGTACGCATCAACGAAATTCTGACGCCCGCGGCGGATGACGTCCGCGCCGCGGCCTGAAACCGGCCGTTCGATTCACGAACCGTGGCGGGGGACCCGCCGCACGACCCACCTCTCTCCAGCCAGGATGGCGACATGATTCGTTCTCGGCTACTCGTTCGCTTCTTCTACGCCGGCACTCTCTTCGCGCTCGTGCTGTCCGCTCGCGCATCGGGGAAAGGCCCCGATCCCGAGCCGCTCTCCACCGTGAAAAGCCCCGCGACGGCACCCGTGTCGGTCGAACTGCGCACCGATCCGACGGTCTCACCCCTCGCGGTGCCGGCGATCGAATCGCGGCCGCTGGGGAAGACGGCGGAGCCGGAAACCTCAAGCGGTTCGTCGGCGGCCGTTCTGCCGTCCTTCGCCCGCACGCTGCTTTCACTGGGGACGGTCATCGGAATCGTGCTCCTCGTCGCGTTTGTCCTGAAGCGCCTGCCTCATCGCGGCACGCTGGGGGCGGCACTTCTCGGCGCGGGACGATCTCCTTCCGGCATCGTGGAAGTCCTGGGACGGTTCACACTCTCTCGCGGTGTCACGCTGGTTCTCCTGCGCGTGGATCGTCGGGTTGTGCTCCTGTCGCAGTCCGGGGGGAGCGGCTCGGCCTCTGTCTCCTTGCTGCTCGAACTCGATCATCCCGATGAGGTCGCGTCGCTGGTCGCCAAGTGCAACGGCGACACGTCCGACGCCGCCTCCCCTCGCTTCGAGCGCGCCCTCGGCCGCGCTGATCTCGCCGCCTCTTCCGCGACCCGAACGGCCGCACCACAACACACCCCGTCCGGTGCGCCCGATCCCAGCACCGTGCAACTCTCCCAGGCGCTCCGCGCTCGCCTCGCGGCGATGCGAGCCGCCACCCCGCCATCGAGAAAGGCCGCCGCGTGACGTGCCTTCGCGCGTGCATCCTACTGCTCTGCATTTCCCTCGCCCCGCTCGCGGCGGCGTCCATCGGTCCGCGCGCGGATGAGCCGACCTCCGCGGCGGCCCGACCGATCGACGATCCGATCCTGAATCCATTGAGTGTGCTCGAGTCCGCCGGTCAGGCTGTCGCCCCCTCGCCGGGCGGCGGCTCGCGGGGCGGCCTCTCGACGGCGCTCAACATCATGATCGTCCTCACGGTCGTGACGCTGGCGCCGTCCATCATCCTCATGACGACGTGCTTCATGCGCGTCCTGATCGTCCTGGGCCTGGTCAAGCAGGCGCTGGGGGCTTCCACCGTCCCGCCGCCGCAGGTCATCACGGCTCTCACGCTCTTCATCACGCTCATCGTGATGGCCCCCACGCTCGACCGCATCAACACCGAGGCCGTCGCCCCGTACCGCGCCGGCGAGATCCGGGACTACGACGAACTCTGGGCCAGGGCGCGCCAGCCCGTCCGCGACTTCATGTTCGACCAGATCGAGGCGGGAGGGAACTGGTCGAGCCTCTACATGATCCTCGAACGACGCGGCATCGACACATCGGAGCCCGAGCGTCTCACCCGGGCCGACGTGGACATGATCTCGCTCATCCCGGCCTACATGCTCAGCGAACTGCGCACCGCCTTTCTCATGGGCTTCAAGGTCTACCTCCCGTTCCTCGTCATCGACATGGTCATCAGCACCATGCTCATCTCGATGGGCATGATGATGCTCCCGCCCGTGCTCGTCAGCCTGCCGTTCAAGATCCTGCTCTTCGTCCTCGTGGACGGCTGGGCGCTGGTCTGCGGCGGACTCATCTCCAGTTTCGCCCACAAGGGCGAACTCGCGCTCCACCGGGCGCATCTCCTGCTCGCACTCACGTAAGACCCCATGCACCTCGAAGAGACCACACTCGACCTCGTGCGTGAAGCACTCCTGATGACGCTCAAGATCGGCGGGCCGGTCCTGCTCGCGGGCATGGCCGTGGGTCTCGTCATCAGCCTTCTTCAGTCCATCACCTCCATCCAGGATCAGACGCTCTCCACCGTACCCAAAATCGTCGTCATGGTCACCGTCGCCGCCATCGTCCTCCCGTGGATCGCCACGCGCCTCATCGACTACGCCACGCAACTGCTCCGCCTTGTCTAGATCATGCCCTCCGCCGGATTCGAGTACCTCGCCCTGCACGCGATCCCCTTCGCGCTGGTCGTCTGCCGTCTCGCCGGCACGTTCCTCTTCGCGCCTCTGCTCGCCGGCGTCATGCTCCCGCAGCGCTACAAGATCCTCCTGGTCATCATGGCCGCGGCCGCGATCTACCCCTTCACCCGACACGCGCTCGTTGTTCCGTCCGAGATGGACGTGTTCGGCCTCCTCCCGCTCCTGGTCTTCGAAACGCTTCTAGGCTACTGCGTCGGTGCCATCGCCTCCATCCCGCTGCTGAGCCTGGAGATGAGCGGCGTCATCGCCGGGCAGCAGATGGGGCTGGGCCTGGCCCGCGTCTACAACCCCGAAGTCGATGTCGATACCGACCTCCTGGGCCAACTTCTCTATTACCTCGCCATGGGTGTGTACATCGCCGCGGGCGGCGTTGAAGCCCTGCTCGGCTGCGTCATGGACTCATTCACAAGTTTCCCGGTCGGCGGGTTCTCACCGGGCGCTGCGCCCCTGGAGGCGCTCATCGCCGCGCTCAACTCGGGGTTCGAACTCGCCATCCGCGTCTCGGCGCCCGTCACCGGCATCGTCCTGCTCCTGGTGCTGCTCATGGGCGTGATCGGCAAGACCATGCCCCAGATCAACATCATGACCATCGGCTTTGCCATCAAGATCATCGTCGGTCTGGCCGCCGTCGCGTTCTCCGCCGCCGCGATCCGCGCCGCGGCGGGTGACGAGGCCGCGGACATCACCCGCTCCGTCATCCGTTGGCTCACACCCGACTCCCCGCACCTCGCCGCCGACTGAACCGCCATGGCCGAAGACCTGGGCGAAAAGACCGAAGCACCGACACCGCGTCGCCTCTCCGAGGCGCGCGATGACGGCCGTGTCGCCAAGAGCCAGGACCTGTCCGCCGCCGTCGAACTCGCCGGCGCGCTCATCCTGCTTCTCATCTTTGGTCTTTCCACATCCCGGGCGCTGACATCGATCCTCCGGCGCACGCTCGAATCCGGCGGGGATATCGCCGTCACGTCCGTGTTCGATCTGGCCCGGTCGGCCGCGATCCAGTGCGCATCCGCGCTGCTCCCCCTGCTCGCGCTGATCTGCGCGGTGGCCTACGCGTCGCACGTCTGCCAGTTCGGGCTGGTCTTCACCACCAAACCGCTCGCGCCGAACTTCTCACGGCTGAACCCGGTCTCGGGGCTGGGCCGCCTGCTGGGCAAGAAAGGCCTCGCCAAGACCGCCGTCAACACGCTCAAACTCATGGTCGTCGGTATCGTCGGCGTGATGTACATCACCCGCGCCGCCCCGAGCATCGCGGCCCTTCCGCTCCTGGGCGCCGCCGGCGCGTGGGCCGTCATCGGTCGCCTCGCGCTGGAGCTGGCCATCTATCTCTTCGCCATCCTGCTGGCGCTGGGGTTCGCCGACTTTCTCTTCCAGCGCTGGAACCACCAGCAGGAACTGCGCATGACCAAGGAGGAGATCAAGGACGAGCGCCGCAGCATGGAGGGCGACCCGCAGATCAAGGGCAAGCGTCTGCGTCTGGCCCGCCAGATCGCCCTGCAGCGCATCAACTCGGCCGTGCCCAGCGCCGATGTCATCATCACCAACCCCACCCACTTCTCCGTCGCGATCCGGTACGACCGCGAGACGATGCACGCCCCCAAAGTCGTCGCCAAGGGTGCCGACGAGATGGCGCTGCGGATCCGTGAGGTCGCCCGTACGCACGGCGTGCCGATCATCGAGCGTCCGCCCCTGGCCCGCGCACTCTACCGCGCGATCCCCGTCGGCGGGGAGATCCGCCCGGAGTTTTACGAGGCCGTCGCCGAGATCCTCGCCTTTGTCTATCGCCTGAACTCGCGCCGGGCTCCCGCCCGCACCGCCGCCTGAAGAACCTGACCCATGCCCACCGCCGCCCCGATGCTCCTCCCCGCCTGGCTTCAACGGGTTCACACCTACCGGGGCTACATCGCGCCCATCGCCTTTGTCTCTCTGATGGCCGTGCTGCTGGTGCCGCTGCCGCCGGCGTGCATGGACATCCTGATCGCGCTCAACATCGCCCTCTCGCTCATCATCCTGCTCACCACGATCTACATGGAGCACCCGCTGGACTTCAGCGTCTTCCCGTCGCTGCTGCTGGCCACCACGCTCTTCCGGCTCGTGCTCAACATCGCCTCCACCCGGCTCATCCTGACCGCGGACGCCGCCACGCCCGAAGAGGCCGCGGGCATCGCGGGGCACGTCATCATGGCCTTCGGGAACTTCGTCGCGGGCGACTCTCTCTTCGTCGGCGTTGTGATCTTCCTCGTGATGGTCATCGTGCAGTTCATGGTGATCACAAAGGGCGCCACCCGCATCTCCGAGGTCGCCGCGCGGTTCACCCTCGACGCCATGCCCGGCAAGCAGATGGCCATCGACGCCGACCTCAACGCGGGGATGATCAAGGAGGATGAAGCACGCCGCAGGCGCGAACGCATCAGCCGCGAGGCCGACTTCTTCGGCGCCATGGACGGCGCCAGCAAGTTCGTCCGAGGTGACGCCATCGCCGGCCTCATCATCATCGCCATCAACGTTGCGGGCGGCTTCGCCGTCGGCATCATCCAGCGTGGATGGGAGGCGGGCCGCACCGCCGAGATCTTCACCAAACTCACCATCGGCGACGGCATCTCGGCGCAGATCCCTTCCTTCGTCATCGCCATCGCCTCCGCCCTCATCGTGACACGCTCGGGGAGCAAGGCCCAACTGGGCGATGAACTCACCGACCAGGTCGTCAGCCAGCCCCGCGGCCTGTTCATCACCGCCGCCTTCCTCGGGCTGCTGGCGCTCACGCCGCTGCCCTCCATCCCCCTGCTCACCACCGCCGCGGCGCTGGTCGTCATCGCCCTGAGCATGACGCGCACCCGCCGCGCCAAGGCCGCCGCGGAGGCCAAGGCCGCCGCCGTCCCGCGTCCGGTCGAACCGCCGCCCGTTGAGAACCTGCTCAAGGTGGACACCCTCGAACTCGAAGTCGGCTACGGCCTGGTTCAACTCGTCGATGCCGCGCAGGGCGGCACGCTGCTCGACAGCATCTCGCGCATCCGCCGCCAGCTCGCCGTCGAGATCGGCCTGGTCATGCCCCCCGTCCGGATACGCGACAACCTGCAGGCGCCCAGCACCCAGTACCGCATCAAGGTCCGGGGCAACCCGGTCGCCACCGGCACAACCCGCCCCGGCCGCCTGCTCGCCATGGACAGCGGCATCGTCTCGGGACCGATCGACGGTGAGAAGACTACCGAGCCGGCCTTTGGTCTCACCGCCTACTGGATCGATCCCGCCCTCAAGACCCGGGCCGAGACGCTCAACTACACCGTCGTCGATCCGGCGGGCGTCCTCGCCACGCATCTCACCGAAGTCGTCCGCAAACACGCCGATGAACTGCTGACCCGGGATGAAGTGAACAACCTCCTCGAACAACTCAAGGCCAAGGCCCCCAAACTGATCGAGGAGACGGTTCCCGCCATCATCAAGCCCGTGGAACTCCAGAAGATTCTGCAGAACCTGCTCCGTGAGCGTGTCCCGATCCGCGACCTCGAAACCATCCTCGAAGCCCTCTCCGAGTGGGGCCCCAAGACCAAGGACCTCGACGTGCTCACCGAGTACGTCCGCAACTCCCTTCGACGCACCATCTGTCAGCAGTACGCCGCAGCCGGGCCCGAGGGAGGTTCGCCGCGCCTCGTCTGCGTCACGCTCGATCCGACCTTCGAGGACCGCGTCAACGCCTATGTGGACCGGGGTGCCGCGGGCACCACCATCAACATGCCCGCCCGGACCGCGTCGAAGATGGCCGATCACGTCGTCCGCGCCCTCAAGCCGGTCGTCGACGCGGGGCACCTGCCCGTTGTCATCGCCTCTCCGCAGGTCCGCGCGATCGTCCGCCAGATCGTGGAACCGCACCTGCCCGCCGTCGCCGTGCTGGGCTACAACGAGGTCGTCTCGGGCGTCGAGGTCGAATCCCTGGCGCTGGTCATGCCGCCCGAGGAAGCGCCGTTGCGCGCCGCGGCGTAACCAGCACGCCCATCGTGGCCGCCTACGGATAGTCCTGGCGCGTGGGGCGGATCAGTACATCGCACACGTGAACCGACGGTGGTTGTGCCACGATGAAGGCGAGTGTCCGTGCCACATCCGGCGGCTGGAGCGTCGGCCCGATCCGCTCCTTCACCCCCTCGAACCACGCCGCCTCGTACCCGGCCACGCCCTGGAACTCGCTCTCGACGAACCCCGGCTCGATGAGCGACACGCGGATGCCCCGCGGACCCAACTCCCGCCGTGCCGCTTCCGCCAGCGAGTTCGCGGCGAACTTGGTCGAGCCGTACATCGATGAAAAGGGTGAGATATGCCGCCCGACGTTCGACCCGATCACCACGATGTCCCGCGGCCCCGTCTCGAAGACCGAAGGCCCATCGCGTCCCATGCCCATTTCCAGCATCCGCACCGCCGCGGCACGGATCAAGCGGGCCGCGCCGAGCAGGTTTGTCCGGATCATCTCCTCCCACTGGCTCGTGTCGCTGGTCACCACCGACCCCGCCAGCCCGCGCCCGGCGTTGACCACCACCAGGTCGGCCTCTCGCGTGCCTCCTCCGAACCGTGCCCGGGCTTCATCGAGCATCCGGGTGATCACCGTTTCATCCGCCGCATCACCCGCCACGCCGTGGGCGCGTTCACCGAGTTCCGACAGCACCTCGCGCAGTTTCGCCTCACGACGCCCGTTGACAACGACCGACGCCCCGGCCATCACCAGTTCCTGCGCGATCGCCAGACCGATCCCCGCCGTCGCGCCCGTCACCACGCCGATCCGCCCCGACAAAGTCTGTTCAGTCTTCATGCCTTGTCAGGGTACCGTCGCGAGGAGTCCAAAAACAACCAACCCCGGCGCGGGGCCGGGGTTGTTGTCGTTCAAGTGGAGGCGAAGAGACTCGAACTCTCGACCTCATCCATGCCATGGATGCGCTCTACCAAAACTGAGCTACGCCCCCGTGGGTCCACTTTGTCGGATGCTGGCATGCTTGCCCGCATCGCGTGGGGGAAAGTATAGGGAACAACGCCGCGAGGTTCAAGGCGGCATGATCCCCCGCGTCCCCCTACAGCCCCCACAGCCCGGAGTCGTCCGCTCCAAAACCAAACGAATCCCTACGATGCTCGAACGCGAATCCACCGCATGAACAACTCACACCGCCGCATCTTCGTCGTCGGCATCTCCGGTGCATCCGGCGCGGCGTATTCCGTCAGGCTGCTCCACCTTCTTCTCGGAATGGGGCACGAGGTCCACCTGGTCGTCAGCGAGTACGGCAAGCGGCTGCTGCTCGAAGAGAGCGGCATCAAGACACTCTCCCTCGCCGAACTCTGCCCGGAACTCGCCGCCGACTGCCCCGGGCGGTTGCTGGTTCACCCCGACAAGGACGTCGGCGCGGTGATCGCGTCCGGCAGTTTTCTGCACGAGGGCATGGTGATCCTCCCCTGCTCCTCCGCCTCGCTGGGCCAGATGGCCCACGGCAGCGGGAGCAACCTCCTGTGCCGCGCCGCCATGGTCACGCTCAAGGAGCGACGGCCCCTGATCGTCTGCCACCGGGAGATGCCCCTCTCACTGATCGACATCGAGAGCATGAGGCTCCTGGCCCTGGCGGGGGCCACGATCTGCTCGCCCAACCCAGGCTTCTACCTTCACCCGCGCCGCGTGGAGGACATCGTCGATTTCACGGTCGGCAAAGTCCTCGACCTCCTGCGGGTGCAGCACGACCTCAAGACGCGCTGGGGCGTGGAGGGTTGATCTCACCGACATGCGTATCGCCACACCCCTGCGGGTCACCGCACACGCGCAGAGTCCGAGAGATGATGTCGGACCCAGCGCGGGGCCGTCGGTATCATCTTCCCCGCTTGTCGTGCGGCCCGTCATCGTGTCCCTCCCTTCTCTGTGACACCTGTTCAACTCACCACACCCGTCGAGTCTCTCCCCGGCCTTTCGCCGCGCCAGGCCGGAGGCTTGCGTTCCCTCAACATCACCAACCTCGGGCGACTGGTTGCCTATCTCCCGCTGCGTCACGAGCGGATCGAGGCGGAGGCTCCCATCGCGGATCTCGCCCCCGATCAGAACGCCTCCGCCCGGGGCCAGATCACCGCGACGCGCATCGTCCGCGCCGGACGCCCCCGCATCGAAGCCGTACTCCACGACGGCACCGGACGTCTCGACCTCGTCTGGTTCAACATGCTCTTCCTCCGCGAGCGCATCCTCCCCGGCGTGCGCCTGCGCGTGCAGGGAAAGACCAAACTCCGCGGCGGTGGCCTGCAGATGGCCAACCCCAAGTGGGAAGTGCTGCGCCCCGGTGAAGAGGAACCCCCGGAGCAGGACGAGCACATGCGGGCCGTCTACCCCGCGACCGAGGAGTTCAAGAGCGGGCAGATCGCCGCCGCGATCCGTGCCGCCGCGGCCCCCGCCTTCCCGCTGATCGAGGATCATCTGCCCGAGGCTTTCCGGCGCGAGCGCCACCTGCCCGAACTGCGCGAAGCCTACCGGATGCAGCACTTCGCCGCCGATGAGGGCGAGGTTCTGGTCTCACGCCGACGCCTCGCCTACGACGAACTGCTGATGCTCCAACTCGGGGTTCACATGAAGCGAGCCCATCTGCGCGACACCCTCCGCGCCCCAGCGCTCAAGTGGAACACCGCCATCGACCGGCACATCCGGGACCGCCTCCCCTTCACCCTCACCCCGGGACAGGATGCCGCGGTCAGGGAGATCGCGGCCGATCTCTCCCGCGAGACCCCCGCCAACCGACTCCTGCAAGGTGATGTCGGCTCGGGCAAGACCGTGGTCGCTCTGTACGCCATGCTGATGGCGGTGGCCAGCGACCTCCAGGCCAGCCTCATGGCCCCCACGGAGATCCTCGCCGAGCAGCATTTCGCCTCCATCGGCAGGATGCTCGAAGGGTCCCGCGTCCGGGTTGAACTGCTGACCGGCGCCACGCCGCGCGATGAGCGGGCCGACATGCTCGCGCGGCTCGCCGCGGGCGACGTGGACATCCTCATCGGCACGCACGCGCTGCTCACCGAGAGCGTGAAGTTCAAGGACCTGGCCGTCGCCATCATCGACGAGCAGCACCGCTTCGGCGTCGTGCAGCGTGCCGGGCTGCGCGAGAAGGCCAGCGATGACAGGAGCACGCCCCACGTGCTCGTGATGACCGCCACCCCCATCCCCCGCACCCTCGCCATCACGCTCTTCGGCGACCTGGATATCTCGACGGTCACCGGGTTGCCGCCGGGTCGGAGGCCGATCAAGACATTGACGCTCACGAGCGAGAAACGCGCTCAGGTCTACGACGAAGTGAACGCACGCATCAATCTGGGACAGCAGGCCTTTGTGGTTGTCCCGGCCATCGACGCCTCCGGCCCGCTGCCCGACCTCTCCGGTGCTTGCGAACCCAAGGACGCCCCGCCCCTGCGCGATGTGCGCACCGTCGCCGATGAACTCCAGCGCATCGACCTTCCGGGACGCCGCATCGGCGTGATGCACGGCCAACTCTCCCGCGCCTCGCGCGAGAACGTCATGGACCGTTTCCGCCGGCGAGAGATCGATGTGCTGGTCGCCACGACCGTCATCGAGGTCGGGGTCGATGTCCCCAACGCCGCCGTGATGGTCGTCGAGCAGGCCGACCGTTTCGGCCTCGCTCAACTCCACCAACTCCGCGGCCGGGTCGGACGCGGCGCGGCCGACTCTCTGTGTTATCTCATCGCCGATCCTGCAACCGACGAAGCCCGCGAGCGTCTCAAGGCCATCGCCAGAACCACCGACGGCTTTGAACTGGCCGAGAAGGACCTCGAAATTCGCGGCCCCGGGGAAGTCTTCGGATCGCGTCAGAGCGGCCTGCCGCCTTTCAAGGTCGCCGACCTGACACGCGACCGCGAGTTGCTGGGCATGGCCCGGCGCGATGCCGCCGCGTGGATCGCCCGATCCCCGCGCCTCGACCGGCCGGAAGAGCAACTCCTTCTCCGGCGCACGCTCAAGGCCTTCGGCGAGCACCTGGGCCTGGCCGATGTCGGTTGACCGGTGCTCACTCCGATTTGTGCGCAAAGACCAGCCGGCCCTCGAAACCATCCGTCGAGGCCGTGAACCGCACGTACCCACCGAGCTGCGATGCCAGGGACCGCATGAGACGCAGCCCCAGCGTGCCCGATTCGTCTTCGGGCAGCCTGCCGCCCACCCCGTTATCGCGCACCACAATGACACACTCCGATCCCTCGACCGCCGCGGAGATGTCGATGCGGCCTTCGGTTCTATCGTGGAACGCGTGCTTGTAGCAGTTCGTGATCAACTCATTCACGATCAGGCCGCAGGGCACCGCGGTCTGGGTGTCGATCACGATCGGTTCGGCTCGCACCTCGACTTCGATGCGCAATGTGGCGTCGGCCATGGTGCCCGCCACCTGCGTCGCCAGCGACCTCAGGTACGAGGACAAGTCCACGCGGTCCAGGTGGTCCGAGCGGTGCAGCGTATCGTGCACCAGCCCGATGGCCCGCACCCGGTCACGACTCTCCATGAACGCCGCTTTCAGTTCGGGGTCGGCGGTCTGGTTCGACCGCAGCAACAGCAGCCCCGAGACCGCCGCGAGATTGTTCTTCACCCGGTGGTGGATCTCGCGGAGCAGAACCTCCTTGTCGCGGATGGTCTGACGAAGCCGCTCCTCCGCCGCTTTTCGTCCGCTGATGTCGTGGATCGTGCCCATCATCCGCAGTGCCCGGCCGGAGGGGTCGCGTGACTGCACCTTCCCGCGCGTGTTCACCCACACGTACGTGCCGTCGGCCCGTCTCGCTCGATAGTCGATGTCGTAGGCGCAGGAGTCATCGGACAGGTGCCGCTGCAAGACCTCGTACACGCGGGGACGGTCCTCGGGGTGGATCGTCTCCTCCCACGTCGCCACCGACGGGGCCATCGTCCCCGGCTCGTGCCCGTGGATCACCTGCCACCCGTCATCGAGGATGCACGACCCGCTGGTGATGTCCCAGTCCCACATGCCGTGCCCCGCGTTGCCCAGGGCGAGTTTCAGCCGCTTCTCGCTCTCGCGCAGCGCCGCCTCGACCCGGTGTTCGCGCGTCACGTCGATGAACTGCGCAAAGCAGTGCACCAGACACCCCGCGTCGTTGCGTACTCCAGTCAAGTGCAGGAGCACGTAGGCCATATCGCCCGGCGCACGCCGCGGGCATCTCACCAGTCGCTGGGGCGCCGTGTCATTCCCGCGCACAATGCCCTCCAGATCAGAGATGAACCGATCCTGATCCTCGGGGTGCAGCACCATCACCGCCTCCAGCCCCCTCAGCGACTCCACGTCTCGCCCCACCATCCCGGCGAGGGCTTCGTTCACGCGCCCGAACCTGCCGCTCGGCAGGATGATCGCGAACCCCGCGGGCGTTCGGTCGAAGGCGCTGTCCCAGTTGCGCCGCTCCTGACGCAGCGCCGCGGCCCGCTCACGCCATGCTCTGATCGCCGTCGCCGTCACCTGCGCCGCGATCCCGAAGATGGCGATGGTTCCCTGCGCCGCCGTCACC
>ERZ761602.7227-NODE-7227-length-11935-cov-51.476178_pt1 | contig 11935 bp, 11 predicted proteins | sample MGYA00512165_ERZ761602 | MGnify/ENA primary metagenome ERZ761602 (study PRJEB28899, sample SAMN02445085) | bioreactor sludge metagenome | biome: EBPR sludge; isolation source: Thorneside wastewater treatment plant | place: Australia: Brisbane, Thorneside... | reverse complement strand
CCTTGCTGGTCGCCGGGTCGCCGATCTGCTCACAGATGACCGCCGATTCGCCGGCTTTCACCAGCTTGGCGAGGTAGGGCTCGAGCGAATGGAAGGGCACCCCCGCCATCTTGATCGGCACGCCCGCCGACTGTCCGCGCGTGGTCAGCGTGATGTCCAGCAGGCGCGCCGCCTTTTCGGCATCGTCGTGGAACAGCTCGTAGAAGTCCCCCATCCGGTAAAACAGCAGCGTACCCGGATGCCGCGCCTTGAGCGCCAGGTACTGGCGCATCATCGGGGTGTGTCTGGAGCAATCGTCTAGCGGCTTGGCCATCGGATTCTGTCGATCATCTGCCTCGAGCGTGGCGCCCGCCAGATCGGGACTGGTCGCGGCGATCAGCCGGTCAATGGCTTGATCACGCGCTTGACGGCGACGTCGTCGGGATGCGGGTGGATGGTGAAGCCGAGGCTGGTCATCAGGTTGAACATCTTGCCGTTGGTCGACAGCACGTCGCCGACGACCGCGCGATAGCCCTTCTGGCGGGCGCAGTCGATCAGCGCCGTCATCAGCTTGCGGCCCACGCCGCTTTTCTGCCAGGCGTCGCTCACCGCCAGGGCGAACTCGACCGACTCGCCGTCGGGATTGACCACGTAGCGGGCGACGCCGATCTGGACTTCCTTGCCTTCATCGCCGGTCAGCGTGCCGACCAGCGCCATTTCGCGGTCGTAATCGATCTGCGTGAAGCGCACCAGCATCGTCGGCGTCAGCTCGCGCAGGGTATCCATGAAGCGGTAGTAGCGCGATTCGTCGGACATGCCCTTGACGAATTCCTGCTCCATCTCGGCATCTTCGGGCCGGATCGGCCGGATGGTGACCGGCGTGCCGTCCTTCATCTGCCACTGCTGGGTCAGATGGACCGGGTAGGGATAGATCGCCATGTGCGCGTAGCGGTCGCCGCTGTTTCCCGAGATGTGGTCGACCACCATGCGCGCATCGGCGGCGATGGCGCCCTTCTCGTCGACGATCAGCGGGTTGATGTCGAGTTCCATCAGCCAGGGCAGTTCGCAGACCATCTCCGAAACGCAGAGCAGCACCTCGCGCAGCGCCCGCTGGTCGACCGGCGGCATGTTGTGGAACTCGCCGAGAATGATCGAGGCGCGCGTCGAATCGATGAGATCCCTCGCCAGGAACTTGTTGAGCGGCGGCAACGCGACCGAACGGTCGCTGAAGACCTCGAAATCGAATCCGCCGGCGCCGAAGGAGATCACCGGGCCGAAGATGGGGTCGCGGAAGACGCCGATCATCATCTCGCGGCCATGCGGACGCGACAGGAAGGGCTCGATCGAAACGCCGTTGATCCTGGCTTTCGGCTGGCGCTTCTGGACGGTGTCGATGATGTCGTGATAGGCATTGCGGACGGCCGGGGCGTTCATGATGTTGAGGCGCACCCCGCCGACTTCCGATTTGTGCTGGAGATCGGGCGAGTCGACCTTCATGGCGACCGGGAAGCCGATCTGTTCGGCCAGGAGCAGCGCCTCGGTCGCGGTTCGCGCCACCATCGTCTGGGCGACGGGCACGCGGAAGGCGCGCAGGATGGCCTTCGACTCCATCTCGGAGAGGACCTTGCGGCGCTCGGCGAGGAGGGCCTCGATCAGCATCTTGGCGCCTTCGGCTTCCGGACGGTCATGCTGGCGGGTCGGCTCCGGCGTCTGCAGCAGCAGCTTCTGGTTCCGGAAATACTTCGACATGTGGTAGAACAGGTCGACCGCGGTCTCCGGGGTGCGGAAGGCGGGAATTCCGGCTTCCTCGAGCAGCTTGCGGCCGCCGGTGACCTGGTCCTCGCCCATCCAGCAGCAGATGATCGAGCGGCTGGTGTCGTCGGTGATCTCGACGATGGCCTTGGCCACTTCGAACGGGTTGGTCATCGCCTGCGGCGCGAGCAGCACCAGCGTGCCGTCGACGCCGCCGTCTCCGGTCACCATCTCGATGGTCTGACGATAGCGTTCGGGCGTCGCATCGCCGGCGATGTCGACCGGATTGCGGTGCGACCAGTTGAGCGGAAGGGTCTTGTTGAGCGCGGCCATCGTCTCGGCCGACAGTTGAGCCAGGGGAATGCCGAGATCGCCGGCGCGGTCGGCCGCCATCGCGCCCGGCCCGCCGCCGTTGGTGATGATCGCCAGGCGGTTGCCCTGCGGACGGAATTTCGAGGCCAGCGCCTTGGCCGCATAGAAGAGCTGACCGATGTTGCTGACGCGGACGACGCCGGCGCGGCGCACGGCGGCCTCGAAGACCGTATCGGCAACCGCCGCCATCCCCGAGTGCGCCGCCGCCGCCAGCGATCCGGCTTCGTGGCGCCCGGTCTTGAGCAGGATGATCGGCTTGATGCGGGCGGCCGAGCGCAGCGCGCTCATGAAGCGGCGGGCGTTGCGGATGCCCTCGACGTACATCAGGATGTAGTGCGTGCGGTTGTCGTAGATCAGGTAGTCGAGGATTTCACCGAACTCGATGTCGATCGTCGTCCCCAGCGAGATCACCGACGAGAAGCCGATCTGGTTGCTCTTGGCCCAGTCGAGCGCCGCCGAGCACATGGCGCCGGATTGCGAGACCAGCGCCAGGTTGCCGCGACCGGCGGTGACGCTGGCGAAGGTCGCATTGAGCCCGATGTCGGGACGGATGATGCCCAGGCAGTTGGGCCCGAGGATGCGCACGTTGTAGGCGCGCGCGATCTCGAGAACCTTGCGCTCGAGGGCGGCGCCGACGTGGCCCGATTCGGAAAACCCCGAGCTGACGATGATGACGTTGCGCACGCCGCAGCGGCCGCACTGTTCGATGATCTTCGGCATCGTCTGCGGCCGGGTGGCGATGATCGCCATATCGACGCGGGCGCCGATTTCCTCGATCGTCTGGTAGGTCTGCTGGCCCTGGACGGTCTCGTGCTTCGGGTTGATGGCAAAGAGCTGGCCCTTGAAACCGGACGCCAGGATGTTCTTGAAGATGATGTTGCCGACGGCGTTCTCACGGTCGGAAGCGCCGATGACGGCTACCGCGTCGGGCTCGAAAAGCGAGGTCAGATAGTGCTGTTCCAGCATGGGAAGCCCCTTGTCGGGAGATTATGGTGCGATGCAGCATGGTAACACATCGCCCAGACGCCTTCCATCGCCGGACTAGGCGGCGCCGCCTAATCGGCCACTTCCGAAGCGATCACCAGCGGTTGTTCCAGCGCTCTGTGCACCGGGCACTTGTTGGCGATTTCCAGCAGCCGCGCGCGCTGCACGACGGTCAGGTCGCCTTCCAGGGTGATTCTGCGGATGATGCGCTCGCGCGCAATGCCGGCGACCTGGACCGTGTCGTGGCTCAGGCGGACGCTGATCCGCGACAGTGGCAGACCCTTGCGTTCGGCATACATGCGCAGGGTCATCGACGTGCAGGCGCCGAGGCCGGCCATGACCAGTTCGAGCGGCGCCGGCCCGGCATCCGCGCCGCCGGCAGCGACCGGCTCGTCGGCGAGCAAGCGGTGCTCGCCAACGATGACTTCCTGCTGGTATCTTCCCTGACCATTCTCGCGAACGACGACTTCCGCCATGACTGCCTCCCCGAATCGACACGCCGCCATGATACCGCCGTCGCCGTGGGTCGTGGGCCATCTGCCGCTCATAGCCGCCGGCGGGCGCGTCCTCGACCTCGCCTGCGGCGCCGGCCGTCATGCCCGGCTGTTGGCGGCGGCGGGCTACGAGGTGGTTGCGGTCGACCGCGATTTCGCGGCGATTTCCGCTTTGCGCGGGGCGCCGGGGATCACGGCGCTGCAACTCGACCTCGAAGGCGGCGACTGGCCGCTGGCCGGCGAGCGCTTTGCCGGCGTCATCGTCGCCAACTATCTGTGGCGGCCGCGATTGCCCGAGATCTGCGCCTTGCCCGGCGAGCGCGGCGTCCTGATCTACGAGACCTTCATGGTCGGCAACGAGGCCCATGGCAAGCCTTCCAACCCGGAGTTCCTGCTGCGTCCGGGGGAACTGCGCGCCGTCGCCAAGGCGGCCGGCCTGCGCGAGATCGCCTTCACGGAGGGCTATGTCGAGCGTCCGAAGCCGGCGTTGCGTCAGGCGATCTGCGCCGTCCGCGAGTGAGCGATGCGGGCGGCGATGGCGGCGATGCCCGCCGCCGAGAGATCGTCGGTCGCGAAGACGCCGGCGCCGCGGTGGCCGGTGAAGTTGTGGTCCTGCGAACGCTGGTAGAGCGGGTCGTAGTGCTCTTCGAGCAGGGCGCGAACGAGCGCCGGCCACTCGCCGGCGGCGATCATCTCGTGCCAGCGCTCCATGGTCTTGCGGCTGACCAGGTTCCTGAGCACCAGGAGGCGTTCGCCGAGGAGCGCCGGCATCGCCGGAAAATAGGCGTAGTCGGTCAGCAGGAAGGCGACGCGCGCCGCCAGCGTCGCGTCGATGCGGATGCATTCGCCGCCGCGGATGCGTTCGATGAGGGCGTCCGGCAGGTGCAGGCGGCCGATCCTGCGGCTTTCCGCCTCGACGAACACCGGCCGCGCCGGGTCGAAGCCCTGCAGTTCGCGCAGGAGCAGCGTCTCGAACCATTTCTGGCCCGGCTGCGGCTGTCCGGGCAATACGCCGAGGACCGAACCCTTGTGGCTGGCCAGCGTCTCGAGGTCGAGAACTTGCTGTCCGAGCGCGCCGATTGCCTGCAGGATGCGCGTCTTGCCGCTGCCGGTGGCGCCGCAGATGACCTGAAAATCGAAAGCCTGCGGCAGGCGCTCGAGTTGCGCGACGACGTGGCCGCGCCAGGTCTTGTAGCCGCCGTCGAGCTGGCCGGCCTTCCAGCCGATGGCGCGGAAGACGGTGGCCATCGAGCCGCTGCGGTTGCCGCCGCGCCAGCAGTAGATCAGCGGCTTCCAGTCCCGCGGCTTGCCGAGAAAGCGTTCGCGCAGATGGCGGCCGATGTTCTCGGAGATCAGCGCGGCGCCGACCTTCCTGGCCTCGAACGGGGAGACCTGCTTGTAGAGCGTGCCGACCTCGGCGCGCTGCGCGTCGTCGAGGACCGGGCAGTTGATGGCGCCGGGAATGTGGTCTTCGGCAAATTCGGCGGGCGAGCGGACGTCGATGATTTCGTCGAAGCCGCCGAGATCGGCAAGGGGTGAGCGGTCGGCGGTCATGCGCTATTTCAGCAGCGGCTGCAGGCCGGGCCAGACGTGATCGAGGATCAGCGGCTGCGCCTCGGGTGTCGGATGGATGCCGTCGGCAAGGAAATGGGCCGGATTGGCGGCAATCGGCGCCAGCAGGAAATCCAGTGCGGCGCTTTTCTTGCGCCTGGCGGTGTCCGCGAAACTCTTTGCGAATTCCGCGGCGTAGGGGCCGTAGTTGGGCGGCAGGCGCATGCCGACGAGCAGCGTGCGCGCTCCGGTCGACTGGGCGGCATCGAGCATGGCGGCGAGGTTGTCGCGCATCTGGCCGAGCGGCAGGCCGCGCAGTCCGTCGTTGGCGCCGAGGGCGATGACGACGACGGCCGGCTTGTGGCGCTGCAGCGCTTCCGGCAGGCGTGCGCGTCCGCCGGCGGTGGTCTCGCCGGAAATCGAGACATTGACGACGCTATAATCGAGGCGTCTTTCGCTCAGGCGCTTTTCCAGCAACGACGGCCACGCCTGTTCGGGGCGGATGCCGTAGCCGGCGGAGAGAGAGTCGCCGAAGATCAGAATGGTTCGCGCGGCCAGCGCCGGCGTGGCGGAAAAGAGCAGGGCAACGAGGAGCAGGGCAGTCCGCATGATCGAGAAACCGGTGGTTGAAGTGGCGGGGTTGGGCAAGACCGTCGATAACGGCGGCGAGCCGCTGACGATTTTGCAGGATATTTCGTTTTCGGTCATGTCCGGGGAAACGGTGGCCATCGTCGGCGCCTCGGGCTCGGGAAAATCGACCCTGCTCGGGCTGCTCGCCGGCCTCGATGTTCCCACTTCCGGCGAAGTCCGTCTCGACGGCGTCTCGCTGGCGGCGCTCGACGAGGATGAACGCGCCCGCCAGCGTGGCAGGCTGCTCGGCTTCGTCTTCCAGTCGTTCCAGTTGCTGCCGTCGCTCAACGCGCTGGAAAACGTCATGCTGCCGCTGGAATTGGCCGGTTCCAAGGGGTCGACCGCAACCGCCCGCGACTGGCTGGTGCGGGTCGGGCTCGAACACCGGCTCAGGCATTACCCGAAACATCTGTCCGGCGGCGAGCAGCAGCGCGTCGCGCTGGCCCGCGCCTTCGCCCCGAGCCCGCGGCTGGTGCTGGCCGATGAACCGACCGGCAACCTCGACGCGGCGACCGGCCAGCAGATCATCGACATGATGTTCGACCTCAACGCCAGGGAGGGAACGACGCTGGTCCTCGTCACCCACGACGAGGCGATTGCCGCCCGCTGCGCGCGGATCCTGCGGATCCATTCGGGGCGGCTCGCCTGAGCGGGCGGGCTGGCGCGCATCGCCAGGCGTGACCTGGTCGCCGTGCGCTGCCGCCGGCGCTGTCGGCGGCGCGGCGTCGCGCCACAATCGATCGGGAAATGGAATAAGATGGCCGGCAGGAGAGTCCGGTCGCCGCGGGACGGCCTGCCCGCATCCCGCCGTCCGCCGCATGGGGTCCGCATCCGCGACGCGACGGCACTCCCGCCTTGCCCGGCGGCGGCTCTCGAGTCGGCGCGCATCGTCGCGACGTGGCGCAATGGTGATTTGCTCGAGGAGTTCCGGAAATGGTTGATGCGACACTGAGATTGTTCATTCTTCGTCATGGGAAGTCCGACTGGGGTGCCGGCCAGCCCGACTTCGACCGGCCGCTGGCCGGACGCGGCCGATCCGGGGCGCAGAAGGTCGGCGCCTGGATGAAGGACGAGGGACTGCTGCCCGATCGGGTCATCAGTTCGCCGGCGCAGCGGGCGCGGGAGACCGCCGAGTCGGTATGCCGGTCGCTCGGGCTCAAGGAGCGCGCGATCTGCTTCGACGAGAGAATCTACGGGGGGTCGGTCGCCGAGATGCTGGCCGCCCTGGCGGAGCATGCGGGGAATGCCGAGCAGGTATTGCTGGTCGGGCACAACCCGGGCCTCGAGGAACTGGTCGAGTTTCTCGCGCGGGGGCCGCTTGCCCAGCCCGACGATGGCAAGTTGCTGCCGACGGCCGCGCTGGCCGTGCTGCGCCCGCTGGCCGGCTGGGGTTCGCTGGGGCGGGGGGCGGCCGAATTGCTGTCGATCACCCGGCCGGGCGAAATGTGAGGTAGCCGCCGGAGCGCCAGCCGCCCGTTCCGCCCCGGCGCCGGCGCTCACGACTCGGGCAGGCTTCCCGCGGCGAATGCGGCGAGCGCCAGGGTGGCCAGGTTGTCGACGTGGGCGTCGAATGCGGCTGTCTTCTGCCGCAGGACGCCGGTGACCCCCATCGCCAGATCGGCCGGCGCGAGCACCGTAGGCCGGGAACCGTAGCCCCAGCCCAGCGCATGGGCCGCCTGCTTCGTCATGCGGCCGGCATCACGAACCAGGTTGACCGCGGGACGGCCGCAGGCTTCGGCGACGATCCGCCCGTGCAGGCTCGAGCCGCAGTAGGCCGTGGCGTTGGCGAGCAGGGCGCAGATATCCCAGAGTTCGAGGGATGCGAACACCACGGCGGCGAGAGCGGGGGTTGCCGCAAGCAGCCGCCGATAGGCGTCCGGATCGTCGTGCCAGGGAGCCGCGCCGGCACGGAACAGAACGATTCCCAGGCGCGTCTCTCTCTGTACCTTCAGCAGCTGGCGGGCGATTTCACGGAGCGTGGCGTCGTCGCCGAATTCCGCGCTGAACTGCACCGCGAGATATCCCCGGGGAAAGCGCGCGGCGACGGCAGCCGGTTCGCCATCGACCCGGTGTCCGGCAATGCGCGATCCGCAGAGCCGCGCCGTCGCGGCGGCCGGATCGGGGGCGAGAACGCCTGGAATGCCCGCCTGTTCGAGCAGGACCTGGGTTACCCGATCGCGCACCCAAAGGTGGCTGGCGTGGCGCAGATTCGCGAAGACCTCCCGCCGCATCGGGACGGGCAGGGTCGCCAGCTCGACGCCGCCGATCCCGCAGTACCGGAAATTCCGCGGACGGCGGAACAAGGAACGGGGAACGAGGTAGGCGACCTGCTGCCGCAGGCCAAGCAGTTCCTCGGACCAGGCCCGGCGCGCTGCCGGATCCCGGTCGTGACCGGCGATCGCCTTGCCCGCCGCCTGCGGCGGAAGCAGCATCACCGCCGCCTCGTACAGCGAGCAGGTGAGTATTTCGCCCCCCGTGTGCACGACATCGGCGGGCTGCTCCCCCCATTCCCGGGCGACTTCGGCAATGGCGCGCACCTTGCGGCCACCGAATGCCGTCAGATCGCGCTCGGCAAGTCCGGCGAAGACCAGCGGACGATCTTGAAGGACCGACGCGGCGATTTCGCCCAGCAGCAGGTCGCCGAAATTGTGACGGTCGAAGGCGCCAAAAAGAATCACGGGTGGATCGGACAATGGCGGCTTCTACTCCGGCCGGTCCGTTCCCCGGTCGCCCCAAGCCAGCCGGCGCCCGAGCAGCGCCCACCACACCGCCACCGGCGCGGCGCTCAGGGCGATGGCTCCGGCGGTCATCCCCGCTGCGGCAAGACCGGCGTAGATCCAGCCGCTGAGCAGGTCGCCGCCACGGTACACGGCGGCATCGATGAAGGCCTTGGACTTGTAGCGCTGTTCGCGGCCGAGATGGGTGAACAGCACCTCGCGGGCCGGCTTGGCGAGCGCGTGGCGGCCGCTGTCGTAGAGCACGCGAACGACCAGCAATGCGGTGAGCGCCAGCGCTGCCGGGGCGGCCCCGAGCGCGGCAAAGCCGAGCGCCGCCACCGCCGGCAGCAGCGAAAGCGTCGCCGCGACACCGAGACGCCGGACGATGCGGGCGGTGAGCAGGGTCTGGGTGACGACGGTGACGACATTGACCGCCAGATCGATGCGCGCCAGGAAGGCCCGGCGCAGCGCGCGGTCGGCGATCGCCTCGCCGACCAGATGCGACTGGACGAAGTAGAGGATCGTCGAGGCGAAGGTCATCAGCAGGATCCACAGCGCGATGGTGCGCAGTTGCGGCGAGCGGAAAACCGCAACCATGCCGCTCCAGGCGCTGCCGCCGATCGGCGCCGCGGGTTCGCGGTTCAGCGTTCCCGGCGCATCGTCGGCGCGCCGGGCGATGGCGCGGGCGAGCCAGGCGGCGGCTTCGAGCGGCAGCACGGCGGCGAGCAGGAGCAGGAAGACGGGAACGTGCGGCGCCAGAACGGCGGTGCTTGCCGACCCGGCGATTCCGCCCAGCGATGAGCCGGCCGTGATGAAACCGAAGAGCCGCCTGCCCTGATCGTCGCGGAACAGGTCGACCACCAGGCCCCAGAAGACGGCGACGACGAACAGCGCAAAGACGCTGAGCCAGACATAGAAGATGCGGTCGATCCAGGGGCGCGCCGCTTCCGGCAGGAGAACCAGCGCCGCGTAGAAGGCGGCCAGGTTGAGGGCGAAGAAGCGATTGACCAGCGAGATGAAGACGCCCCGGCGCAGCCTGGCCACGGCGAGCGAATACAGCGGCACCGCCAGCAGCATGACGACGAACACGGCGGTCCACAGCAATTGCAGGTTGCCGCGGTCGGCGGCGCCGATCTCGTCGCGGACCGGGCGCAGCAGATAGAAGGCGAACAGGATGCAGAAACCATGGGCGGTGGCGAGCAGCATCGGCGTCGTCTCGCCGGGGCGTACCGGAACCAGCCTGGCGAAGAGGTTGGCGAGCAAGCCTCAGTGGTCCGCGATGGCGTCGAAATAACGCGCGATGACCTGCCGCTGCGTCGCGTCGGGCAGCCGGCCGCGGGCGGCGCCGAGGTTGTCCGCGACGTGGGCGGCTTGCGTGCTGCCGGGAATCGCGCAGGTCACCGCCGGATTTCCCAGCACGAACTTGAGGAATACCTGCGCCCAGGAGTCGCAGTCGATCTCGGCCGCCCAGCCGGGCAGCGGCCGGCTCCCGACAGTGCGAAACTGCGCGCCGCGACCGAAGGGCAGGTTGATCAGGACCGCCATGCCGCGTTCGGCGGCCAGCGGCAGCAGGCGCTGTTCGGCGCCGCGATTGCCGACCGCGTAGTCGACCTGGATGAAATCCAGCGCCTCGCGGCGCATGATCGCTTCCATTTCGGCGTACTGGCTGGCGCTCGAACTGGTGATGCCGATGTGGCCGATGCGGCCGGCGGCCTTCTGCTCGCGCAGTAGCGGCAACAGCGTGCCGGCGCCTCGCAGGTTGTGCAGCTGGACGAGATCGAGGCGCGCCGTGCCGAGCGCCGCGAAGGAAGCTTCGAGGCGCCGGCGTCCGTCGTCGATGGCGTCGCGGTCGACCTTGGTGGCGAGAAAGAGCCGGTCGCGCAGTCCGGTTTCGCCGAGGATGGCGCCGATGGTCCGTTCGGAATCGCCGTAGGAGGGCGCGGTATCGACCACCTTGCCGCCGAGACGGGCGAAGGTCGCCAGCGTATCGCGCAGGCGTGCGGTCCACGCCGGGTCGCCGCTGCGGAAGCGGTTGGTGCCGATGCCGACGATGGGCAGGCGGACACCGGTCGACGGCACCGGCCGGGTCAGCAGTTCCGTTTGCGCCAGCACCGTGGACGGCGCGAGCGTCGCCGCGGCGAGCGCCATGCCCGCCCTGAGGAATTCCCGGCGCGGGAGGAATGGGTGACGCTTCATTTTTGCTCCTTTTTCGCGGTCGACCGTGGCAGGCCCTGGAATTCGCGGTTTCCCGACGCGGCCGTCCGCTTCACGTTCCGGTTTCAAGGGTCGAGCGGGTGACCGCGCCAGAAGCCGGGGTCGGGAATCGGGCCGGCGCCGGCGCGGGCGTTGTCGGCCATGTGCTCGGGTCGCCCGGTGCCGGGGATGGCGCAGGTCACCGCCGGCTGGCTGAGGACGAACTTCAGCAACAGTTGCGCCCAGATGGCGGCGCCGATCTCGGCCGCCCAGCCGGGCAGCGGCCGGTCGCGCAGCCGGCGCAGCAGCCCGCCGCCGCCGAAGGGACGGTTGATCAGCACCGCCATGCCGCGCTCGGCGGCGAGCGGCAGAATCCGGCGTTCGGCCTCGCGCTCGTCGAGCGAATAGTTGATTTGCAGGAAGTCGAAGCGCTCGGCGCGCATCACCGCCGCGAGTTCTTCGTAAGCGCCGGCGTGGTAATGGGTGATGCCGAGATAACGGATGCGCCCGGCCGCCTTCAATTCGCGCAGCGCCGGCAGGTGCGTCCGCCAGTCGAGGAGGTTATGCACCTGCATCAGGTCGATCGGGCCGGCGCGCAGCAGGCGCAGCGATTCGTCGATCTGGCGCCGCCCCTCGGCGCCGCCGCGGGTCCACACCTTGGTGGCGAGGAAAGCCCTGGAACGGGCGCCGGCGGCGGCGAGCAGTTCGCCGGTCGTGGCTTCGGCGCGCCCGTACATCGGCGAACTGTCGATCACCGAACCGCCGGCCGCGAACAAGGCGCGCAGGACATCGGGAAGTTGCGCGTAGGCAGCGGAACCGGGGGCGGCATCGAACCCCTGATAGGTGCCGAGGCCGACCACCGGCAGCGCCTCGCCGCTCGCCGGGATCGGCCGTGTCCGCATCGCCGGCGAGGCGAGCGACGGCAGCGCGCGACCGCCGAGGGTGCAGGCGGCGATCGCGGCGGCCGCGAGACGGAGGAACCCGGCGCGTGTCATCGGCGCCGGGCAGCCTGCCGGGTCCGGGCGTTCAATCATCCAGTACCGCTCCGGTGCCGGCCGGGCTGACTGCGTCAGCGCTTCCCTGCCGGTCGGCGTGACGTACCAGCAGTCTCGTCGTCTGGTTTCCCAAGCAGATGAACAAGTAGGCGACAACGATGACGACCAGCGCCAAGGCAAGGACCCCGGCTTAGGGCGAGAGGCGGTAGCAAGGTTCGCTGTCGTTCATCTGATGTGCCTCATAGTGCCTTCTCCCGCGGCCGCAGGT
>ERZ761602.7226-NODE-7226-length-11937-cov-280.213600_pt1 | contig 11937 bp, 5 predicted proteins | sample MGYA00512165_ERZ761602 | MGnify/ENA primary metagenome ERZ761602 (study PRJEB28899, sample SAMN02445085) | bioreactor sludge metagenome | biome: EBPR sludge; isolation source: Thorneside wastewater treatment plant | place: Australia: Brisbane, Thorneside... | reverse complement strand
TTGATGCGCTTGAGGTCGACCAGGTTCCACAGGAACACCGGCTTGCCCTTGAGCAAGTAGAAGCCGTATCCCCCGAAGCGTCCGCCCGAGGTCAGCATCATGCCCTCGGCACCGCCTTGCGGCACGGTGATATCGGCAGTGATCGTGTAGGACGCGTTCAGCAGGAAGGGCGAGTCGCCCTGCGGCAGGCCGACCATCGGTCGCGTGTAGACAAATTCCGTCCGCCCGGCGGTGATGTTCGGGCGCGGTGCGACGATCCGGGCCGCCACCGACGCATCCAGCGGCAAGACCTGGTACTTCTTCGCTTCAGCAAGGAACTTCTGGCGCATCTCCTTGACCTTCTGCGGGTTCTGCGCGGCGAGGTCGTTGGTCTGGTTGAAGTCTTTGCCCAGGTTATAGAGCTGGAAGAGCTGGTTGTTCAGCGGATCCGGGTTGGCCGCCCCGAAGGCCTGCCACGGTGCGCGGTTGACCTTGGTGCTGAGGAGCCAGCCGTCGTCATAGAGCGCCCACTGGCCCATCATTTCGAAGTACTGCGTCTTGTGCCGCGACGCGACCTTGGCATTCGCCGGGTCGAAGGTGTAAACGAAGCTGGTGCCCTCGATCGGCGCCTGCTTGATCCCATCCACCATCTCCGGCGCCTTGATACCCGCCGCTTCGAGGATGGTCGGCACGACGTCGATCACGTGCACGAACTGTTCGCGCAGGGCCCCCTTGTCCTTGATGCGCGCCGGCCACGAGACGACCATGTTCTGGTTGATGCCGCCGAGCCGCGAGGCATTCTGCTTGAACCAGTCGAACGGCGTGTCGAAGGCCCACGACCAGCCGGCCGACATGTGGTTGTAGGTCTGCTCGGTGCCCCAGACGTCGTACCACTTCAGCTGCACGTCAGCCGGCAAATCGCCGACGCCGTTGAAGAACGCGACTTCGTTCGGCGTGCCCATCGGTCCGCCTTCGGCGCTGGTGCCGTTGTCGCCGTTGATGTAGATGACCAGCGTGTTGTCGAGCTTGCCGAGGTCCTGGAAGTGCTGGATGACGCGGCCGATCTCGTTGTCGCTGTAGGCGGCGTAGGCGGCGAAGACCTCGACCTGGCGGATGAACAGCTTCTTCTCGTCGGCGCTGAGCTGATCCCAGGGCTTCAGCATTTCATTGGGCCAGGGCGTCAGCTTCGCATCCTGGGGAACCAGGCCGAGCTTCTTCTGGTTGGCGAAGATCGTCTCGCGCAACTTCTCGTAGCCGCCGTCAAACAGCTTCATCGCGCTGATCTTGTCGACCCACTCCTTGGTCGGGTGGTGCGGCGCGTGCGTGGAGCCGGGCGCGTACTTGATGAAGATCGGCTTGGACGGGTCGGTCTGGTGGATCCGCGTCATGTAGTCGATGGCGTCGTCGGCCATGCCGGTGATCAGGTTCCAGCCCGGCTTGCCCTCGAAAGGATAGGTCTGCGTCGTGTTGCGGAACAGGTTCGGCTGCCACTGGTTGGCGTCACCGCCGACGAAGCCGTAGAAATACTCGAAGCCCATGCCGCTCGGCCACTGGTCGAAGGGCCCGACCTGGCTGGCGGCGAAGGCCGGCGTGTTGTGGTTCTTGCCGAACCACGAGGTGCTGTAGCCGTTGTCGAGCAGGATGCGGCCAATCGTCGCCTTGTCCTTGCCGATGATGCTGTTGTAGCCGGGAAAACCGGTCGACTGCTCGGAGATGACGCCGAAGCCAACCGAGTGGTGGTTGCGCCCGGTGATCAGCGCGGCGCGCGTCGGCGAGCAGAGCGCGGTCGAGAAGACGCGGTTGTAGCGCAGGCCCTCGTTGGCGATGCGATCCATCGTCGGCGTGGGGATGACACCGCCGAAGGTGCTCGGCACGCCAAAGCCGGCGTCGTCGGTGATGATCAGCAGCACGTTCGGCGCGCCCTTGGGTGGCACGATGCGCGGTGCCCACCACGGCTTGGACTGCAGGGCGTCGTTCTTGATGACGCCGCCAAACTTCGGATCGGGCGCCGGCAGTTGCTTGTTGCTGATGGTCGTGGTGGCGCTGGGCGAACCCAGGGTGCCGGTGACCTGCTGCCCGAGCGCCCAACCGCTGGTGGCGAGAGATGTTGCCGCGACTGCAACAAACGCCAGCAAACGCAAAACTGATTGCATGTCAGCCTCCTTGGAACAAGAGCTTGTCAAGAAACTGGAACTGGAAGGTGGCGCCGGGGGCCAGTCCGGTGAAGCGCGCGTCGCTACCTTCACCGCTGCGAGGCTGAGGGAGGGCAGCGAACATTACGCCGGCAGTGCAATGCGTGAAAACGCTTTCCTGTCTCCATCCTTGCCTTTCCCTCCGGTTGGTGCCAGTCACGGTCCTGGCTTGCCGCCGGGCTGGCTACGGAGCCTGACCGGCCGGTGGATCATCGCGGGACAAGTAAAGGCTGCCGCAGAGGCAACAGCCATTCCACGTCGTTCGCCGACTGGCAGAAGCCAACGCATCCCAACCCCCCTCGCGGTTTCGGAGTGCGCTTCATCATGCTTCCACTTTGGTGGCGTGTCGCGACTATTCGCGACAGAAGATATACAATTCACGACAGATCGCCGGCGTCGGGGTGGCGGGAAGCCTGGAAGGAGCGCCATTGTCGAAAACGGGAGCAGAGGGTTGCGAGCGAAGAGAGCGTTTGGCGAGGCGGTCATTCGCATTGGTGGGGCAGCAACGATTCCTGCGGTGCTGCGCGACCACGGCGTAGACCCGGCGGAACTGCTCGCCGAGGTCGGGCTCAGCCCGAGCCTTTTCGATGACTCCGACAACATGATTCCCTTCGTCAGCCTGGGCCGTCTGGTTGCGCTCTGTGTCGCCAGGACCGGCTGCAGCCATTTCGGCCTCCTGGTTGGTCAGCAGGGCGGTCCTGCGTCGCTCGGTCTGGTCGGATTCCTCGTGCAACACTCGCCGGACGTCGCGACCGCGCTGCGCACACTGGTTCGCTATCTGCACCACCACGACCGCGGCGCAGTGCCTACGCTGGTGATCAACGGAAACTCGGCGCTCTTTGGCTACGCCATTTACCAGCCAGCTGTCGAGGCGGCCGAGCAGATCGCCGACGGCGCCATTGCCGTCGCTTTCAACATCATGCGCCGCCTGTGTGGGCCCGGCTGGCAAGCCAGCGAGGTTCTCTTTGCCCACCGGGAGCCGCCCGATATCGGCCCGTTTCGCCGCTTCTTCCAGTCGCCGCTGCGCTTCGACGCCGAGCACAACGCACTGCTTTTCCCCGCCGACTGGCTGACACGCCCTCTGGCGGCAGCGGACCCCGAGTTGCGGCGCCTGCTGCAGAAGCAGATCGACGAACTCGAGGCAAGAACCGCGGGTGACTTCGCGCACCAGGTGCAACGCGTGCTGCGGACTGCGCTGCTGACGCACGGGGCTGCGGCGGGACAGGTCGCGGCCCTTTTCTCGATGCATGTTCGTACCCTGAACCGGCACCTGCGGGCCTGCGGAACGACCTTCCAGCAACTCTCCGACGAGGTGCGTTTCGAGATCGCCCGGCAGATGCTCGATGATTCCACGATGACGCTGAGTGAAATCGCCGCAGCGCTCGCTTACGCCGATGCCAGCGCCTTCAGCCGGGCGTTCTCCCGCTGGAGTGGCGTCACACCCCGCTGCTGGCGGGTCGCGCGGTCCTCCTCGCCCGGCTGCGGAAGCTAGCGGCGCTGGCGGAAGAGTTCTGGGCATGCCCGACAGCTCGCTATTTGCCAATGCAGAAGCGACCGAATATTTCGCCGAGAAGGTCGTCACTGCTGAACTCGCCGGTGATGCTTCCCAGCGCTCGCTGCGCCAGACGCAGTTCCTCGGCAAGGAGTTCGAGCTGCGGCATTTGCGCTTGCGCCGTGGCGATATGCTCGCGGGTGTTCGCAAGCGCCTGCAGGTGACGCTCGCGGGCTATGAAGACGTCCTCGGCTGGCTGCCAGCCGACGATTCGCAACAACTCCTCGCGCAGCAATTCGACGCCTTCGCCGGAGTGGGCAGAGAGCGAGATGATGACGCTGTCGTCTTCCTGTCGGCGCTCGGCGCGGGCGGGAATGAGGTCAATCTTGTTGAGCACGGTCACCCGCGTCGGATGGGTTGGTAACCGGGCGAGGATCTCGCGCTCGGAGGCGCCAACGCCAAGGCGCGCATCGGCCAGCAGGAGAACGACATCGGCGCGCTCGATCTCGCGCCAGGTCCGTTCGATGCCGATCTTCTCGATCTGGTCTTCGGTCGCGCGCAGCCCGGCCGTGTCGATGACGTGCAGCGGAATTCCTTCGAGCTGCAGGGTGCCGCGAACGAGGTCGCGGGTGGTTCCCGGTATGGCGGTGACGATCGCCAGGTCGTCGCCGGCGAGGCGGTTGAGCAGGCTCGACTTGCCGACGTTCGGCTGGCCGGCGAGAACGACGTGCAGACCACCCTGCAGCAGCCGGCCCTGCCGGGCGCGCTCGAAGACCTGCAGCAGGCGCGCCTGCAGGCGCGTCAGGCGCCCACTGGCATCGGCGGCCTCGAGAAAGTCGATCTCCTCGTCGGGAAAATCGAGTGTTGCCTCAACGAGGGCGCGCAGCTCGACGAGCTGCGCGCGCAGCTGGCCGACCTCGCGCGAGAAATCCCCCTGCAGTGAGCGAACCGCGCTGCGCGCCGCGGCGGCGGTCGATGCGTCGATCAGATCGACGACGGCCTCGGCCTGCGCTAGGTCGATCTTGCCGTTGAGGTAGGCGCGGCGGCTGAACTCGCCCGGCTCGGCGAGGCGGGCTCCGAGTTCCAGACAGCGGGCGAGAAGCATCTGCAGAACGACCGGGCCGCCATGCCCCTGCAGCTCGAGGACATCCTCGGCAGTGAAGGAATGCGGCGCTGGAAAGTGGAGCAGCAGGCCGCTATCGATCACCGTGCCGTCGGCTGCCAGGAAGTCTGCGCGGGTGGCATGCCGTGGCGTTGGTCGCTTGCCGCTGAGGCGTTGGGCAAGATCCAGCAGCCCGGCACCAGAAACCCGAATCACCCCGATGCCGCCGCGACCGCTGGCGGTCGCGATGGCGGCTATGGTGTCACTGGCTTGTGCCGTTTCAGGCCTTGCTGTCGTTGGCGGCCTTTCCGCCACTCTCGATCATCCTCGTGATCTGCCATTGCTGGGCAATCGACAGGATGTTGTTGACCACCCAGTAGAGCACCAGCCCGGCGGGGAAGAAGAAGAACATGACGCCGAAGATGAACGGCATCATCAGCATGACCTTCGCTTGGATCGGGTCTGGCGGCGTCGGATTGAGCTTGGTCTGGATGAGCATGGTGCCCATCATGATCAACGGCAGGATGTAGTACGGGTCCTGCGCCGAGAGGTCCTTGATCCAGAGGATCCAGGGCGCGTCGCGGATTTCGACGGCACCGAGAAGGGCCCAGTAGAGGGCGATGAAGACCGGAATCTGGACCAGAATCGGCAGGCAGCCGCCGAGCGGGTTGATCTTCTCGCGCTTGTAGAGCGCCATCATCTCCTGGTTGAGCTTCTGGCGATCGTCACCGTAGCGCTCCTTGAGCTGCATCAGCCGTGGCGTCACCGTCTTCATCTTCGCCATCGACTTGTAGCTGGCCGCCGACAGCGGGAAGAACAGCAGCTTGATGGCCACGGTCAACAGGACGATGGCCCAGCCCCAGTTGCCGACCAGCTTGTAGATCGCTTCGAGACACCAGAAGATCGGCGCGGCGATGACCGTCAGCCAGCCGTAGTCGACGACCAGCGGCAGACCCTGGGCACCGATGCCACCCTCGGCCTGCGGCTTTGCCAGTTGCTCCAGCGTCGACTGGATCTGTGGTCCGGCGAAGATCGGTACCGCCAGCGACACCGTTGCCCCGGGCGCGGCCAGCGGCACTGGAACGATGACTCCAGCGGCAACCGCCGGATTCTGGCTGCTCTCCAGCTTGCGCATGTAGAACTCGCGCGGCAGACCCGGCTCGGGAATCCAGGCGGCGACGAAGTAGTGCTGGATCATCGCGATCCAGCCGTTGTCGGCCTTGTTCGCGAACTTGGCGTTGCCAGCCTCGATGTCGGCGAAGTTGACCTTCTGGAACTTCTCCTGATCGGTGAACACCGCCGGACCGGTGAAGGTGGAGACCATGTAACTCTCGCCGTCGGGCGCCTTGACGTCGCGCTGCAACTGATAGTAGGCGTGCGCCAGCAGCTCCTTGTCGCTGCCGTTGCTGATCTCGTGCGTCACCCCGATCAGATAGCTGCCACGGCTGAAGGTGTAGATCTTGGCGACCCGAACCCCGTTGGTACCTACCGCTTCGAGGCGCAGAACCAGGCTCTTGTCGTCGCTGGCCAGCTCCCGATTGCCCGGAGCGACCGTGAACACGGTCTTGTGGTTTGGCAGGCCGTCGCCGATCAGGCCACTCTGCGCGTAATACTGATGCTTCGGCTCGAAGAGGGTGAAGTCCTTGTCCTTCCTGACGCTGTCACGGTAATCCTTCAGCTCGAGACGGACGATGTCGCCGCCCTGGCGGGAGATCTCGGCCTTGAAGAGGTCGGTACCGATGGTGACCGTGTCGGCTTTTTCCGGTACAGGGGCAGCCACCGCCGCGGGCGCCGCCGGCAGCGGCGCGTGCAGGCTGCTGCTCGGTTTCGGGGCGGGTGCTTCTGCCATTCCCGCAGCAGCCACGGGCGGCGCCTTCGGCTGGTTGTACTTCTGCCAGGCATCCCACAGCATGACCATCGAGAAGGAAAATATGAGCAGCAGCAGGAGGCGTCGGTTGTCCATGAAAACCTAGAGTATTCAGTCGTTGGTCAGGGTACGGGGTCGAAGCCGCCCGGATTCCAGGGATGGCAGCGGCCGAGCCGGCGAACGGCAAGGCTCGTTCCGCGGCAGGCGCCATGGCGCTCCAGCGCCTCTGCTGCGTACTGCGAACAACTGGGGAAGAAACGGCAACGTTGACCCAGCATCGGACTCACCGCGTAACGGTAGAAGCCTATCAGCGCAAGTAGAAGATGTTTCATCGGCTCATGGTTGGGGTGAAATGAGCTTGCGCAGCAAGCGGCGGATTTCCTCTGCCATGGCTTGCCGGTCAAGGGCCGATGGCTTGACCGCCAGCCGCAGCACGAGGTCGCTGGAACTCAGGTCGGCACGCAGCAGTCGGAATTCCTCCCTTGCCAGTCGCCGCAACAGATTCCGGTCCACCGAACGGCGCACGAAACGCTTGGCCACGACCAGCCCGAGCCGCGCTCCCGCAGCCTCGTGCGGCCGATAATGTAGCAGGAAATGGCGGCTTCTCAGCGCCCTCCGGAAAGCAAAGACCGCTCCGTACTCATCCTTCCGGAGCAGGCGATACTGCTTGGGAAAGGCTGCCGGGCGTGGTTGCGGGTCGCTCGCAGCGTCAGAGGCTGAGCTCAAACGCCAAGACGATGACGACCCTTGGCACGGCGGGCACGGATCACTCCGCGGCCACCACGGGTGGACATGCGGACGAGAAAGCCATGTGTCCGCTTGCGGCGAACGACTGACGGCTGATAGGTACGTTTCATGGCTAAACCCTTGAACTCAAAGCTGGAAAAAAGGGTGGATTAGACAGCTTAGCGGCAAGCCTTGTCAAGGCCATATTTTTTTCGGAGCTGTGGATAACTTCGGCGTGACGGGTTAGAATTTGCATCTTGCGGGTTCTGACAGGAGCGGCAGCGGGCCATCGGGGGAAGGCCGGCATCGCCCGGAAAAGCGCTGTCGTGGCCGCCAACCATCCCGGGCAACTTTAGCCATGCTTCTGATTTCAAGGACAAAGCCACTTTTTGTCGCAGCGGGCCGGGATTTCGGCTGGCAACCGGACGTTGCGACCATGATCGCCGATGAGTAGTTTCTGGTCCTCCTGTCTGAGCCAGTTCGAGCAGGAACTACCACCTCAGCAGTTCAACACCTGGATCCGTCCGCTTCGTCTCGAAGGGGAGGACGACTTGACGCACGGTCTGCGCTTGCTGGCACCGAACGGATTCATCCTCAAGTGGGTCAAGGAGCGCTATCTGGCACGCATCGAGGCGCTGGGAAGCGAGTATTTTGCGCTGCCGGTGATCATCACCCTGAGTCTGGCCGAGCGACCGGCAGCAAGTGCCGAACCCGCGCCCGCTGCCGCTGGCAGGGGAAGGACGGCGCCAGCGGTCGCCGCCGCCACTGCGAGCGCGACCAGGAGTACCGACCGGGAGCGCTCCGGCTACGAGAAGACGCGGCTGATTGCCGGCTTCACCTTTGACAACCTGGTGGTCGGCAAGGCCAACGACCTTGCCCGGGCTGCCGCCCACCGCGTTGCCGACCAGCCGGGTGAAGCCAGCTACAACCCGTTGTTCATCTACGGCGGTGCCGGGCTCGGCAAGACCCACCTGATCCACGCGATCGGCAACGCGATCCTGGAGCAGCGGCCGGACAAGGTGTTGCGCTACGTGCACGCCGAGGACTACTACTCCGACGTCGTCCGCGCCTATCAACAGAAGTCCTTTGATGTCTTCAAGCGCTACTACCGTTCGCTCGACGTCCTGCTGCTCGACGATGTTCAGTTTTTCAACGGCAAGAACCGGACGCAGGAGGAGTTCTTCTACGTCTTCAATGCGTTGAGCGAGTCGAAAAAGCAGATCGTGATCAGTTGTGACACCTACCCGAAGAACATTTCCGGCCTCGAGGATCGCCTCGTGACGCGTTTCGACTGGGGACTGACGGTGCAGATCGAACCACCGGAAACCGAGATGCGCGTCGCCATCCTGAAAAAGAAGGCGGAACAGGAACAGGTTGCCCTGGACGACGAAGTTGCTTTCTACATCGCCAAGCACCTGCGGTCGAACGTTCGCGAACTGGAGGGCGCCCTGAAGAAGGTGCTTGCCTACTCGGCCTTCCACGGTCAGCAGATTGCCCTCGATCTCGCCAAGGAGGCGCTGAAGGATGTGATCGGCTCGGTCAACAGGCAGATCACGGTCGAGGGAATCCAGAAGACGGTGGCAGAATACTTCAAGATCAAGGTGGCCGACCTGTTCTCCAAGAAGCGAACCCGCGTCGTCGTCCGACCACGGCAGATCGCCATGTGGCTGGCAAAGAACCTGACGTCGCAGAGCTATCCATCGATCGGCGAGCACTTTGGCGGCCGCGACCACACGACCGTGCTGCACGCGGTGCGCACCATCGATCAGTTGCGCCTCAAGGATGAGGCGCTGAACCACGACGTGCATGTCCTCGAGCAGGTGCTGAAGGGGTGAGCAGGGCTGGGGAAAAGTCGGTGCGGAAGTGGCTGGCTGATGGTGGACAACAGCCGGCAAACAGCGTTGGAGAAAACTTGTCCCTTTTTGCCCACAGCCCCATACCGTCTCCATACAACCCTTCATGATTACTGCAACAGGTTGAATTAAATCAGTTTTTTGAAACTATCAACAGACTTGTCCGAACCTTAGTCTTTAAAGGATTGAGATATATGCTTCTTATCAAAACACGGCGAGACGTTCTTCTGGCACCGCTGCAGGCAGTTTCGGGGATCGTGGAGAGACGCCACACGCTGCCCATCCTGTCGAACGTGCTGCTCGAAAAGCGCGGCGGGGTGCTGACGCTGCTGGCGACCGATATCGAGATCCAGATCACCACCGCGACGGCGGATGTCGGAGGAGAAGGCGAAGGTGCGGTGACGGTTGGAGCACGCAAGCTGCAGGAGATCCTGCGGTCGCTTCCCGAGACGGCAGAGGTCAGTCTGCTCCTCGAGGACCGACGCCTGCAGGTCAAGGCCGGCAGGAGTCGTTTCAACCTGCAGACCCTGCCGGCGGAGGATTTCCCGAGCATGACGCTGTCGCACGACGCGGAAGCGAGGAGCCTCAGACTGACGCAGAAGCAGTTCCGGCAACTGCTCGCGCAGACCCATTACTCGATGGCAGCACAGGACGTTCGCTACTATCTCAACGGACTTCTGCTGCTCCTCGCCGATGGCGAACTGCGGGTAGTGGCAACCGACGGCCACCGTCTGGCTTATGCCAGCATGCCGCTGCCCGAGGGTGCCGGTGGCGTCGGCGAGGACGCGGAGTTCCGGCAGGAGCTGATCCTGCCGCGCAAGACGGTGGTGGAACTCAACCGTCTGCTTGCCGACACGGATGAGCCACTGGCAATCGATATTCTGCCGAACCAGATCCGCTTCCAGTTCGGACAGATCAGCTTGGTTTCGAAGCTGATCGATGGTCGTTTCCCGGATTACCAGAGGGTGATACCGCTGACGCTGAAGGACGTCATTCGCGTCCAGCGCAGCGTGCTGTTGCAGTCGATGGTGCGGGCGGCAATCCTGACCAACGAGAAGTTTCGTGGCGTTCGGCTGGTTCTTGGCGATGGCAGCCTGAAGATCATTGCCGCCAACGCCGAGCAGGAGGAGGCACAGGAGGAAATCGAGGTCGAGTACAGTGGCGAGCCGCTCGATGTCGGTTTCAACGTTTCATATCTGCTCGATGTGCTGAACAACAGTTCGGGCGAGACGATCGACTGGGGCTTCAACGATGCCAGTTCGAGTGCGCTGCTGACCATACCGGGGAACGATCGCTTCAAGTATGTCGTGATGCCAATGCGTATCTGAATCGCGGCGGCAGCAGTTTTCAGGGCAGTTTGGATGTTGGACGGCGGCAAGACAGTGGGTTCATGATGAGCGAAGAGAAGCAGCAGGCGGAGACGTACGACGAGTCGAGCATTCAGCAACTGGAGGGTCTGGAGGCCGTTCGCAAGCGGCCCGGCATGTACATCGGTGACACCTCGGACGGGACAGGTCTGCACCACATGGTCTTCGAGGTCGTCGATAACGCGATTGATGAGGCGCTGGCAGGGTATTGCGACGATATCGTGATCACCATCCATGCCGACAATTCGATTTCGGTCACCGACAACGGGCGTGGCATACCGACCGGGATCAAGCTTGACGACAAGCACGAACCGAAGCGTTCGGCGGCGGAGATCGTCATGTGCGTGCTGCACGCGGGCGGCAAGTTCAACCAGAATTCGTACAAGGTTTCCGGTGGGCTGCATGGGGTCGGTGTCTCGTGCGTCAATGCGCTCTCCCGCTGGCTGCGGCTCGTCGTCCGCCGCGAGGGCAGGAAACACCTGATCGAGTTCAACCGCGGCCTGGTGGTCGACCGTCTGCTCGATGTGCGCGACGGTGTCGAGGTTTCACCGCTGCGGGTGGTTGGCGAAACGGAGAAGCGCGGCACGGAACTGCACTTCATGGCTGACGAGGAGATCTTCGGCCAGGTCGAGTTCCACTACGAGATCATCGCCAAGCGCCTGCGTGAGCTGTCCTTCCTCAACAACGGGGTCAAGATCCGGCTCAACGACCAGCGCACTGGCAAGGAGGAAAACTTTGCCTTTCTCGGCGGTGTCCGAGGCTTCGTCGAGTACATCAACCGCACGAAATCCGTGTTGCATCCGAACATCTTCCACGCCGCCGGGGAATCGATTGCCGGTGCCGGAACGATCAGCGTCGAGGTCGCGATGCAATGGAACGACAGCTACGCCGAGCAGGTCCTGTGTTTCACCAACAACATCCCGCAGGCCGATGGCGGCACGCACATGACCGGCCTGCGCGCCGCCATGACCCGTGTCATCAACCGCTACATCGAAGAGAACGAGATCGCCAAGAAGGCGAAGGTCGACATCAGCGGCGACGACATGCGGGAAGGACTGGCCTGTGTGCTGTCGGTCAAGATGCCGGACCCGAAGTTTGCCTCGCAGACGAAGATGAAGCTGGTGTCGTCCGAGGCACGCCCGGCAGTCGAGGAGGTGGTGGCAGCGAAACTGGCGGAGTTTCTGCAGGAGCGGCCGCTCGACGCCAAGGTCATCACGGGCAAGATCGTCGAGGCGGCACGGGCACGCGATGCCGCTCGCAAGGCGAGGGAGATGACGCGACGCAAGGGCCTGCTCGACGGCGTGGGTCTGCCGGGCAAGCTGGCCGATTGCCAGGAGAAGGATCCGGCGCTCTGCGAAC
>ERZ761602.7224-NODE-7224-length-11939-cov-3.888590_pt1 | contig 11939 bp, 12 predicted proteins | sample MGYA00512165_ERZ761602 | MGnify/ENA primary metagenome ERZ761602 (study PRJEB28899, sample SAMN02445085) | bioreactor sludge metagenome | biome: EBPR sludge; isolation source: Thorneside wastewater treatment plant | place: Australia: Brisbane, Thorneside... | reverse complement strand
GACGTGGCCGTGCTCGCGACGCCGGCGGAGGCGGCGGCGGAGATCGCTCCGGCGGTCCTGGCGGCCGGCCGCCGCGTGCTCGATCTGTCGGGCGCGTTCCGCCTCACCAGCCCCGACGTGTTCCGGGCCTACTACCGCTTCGAGCACCCCGAGCCCTCGCTCCTCGCCGAGGCGCACTACGGGCTGCCCCAGGTGCCCGCCGCGGCCGGCTCGGCCCCCGCCATCGGCCGTGCCCGCATCGTCGCCAACCCCGGCTGCTATGCCACCGCCGCGATCCTCCCGCTGGCGCCGCTCCTCGCCGGTGGGCTCGTCGAGCCGCGCGGAATCTTCGTCGACGGCAAGAGCGGGGTCACCGGCGCCGGCCGCAGGGTCGCCGAGAACCTGCTGTTCTCCGAGGTCAGCGAGAATCTCTCGCCCTACCGCGTGGGTGATCACCAGCACACGCCAGAGATCGAGCTCGCGCTCTCGCGCGCCGCTAATGCTGACGTATCCGTCATGTTTGCTCCTCACCTCGTGCCGCTGCGGCGCGGCCTTTTGTCGACCTGCTTCGGTCGGCTCACCCCGAGCGGCGCGGGCGCCGACGTGCACGCGGCCCTCGAGCGCGCCTACGCGAACGCGCCGTCGCCGTTCGCCGAGCCCGTCGTCGAGGTCGTCGCCCCCGAGGCAGTCACGGTCCAGGACGTACAGCGCCGGCCGACCGCCCGGGTCGGCGCGCGATCCGACGCGGCGCGCGGTCTCTTCGTGGCGATCGGCGCGCTCGACAACCTGCTCAAGGGCGCGGCGTCACAGGCGCTCGAGAACCTGCTCGCCATGTCGGGCCTCAGCGCTTCGGCAAGAACTTCAGGCTGAACACGACGCGCTCCGTCTCGACGAAAGCGGCGATCAGCTCGCGCTCGAAGCTCGCCTGGTTGTCGGCCATCTGCTGTGCGTCGCCGCCCCCGAGCGCGGAGATCGACGGCATCTCGATGAGCACCCGCGAGAACGCGACCTTGCCCGAGTCGGCGTACCACGTCTCGACGACGCCGAACGTGCGGCCGAACTGCCCCGTCATGGCGGTGCATTGGGTGCCGCGCTTGCCCTCGAACTCGAACGGGTCGCACTTTCGCCGCTGAACGGAGTTGAGGGTCTCGTTGGTGCCGAGCTGGCGCGCGTCGTCGTCGCTCGCGATCGCCTTGTCGCTCTCGTACACGATGAACGACAGGCGCATCCCGGAGGTCTGGAAGCTGTCGCCGCCGCGGTAAAACTGGGAGACCCGTCGCGTCCACTGGCCCTTCTTCTCGTCGTCGTCGAGATCCTCTGCGTGGTACCAGGTCTCGGCGAAGTCGACGGTTGCGCCCAGGTTCTCGACCTCGAAGTGCCCGCTGACCGGTCGCTTGGGGTCGCCGAACAAGAACGCGGGCTGCGCGATGAGCGTCGTCAAGAGCAGCACGATGAACAGCGCGCCGCCCGCGCCGATCAGCACCTTCGTGCTGATGTAGTCGTCGAGCGAGAAGCCGCGCTTCTCGGTGACGATGTCACCGATCGGATACGGCCCGACGGGCGCGACCGGAGGTGGCGCGATCGAGTCGGTGAGGTCGTCGCCGCGGCGCTTGCGCTCGGGATCGACGCCGCGATCGTCGGTGATGACCTCCGGCACGCCGCCAGGCGCGGGGGGCCGAGTCGATGGCGGCTTGCTGCGCCCCGCCTGGTACTTCTTGGGCGCGTCATCGAGCGAGAAGCTGTCGTCGCCGAGCGGCGCGGGTCGGCGCGACTCGCTGCGCTCGGCCCGCTCGGCCCGCTCGTGCGCCTCGGCCAGAGCAGGCGGACGCGGGCGCACCGTGCCGCTGCGATCCGCTTCGGCTCGGTCCTGCGGCCGGTTGGTCCGGCGACGCCCGGGCTCATCGGGCTCGAGCCAACCCCCGCCGATCTCCTCGCCGTCGTCGGCGGCGTCGTGGCGCTTGGTGTGGACGACGGCGGCTTCCGAAAGATCGTCGCGCTTCGGGGGCAGCGAGAACGCCTCGTCGAAGCCGTCGGCCTCGAACGGATCCGGGCGGTCGGAGAGCCCCGGGCGGGCGCTCGGGCGGGCGCTCGGGCGCGCCGAGCTCGCGCGCGGCGGCAGGTCGTCGAGCCCGAGGTCGTCGAGGTCGGGCAGACGCCCCGGCTTGGGAGGCGCGGCCGAAGGCGGGCGCGCCGAAGGCGGGCGCGCCGACCCCGGTCGGACCGACTCGGGTCGCGCCGATAGCGGGCGCATCGACGGCGGGCGGTCCGACGTTCGCGGAGCCTCCCACTCCGGCTCGGGCTCGGGCTCCGGTCCGCGCGGCGGCTCGCTCGGCGCCTCGTCTTGCCAGGAGAGGATCTCCTCTGCCACCCGACGCGCGAGCAAGACCTTGTGGGCGCCCACGAGGCCGTCGCGGTAACGCTTCACCAAGAGCTCGATGTGCTCCTTGGAGACCGAGCTCGCTCCGGCGATCTCGAAGAGCTCGCCCGCGATCCTGCGCCTGTCCACGTCGCGGGCGACCAGCCCCCTGCTCCGTGACCACTGCTCGAAGTGCTCGATCCGCTCGTCCGCCCCCATGGGCCCTTCTTCGTGAAGCTCCGCTGGCGGGAAGTATGGCAGAAAACCTTTCGGGGAGACCACTTGGCGCCTGGACCGTGGCCGGACTAGCGTGCGCCGATGTTCGAAGGGCCGGCGCGAGGGGCGCTCAGGGTCGCGGTCGTGGCGGTGCTCGGCTGGGCGTGCGCGCCCGCAACGACCGAAAAGGGCGGCCCGGAGCGGCCGAGCGCGGTCGACCCCGCCGCCGAAGCGGCGGCCCAGCCGCTGCTCACCCACGAGGTCCACGCGGCCGAGCCGCGCGCCGCTCTCCTGAGAAAATACGCGGACGCCACCGGCCTCGAGGTGCGGGTCGAGGGAGGGGTCGTCAAAGCCGGGCCGATCCTCTCGTACTTCGAGGCGACCTGGCTCGCCGGCCTCGTTCCCGGCGGCAAGGCCGTCCTCCGCGAGAGCTACGACGAGCCCGCGTCGCCCGTTCCCTTCATCAAGCTGCGTGAGGCGGCCGGCCGGACGCCGGCCTACGTCGGTACCCGCCGCGCCGCGGGCGAGCGTTTCGCGCTGGTGACGTGGGAGCGCGACCAGGACCAGACCGAGCGAGAGCTCTACCAGACCCACGCGAGCGGCCCGCGATTCTTGGCCAAGCTGCCGAGCGCGCCCGGGCTCGACATCTCGAGCGGGCTGCTCTTCACGAAGGTCGGCGACGAGGGGACGCTGTTGCAGGTGATGAATCAGCGGCGCGACGGCGCGGTGAAGTCCGAGCGCCTCGTCGCGTGGCGGTTTGCGCTCGGCACCCGCGAGGTGCTGTTCGACGTGCCGTTCTTCTCTCTCGAGCTCCCGTCGCCTCCCCCGCCACCAGCGAGCTCGATCACGCCCCCGGCCTCGAGCGCGAGCGCAGCACCGGCGAAGCCGCCGCCCCCGCCCGCGGTCCGCGTGACGGTGACGCGCGTCACCGTGCAAGGCGTCGGAGCGCGCATCACCAACTATGCGGTGACGCTGCGGGCGCTCGAGGCGGCGCGCGACGTGTCGCTCGCGCTCAACGATTGGAGCGCCGAGCTCTGGAAAGACAAGCCGCAGCCCGATCTCGTCGAGCTCGTCGACGCCAAGCAGACGGGCGAGCGCTCGAGCTCTCTCGAGTAGCCAAGGCGCTACTTGGCGACGTAGGTCGTCGATCGCTTCGCGCCGCGGGCGACGATCCGGCCCTCGTCGACGAGGCGCTTCACCGGGAGGGCCCACGAGGCCGTCGGGATCTGGAGCGCCGACTTGATCTCTTCGGCGCGCTTGCCCGGGTTCTTGGTCACGAAATCGAGGATCGATGCGGCGACTCGCTCGAGATCGGCGGCGGAGCGGCGGACCCGCTTTTGGGGGCCCGACTTGGCCTTGCTGGGCTTCTGCTCGGCCCGCTGCTTGGGCGCTCGCTTCTTCGAAGCCGGGGCGCCGCTCGACTTGGCGCCGAGCGCCTGCGCGACGGCCTGGAGCGCGGCTTGCCGGATGAGCCCCTCGAGATCGGTTACGAACGCGTCGATGCGACGCCGAAGCTCTTTCTGGAGGGCGCTGTCCACGATCGCCGCCGTCAGGGGTAGCCGACCATCTTGCCCTGCTGCGCGTCCCAGAGCTTCAGGCGCAAGCACGCGACGACGTCGGTGATCGAGAGCGACGTCACGCCCGGCTGCTGGAGCTCGGGGATAGACGCCATCACCACGGGGAGCTTGTAGAACGGCACGAGGGGGTTCAGGTGGTGCACGTGGTGGAACCCGATGTTGCCGGTGAACCACTGCATGACCGGCCCCATCTCCATGTAGCTCGAGGACTCGAGCGCGGCCTTCGCGTACGTCCACTGGTGCCGCGGCTGGAGCGCCATCTCGGGGAAGTTGTGCTGCGCGTAGAACAGGTAGGCGCCCGTCGCGCACGCCACCATGAGCGGCAGAATGAAGGCGAAGAACGCGGTCGTGAAGCCGAAGAAGTAGATGAGCCCTGCCGTGAGCGCCCAGTTGACCGACAGCGCCACCGCCGAGTCCCAGTACTTGGTCACCGACTTGCGCAGCGAGTTGATGCACATCCCGATCATGAAGATCGGCACGTAGCCGAGCAGGATCGTGAGCGGGTGCCGGACGATCCGGTACTTTAGCCGGTCGGCCGGCTTCATCTTCTTCCACATCTCGACCGTCACCACGGGGAACGAGCCGATGTGGGAGCCGACGATCTGGGCGGTGTGGGCGTGATGGTAGTTGTGGGTCTCGCGCCAAATGCGCGGCGGCGCGAGGACGAGCACGCCGTAGACAGAGAGGATCGCGCTCGCGAGCTTCGACTCCTTGAGGAGCGCGCCGTGCAAGTGGTCGTGGTAGACGATGAAGAGGCGCACGATCGCGAGCCCCGCGATCACACCTGCCGCGAGGCGAGCGGGCCACCAGGGCGCGGCGGCTGCGACCGCGATCGCCGCCCCGACGACGAAGAGCACGGTCACGAGGTGCCGCCAGCTCTCCGCCGAATCTTCGACGGCGAACGCCTTGGTCGCGTCGATCAGCGCACGCCCCTCGCGAGCGGGGGCCTTCACGGAAGGGACCGCAACTTCGGGCGCGCTGTCAGGCGCGCTGTCCCGAAGCCGGCTATCGTCGAGCGTCAACACGGAGTCCATGTGAGCTGGGCACCTCATTGCCTCTGTCGGTGGAAAGAGGCAAGCATTCGTCAACTTTTCGACGGAACTGCGTAAGCCGCTTCGCACTTGAGCGGCTACGCCTCACCTGCAGCAAGGAACGCACCACCAAGGCCGCAATCGCGACGACCGGAAATTGTCGGGCGACCCGGTGCGTGCGGGTGCGCACCCGCCGACCGGCCGCAAACGCGGTGACGCAGCGCGCAGCCGTGGAGCCAGCTCGCCCGCTCAGCCCCCGCCGCGGAACCGAGACGGGCGATCGTGCAGGAGATCCTTCACGGACGTCTGCGGGTTCGACCCCGTCGCGCCCGCGAACTTCCGCGCTTCTTCGCGATCCGAGAACAAGCCGCCGAACCGCGGCGCGTGCTCGGAGACGAGTCGGCCGAGCTGCATGCGCTGTACGGGGTCGGCGACGAGCATGGCGACGGGCTGACCGCTCGTCTCCCAGTCGGCCACGAGCTGGCCGTAGACTCGCTCGATCTCGGGGCTCACGGCGCCGCCGACGCGACGGAGGTCGATGACGAGACCCAGGACGTCGCTCGCCACAACCAGGCTACGCGTCTTGCGGAGCAGCTGGGTCGCCTGGTCGGCGCTGGCAGCAGGCCCGAGGTCCGTCCGCCTGTAGACGCGGACGATGGCGACGCCGTGCTCGAGATCGATCGTGAAATTGTCGCCAGAGGCCTTTCTCACGGCGTGTCGAGCTTACTCGCGGGCCGTTTGGAAACCACGACAATCGTGCGACCTCGCTCGCCGCGCGGGTCATGCCGGTGTGCGCAGGCGCACCTCGACGCTGAGCACGCGGACCGAGGCTCGGGTCACCGCGTGGGTCACGCATCGTCTGACGAGCTCGTCGAGGTCCGGGTCGCGCTCGACGGCCACGAGGTCGGCGGCCAGGAGGCGCACGACCACGCGGCGCTGGGTTGGAAAGCCCTCGGTCGAGTCGGCCGTCTCGAGGGCCGCGTGACCCAGGACGGCAGCCGCCCGCTGGCTGCCGTAAGCAACCGCGAGCGCGGCGGCGGCCTGGAGAACGCCCTCGGGCGTCGTGTCGTCTTCTGCGCGCGGCGCGGTGCGATAGGCGCTCTCCCACGGCTTGTCGACGAGTGGCAGCCGCACGACGACCACCAGCTCGGCGAGCTCGGTCGTACCCGATCGAACCACCGACGCGATCGCCCACCGGATCTCGTCGAGATCGCCCTCGCGCACGCGCAACCGAACGAAGTCGTCCGGCGAGACGACGAGCGCGAGCCGGTGGGCCTCGATCGTGCGGCTCCCGACCTGCCACGACTCGGACCCGGGAACGAGCGACATGGCCGAGCGCTCGAGGATCGCGGCGAGCTCGCGCGCGCCCTTGGCCTCGAGCAGCTTGGCCGCGACGGCAGCGACGGCGCCGGGCGCGTCGGGCATCAGAGCTTGCGGCGGGCGGCGGCGGCGGCGGCCTCGGCCTCGGCGACGGCCTGCGCCTCGTACTCGGCCTGCATCGCGCGCACCGCCTCGGCCTTACCCGGGGCGCGACCGCGCTCGTCTTGCGCGGCCTCTGCGGTGGCGGCCGCGATCTTGCGCGCGTGCCCCTGCGACTCGTCGAACGGCTTCGCGAGATCGAAGATCACCTTGGTGGCACCGCTCTGCGCGAGGTTGGCCAGCGTCTCGAAGCGCCGAAGCTCCATCGCGCCCGGGGAGCTCGAGAGGATCTCGGCGGCCTCGGCGAAGTTCTTGGCGCTCTCGACGTCGGCCTGGCTCTTGATCACGACGTACTTTCGATCGCGCTCGGCGATCGCCACCTTGGCGAGGCTCTCTTGCATCTGGGGCGGGAGCTGCACGTCTTGAAGGCCGATGAGCTCGACGTGGAGCCCCCACTGGTTCACGACCGTCTCGACCTGCGCCCGCACCTTGGCCGCGATCTCTTCGCGGTGCGCGAGCAGCTGATCGAGCGGCGTCTCGCCCACGACGTCGCGGAGCACGACCTTGGCGCGGTCCTTCACCGCCGCCTCGTAGTTCTCGACCGCGAGGGCCGCCTTCTCCGGGTCGAGCACGCGGTAGTAGACGACGGCGTCGACCATGGTCGTGACGTTGTCGCGGGTGATCACCATCTGCCGCAACAGGTCACGGTTGCGCGTGCGCATGTCCACGCGCTTGAGCCGCTGAATCCATGGGAACATCAGCGTCAGCCCCGGGTCCACGCGGCCCGAGAACTTACCCAGCGTGAATTTCAGCGCCGTCTCCCACTGGTCGATCTGCCGAAGGCCGGCGAACAGGTAGAGCAGCAGCAGAAACCCGACGATGAGCAGGACCTCCATGGCGAACCGGAGCCTATCAGCTGAGCCACCCGCCGCGGCGATCGTCCTCGCGGGGGGCCGCTCGTCGCGCATGGGCCGAGACAAGGCGACGCTGTCGATCGGCGGCGAGACCTTGATTGGCCGCACCGTGCGCGTCGTCGCCGAGGTCGCGGCGCCGGTGGTGGTCGTAGCGGCGTCGGGGCAAGCGCTCGCGCTCGAAGACCACGTCGAGGTCGTTCGCGACGAGGCGCCCTTCGATGGGCCGCTGGCGGCGTTCGCGCGCGGCCTCGCCCACGTCGCCGATCGCGCGACGGCCGTGTTCCTTTGCGGCACCGATCACCCGCGCCTCTCGGCGGCCGTCGTGCGCCGGCTCGTCGATCTCGGGCGCGGACGCGACGCGGCGATCGCCGTGATCGAGGGTCGACGCCAGCTCCTCGCCGCTGTCTACGCCGCGCACGTCCGCGGGGCCGCAGACCGGCTCCTCGCAACCGGGGAGCGCAGCATGAAGGCGCTCGCGACCGAGATCGACGTACGCGAGGTCGCAGCGGCCGAGCTGCTGGACGACCCGCGTGTTCGGGAGGAGGATGCCACGCTCGCGTCGTTCATCGACGTGGATACACCCGAGGACCTCGAACGATGCTGATGCGATGGCCCGCGCTCTGCTTGCAGCTCTCGTTGGTCGCTTGCGGCGGCAAGGACGCTCCCGCCAACGCGGGCACCCCCTCGGACTGCGAGGGCGCGGCGGCGGCCGCGCGCGAGCGCGTCGTCGCCGTCGCGCGGGCCAACGTCTCGTGCACCTCGGACGCCGATTGCACGCGCATGGACGCGCGTGCCAGCTGCTTCGACGCTTGCTCGTGGCCCGTGAACCAGACGGGCAAGGGTGCCGTCGACCGCGCGAACACCATCGTCGAGGCCGCCGAGTGCAAGGCCTTCAACCACGCTGGCTGCCAGCTCGTCGTGCCACCGTGCGCGCCCCCGCAACCTGCGGTCTGCGCGGAGGGCACGTGTCGCTGAGGTGCGCGGCCAGGTTCTGTACAACATTAAGTTTGCATTAGTCGCGCAAAAGCCTATTTTATATGGCATGGCCAAGCGCACGCCCCCCGTCTTCCCGGGCGCGGTGCGCCAGCTCTCGGCGCTCGGTGAACGGCTCGGCGCGGCGCGCAAGCGGCGACGCATGACGCAGCGAACCGTCGCGGTGCGCGCCGGGATTTCAATCCCGACGCTGCGCAAGCTCGAGAGCGGGGACGCGGCCGTGAGCCTCGCCTCGCTGTTGCGCGTCCTGCAAGTCCTCGGGCTGTCGCGCGACATCGACCAGCTCGCATCCGACGACGAGCTTGGCCGTCGCCTGCAGGATGCACGGCTGAAGAACGCGCCTCGTGGAAAAGCGAGCGCGACGCCGTGACCGCGCCTGCGAGCGTCGCGGTGTTCCTCGACGACGCCGAGCGATCGCTGGGGCCGGGTCCTCATGGAGCGGCGCGAGGCGCTCGACGCACGGCGCCAACATCGGAAGCCTCGTCCACTGACCGAGTGGGATTTCCTCATCGGTGTTTCGGACGAAGCGCGGCTGGGCGCCCTCCGTCTTCGCCACCCCGACGATACGCAGCGGTGGCTCGACGACCACGCGAAGGGGGTCCCTCCGATGACGCGGCTACGCGAGCTCCAAGCGGGCGTGGCCGCGTTCGAAGACCACGACGGCGACGACCGCCCGGAGTACGAGAGCTGGCTTCGCTTGATCCTGGCACCAGGCTCGAGCCTGGGTGGCGCGCGGCCAAAGGCTACGTTTGCCGCGCCAGACGGCACGCTGTGGATCGCCAAGTTTCCAGGTCGTGACGACCGATACGACGTCGGCGCGTGGGAATACCTCGCCCATACGCTCGCGCGCGAGGCCAAGCTGACGGTTCCCGACGCACAGCGGCTCGGTCTGGCCGGCCCTCACCACACGTTCGCCGTTCGACGCTTCGACAGGGAGGGGCCCCGGCGGCGCCTCTACGCCTCGGCGCTGACGATGATCGGCAAGCGCGAAGGCGATGCAGCGAGCTACCTCGACGTGGCGCAAGCCCTCCAGGACGTCGGCGACCCCGATTCGCTCGCTGGCGACCTCGAGGAGCTGTTCCGGCGGATCGTGTTCAACGTCCTCGTCGGCAACCGCGACGACCACCTCAGGAATCACGGGTTTCTCCGCGCACGCGACGGTTTTCGCCTGGCTCCCGCGTTCGATGTGAATCCGAACGTCGACCGGTCGGATCACGTCCTGGCGATCGACGACGCCGTGACCGATCCGAGCGTCGCCCTCGTCGAGTCGACCGCCCCGTTCTACCGTGTCGGCGCGAAGCGAGCGGCGGCGATCGTCGCCGGCGTCCGCGCGTCACTGGCGCCGTGGCGCGCCGTCGCGAAGAGGCAGGGCATCAAGCGAGACGAGATCGAGCGCCTCGGTACGGTGATCGATCCCGATCGAGAATGACCGACCGGAAGGCAGAGGCTAAGAAGCGGCCGGCTTCGTCGACCCCGAACGGAGCGTCGCCCGCTTCTTCTTGGGCGGCTCGGTCCGCGGGGGCTCGATCTGGGGGGCGCGGGCGGCCGCCGGCTTGGCGCCGACCTTGTTCTTGTTGCCGGGCGAGACCGACAGGTGGTCGTCGCCCTGGCGCGCGAGGTAGTCGTCGTACCCGCCGGGAAAGTCCGATAGACCCTCACCCTTGATCTCGATGATTCGGTTCGCGAGGCGCGAGACGAACCAGCGATCATGGGAGACGAAGATGAGCGTGCCCTCGTAGGTGGCGAGGGCGTCGACGAGCGCTTCGATCGACTCGAGATCGAGGTGGTTGGTGGGCTCGTCGAGGAGGAGCACGTTGGGCTTTTCGACCATCAGCTGAGCGAACACGAGGCGCGCGGCCTCGCCCCCGCTCAGATGGCCGACGGCCTTGTCGACCTCTTCACGCGAAAAGAGCATGCGCCCGAGCACACCGCGCACGTGGTTGGTCGTCTCGTCGGGGCACGAGGCCCACAGGTAATTCAGCACCGTCTCGGCCGGGTGCTTCATCACCTCGCGGTGGTCCTGCGCGAAATAGCCGACGCGCGTCTCGTGCCCCCAGGCCGCCTCGCCGCGGTCACCCTGCAAGTGGCCGGCGCAGATCTTGAGGAGCGTCGACTTGCCGAGGCCGTTGGCGCCGATGATGGCGACCCGCTCGCCACGCCGGATCGAGAGCGACACCCCGTCGAGCACCTGCTTGTCGCCGAATGCCTTCGAGAGATCGCGCACGTCGAGCACGTCTTTGCCGCTCGGCCGCGAGAGACCAAAGCCGAACTTGGGGTAGCGGCGCGACGTGGGCTGGAGGCGCTCGATCTCGACCCGCTCGAGCTGCTTGAGGCGGCTGTTGGCCTGGCGCGCCTTGGTGGCCTTGGCCTTGAAGCGCTCGAGCGACGCCTTTTTCTCGGCGATGGCGCGCTCGACGCGCTCGACCTCGGCCTCTTTGCGCTCGCGCGTCTCGTCCTTGTTCTCGAGGAAGGCGTCGTAGTTGCCGCGGTACTGGAAGATCGTGCCGTAGTCGACGTCGAGGATGTGGGTCGCGACCTCGTTCAAGAAGCGGTGATCGTGGCTGACGATCACGGCGCACCCGCGGAACGCGAGCAAGAACCTCTCGAGCCAGCGGATGCTGACGATATCGAGGTGGTTCGTCGGCTCGTCGAGGAACAGCGCGTCGGGCCGACCGACGAGCGCCTGCGCGAGCAGGACGCGGAGCTTGTAGCCGCCGCTGAGCGAGCCGAGAGGCTGGTAGAGCGACGCCTCGGCGACGCCGAGCCCCACGAGGATCTGCGCGGCCCGCGCCTCGAGCCCGTAGCCGTCGTGCGCGTGGAGGATCTCGTCGACCGCGCCGATGCGATGCGGGTCCGGATCATCGGACGCCGCGAGCGCATCTTGCTCCTCGAGCGCGGCCCACACGACCTCGTCGCCCATCATGGCGACGTCGACGACGCGGCGGTGATCGTCGAGGAAGCGATCCTGACGGAGCATGCCGAGGCGGGCCGCCTTGGGCATGCCGATCTCGCCGTAGGTGGGCGAGTCCTCGCCCATCAGCATGCGCAAGAACGTCGACTTGCCCGAGCCGTTGGCGCCGACGACGCCGTACCGGGAGCCGGCGTTGAGGTGCAGATCGACCTTCTCGAAGAGGACCTGCGGGCCAAAGCCCTTACCCAGGTTGGTGAGCGTGATCACGACGCGTGCCTCACTAGCACTTGAGCGGCACGTGTACGAGTCGAACGCGGAGTTTTACCTCACCCGGGTTTCGAAGCCGGTGGCCCACCACTGAGCCCTCACGTGCCCTGTGGCGCCACGGGACGATCAGCGGTCTACGAGCCTGACGCCGCGCCGGCTTCGCGCGAGGCGTCGCGCTCGGCTTCGGCGAGGGCGGCTTCGATCTCGGGGAGGTCGTCCTCCGCCCCCGCCGCCGCGGTGAGCGCCACCCGCAGCCGGGGCTCCGCCGTCTGCTCG
>ERZ761602.7223-NODE-7223-length-11940-cov-7.935549_pt1 | contig 11940 bp, 11 predicted proteins | sample MGYA00512165_ERZ761602 | MGnify/ENA primary metagenome ERZ761602 (study PRJEB28899, sample SAMN02445085) | bioreactor sludge metagenome | biome: EBPR sludge; isolation source: Thorneside wastewater treatment plant | place: Australia: Brisbane, Thorneside... | reverse complement strand
CGATGCTAGCGGGCCCGGGAGAGGGCGTCTATCCACCGTCACGGAAGTGTCAAGCGATTCGTGACGGTCGCGTTTCCGGTGCCAAGGGGTTCCGAGGGAAACGAACTCTAACGTATTGATTCCATTGAATATCGGTGGCCGCTCAAAATTTGAGCGCCGGAAAAAAAACCCTTACGGGCGCACGACTTGGAACATCCCCCCGAAGGCCGTCCACAGGGTTATCCACAGCCTCTGTGGATGATTCGAAAGGTCCTGCCACGACCGTTCGCGCGATGCAAGGGGATCGATGAAAAATATGTGGCACGGGCGATGCGCGCGCGTCGTTCGCGAGCGACGCCCACGCACCGTTTCGCGAAGTGCCCGGCGCATCAATCGCTTCCGCGCGTCGCTTGTGCGAACCCGCCCGCGCGGGCACAACGCGTTGTGGCTTTCGGGTGTGATAAAGTGCCGCCGGAATTCGCGAAGGGGATCGCCCGTGCTGTCCATCATCGAAGCGGCCGGCTGGCCGATCTGGTTCATCATCCTCGCCTCGATCGTCGCCCTCGCCATCATCGGCGAGCGCTTCTGGTCGCTGCGCACGCCGCTGGTCGCGCCGAAGGACCTGCTCCCGCAGACCATCCGCGAATACCAGTCCAAGGGCGTGACGCCCGAGCTCCTCGACCGGCTGCAGCAGGGCCCGCTCATCGGGCGCATCTTCGCCGCGGCCCTCGCCAACGAGAAGAGCCCGCGGGAGGTCGTGAAGGACGCCGTCGAGGACGCCGGCCGCGCCGTCACCCTCGAGCTCGAACGCTTCCTGAACACCCTGGGCACCATCGCCACGGTCTCCACGCTGCTGGGACTGTTCGGCACCATCGTGGGCATGATCGAGATTTTCGGCTCGCAGTCGCCCACGGGCGGGGGCAACCCGGCCCAGCTCGCCCACGGCATCTCGGTCGCGCTCTACAACACGCTCTTCGGCATCGGGGTGGCCATCCCCGCCGTCATCTTCTACCGCCACTTCAGGAACCGCGTCGACGTGCTGGTGGTGGAGATGGAAAGCCAGGCCATCCGCCTGGTGGAGATCCTCCGGGGCGAGCGCCGCGCATGAACTTCCGCCGCGGCCGCGCGCGGGAAGAGCCGGAAATCAACCTCATCCCGCTCATCGACATCCTGATCGTCGTCCTGATCTTCCTGTTCCTCACGACGACCTACGCCCGCTTCGCCGAGCTGCAGATCAACCTGCCGGAGGCCTCGGCGGAGAAATCCTCCGACAAGCCCCAGGTGCTCGCCATCGCCGTGGACGCGAACGGGCGCTACGCGATCAACGGCAGCCCCGTGCCCTTCGAGGGGCCGGCGGGCTTCGCGGCGCGCCTGAAGGAGGCGGCCGGCGGCGCGAAGGATCCCGTGGTCTCCATCAGCGCCGACGCCGCCGCCACCCACCAGTCCGTGGTGAACGTGATGGAGTCGGCGCGCCTCGCGGGCTACCCCCACATCTCGTTCACGACGCAGACGCGCAAGTAGGCCCCGCGGCCCGCCCATGCGCGCCTGGTTCGAGCGGGAATGGCAACGCGCCGGCGGCGGCGCGCTCGTCTTCCTGCCCCTCGCGCTCCTCTACCGCCTCGTCACCGCCGTGCGCGCCGCGCTCTACCGTGCGGGAATCCTGCGCGCGTGGAAGCCGGCGGTGCCCGTGATCGTCGTGGGCAACGTGACGGCCGGCGGTACGGGCAAGACACCCCTCGTGGTCGCGATCGTGGCGCAGTTGCTCGCCGACGGGCGCCGTCCCGGCGTGATCTCCCGCGGCTACGGCCGGGTGCCGCCCACGGACCAGGATCCGCGCGGCGTCGTGCGCGTGCTGCCGGGCGTGGCCACGCCGGAGCACTTCGGCGACGAGCCGGTGCTCATCGCCCGGCGCACGGGCGTGCCCGTCTATGTCTCGCCGGACCGGCCGGCCGCCGCGCGCGAACTGCTCGCGGCCCACCCCGAGGTCGACGTGATCGTGGCGGACGACGGCCTGCAGCACTACGCCCTCGGCCGCGACGTGGAGATCGCGGTGGTCGACGGCGAGCGGGCCTTCGGCAACGGGCTGCCGCTGCCGTCGGGGCCCCTGCGCGAGCCCGTGTCGCGGCTTGCGACGGTGGACGCCGTGGTGGTGAACGGCGGCTGGGCGACGGGCCGCGAGCCCGCCGCGATGGGACGCCTGGCGCGTCGCCCGCCGGAATTCACGATGGTCCTGGGTGGCGAGCGCTTCGTGGGCTTCGGCGGCGAAACCCTCGACCCGGCGGAATTCGCCGCGCGCACGCGGGGGCGCGCCGTCGCGCTCGTCGCGGGCATCGGCCATCCGCCGCGCTTCTTCTCGCACCTGGCGCGCCTCGCCGTGTTCGGCGAGCGCCTCGCCTTCCCCGACCACCACCATTACCAGGCGGGCGAGCTGCGCCTGCCCGGCACCGAGTTCGTCGTCATGACGGAAAAGGATGCCGTAAAATGCCTCGGGTTCGCGGACTCGCGCTTCTGGTTCCTGCAGGTGGACGCGGGCCTGCCGCCTTCCTTCGCCGACTTCCTCCGCTCGCGCCTCGCGACGCGCCACTGATGGATTCCAAGCTCCTCGAGATCCTCGTCTGTCCGCTGTGCAAGGGCCCGCTCGTGTTCAAGCGCGAATCGGCCGAGCTCGTCTGCCGCGCCGACCGCCTCGCCTTTCCCGTCCGGGACGACATCCCCGTGATGCTCGAGGACGAGGCCCGCACCCTGGGCGCCGACGAGGAGGCCTGAGGCCTTCCCCGCGCGCGGCCGCCATGAAGACCCTCGCCTTCAAGGTGGTCATCCCCGCCCGCATGCGCTCGACGCGCCTGCCGGGCAAGATGCTCGCCGACCTGGGCGGCCGCCCGATGGTGGCCCGCGTCGCCGACCGCGCGGCCGAAAGCGGCGCCCTCGAGGTGGTGATCGCCACGGATCACGCGGAGATCGCCGACGCCGTGGCGGCGCTGGGCTACCGCGTGTGCACCACGTCGCCCTCGCACCCGAGCGGCACCGACCGCCTCGCGGAGGCCGCCGACCTGCTGGGCCTTTCCGACGACGAGATCGTGGTGAACGTGCAGGGCGACGAGCCCCTCATCGACCCGCGCCTGGTGCGGGAGGTGGCCCGGGAGCTCGCCCTCAGGCCCAAGGCCGCCATCGCGACGGCGGCCCATCCCATCGGCTCGGCCAAGGCCTTCTTCGACCCGAACGTGGTGAAGGTGGTCTTCGACACCGACGGGTTCGCGACCTATTTCTCCCGCGCGCCGATTCCCTACGCCCGGGACGCCTTCGCCCAGTCGAAGGGGCGCCTGCCGCCGGACTTTCCCGCCTTCCGCCACATCGGCATCTACGCCTACCGCGTCGGGTTCCTGCGGGCCTACGGCAAGCTCTCGCCCACGCCGGCCGAGCGCTTCGAGGCGCTGGAGCAGCTCCGGGCGCTGGGCCACGGGTACCGGATCGCCCTCGCGTTCTGGACCGAGCCGGTCGAGGCCGGGGTGGACACGCCCGAGGACCTGGCGCGGGTCCGGCGCGTTCTCGCGGACGGGAATCCCGGGGCATGACCCCGGGTTGTCCCGGGTTTGACCCGCTTCCCCCCGGGCGGCGATAATCGGCAGCCGTTTTCGCGAGCGGCCACAACCACAAAACGCTTCATACGCTTCCTTGGGGGGGGCAGGTCGATGCGCCTGATACTGTTGGGCGGTCCCGGGGCCGGCAAGGGCACCCAGGCCGGCTTCATCACGCAGAAGTTCGGCATTCCGCAGATCTCCACCGGCGACATGCTGCGCGCGGCCGTCAAGGCCGGCACGCCGCTCGGGCTCGCGGCCAAGGCCGTCATGGACCGCGGCGACCTGATCTCCGACGACATCATCATCGGGCTCGTGAAGGAGCGCATCCTCGCGCCCGACTGCGCCCGCGGGTTCCTCTTCGACGGCTTTCCCCGCACGATTCCCCAGGCCGAGGCGATGAAGTCCTCCGGCGTGGACCTGGACCACGTCGTGGAGATCGCGGTGGACGACGCGGTGATCATCGACCGCATGTCGGGCCGGCGCGTGCACCTGCCCTCGGGCCGCACGTACCACGTCAAGTACAACCCCCCGAAGGCGGAGGGCAAGGACGACGCGACGGGCGAGGCCCTCATCCAGCGCGACGACGACAAGGAGGAGACGGTGAGGAAGCGCCTCGACGTCTACCACAGCCAGACCGAGCCGCTCGTGCACTACTACGCCGACTGGGCCGCCACGGGCGACGCCCGCGCGCCGCGCTACCACAAGATTCCGGGGCTGGGCGCGGTCGAGGAAGTGCGCGATCGCGTCTTCGCCGCGCTCGCCTAGGAGATCCCCGGTGCCCCGCAACGCCTTCTACGCCCAGTCGGGCGGGGTCACCGCGACGATCAACGCGAGCGCCGCCGGCGTCCTCGAGGCGGCGCGCCGCCACAAGGCGTCCATCGGCAAGGTGTACGCGGGCAGGAACGGCATCCTGGGCGCCCTCGAGGAGGACCTCATCGACACGAGCCGCGAAAGCGCCGCGTCGATCCGGGCCCTCAAGCACACGCCGGGCGGGGCCTTCGGCTCGTGCCGCTACAAGCTGAAGGGCGTGGAGAAGGGCGGCCACGAGTACGAACGGCTCGTGGAGGTCTTCAGGGCCCACGACATCGGCTATTTCTTCTACAACGGCGGCAACGACTCGGCGGACACCTGCCTCAAGGTCTCGCGCATCTCGGCGGAGCTGGGCTATCCGGTCAACGCGGTGCTCGTGCCCAAGACGGTCGACAACGACCTGCCGTGCACCGACACCTGCCCGGGCTTCGGGTCCGTCGCCAAGTACGTCGCCACCAGCATGCGCGAGGCCGGCTTCGACGTGGCCTCCATGGCGCGCACCTCCACCAAGGTCTTCATCCTGGAGGTGATGGGCCGCCACGCGGGCTGGATCACCGCCGCCACGGGCCTCGCCCGCGAGCGCGAGGGCGAGGCGCCCCACGTGCTGCTCTTTCCGGAGATCGCCTTCGACGAGACGGCCTTCCTCGCCCGCGTGGACGCGGCGGTGAAGCGCCACGGCTACTGCGCCATCGGCGTCTCGGAGGGCCTGCGCACCGCCGACGGGAAGTTCCTCTCGGAAGGCGGCCTCAAGGACGCCTTCGGCCATGCGCAGCTCGGCGGCGTGGCCCCGGTGATCGCCGACCTGGTCCAGCGCAGGCTGGGCCTCAAGCACCACTGGGCCGTCGCGGACTACCTGCAGCGCTCGGCCCGCCACATCGCCTCGCGCACGGACCTCGAGCAGAGCTACGCCGTGGGCAAGGCGGCCGTCGAGATGGCCGTCAGCGGCCTGTCAGGCGTGATGCCTACCATCGTGCGCGTCTCGAGCCGCCCCTACCGGTGGAAGATCGGCAAGGCGCGCCTGGCCGACGTGGCCAACGTCGAGCGCAAGATGCCGCGCGACCACATCACGCCCGACGGCTTCCACATCACCGCGAAGTGCCGGAACTACCTCTCGCCGCTCATCGCGGGCGAGGCCTTCCCGCCCTTCGAGAACGGTTTGCCGAAGTACGTGCGGCTCGCCAACCGGGCCGTGCGCAAGAAGACGAAGGCCGCCGCGCCGACCTGACGCGAGCGTCCCGCCGCTGGTTCTTTTCCACCCGTCCCACGAAGTCCTAAGGAGAACCCGATGTTGAACAACGCACTCATCCTGGCGCTCGCCTGCGCCGGCCTCGCGCTGCTGTACGGCGCGATGACGGCCAAGTGGATCCTCTCGCAGCCGGACGGCAACGACCGCATGCGCGAGATCGCCGCCGCCATCCAGGCCGGCGCGAAGGCCTACCTCAACCGGCAGTACACCACGATCGGCATCGTGGGCGCCGTGCTCTTCGTCGCGATCTGGCTCGCGCTCGACGGCATGACCGCCCTGGGCTTCGCGATCGGCGCGATCGCCTCCGGCGCCGCGGGCTACATCGGCATGAACGTGTCGGTGCGCTCGAACGTGCGCACGGCCGAGGCCGCGCGCGGCGGCATCGCGCCGGCCCTGGACATCGCCTTCAAGGGCGGCGCCATCACGGGCATGCTCGTGGTCGGCCTGGGCCTGCTGTCGGTCACGGCCTTCTTCATGCTGCTGCAGGGCGCGGCCCCGCACGGCGCGAAGATGAGCGACATCGCCAAGCCCCTCATCGGCCTCGCGTTCGGCTCCTCGCTGATCTCGATCTTCGCGCGTCTGGGCGGCGGCATCTTCACCAAGGGCGCCGACGTCGGCGCGGACCTGGTGGGCAAGGTGGAAGCCGGCATTCCCGAGGACGATCCCCGCAACCCCGCCGTGATCGCCGACAACGTGGGCGACAACGTGGGCGACTGCGCCGGCATGGCCGCGGACCTCTTCGAGACCTACGCCGTGACGATCATCGCGACGATGGTGCTGGGCGCGCTGCTGATGCCCAGCCCCGGCGTCGTGGGCAACGCGATCACCTACCCGCTCGTGCTGGGCGCGGTCTCGATCGTGGCCTCGATCATCGGCTGCTACTTCGTGAAGACCTCCGAGGGCGGCAAGATCATGTCGGCCCTGTACCGCGGCCTCATCGTCGCGGGGGGCCTGTCGCTCGTGGCCTTCTACTTCGTCACCGGCTGGATGATGAAGGACGTCGCCGCCGCCTACCCGCAGATGACGGTCATGAACCTGTGGGGCGCCGCCGTCGTGGGCCTGGTGCTCACCGCGCTCATGGTGATCATCACCGAGTACTACACGGGCACGGACTACCACCCGGTCAAGCACGTGGCCGAGGCCTCCACGAAGGGCCACGCCACCAACATCATCGCGGGCATCGGCGTGTCGATGCGCTCGACGGCCTGGCCGGTCCTGTCGGTGTGCCTGGCGATCTGGGCCGCCTACTGGCTCGCGGGCCTGTACGGCATCGCGGTGGCCGCCACCTCCATGCTCTCGATGGCCGGCATCATCGTGGCCCTGGACGCCTACGGCCCGATCACGGACAACGCCGGCGGCATCGCGGAGATGAGCGAGCTGCCCAAGGACGTGCGCAACGTGACGGACCCGCTGGACGCCGTGGGCAACACGACCAAGGCGGTGACCAAGGGCTACGCCATCGGTTCGGCCGGCCTCGCGGCCCTCGTGCTCTTCGCCGACTACACCCACAAGCTGGAGGAGACGGGCCGCCACATCTCGTTCGACCTGTCGAACCCGGCCGTGATCATCGGCCTGTTCGCGGGCGGCCTAATCCCGTACCTGTTCGGCGCCATGGCGATGGAAGCCGTCGGCCGCTGCGCGGGCTCGGTGGTGGAGGAGGTGCGCCGCCAGTTCCGCGAGATCAAGGGCATCATGGAAGGCAAGGCGAAGCCGGACTACTCCAAGGCGGTGGACATGCTCACGCGCGGCGCCATCAAGGAGATGATGATCCCGTCGCTGCTGCCGGTGCTCTCGCCGATCGCGGTGGCCCTGATCGTGGGCTTCCTGATGGGCAAGGAAGCGGGCATCCAGGCCCTGGGCGGCATGCTGATGGGCACGATCGTGACGGGCCTGTTCGTCGCGATCTCCATGTGCACCGGCGGCGGCGCCTGGGACAACGCGAAGAAGTACATCGAGGACGGCCACCACGGCGGCAAGGGCTCCGACGCCCACAAGGCCGCGGTGACGGGCGACACGGTGGGCGATCCCTACAAGGACACCGCCGGCCCGGCCGTGAACCCGCTCATCAAGATCATCAACATCGTCGCGCTGCTGATCGTGCCGCTGCTGTAACCCGGCGCGAGGCTTTCCCCGACGCCCTCCGGACGCAGGTCCGGGGGGCGTTTTTCATTGAGGCCGCGCAAGCGCGGACCTCCGGGAATTGGAGGGGTGTCGCGGAAGGCCGGTCGAAGGTCCGAGTATCCAGCGCGGCGCAACCTCGGCCTCTTGCGGGATGGGTGCCCCGGTTTTTCGGGCGGGTCAACCCACGACACGCCCGAAAAACCGACCCATCCAACGATTGCGCGCCCGTGAACCCGGCGCGCAATCCCGTGACGGCCGCGCCGCCATGGATCCGCGGACCTTCGACCGGCCTTCCGCGACGGGCGTCGCTCCGAGATTGACGGGCGCCGATCGCCGGCACAGCATCCTTGCCATGAAACCCATTTTCGCAAGTTCGACGTTTGTCCTCCTGGCGAGCCTCGTAGCGGGTTGCGGAGGTGGCGGCGACGACACGCGCACCGGCGCGATCGATGCGTCCTTCGGCAGTGCGGGCTTGAGCGTCGCGGCGGCCGAGAGCATCGCGCGCGGCACGACCGCGTGGGCCGTGGCGGGCGATGCAGTGGGCCGCGTGTGGGCCACGGGCACGACTTCCGAGCCGGGCAACGCGATCCACGCGCGCCTGCGCGGCGACGGACTTGCGGACGGGACGTTCGGAACAGGCGGTCGTTTGCTGGATCCGGCATCGCTTTCCACCAACGCGGGCGAAGCGCCGAGCGGACGCGGCGTCTTTCCGCTGGCCGACGAGGGCGCGTTGTTCGTCTCCGCGCAGTACCGGGCGAGCTGCTTCTCGGGCCCGAGCTGCGGCATCGCCGGGGGCTTTCGCACCGTCACGGACGCGAAGGTCCTGCGGGTCGACGGGGCCGGTCGCCCGGTCGCGGCCTACGGCGCCTCGGGCGTCGCCACGGTGCCGTTCGAGATCTTCCTCGACGCGACGAGCATCGCGCCGGGCGAAGTCGCGGTCCTCGGTGAAGTGCAGCGCCTCGCGGGCCAGCTTCCGGCGCCGATCGTGGCCGCGCGGCTCGACACGGTCGGGCGCCGAAACACCGCATGGGAGGCGAATGCGTCCGGCGCCTTCGATTGCCCCGGCTTCTCGCCGGCGAACCGCCTCTTCGCGAAAGGGGCGGCGACTCTTTCGGGCGGGCTGGTGGTGGTGCAGACCTTCCACACGGGCGTCGGCTCGTCCCGCCTTTGCGTGTCGCGGCTGCTGCCCGACGGAAGGCCTGATCCGGCCCTCGCGAACCCGCGCGGCACGATCATCGACGAGACGATCGCGGCCGACGGCCTGCTCAATTTGCAGGCGGTGTTCGCGAATGCGGACGGCACCGCAGAGGCCGTCTTCGGTTTCGTCGACAACACGGCGAGCCCGCCTTTCTCCTTCGCCGTGGTGGCCTTCACGCGCGAGGGCCGCATCGACCGTGCCCGCTTCGGTGCCGGGGCCTTCGCGCGGGAGCGCCGTCCCGTGGCGCTCGCGACGGCCGCGTTCCGGCAGGCGGATGGCGGCTATCTGATCGCCGGCTATCCCGCGACCGCCGCGGGCCTCGCGAGCGACCGGCCGGCGGTGGCCCGCTACCGGGCGGACGGTTCGCTCGACGAATCCTTCGGCGAATCGGGGCCGGGCTTCACGACGCTGCGCTTCGAAGGCTTCGCCGGGCGGCTCGTTCCCGCGGCCCTCGCCGCCGCGCCGCGTGCGCTGCTCGTGGCCGGCGCGGCGGAGCCCGATGCGCCCGGCTCGCCCCCGCGATTCGGCGTGGCGAGGTTCGCGCTTCCCTGAAGGGGCGAAGGCGAGGGCCGTGTCCGGAGGCGAGGATCGCGGCACGGGGCCGTTCTCGGGCCGCAAGAAAGCCAAATCGGGGTCGGTAAGGTAACGGGCATTTCATCCCGGTCGGCACGGCGCGAGGGCAGGAAAGGGTCCGGCATTTCATGGCGGCGCGGCCGTCACAGGATTGCGCCCCGGCTTCACCGGGGGCGCAATCATTGGATGGGCCGGTTTTTCGGGCGTGTCGTGGGTTGACCCGCCCGAAAAACCGGGGCACCCATCCCGCAAGAGGCCGAGCTTGCGCCGCGCTGAAATGCCGGACCCTTTCCTGCCCTCGCGTCGTGGAACGGCGCCGCGCCGGAATGCCAGGCACCTTCCCGCCCTCGCTCCGGTCGTCGGTCACGGCCCGCCCGCGAACTTCGGTAGACTTCCCGCCATGAAAGTCGTCGTCCTGGGCGCGGGTGTCGCGGGCGTCGCCGCGGCCTGGGCCCTGCGGCGGGACGGGCACGCCGTCACGGTGCTCGAGCGCAATGCCGGCGTCGCGCTCGAGACGAGCTTCGCGAATGGCGGCCAGCTCTCCTACAGCTACGTGGCGCCGCTCGCGAGCCCGTCGGTCATCCCCAAGATTCCCCCGTGGCTGCTGCGGCGCGATTCGCCGCTGCGATTCCGGCCGGCGCTCGATCCGGACCAGTGGCGCTGGTGCCTCGCGTTCCTCGCCGCGTGCAACACGAGGCAGGCGGACATCACCACCGAGCGCCTGCTGCGCCTCGCCTTCCACAGCCGCTCGCTGATGCGCTCGCTCGTGGCGGAGCACCGGCCGGCCTTCGACTACGCGCAAAGCGGCAAGCTCGTGGTTCACACGAGCGCGACCTCGTTCGAGTCGGCGCGGCGCCTCATGGATTTCCAGCGGACCCTGGGCTGCGAGCAGAAGGCCCTCTCGCCGCAGGAGAGCGTGTTCCTCGAGCCCGCCCTCCAGGAGATGGGACCGCGCATCGCCGGCAGCATCTTCACCGCGAGCGAGGATGCGGGCGATTGCCTCGCCTTCTGCCGCGAGCTGGAGCGACTGATGGGCACGGGAAGCGATCCCGTGGCTTTCCGCTTCGGCGTCGAGGCGCGCAGGCTGGTCGCGCGGGGCGGGCGCGTGGCCGCGGTGGCGACCGCCGACGGCGAGATCGAGGCCGACGCCTTCGTGCTGGCCCTCGGTGCCGCCGCGCCGTCGCTGCTTTCGCCCCTCGGGATCCGCGTGCCGGTATATCCCCTCAAGGGCTATTCGCTCACCGCGCCCGTCCTGCACGAGGACGCCGCGCCCCGCGTGAGCGTGACGGATTTCTCGCGCAAGGTCGTGTACGCGCGTCTCGGGGACACGATCCGCGTGGCGGGGATGGCGGACCTCGCCGGGCGCACGGCCGAGGCCGACCCCGAACGGGTGGCGCAGCTCGTCGCCGAGGCCCGCGCCGCCTTTCCCCAGGCGGCCGACTGGGAAGGCGCCGAGAGCTGGTGCGGCCTGCGGCCCGCGACGCCCCGGGGCACGCCGGTCCTGGGCGCGACGCCCCTCGCCAACCTCTGGCTCGACGTCGGCCACGGCGCGCTGGGCTTCACCCTCGCGCTCGGCGCGGGCCAGGTCGTGGCCGATCTCGTCGCCGGTCGCGAACCGGCCGTGCCCCTCGACGGCTTCCGCCTCGGCGACTGATTCCCCCTCATCCAAGGAGCAAGCGATGTCACTCCAGTTCTTCCACGGTCACGGTTCGCCCTATTCGTGGCGCGTCTGGCTCGCCCTCGAGCACCTCGGCCTGCCCTACGAGCTCAAGGTGATCTCCTTCAGCGCGAAGGACCAGTTGAAACCCGAATTCGTGGCCCTCAACCCGCGCCACCAGGTGCCCACGATCGTCCACGACGGCTTCGCGCTGTGGGAATCGCTGCCGATCCTCGAGTACCTCGACGAGATCGCACCGGCGAGGAAGCTCTATCCGGGTTCCCCGGGCGACCGGGCGCGCATCCGGCGCCTGATCCGCGAGGAGGAGAACCACCTGGACGACAAGGGCCTCACGCCGATCTACGAGGAGTTCTACAAGCGTCCCGAAGGCGAAGCGCTCGACGCGGCGCGCGTCGAGGCGGGGCGCGCGAAGCTCGCGGAGGAACTCGACTTCTTCGGGCGGGAGCTGAGGGGTGCCTTCCTCGCGGGGGATGCGCCCACGGCCGCCGACTTCGTGCTCTACCCGGAGATCGCCTACGTGAAGCGCATCGGCGAGAAGAAGCCCGCATCGGGCCTCGCGGGCATCCTGCCGCCGCCCATCGCGGCGTGGGCGGCACGGATCGAGGCGCTGCCGTATTTCGAGAAGACCTTTCCTCCGCACTGGCGCCCGTGAAGTTCACGCTGCATGCCACGGACGGGCGCGCGCGACGCGGCACCGTCCACCTCGCCCACGGCAAGGTCGAGACGCCGGCCTTCATGCCCGTGGGCACCTACGGCA
>ERZ761602.7222-NODE-7222-length-11940-cov-12.054270_pt1 | contig 11940 bp, 12 predicted proteins | sample MGYA00512165_ERZ761602 | MGnify/ENA primary metagenome ERZ761602 (study PRJEB28899, sample SAMN02445085) | bioreactor sludge metagenome | biome: EBPR sludge; isolation source: Thorneside wastewater treatment plant | place: Australia: Brisbane, Thorneside... | reverse complement strand
TACGTGCCGAACGGCATCTTTGCGCAGATTGCCGTGGAAAATCCGTCGCGCATGAGCAATCGGCGCATCAAGGAAATCGTCGGTGTGCGCTACGACGATGTCGGCAAGCTCGCCGCCATCACCGACGACATCAAGGCCATGTTGCGCGCCCATCCCGAGATCGATCAGCAGCAGACGATGATCGTCAACTTCGACCAGTTCTCGGCGAGTTCGCTGGACATCCTCGTCTATACCTTCACCAGAACAACGGTCTGGGTCGCCTACCACGAGATCAAGCAAGACGTGTTGCTGAAGATTGCCGAAATCGTCGCCCGACACGGTGCCGAAATCGCCTTCCCGACGCGTACCCTGCATATGACCGGCAGCCGGAACCCGCTGCCGCCAAAGCACCCACCCACGCCACGATAGTCCTCTGCGACGGGCTTGCGCAGCTTGGCAGCCGTTCACGTCAGCGGCCTTCAGAAAGGCCCGCAAGTCGGCGACCGAAAGCGGCTTGCTACATTTCCCGGCCGCAGCGCCATCTACCCGAAACCGGCAAAATCGTTTATATTGCAGCGCACCAAACCCGCTTGGCGGCCTATGAGCTGCGCCGCGCGCCTGACCACACTGCCGCCCGGCGTTGCGCATCCCTGCGGCCATGGCTACCATGCGCAAGCCAGAAGAAATGCCCGGCAATTCTTTATCCCTCATTACGCACTTTGCCAACACCCGGCGCGAAGCAGCAGCCAGCTCTGGCGCTGCCGCGGCCTGGTCTTGAAGCCTGTCACCGAGCCGCTGCGGCGGCAAATACCAGGACCCATCCATGAAGCCAAAAAATCCACACTTTTTCAGCAGAATCGGCATTGCCATCGCCAGCTTCTTCAAGATCATTGGCAATAGCGAGTTCGCTGGCGGCGTGCAGGCGCTGCGGCTGGCCGAGCGCCAAGGCAAGGCAGCCAAAGCCGCTGCCGCCGCCGCGGCGAAGCCGGTGGCTCCAGCTCTCAAGGAAGCGGCGCCGGACGGCGCCCTGCAACTTCTCGGCCTCTTGCAGCGCGAGGCCCGTTTCATCGATTTCATCCAGGAGGACGTCGCCGCCTATCCCGACGCCGATGTCGGCGCGGCCGCCCGCCTGGTCCACGAAGGCTGTCGCAAGGTGCTGAGCGACAATTTCAGCATCGACCCGGTGCGCGAGGAAGAGGAAGGCAGTGCGATTACGCTGCCGGAAGGCTTCGACGCCACGGCGGTTCGCATCACCGGCAATGTCGTCGGTGAGCCCCCCTTCAATGGCCACCTTACACACCGCGGCTGGCGGGTTGTCGAAACCCGCCTGCCCAAGCTTTCCGGCAGCCACGATCTACAGATCGTCGCGCCGGCGGAGGTTGAACTATGAGCGAAGCAAAATTCTCCATTGGTATCGATCTCGGTACCACCCATTGCGCCCTGTCCTACGTAGACATCACCAGCAGCGACGGCGAGAACGTCGCGCAGGAAGTGCTGCCGATCCCGCAGCTGACCGCCCCCGGGTCGGTGCAGTCGCAGGGACTGCTGCCGTCCTTCATCTACCTGCCGCATGCCAGTGAACTGGCGCCCGGCGACCTCGGCCTGCCATGGACCGCTGAGCAGGACTACGCGGTCGGCGAAATGGCACGCAGCCGCGGTGCGGCGACGCCGATCCGGCTGGTGTCGAGTGCCAAGAGCTGGCTCTGCCACGCCAGCGTCGACCGCCGCGCGGACATCCTGCCGCACGACGCGCCGCCCGAAGTAGCCCGCCTGTCGCCGCTCGAAGCCTCGCTGCGCTATCTCAAGCATCTGCGCGCGGCCTGGGACCAGGCCCATCCCGAGGCGCCTTTTGCCGAGCAGGAAATCGTCGTCACCATCCCCGCCTCTTTCGATCCGGCGGCACGCGAATTGAGTGCCGAAGCGGCCAAGGCTGCCGGCTGCGAACACATGATCCTGCTCGAAGAGCCGCAGGCGGCGCTCTACAGCTGGATTCAGAAAAGCGGCGGCAATTGGCGCAAGCAGGTACAGCCGGGCGACATCATCCTCGTCGCCGACGTCGGCGGCGGTACCAGCGACTTCTCGCTGATTGCCGTTCTCGAACGCGCCGGCGTCCTCGAACTGCACCGCGTCGCGGTCGGCGAGCACATCCTGCTCGGTGGCGACAACATGGATCTGGCGTTGGCTTTCGCCGTCGCCAGCAAGCTCGGCGCCCAGGGCATCAAGACCGACGCCTGGCAACTGCGGGCGCTGACCCATGCCTGTCGCGGTGCCAAGGAAGCGCTGCTCAACGACGCCTCGCTCAGCGAAGTGCCCCTGGTCATCGCCAGCCGCGGCGCCAAGTTGATCGGCGGCTCGCTGCGCAGCGAACTGACCCGCGCCGAGCTCACTGCCACCCTGCTCGAAGGCTTCTTCCCCGACGCGGCCATCGGCGACCGTCCGCAGGTACGCGGTCGCGCCGGCCTGACCCAGCTCGGCCTGCCCTACGCGCATGACGCGGCGATCACCCGTCACCTGGCCGCCTTCCTCGCCCGCCAGGTGGCCGCGACGGCCGATCTCGAAGGCTTCACCGGAGCCTTGCCGGAAGGTGCGACCTTCCTGCATCCGACGGCAGTGCTCTTCAACGGCGGCGTTTTCAAGTCGGAACTGCTCGCCGAGCGCACGCTGGGAACAATCAACGCCTGGCTTGCGGCCGAAGGCGCACCGCCGGCCCGCCCGCTCGAGGGCGCCGACCTCGATCTGGCGGTTGCCCGTGGCGGCGCCTACTACGGCTACGTGCGCCGCGGCCAAGGGGTGCGCATCCGTGGCGGCACGGCGCGTTCCTACTACGTGGCGATCGAATCGGTGATGCCGGCCGTGCCAGGCATGCAACCACCGGTGCAGGCGCTGTGCCTGGCGCCGTTCGGCATGGAAGAAGGCAGCGACGCCGCCCTGCCCGAGCAGGAGTTCGGGCTGGTGGTCGGCGAAGCGGTGCGCTTCCGCTTCTTCGGCTCGTCGGTTCGCCGCCAGGATCAGGTCGGCACCCTGCTCGACGACTGGGAGCCCGATGAACTGCAGGAACTCGCCGAAATCCAGACGACCTTGCCGGCCGAGGGTCGCGCCGACGGCGAAGTGGTTCGCGTCAAGCTGCACGCGCGCGTCACCGAAGCCGGTACGCTCGAACTGGAAGCGCTGCCGCATGATGGCCCGGAGCGCTGGAAAGTCGAGTTCGACGCGCGTGACGCGGGCGGCAGCGAAGGCAGTGCCGGCGACGCTGCCGACGCGACGGCCTGAGCACCGTGAAACAGCAATACATCGTCGGCATCGACCTCGGAACCAGCAATACCGTCGTCGCCTATAGCGCACCCGGGGAGCAGCAGGTCGAGCTCTTCGCGATCGAGCAACTGGTCGGTGCCGGCGAAGTCGCGGCCCGACCGCTGCTGCCTTCGGTGCGTTTCCATCCGGCGGCGGGCGAGCTCAGCCCTGGCGATCTGCAACTGCCGTGGCCGGCCGATGAAAGCGGCGAACAGGCCGCTGGCAAGGGTGAAGCGCACGAAAGCGTCGAAGAGGCCCAGGCCGAGGCCGGGAACGGCGCTGAACTCGCCCTCACCGGCCGCTTCGCGCTCGATCTCGGCGCGCAGGTTCCCGGTCGCCTGGTCGCCAGCGCCAAGAGCTGGCTGTCGCACGCCTCGGTCGATCGCATGGCGCCGATCCTGCCCTGGGGGGCCGACGAAGGCGTCGCCAAGGTCTCGCCAGTCGCCGCCAGCGCCAGTTATCTGGCGCATGTCCGCGCCGCCTGGCGGCATCGTTTCCCGCAGGCACCGCTCGAACAGCAGCAGGTGATCCTGACCGTCCCGGCGTCCTTCGACGAAGGCGCGCGGGCGCTGACCCTGGAAGCCGCGCGGCAGGCCGGCCTGCCCAAGCTGCGTCTGCTCGAGGAACCGCAGGCCGCGTTCTACGACTGGCTGTTCCGCCATCAGGAAACCCTGGACACGGAACTCGCCGAAACGCGGCTGCTGATGGTGTGTGACATCGGCGGCGGGACCACTGACCTGACCCTGATCCAGGTGGCGTTCAAGGACGGCGAGCCGGAGCTGACGCGCGTCGGTGTCGGCAACCATCTGATGCTCGGTGGCGACAACATGGATCTGGCGCTGGCCCACCTGGTCGAGTCGCGGCTGCCGGAGAGCGGCGGCAAGAAGCTCTCAGCGGCACGTTTTTCCCAGCTGACGGCGCGCTGTCGCGCCGCCAAGGAGCAACTGCTGGCGCACGGCGCCCCCGAATCGGTCTTGCTGACCCTGCTCGGCGGCGGCGCCAAGCTGATTGGTGGCGCACGCAGCATCGAATTGCAGCGCGACGAAGTATTGAACATGATCGTCGACGGCTTCATGCCGCGCGTCGCGGCGGATCAGCCGGTATTGCAGCGACGCGCCGGGCTGGTCGAATTCGGACTGCCCTACCCCGCCGACCCGGCGATCACCCGCCATGTCGCGGCCTTTTTAAGGCGCCACAAAGAGGCCGCCCGGCACGCCCTCGCCGAGGACAACGAAGCCCTTGCAGCGCCAGAACCGCAACAACAAGCAGGCGACGAACGGCCGCCGGCCAGGCAAGGCCTGCCGGTACCCGATACCGTGCTCTTCAACGGCGGCGTCTTTCGTGCCGAGGCGCTCAGCGAGCGCCTGCAGGCCACCCTCGCCGACTGGCGCGGCGCGCCGCTGCGCCTGCTGCACAATGATGACCCGGACATTGCCGTCGCCCGCGGCGCAGTTGCCTACGCGCTGGTCCGGCAAGGGCACGGGCGACGCATCGGTGGCGGCTCGGCGCGCAGTTACTTCCTGGTCCTCGACGAAGGCAGCAAGCAACGACGCGGCATTTGCCTCCTGCCGCGCGGCAGCGAGGAAGGACACGAAGTCCGCCTGCCGGAACGGACCTTCAGCCTGCGCCTGGGTCAGCCGGTACGCTTCTACCTCGCCTCGTCGGTGGCCGACACACGCTACCAGCCCGGCGAGATCGCCGCTCTCGACGACGAGGATTTCGTCCGCCTGCCGCCGATTGCCACCGTCGTCCAGCCGCAGGCGGGCAACACGCAGCGCGACGTGCGCGTCGAGCTGATCGCCGGCATCACCGAAGTCGGCAGCCTCGAACTGCACTGCGTCAGCATCGACAACCCCGCCCGCCGCTGGCTGCTCGAATTCCAGTTGCGCAGCGACGGCGAAGCGACCACCGCCTCGTCGGAACTGCTGCCGCCGCGCTTTGCCGATGCGGTGAAGTCCATTGAGCATATCTTCGGCGGCCGCTCGCAGACTGTCGACAACAAGGAAGTGCGCCGCCTGCGCGGCCAGCTCGAACACCTGCTTGGCAAGCGCGACGACTGGGAAATGCCGCTGCTGCGCGCCCTCTTCGACGCCCTACTGCAACGTGCGCGGCGTCGGCGGCGCTCGCCCGAGCATGAGCGCCTGTGGTTCAACCTCGCCGGCTACTGCCTGCGCCCGGGCTTTGGCGACGCTATCGACGACTGGCGGATCGAGCAGCTGACTGCGCTGCTGTCGCAGGGCATTCAGTACGTGAATGAGAGCCAGAACTGGTCCGAGTGGTGGACCCTCTGGCGGCGCGCGGCCGGGGGCTTGCCGGCGGAGACGCAGGAGCTGCTGCTTGGCGAACTTCTGCCGCCGCTGCAGACGGAGACCGTCAAAGCCCGCAATCGCCAGCCAGCGCCGATCAGCGGCAGCCACGACGACATGCTGCGCCTGGTCGCTTCGCTCGAAAGATTGCCCGTCGAGCGCAAGGTCGAAGTCGGCGACTGGCTGCTCGACAGATTGTCCAGGGGGTCGGAAAAACCTCTCGGCTGGTGGGCTCTCGGCCGCATCGGCGCACGACAGCCGCTCTACGGCAGCGCCCACCAGGTGGTAGCGACCGAAAATGCCTGCCGCTGGCTCGAAGGCCTGTTGACCGTGGACTGGAAGAAAGTCGAACCCGCCGCCTTCGCGGCGACACAACTCGCCCGCCTGACCGGCGACCGTTCGCGCGACCTGCCCGACGGCCTTCGCCAGGAGGTATCGGCACGACTGAGCGCGATCAATGCCAACAGCCACTGGATCGAGCAGATCAATAGCGTCGTCGAACTCGACAAGGCCGACGAACGCCGCGCTTTCGGCGAATCCTTGCCGGCCGGATTGCGCCTGGTACACGACGACGGGCGGGCACAAACTGTGCCGGTAGCCCAGGCTGCGGCGGCGGGAAAAGCCTGATCCGCGCCACTGCCGCGGCTTGTCCGCGGCCAGAGCGAAGGGCCTGGCGATAAGCCGCTGAAGGAACTGGCATCAGCCGGACATCCTTGCCATAAGCTCGCTGGATTGGTATTCGACAGGCGTTTTCGGGATAATGCCCTTAATGGCATTATCCCGATTACACAATCGCCAAAGCAACGCTGCAATCGAGTTTGCACAATTGGGGCTGATCCGTCCGGGTTTGGCGGACTGCCTTCGGAGTACCTCTTCACTACGGCGATGGATTTCGCGATTTTCAAGGAGTGAGCAATGCGTACGCAAAGAGGACCAGACCGACGGCAGGAGCAAGTGCAGCGCCCGCCCGGTACGCCTGAACGCCGCTGCGGTAGCGACCGTCGCCGACTCAGGTTTACCGACCAGTCGATTGCGGAAATGGAAGCGCGCCTGGCGGCACTTGGCGGCAGCAAGAAGGCCAACTGTGACGAAGTCGGCTCAGGCTGGGACAAGCTGATCATCACGCTCGACTAAGGTAGCAAGACACTCTCGCCCTCAGCCTGGTTCCGATCCCGGCCTTGGCGGCACCTTGTCGGCCGCGCTGCTGAGGCCTATTCTGCAATCCCCGCTGCGCTCCCTTCTGTAATTCGTAGAACTGATTCAGCGCACTGGCTGATCTCATCCGGCAGCGCGCTGGCTTGCTTCGAGAACGCGTAGCAGCGAGGCAGTGTCGGACCGACCCCAGCCCATCGCCATCAGCGCGTTGAGCTGCTGCCAGACCTGCGCGGCCACTGGCAGCGGCACGCCGAGGCGATGCGCTTCCTGCATCAGGATTCCATAATCCTTGTGATGCAGGCGCGCCTCGACGCCGGCGGCAAAGTCGCGATCGACCATCCGGCCGCCCATGATTTCAAGCGCCCGGCTGCCGGCCGAACCGCCGGCCAGCGCCTGGCGCACCTTGGCCGGATCGGCGCCGGCGGCCGCAGCGAAATGCAAGGCCTCGGCGGCCGCCTGAATCGCACCGACCATGATCATCTGATTGCACGCCTTGGCGACCTGTCCGGCGCCGTTGTCGCCGACATGGACGATGGTCTTGCCGAGCAGTTCCAGCAGCGGCCGCGCACGTTCGAGCACCGCGGCCTTGCCACCGACCATGATCGCCAGGCTCGCTGCGGCGGCCGCCTGGCCGCCGCCGGAAACCGGCGCGTCGAGCATGTCAATCCCCTGCTCGCCAAGTCGCAGGGCCAGCGAGCGCGCCATCTCCGGGGCGATGGTACTCATGTCGACCAACAGGGAAGCCGCGGAAAGCCCCTCTACCAGGCCATCGAGGCCCAGGGCAACGCGCTCGACGTCGGCGCCGGCAGTGAGCATGGTAAACACTACTTCACTGCGTCGCCCGACGGCGGCCGGCGTCGCACAGGCGACGGCACCGGCTTCCAGCAGCGGCTGCAGCACCTCCGGTCGCCGCGCCCAGAGCGCCAGCCGATGGCCGCCACGCAGCAGGTTCAGCGCCATGGCCTGGCCCATCACGCCGAGGCCGATGAAACCGATCTGCATCAGTCTTCGGCGCCCGAGAGGCGCTCCAGGAGCTTGAGGATGGCGATCGAATCCTCCTCGCCGAGCCCCGAACCAAGCATCGCGTTGTACATCTGCGCCGTCGCCGCGGCCACCGGCAGGCACATGCCCAGTTCGTGCGCACTCTGCATGACGATGTTCATGTCCTTCTGGTGCATCCAGGACTTGAAGCCCGGCTTGAAGTTGCGGTCGAGCATGCGCTGGCCATGGTTCTCGAGGATTTTCGAATAGGCAAAGCCACCGAGCAAGGCCTCACGCACCTTGGCCGGATCGACGCCGCTTCTGGCCGCGAAATTGAGTGCTTCGGCGACGGTCAGCACGCCCGCACCGGTGACGATCTGGTTGGCCGCCTTGGCGACCTGCCCGGCACCGGCATCGCCGACATGGACAATGTTCTTCCCCATGCACTCGAAAGCCGGGCGCGCCGTTTCGAACGCCGCGACGCTACCGCCGACCATGATCGACAGGCTGCCGGCAATCGCCCCCACTTCGCCGCCGGAAACCGGCGCGTCGAGGAAGTCGACGCCCTGTTCGAGCAGGCGAGCGCCGATTTCGCGCGCCGCCGCCGGCCGGATGGTGCTCATGTCGACCGCCACCAGCCCTGCCCGGTCGGCGCTGGCCACGCCCTGCTCGCCGAGCATCACCTGCTCGACGTCGGGGGCATCGGCGACGACCGAGATCAGCAAATCGACCACGCCGGCCACCCCGGCCGGACTGTCAGCGCCACTGGCGCCGGCGTCGAGCAGAGGCTGCATCGACTCGGCGCGGCGCGCCCAGACGGTCAGTTCGTGCCCCGCCTGCAGCAGGTTCAGCGCCATCGGGCGCCCCATGATACCCAGACCGATGAATCCGATTTTCATTGTTACTCCTCTTCCAGTCGCCAGACGATCACGCGCGCGAGTGTAGCAGCCATCAGCCGACGATCGTGACCACCACCCGGCGGCGGTGCGAGATGGTGCGGTGCTCCCAGAGGTAGATCCCCTGCCAGGTACCGAGCAGCATCGCGCCGCCCGCAACGGGGACGCTCACCGAGCAGCCAGCCAGGATGTTGCGTCCATGCGCAGCCATGTCGTCGTCGCCCTCGCTGTCGTGATGATAGGCGGCATCGCCATCCGGCGCCCAGCGCGCAGCGAGTGTTTCCAGATCGCGGCGCACCGAGGGATCGGCGTTTTCGGTCAACACCACCGAACAACTGGTGTGCTGCACGAAAACGTTGGCCAGACCCATGGCGACTCCCGAAGCGCGCACGACTCGCTCCACCTCGGCAGTAATCTCAATCGTGCCGCGACCGCGGCTGCTGACGTCAAAGCTCTGTTGATAAGCCACCTTTCCCTCCTCGCTCGCCGTGCTCGACGGATGGACACGCTTTACTGCGGTTTAGCGATCTGACTGTCCAGCATCTTGATCTGACTGATGATCGCCATCAGTTTCTGGCCGTTCTCCGTAAGCGAATACATCGTCCGCGGCGGCACCTCGGCATAGACATGCTTGTCCAGCAAGCCATACAGGGTCAGCTTGCGCAAGCGCTCCGCCAGAATCTTCTTGGAAATCCCCGCCACATGACGTTCCAGCTCGCCAGGACGCGCGATGCCATCGGCAATGGCAATCAGGACCGAAACCGACCATTTGCAGCCCACCACCTCTTCAAGATGGCGGTAGGCCGTGGGCGTCGAGCGAGACGAATTATTTATTTCGTTCATGGCCAATGATTTACACCAGAAGGTTACCGGGGCACCGAAAAGTGCCCGCTTTTGGAGTACCAGAGCTCTACCTACAATGATCGTGTGCTCTTGGCACAAACCCCGATCCACTGAGGAGGAAACGATCATGAAAACCAATGCCACCTTTTATCACGCTGGCTGCCCGGTGTGTGTGGCCGCCGAACAAAACCTGGCCAAGGCGCTTGATCCCGCACGTTACGAGGTCGAGGTCGTCCACCTCGGCGAAAGCAAGTCGCGTGTCCCCGAGGCCGAAGCGGCCGGCGTCCAGTCTGTACCGGCGCTGGTACTCGATGGCGCCGTGTTCCATATCAATTTTGGCGCCGGTATCGAGGCGCTGAAATAGCCCCGCGATATCTCCGGCCAGCGGCTCGCCATTCGCGTCGCGGAGAATGCCGCTCGGCATCTCCTGGCTCACCGTCCGGCCAGGCCTGCCTGCACGGCTAGAACCCCGACCCCGGCGTCTTCAGGAACTCAAGTTCTTCCGGGGTCGACGGCCGCCCGAGGATGGCATTCCGATGCGGATAGCGGCCGAAGCGGTCGATGATCGCCTGGTGCCGCCGTTCGAAGGCGAGGTTGTTCTCCATTCCCGGCGCAGCGAAGAGTTGGAGCGCCTGCACATGGATCACCGGCGACTCGCTGTGCATATAGGGCATGTAGAGGAAGGCGCGACGCACCGGGTCGAGGGCGCTGTCGGCGCCGGCGGCGACGGCTTCCTGAGCGAGCGCAAGCGCCAGCGCATCGGTGGCGAAGGATTGCGGGCGATCGCGAAAAATGTTGCGCGGGAACTGGTCAAGAACGAGGATCTCGGCCAGTCGGCCGTCGGCGCTGCGGCGCCAGGCATAGAGCTCGCAATGGCTGGCAGCGGCGAGCAGGGGAGCGAAACGCGCCTCGATCAGGTGATCGAAGTCGGGGGATTTCGACCACCATTGTGCCGGCGTCGTCTCCTCGAACCAGAAGGCGAGCACCTCGGCGGGCGTCACGCGCTGACCCTCATTGCTGAATGACAAATTAACACGACGCTTCCCTCCTTCGGCCGCGCTTTTGTGGATGATCGATCAGTGCTCGTCGACTCGCCCGCGCAGCAGCTTGACCGCACCACGCTTGACTTTGCTGTCGACGCGCCTGATCTGCGAACCGCGCGTCGGTCGGGTCGGGCGCCGCGGCGTCGGAATGAACGCCGCGCGGGCGATCAGTTCGCGCAGGCGGGTGAGCGCGTCGAGGCGATTGCGGTCCAGGCTGCGGTGCGCCTGCGCCTTGATGATCACCACGCCGTCGGCACTGATGCGCTGATCGCGCAGCTGCAACAGGCGCTCCTTGATTTCCTCGGGCAAGGACGAGGCAGCGATGTCGAAGCGCAGATGGATGGCGTTCGACACCTTGTTGACGTTCTGGCCGCCGGCGCCCTGGGCGCGGATGGCGATGAACTCGACTTCGCTCTCGCGTAGCTCGATGCGTGGCGACGACATTGGCGACCTATTGCCCTTCGCCCGGCGGCGTGCCAATGCCGAGCGCCTGCCAGCCGTCGCTACCGAGTTCGCGCAGGGTCTGCATATTGCGCTCGTAGATCAAGGCGGCGTCCGGGAAAGCGGCAACCGCACGGTCAAGGCTGGCTTCGCGCAGTAGATGCAGCGTCGGGAATGGTGCGCGGTTGGTGCAATTGGTGATGTCGTCGGCGTCGGTATCGGCGAAAGCGTAGTCGGGGTGAAAACTGGCGACCTGCAGGATGCCTTCGAGCTGCTGCGTCCTGAGCACGACAGTGACCAGGTCGAGAAAAGCGATGAAGTCGTCGAAGTCATTGAGCGCCCAGGGGTGAATCAGCAGCGTGGTGTCGATCTCCTCCGGCGCCACCGCCAGCAAAGCGTGCAATTCGCGCTCCAGATCGGCGAGCAGGCCTTCGTCGTCCGTCGCATCGCTGACCACGTAGCGCACCTGTCCCTTGCTGTGCACGCCCTTGGCAAAGGGACAGAGGTTGAGGCCGATCACCGCCTGCTCCAGCCAGTGGCGCGTCGCGGCAATGGCTTGCTGGTGGCTGGCGTTGGCGGTGGGGGGCATGAGCAGGTGTTCTCTCGTCAGTGCGTCGTTGCGGTCGCGTCGTCCCGTCGGTCGCCTTGGCAAGGCGTTGTAAGCCGACGTCGGTGCCACTTTCGTCGTCGGGCTGCAGCACCCCGCCAGTGTAGCGATTCGGCGCACAAGGGGCAAAATGTCGATCAGCGACAAATGCGTGGCGGCACACTGGAACACTGCGCACCCCCCTTCATCAGGCCGATGCTTCCGCTCTGGCGGCCGGCGGCTTCGCCAATCTGGCTCACCGGGAATGCCGGCTGCCAGGCGCAGAAAGGAAACGGCCCGCGAAGCGCGGGCCGTCTTGCCGTTCATCGGGTGCCTGAGCGCTGCTCAGTGACCGGATGCACCTGCGGCACCGATGCCGGTTTCCGAGCGCACCTTCTGCGCCGGGTAAAGCGAGCGTT
>ERZ761602.7221-NODE-7221-length-11940-cov-13.999663_pt1 | contig 11940 bp, 10 predicted proteins | sample MGYA00512165_ERZ761602 | MGnify/ENA primary metagenome ERZ761602 (study PRJEB28899, sample SAMN02445085) | bioreactor sludge metagenome | biome: EBPR sludge; isolation source: Thorneside wastewater treatment plant | place: Australia: Brisbane, Thorneside... | reverse complement strand
GATCTAGTATGATGAGAAAAAGAATTCAATGGTTTTAGAAATTTTTTAAGATTGGAATTATCAGGAGATTTAATTTTATTTATAACATCATTACTTAATCCTATATGATCTTCATTAATCCATTTTTGGATTAGGTTTTGATTGCGACTTACCGAACAAAATTTTGCAATTGTTATGCTTTCGAATATATATCTTAATATAGAACGTGCTGGACCATACAAGCCCTTTTTTGTCAGTTCAGTGGATGCGTAAAACGCAAACATATTTTTGTAAAATGCGGATGATAATATTGGAAATAAGCCATATTCATAATCTACAAAATGTGCCGCTATAGATAAATATATTGAGGCAAAATCATATTGAAGATTGAGCAATTCTTCAATTAAAACAAAATCTGCATTTGACTCTGATTGTGCAATTTTTTCTTGATTTTGCTGGAAGGTTATATGGGCATTTTCAAAAAACTTCCCAGCTTGATCAACTTTATAAGGTGAATCTAAATTCATGCTTAAAATTTTCCTTCTTAAATAGAATAAATCTTAGGTTTATGTAATACGCAAAAATCATACTTAAAATCTAAACTAATTTTACTTTGGCAATCCCTTTTTGATTTGTTCTTCTGTAAAACTAATTTTCGGTTTCATTTCATCAGGGAGTTGTTATTGTCCAAACATACTGGGATTCATTAAGTACAAATTATAGACACCTGCCGCAACTCCTAGCATAAAGAAAAACAAGACGACAATCTTGTCGATAGTGGTTTCTGGTTTCATATATTTTGGGAAAAGAAAGATGAGCAAACATAACACCACAAAAGCTGGAGCGATTACTGCCGCACGCATAGAATAGGTTCTTTCTGGATTAAATTGCATCCAGTTGTAATAGGTGATACCAGCAGAAATAAGAGCACCTACTAACCCAAACAAACGAATTGCTATCATGATAAATTCTCCTTGTGGATGAAACAAACTGTTTTACTTCGGCAATCCCTTTTTGATTTGCTCTTCGGTAAATTGAATCTTCGGTTGCATATCAGCAGGTAAAGCAACACTTTCTGGTGTTTGCTGACTAATCCCATCCGCAAGCATTTGGACTTGGGATTTTGTAATCAATGGCTTGGGCATAAATCGCTCAGAGAAGAATGCCAAAATTCGATGAAATAAAACTGGGAAAGGTAAAACGATAATATTTTTGCCAAGTGCTTTGGCGATTCGTCGCGCGGCTTGGGAGAAGGGAAATTCTTCGGGTCCCATCACAGCTACGGTTTGACGAGAGAGGCGGTTTTCGTCTAATAGGGTTTCGCGAATCACATTTACTAAATCTTCAACGGCAAGTAGTCTTACATTTTTTTCTTTCAATCCTACTTGTGCAAAGATAGGCATTTTCTTAAATAGATTGCTCAAGTTATTTAGTAAATGATCGCCTGAACCATACACAAGACCTGCTTTGAGAATTGTGTAATTGAGTTTCGATGCGCGCACAATTTCTTCGCCTTGCCATTTGGTATTGAGATATTCTGATTTTGTATTGGGTCTCACACTGAGATAACTCACCAGCACAATTTTTTTCACGTTTGCATTCTCCGCGGCAGTAACAGCAGAACGCGCACCATCTGCATGGAGTTGCTCCAAAGTTTGTTTGCCATCTTCAACACTTGTACCTGCACAATGAGCAACAGCATTACATCCGCGAAATACTTCGGTTAATTTTTCTGTATCCCGCGCATCGAGTTGAATAAAGGTCGCACCTTGAATTGGTTGTGTGTTGCGTGTGTAATATCCGCGCGAGATGATGATGACTTCGTGCCCGCGAGAAATTAAATCTTTTGCTAAATGCCTGCCAATAAAACCTGTTCCACCAGTGATTGCAATTTTCATTTTATGAGTCCTTTACATGCTTAGCCACAGAGTTCACAGAGACCTCTGCGTCTCTGTGGCTAATGTTCTTATAAAATATTTCTCAACACAATATCCAAAATAATTCCCAAAATATACATTGCTCCAAATAAGCGAATGTGCATTAATTGTGGAGTTGAAAACCAACGGGGCCATAAATCAAAACCTGCTGGTGCTTCGCTTGGACGTGGTTTGCTCAATAATTTAATCACATTCCATCCGCGACCTGCGGCGAGGAAAACTAGTAAAACAGTTGGGTAATAAAATCCAGTGATAACGAGATAAACAACTAAAGCATAAGCAAGTAAAACTGTAAAAATGTTGACCATTCTTGCTGCAGATTCACCAAGCCGAACGGGGAGTGAACCGACGCCTTTCTTTTTATCCGCTTCAATTTTATCAATATGTTTGCCCCAGTTGAAACTGCCAAATCCAAATCCGAAAGCCATGCCTGCTAAAACAAGTTGAGTTAAGTTACTTGGAATTTCTCCAGCCATAATTGAATACATGCCGGGGATTAAGACCATGCCCCAATTGATGAAAATCAAAATTTCACCTAGACCTAAATATTTGAGGGGCCAAGCGTAGGTTGGCAAAATAGCAACACCGAAAATAAATAAACCAATCACGAGTGGTGAAAAGTTTGTATAAAACGCAACAAATAAACCACATGCAACTGCAACTGTTCCTGCAAAGATAAACCAACGTGCCCAATCTTGTTTGGTCCAAAATTTATGCACGAGCGGATGAATGCCATATTGACCACGATAATAATTATCTTCGTCAATGCCGCGCGTGAAATCAATATAGTCATTGACTAAGTTTTCAGAAGAGTGTGCGAAATAAATTCCCAAGGTCATTGCCAGCCAAAGTGGAAAATCAAAAAAGCCATCGCGGAAAGCAAGCAAGCCTGCGATGACACCAGATAACAAAGTGAGTTGTGTCACCGTGGCGCGTGTGGAAATTAACCACTTGGCAATCACATCAAAACTATTCCAAACTTTTATGTCATTTTCTTTGACGGGTTTTTGTATTGCGAATATCCAAAGTTTTAGATTCATTTTTATTCTCCTGTTATGTTTTGTAGGGGCGAGGCATGCCTCGTCCCTACAAATTATTTATGTGTATATTTCTTATACAAACTTTCCCAACCCAACATATTGCCAACGTGATAAAAAAATTCCATACCCAATCGAAACATCCATTCAGGTGCAAAGGCGGGGCGGGGGAGTGACAAGGCTTCAAACCGTTTTAGCAAATATAAAATTCTCGGTATGCTCACCAAGCCACGATTATCAATATAACCATCCATCGTCAAGCCAGCAAAACATTGCATTGTCGTGTAATGGTCAAGCCCAGGTTTATATTCCACAATGCAGACCAACGGCTCATCTTTATCGTTGAATGCAATATGCTTGACTCCACGCGGGGCGATTAACGTATCTCCGACTTTTGCAAATTGTTCTTGACCATTGACCTTTGCCCGCATCTCGCCTCTTTCTACGTGGAAAATTTCATCTTGTGCCACGTGAACATGTTCAAACGGGACAAATCCTCCGGGCGCCACAGTCCATTCCATTGTATAAGATTCAGGTTTAGACGAAATACAACGAAACGTCTCTTTCGTGATTGGATTGGTGAAGGGTTTGTATAAGTCAATTGCCATTTCTTATGTCATTGCGAGCGTAGCGAAGCAATCTCACGCTTTAAGTTTCTCAACGTCTCCCAAGCATGGACTTTCCCAATCAGCCCGGCTAGCGGCGAAAAGATTTTCGTGTAGCCAAATGGAGATAAATCTAGCCAGAAAGTAATTTCTGTTCCATTATCTTTTTTATTCAAAACATATCCATCTTTGAAATTGACATAAGGCATTTTGCCATTCATAGATAACTTTTGATTTAATTCATTTTCTGTAATTTCATATCCCACTGGAATTTTGATTCCGAAATAATTTAACATTCCTTCGGATGTCCCGCCAACCTGAGCAAAATCACCTTGCGATGTTTGAGTCAATGAAACCATGCGCGGAATGAATCGCAAATGACTTTCACGCTTGCTCAAAAACGCAAACACATCTTCTATGGATTTTGAAACTATGATGCTGGATTCAATTCTCGCCATTTCTCTCCATAAGAATCTCAGTGAACTCTGTGTTCTCTGTGGCTAAATCTTTTTTCCCTTGAGAAAAGCCAAATCACCAAAGAACGTCCAGAAGTGACCCACGATTTCAGTTTTTAGTCCGGGGTCACCGAAAATTTTGGGTAAATCACCAGCAATATTATCGTTAGCTTCTTCAAAGCGATATAAAAACGGACCTAATAATTTCCCATACAATGTGTAAGGTTTACCAAAGTCAATGATGTGTAATTCACCACCGGGTTTCAGCACACGAAAAATTTCTTGTGCAGTCTTAATTTTGTCAGGTGTTTTCAAATGGTGAATCATAATGCTGGACATAACACGGTCAAATGTCGCATCAGGATAAGGCAACTCGTTAGTGAAACCTGTGTCAAATGTGACTGAAGCGTGTTTTTCATCTGCTTTTTGTTTGGCAACACCTAACATTTCGGGGTCAGCATCCAAACCAAACACATCTGCATCAAGTTGTGATTCTTTAACCATAATGGCAAGCGTGCCAGTGCCACAACCTAAATCCAAAACTTTATGACCTGCTTGAATGTTTGCTTGTTGAATCAATAAAGTTTTATACCGCACATCACGCACAATATATTTTTGAATGAAATCATAAAAGGGGGTGAGAAAACGAAAACTTAAAGCGGGGATATATTCTTGCTTGGTTTCTTTCATTTTGGTCTCCGATTCGCATTGTATCATATTTCACAAACGGTAGTATAATTTTTAAATTACAAAAGGAGAAATTATGAATATCAATTTTAGCATGTGGCGCAAGGCCTCGTGGCAATTAATAAAAATGGATGATAAAAAAGAATGGGACGCATTAGATGTTGTTTCCAAATGGTTGATTGCGACTCGTTCTGCTGTGACTCTTGTCACTGTGTATTCATGTGTGATTGCAGGAATTCTCGCGGCTCGTGACGGATATTTTAGCTGGGTGCCGTTCCTCATCGTGACTCTTGGTTTATTCATTGCTCATGGCACGAATAACATTCTCAATGATTACACCGATTTTTCTCGCGGTGTAGATAAAGATAATTATTTCCGTTCGCAATATGGTGTGCATCCACTTGTGCAAAAGTTTTGGGATAAAGCCACTTCGATTCGTTGGTTTTTAGTCAGCGGATTTTTAGCAACGCTTTCAGGAATTTATGCACTTTATTACACAGGTTTTTCAAGCACGACGATTATTTTATTTGCAGTCGGTGCTGTGACATTACTTGCTTACACTTATCCATTCAAATATTGGGGACTTGGCGAATTTTCTATTTTCTTAATCTGGGGACCCATTTTGATTGGTGGTGTGTATTTTGTTTTATCAGGAATTTGGGATTGGAATGTTGCTCTCGCTGGTGTTCCATTTGGATTAAGTGTTGCCAGCATCAATGTCGCCAAACATATTGACAAACATGATGATGACAAAGCCAAAGGTGTTGGTACATTTCCAGTGCGTGTGGGTGAGAAGTTTGCCCGTCGTGTTGACCAAGTTGCTATCGTCTTGATTTATGCAGTTACATTATTCTTAATTTTAGATGGCTTTTTCACGCCTATTATGTTGATTGTCTTCTTAGCATACAAAGAAGCCTTAGCCGTGATCAAAGTTTTGAATCATCCCAAACCAGCCGAAGCACCTGAAATTGCTAAAGCGTTTTGGCCCGTTTGGTTCTCAGGTTTTGCTTTTCAACACAATCGTCAATTTGGCGGATATTTAATTCTCGGTTTGATTGCCGATGCTTTGATAAAAGGTTTCTTCCCAACTTTTTGGACAGGTTTGTTCTAGTTTTTGTAGGGACACGGCGCCGCCGTGTCCCTACTTATTTAACTCCAAATCTGCAATTTCTAACCACGATTCTTGATTTTCCAAAACACCAAATGATAATTTTCCATCGGGTGTGAAGGATGCAAATTGGTTATCTATCCAAATGACCAAGCCTAAGGGTGGCTTTGGGCTTACAGACGATTCAAATATTTTATTATCATCAACATACCAAATAACACGCTCTTGATTCCATTCAAGTTTGTAATCGTGCCATTGAGTTGGGTCTACACTAAGAGCACATGAATCTTCCACAATCACTTCGGATAAATATCTGCGGGTTTGTATTTTTCTAAATGGAAATGCTAACCCAGCCAAGATTAAGTATGGATGAAACTTTGGCGAACGAAAACTTTGGGCAATGAATCCATTGGCGGGGTAATCATATTGAAATGATAAATAATTTTCTTTCGATGCACCAAAAAACCAAGCGGCATTGGGTAATGTCGGTAAGCGGAATTTATTTCCGCCAAAGCCGAGACTCATTCCAAATGGGTCATTCCATAAGCCGAATCCCCAAGTTCCAGATAAAGGAAAGGCTGAGGTTCTAGCACGCAGGCTCAAGGTCAAGGAATGATGCGGAAAATTTTTTCGAGCAAGTCCAAAGTAATCATCAATCTGTGCAAAACGATAAGCGGACGAATCTCCAGATGGGATTCTTAAGATATATCCTTTTTCTGTTTTATCAATGCTTGCGCCAGTTGTTGTTCTTGATTTCATTTTTTATTCACCAACCAAACACCTAAAATAATCACAACGCCACCAATAATAGAAGCCCATGTAATTTTTTCAAATAAAACAATTGCCGCCACAATCATACTAGCAGGTGGTTCAAGAAAAAGAAATGCACTTGATTGCGCGGCGGGTAATTGACTTAACACATCAAACCATGCGATGTATGCCAAGCCTGTTGTGAATATACCAAGAAAAATCATTGCCCACCAACCACGCGAATCAAGCAATGTGACTTCTGTATAATTTTTTCCTACAACAAATGCAACTGTTGTGATTAACCAGCCGAGAGTCATCACCCAAAAAGTTAATCGGGTAGATGGATGCGTTTGAAACCCGCGCCTTGAAAGAATGGAAAAGACTGCCCAATTAAGTGCACTAATCAAAATTAAAAAATCCCCAATCGTTCCAAAGTTGCCAAGTGCAATAGATGCAAATTCACCTTTGCTTACTACAACCAAAACACCAAGCATCGCAAGCACGATGCCTGCAATTTGAATAAGAGAAAGTTTTTCTTTTAAAATTAACCAAGCCAAAATAGAAATAAAAACAGGTGACGATGCCACAATCCATGCTGTGGTGGTGGCTTGTGAAGTTTGCAAACCATTTGATTGCAACCATTGATGAAATGAAATTCCTAAAAAGCCGAGCAATGCGAAATATGCCCATTCATTTCCTTTTGGAAATGCAAATTGTTTGCGTGCAAAAACTGCAAACAATAAAATTGGAATTCCCATTGCGAATCGCATCCATACAACTGAAACAGGGGAGATTTGTTCAACTGCAATTTTTGTTGCAATAAAAGACCCTCCCCAAACAATCACTGCAAATAAGGCTTCGAGATAAACAATCGTTTTTGATTTTGACATTCGAGAATTATACCTAGTGGGTCATGTTAAAGTCTTGACATAAAATCAAATAGTGATATATTTCACAATTACAACTTAAAAACAAGGAGTTGCTATGTCTGCAAAAATTTTGCTCATCAACCCTGCTCGCCATTTCATTGCAAACAAAGTGGGGCTTGGATATTTAACTCCGCTTGGATTGGTTTTAATTGGTGGACCGTTAATTGATGCGGGGCATCAAGTGAAATTAATTGACCACGATATGAATGGTTGGTCTTATCAAAAACTTATTAATGAAATAAAAAAATTTCAACCCGATTATATTTTGCTGGGTCACTCAGGTTCAACTGCAAGTCATAATGTTGCCCTGCAAACTGTAAAAGAAATTCGTAAAGTTTTTTCAGACGTAAAAATTATTTATGGGGGAGTATATCCTTCGTATGCTTACCAAAATATTTTAGATGAAGTTCCAGAAATTGATTTTATTGTTCGTGGAGAAGGAGAAAAAACGCTTCTTGACTTAATTTCTGCTTGTGAAAACAACCTCGACTTAAGTCTTGTCCGCGGCATTGTTTGGCGCAAAGATGGTGAAATCATAGTCAATCATCCACAACCTGCCATACAAAACCTAGATGAATATCGCCCAGGCTGGGAATTATTGGAATGGGAAAATTATCAAATGTTCGGCTTCGACCATGCCGCTGGCTTACAATTTTCACGCGGATGCACCCTCACTTGTGTATATTGTGGTCAATGGATGTTTTGGAAAAAATGGCGACATCGCAGTACTGATGATTTAGTTAATCAAATTAAGATATTAAAAAATAAATATGGAGTCAAAATCATTTGGTTTGCAGATGAAAACTTTGCGGCTGATAGAGATGTAGCCAAAGAATTACTTGAAAAAATTATCGAAGCGGATTTAGGACTTTCCCTCAACCTCAACATGACCGCCGCTGATGTTGTCCGTGATGCTGACTTGATTCCGTTATATAAAAAAGCAGGCGTGGATTATATTGTGATGGGCGTTGAATCTCTGAAAGATGATGTCATCGTTGATATTCGTAAAAATAATCCCTTTGAAATTTCAAAAGAAGCCGTTAGGCTTTTACGAGAAAACAACATTATTAGTTTAACAAATATTATTTATGGTTTAGAAGAAGAATCTTGGAAAACTTTATTTGAGAAGTTCAAAGGAATGTTAGAACTTGATTCTGATATTTTGAATGCCATGTATCTCACACCTCACTTTTGGACATCCGATGGAAAATCCACAGACCCGCGCAATATCATTCAAAAGGATTTAGCAAAATGGTCATATAGAAATCAAGTGATTGCTACACCACATCTCAAACCGTTTGAATTATTCTTAGGTGTGAAAATAACCGAAGCCCTGTATCATCTCCGCCCCAAAGCCTTATGGAGACTTGCTTTTCACAAAGACAATCGTTACCTACAAATCATGCGCGATTCTATGCTTACTGGAATTCGTGTCGTCTTTGCTGAGATTTTTGAATTTTTGTTTGATACAAAATTTTCATCACAAGGTTCAACTGAAAAGATTCCTGGTCAGCCGAATAAAAATATTGAATCTTCGCCTTTGATTCTTGAACAGATTCCTACCTCACAAAAAAACTAAACACACTTGACCACTCGCTCCAATTGCTTGCTTTGTCTTTGACTCTTACGCGCCAGTAGAAAGTTGTGTTTTTTGAAAGTGTAGATGTACGAATGGATGCTTTTTTGTTTGTGGCTGAAAACTCAGGGCTAGAAAAATCGGAATGATTATCTACTTGAATTTGATATTCTATATCGCCAATGGTAGTTGTCCATTGCAGGGTGGGGCGTTGAGGTGCAGTGGATGAATCCGCGGGGCTGACAGGTTGAGGCACGGGTTGAGGCGTTGTGTCAATCACAAAAGAATAGGATTTACTGAATTTGCCGGGGTATAAATCTTTGTTGTAGGCACGCACGCGAACATAATACGTGCCATCACTTAAAGGTGTGGGTACAGTGAAATCAGTTTTGCTGATTGTTTGAATTAAAACAAGTTGTGTGAAGTTTGAGTCACGTGCGATAAAAATTTCGTAGGCTTGTGCATTTTTTACATTTGACCATGAAATGTTTGGTCGTAGATTGTTACTTAATGCAGGGGTACGATTCGTAAAAAGATTGGGCGCATCAAAATTGACGGGCGGTTTTGCAATCGTGAATGATTCGCTATTTGTAAAATGTTGATTCAACATATTACCTGCAAGGTCGCTGATAGAATTGTTATTGATTAAATCTAAACGTAAATTACCAGACCCCGCACCTGTGCTAACTGTAACGATATAAAACGGATTTTGATTTTGTACATTGATTGCAAAAGAATTTAAGTTTGAGGTTGTTATAAAAAAATCAGCGGTATCAACATTGATGACAGGTTCAGAAAATGTGGCAATGTAATTGACAGATGAATCAATGGTGGGATTATTGCTGGCACGTACAATAGATGTCACTTGCGGTGGCGTTCTATCAATTGTAAAACTTTCACTGTTTGTAAAATTAGCATTTCCAATTCCTTCACCACCAAGCGGAATGTTTTGTGAATTGATGATGCTGTCGTTATCAATTAAGTCTAATTTCAAAATGCCTTCGTTTGTTCCAGTATTTACCGTGACAATATAAAATGGATTGGCATCATTAATGTTAGTGACAAATCCATTATTGCTGACAACAAAATCATTTATATCCACGCCGTTTACGAGTTCAGTAAACGTGACGATAAAATCCACGCTTGAAGCATTGGTTGGGTTATTGCTAGCACGAACAATAGAGGCAACTACAGGTACACCAAAACTAGTTGAATACACTTCACCATTTGTAAAATTTGTATTCAACAAATTTCCGAAAGAATCGGTAATACTGTTATTGTTGATTAAATCTAAACGAATGACATCTGTGCCGGGGTTTAGTAAAACAGAAACTGTGTATAAATCATTTGCTCCTACGACGTTTGTAATGGTTGCATTGTTGATTGTGGATAAGAAAAAATCGCTTCCATCTACGTTGAAAACTGCTTCTGAAAAGCGGATAGTGAAATCTACGCCCAAGCCATTGACGTTCGCTCGCGTAATGGATGTGACATACGGTGCGGTTCTATCAACGCTATATGTTTCTCCGCTTGTAAAGTTTTCGTTCGCTGGATTATTGGCTAAATCAAAAACACTGCCGTTGTTTACGAAATCTAAACGGATTTCGTCATTGCCGATATTTGTGTTGACAGTGACTGTGTAAAGATTCTCAGAGCCAATCACATTACTTATTTGTGCATTATTGTTTGTAAGCAATACAAAATCAGATAAATCTACACTTGTGACAGGTTCAGAAAATGTGACTTGAAAGTCTATGCTTGCTGAACTCGTTGGGTTTGCATTAATACGAGTGATTGAAATCGCTTTTGGTGGCGTTCTATCAATCGTATAAGTTTCACCATTTGAAAAATTACCATTGCCCAAGCCAACTCCGCCGAGGGGTTGTAAACTGCCGCTGGTAATTGAGTCATCGTCCACAAGATCGAGGCGCAGGGTTCCATCAGAATTAATTGATGAGATAGAAACTGTATAACTATTTCCAGAACCAGAGACGTTATCTATAACTGCATTTGGAATGTCCGTTGAAAGAATAAAATCTGAAACATCCACGCCTGTCACTGATTCAGAAAATGTGACTTGATAATTTAATATATTTGCATTAGTAGGTGATGGATTTATTTTTGTGATGGATGTTACGTTGGCATGGCTTTGCCCAATGATGTGTTCATCAATTAAGACACCTGCGCGAGTGATGAATTGAAATTTCATATAAGAGCTAGTTGCTTCTACTCGCAATGCACCATAATCTAAATTGTAGCGGACAAGGCTTTCGGGTATTTTTGTTTCAAAATTGCGTATGCCTCCGCCGCCCAAACCGTTGACAATATACGTCAGCCCGTTTACTTGCAAACGTTCATAATCATGGTCATGCCCATTCAAGACAATATCTGCGCCCCATTCTTTGAAGGGCCATTGCATATATGCATACGAGCCATGCTTCCCCGAAGAATAAGCTGGGTGATGAAATATAACAACTTGAAATGGAGCAGTTGAGGCGGCTAATCTTTTTCGTAACCAACTTGCTTGTTCAGATTTTGCCGTGTAACCATCAGGTTCTTGGCGGTCACTATCAACCATGAAGAAATGGACAGGTCCTTGTATAAATTCATAATAAGTTTCATAATCTCGTAGACTGAAAAACTTTAAGTATGGTTTTATGATGACCCAATCATGGTTTCCGATTGTAGGGAAGAATCTTCTGGTTGGTGAACCTTCACCATAGTTCCCTTTGTAGTTATAAATATATTCATGATAATACTGTCCGATGTTGTCATCCATGTTATCGGCTTTATCATCCTGATTGTTATCACCTGATGTGACGATAAAATTTGGATTCCAACTTTTGACCAACGCGGCAACATCTGCGGCGGGTTGAC
>ERZ761602.7220-NODE-7220-length-11942-cov-7.478001_pt1 | contig 11942 bp, 7 predicted proteins | sample MGYA00512165_ERZ761602 | MGnify/ENA primary metagenome ERZ761602 (study PRJEB28899, sample SAMN02445085) | bioreactor sludge metagenome | biome: EBPR sludge; isolation source: Thorneside wastewater treatment plant | place: Australia: Brisbane, Thorneside... | reverse complement strand
GCAACCGCTTTCGGGATCATCCGGATGCCCGCCCACGCAAACGATCTTCTTCTTTGCCGCCTGCCGCTCCCCTGCCTGAACCAGGGAGGATAGGGTTAACAATCCAAGTCCTGAAGCCGCTGTTTTAACAAATTGACGACGATTATTCCCTTTCTTCATGAAAAATTGATTTAAACAAAAGCTACAAGATAACTGAATTTATGCTAACTCAATGCCCCCGTATTTTAAGATTGGGCCGGATATCCATTGCCGGAGATCGCCCGGCAAATCCTTATAGCCGGCCAACCGACCGCCGGCAAACCAGCCTTGAAACAGATGCTTTCCGATAGTCATTATTTCGTACTTTTGCAGGCCGAATAATAAACAACCTATTTAAAATGAGCGTTATGGAAAAACAGAAACCGTAATTCATCCCAACCGGGTTGCTAATGTTAAAGAATAACCGAATTATAAAGTTTAACCGCACATCGACATAAATAAAAAAAATATCTTGGAAACTATTGCTCCTTCTCAGGCCTCCATTTTTGTGATATTCGGAGGAACCGGCGATCTTAACCGGCGAAAATTGGTTCCCGCGCTATACAATTTGTTTTTAGACGACTGTATGCCCTCAAAGTTTTCTATTATCGGAACAGGAAGATCAACCCTTTCCGACGAGGAGTTCAGACAAAAATTATTAGAGGGCATAAATAAATTTTCGCGGAGCGGAAAAGCGGATCCGGAAAAATGGAAAACATTTTCCAGCAACATTTTTTACCAGGTATCGCATGTCAGCGATACGGAGGCTTATAAAGAATTTGGAAAAAGGATCCAGCGGCACGAAAAAGAATGGAATCAAAAAGCCTGCGTGATCTATTATATGGCCGTGTCGCCTAATTTTTTCCCGGTCATCGCGGAGAATATCGCCAAAAGCGGTCTCGCCGACAATCCGGAACATTGCCGTATCGTGGTGGAAAAACCTTTCGGCAACGACCTTGAATCTTCCAAATCGCTTAATAAACTGTTAACGGGCATCTTCACCGAAGAGCAGATCTACCGGATAGATCATTACCTCGGCAAAGAAACCGTTCAGAACATCATGGCTTTCCGGTTCGCCAATTCCTTATTCGAACCTTTGTGGAACCGCAACTATATTGAACATGTGCAGATATCCGTCACAGAACAACTGGGCGTGGAGTCGCGGGGAGATTACTACGATAACGCCGGCGCATTAAGGGATATGGTGCAGAATCATATCCTGCAATTGCTCTGCCTGATCGCTATGGAGCCTCCCGGAAGTTTCAGCGCCGATGAAGTGCGCAGCCGAAAGGTGGACGTACTCAGGGCCATGCGCAAATTTACGCCCGAAGATATCCGGCATTCCGCCGTGAGAGGGCAATACGCCAAGGGATGGATCGAAGGAGAGGAAGTGGTAGGATACAGGCAGGAAGACAAGGTCGATCCGAAATCCAACACGGAAACCTTCGCGGCGATCAAATTCTTTGTAGACAACTGGCGCTGGCAGGGCGTGCCTTTTTATCTCCGGACCGGAAAAAGGCTGCACCAGTCTTCTTCCATTGTAACCATACAGTTCCGCGATGTGCCGCATTATATATTTCCTCCTGAAGCCATTGAGAGCTGGCAACAAAACAGGCTGATCATTAGCATCCAGCCCGAAATGAGCATTCGTATGCAGGTACAGGCCAAAAAACCGGGACTCGATATGCTGCTGAATACGGTAGAGATGGTGTTCGACTATAAATCGTCCTACACCAGCTATACGCCCGAAGCATATGAAACCCTGCTGCTCGATACTATGATCGGCGACCAAACGCTGTTCATGAGAGGCGACCAGGTGGAAGCCGCATGGGAACTGCTTATGCCCATACTGACTACCTGGGCAAATAAAAAAAGCATGAGCTTCCCCAATTATTCGGCAGACTCATGGGGACCGGAGCTTGCAGAAGCGCTGATCGCCAAAGACGGTTTTCATTGGTTTGCCTTACCCTTGAACGGGAAAAAATAACGAGATGGAAAAAATCAATAGCATGGCTATCCATATTTTTCCCTCCGGCGACGAAGCTATCCAGGCGCTTGCCCGGTTTTTCATAGAAACTGCCAAAAACGCTATCGCGGAAAGAGGGGTATTCAACGCGTCGTTGTCCGGCGGCAGCTCGCCTAAAAAATTATATGAACTGCTGGCGACGGAATATGGAACGGCTATCGACTGGAACAAAGCCTATTTTTTCTTTGGCGATGAACGTTATGTACCGGCCGATCATGCCGACTACAATGCGCTGATGGCAAAAAAAGCGCTTTTCGATCCGCTCCATATCCCTGCCGAGCAGGTATTCGCGGTGGACACGACATTGGATCCTGCATCGGCGGCTTCGGCCTATGCTGAATCTATGACCGCTCATTTTAAAACAATTCCTATTCGTTTCGATCTTACCCTGCTGGGGCTGGGGGATGATGCGCATACCGCTTCCCTGTTCCCGCATACGCCGGTATTAAAAGAAAAAGAAGCTACCATTAAATCGGTTTTTCTTACCGATAAGAATGTATACCGCATTACTATGACCGCCCCGCTGATCAACCAGTCGCGCCAGATCGCCTTCCTGACTTTCGGTCCCTCCAAAGCGGCGGCAGTGAGCCAGGTGTTGAAAGGAGAAAAAAATATTGAACATTATCCTGCGCAACTTATCGAGCCGGCGCAGGGAACAGCGTCCTGGTTCCTGGACAAAAGCGCGACGGCGCAAGGTTGATGCTGCAAACGCAACAAGTTCGGTTAACCAGAAAACAGGGGCTATCTGGATCCAGGCCCGGCAACCACTATCGTTAATTCAGCAGATAGTTGTTCTGGTTGTGGACAAGCAAGGGAAGCGGCGAGAATCAATATGTTTCTGTTTGCGGCGCTAGAAGGCGATCGCCTCGGATCAGGGAGACGAACTGCGAGATCAATATGTTCCGCTTTGCGGAGGCCTGACCATATCGATATGCTCAATACCGTCGAGCATATACTTCTCTCCATCGGTTAAAAATCCCAGCTTCTCATAAAATACCCGGGCATAGGTCTGCGCGGCGATCCGTATCGGGCCATCGCCATATAACTGATAGAGTTCCTTCATTGCCGCTTCCATCACCTGCTTTCCAACGCCGATGCCGCGGGCGGTGGGACTGCTAACTACTCGACCCAGCGACATCTCGGGGAAATGCAGTCCGGGCGCAAAAAGCCTTGCATATCCCGCCAAATCATCTCCCCTGTACAATAAAAGATGATGGCAATGCTGATCCATATTGTCCAGGTCGGGCTCCAGGCAGTTCTGCTCCAGCATAAACACTTCATTGCGCAGGCGCAGGCTGTCATACAACTCATAGACGGTGAGCAGCTCAAAACTTTTACAAACGATGCGGTGTTTCATCTTATAGCTTTAAAATTTTAAATCATCCATTGCCGCCTTATCAGATATACGGATGCGGCAGACCAACTGCCGCCGGTCGGTAGCGACTCATTTCGGATTTCTATCTGCGGCCACATAACGCGTTAAAGCTGAATCTGAGTCGCCGCCGTCGGTCTTTGAATGCTCCTGCAAAAATAAATGATACGGGCGATCTTATAAGCGGCTTATCGGCTCGCTCAACCCCGAAAGTTGCGCGGCCGACGACAAGCATTGGATAGGTCGATATCATCGGAAGCCAGCGAACGAGTTTCAACCTTAACGGTTGACGGAGCCGCAGATAGAAATCCGAAATGATTCGGCGCCATCGGCAGAAAGCCGCTAAAAGCATTTACAAGTTTAATATATTTGCGCCCTAATACTGATCCTACCATTACGCGCCAACATTCCAACAAAGCTTACCGGATAGCGGTAAGCGTTCTTTTCTTTTTACAAGGCCTGTGTTTTGCCACCTGGGCGTCGCGGATCCCCAGCATCAAAAACATACTCGACCTGTCAGACGTAGCGCTGGGAGGCGTATTGTTTGTATTGCCCTTTGGATCCATGCTGGCGCTCCCGCTTTCCGGCTGGCTGGTCACGATATTCGGAAGCCGGAAAATAGCCGTTTACGGCGTTAGCTTGTATAGCCTGGCCCTGGTTGCCATAGGCCTGGCGCCCGGTATCGTTACGCTGGCCGCCGCGCTTGGCTTTTTGGGGTTTGCCGGCAATATGGCGGGCATCGCCATTAATACCCAGGCGATAAATGTAGAAGCAAAGTATGGCAGGAAGATCATGGCCTCCTTCCATGGCTTATGGAGCCTTGCCGGATTTACCGCCGCAGGGATCGGAACCATAATGATCGGCAGGGACATATCGCCGCTGACGCATTTTACCATCATCGGCATACTTCTTCTTGTTGGCATCGGCTTCAGCGCCAAATATCTCGCGCCGGATACGCAAAAACAAAAAACAAGCAGATGGCGGTTTCCCAGGCCCGACCGTCCGCTCATCCTGCTTGGCTTAATTGCTTTTTGTTGCATGAGCTGCGAAGGGACCATGTTCGACTGGAGCGGGATCTATTTTCAAAAAGTAATAGGCGCTGAAAAAGACTGGATAGGGATCGGTTATACTGCATTTATGAGCGCAATGACCATTACGCGGTTCATAGCCGACAAGATCGCCGGCCGGATCGGCATAAGAAATGTCATACGATACAGCGGCCTGCTGATCGCAACAGGGCTATGCATTGCCATCGCATTCCCAACCTTACGGTGTGGGATAACCGGTTTCTTCCTGGTGGGCATCGGCGTTTCCTCGGTGGTTCCGCTTGTGTACAGCGAGGCTGGCCGGTCAAAATCGCTTTCGCCCGGTATTGCCTTGGCCGCTATATCCGGGATCGGGTTCCTGGGATTTCTTATAGGGCCTCCGCTGATAGGCATGGTGTCCGGACTGTTTTCCCTGCGCGTCTCCTTCCTGGTCATCAGCATCATGGGCATCGCCATCGCCGTCCTTTCCAGGAGGATCTCAGCCTGAAACAAGTTTATACATTTCGGTTAGCGCAACAAAGCAAGCGGCAGGCAGAAAACAGCTTCTCAACCTGGAACGGGTTTGCAGGTTCCGGTCAGCACGGGCCTGCGCCCGCCAATAGCGCCGGCGCCTGATCCGGTACTGCCGAACGCTTTATCGATTTCCCATTGCAGGATCCGTAATACCCGGGCGGCCCGTTTCCACGCGGCCGGCATAACGTTTTTCAAAAACAGCCGAGCCGGTTACGCTAACGCTGAAATCGTACCAGCCGGCGCTTCGATCCGAATGCAGTACGACCGTCGCCCTGCCGCCTGCCGACGACGACTGTTTCAGCGTCTTCGTTTTTGTTCCGCCCTGGTAAGCATGATCTGTTATAACGATCTCGTAGCTACGCGAAGGATCGGGATTAGATAGTTTCAGCAGTATATTTCCCGTCAGCTTTTTCAGGTTCCTGCGGCTTCTTTCATATTCCAACTCGATCGCGACGTCCGGGTCGTTCTCATCTCCCATAAGCTCGCGGTAGAAACCATTCGGGCCATAGATGCGTAGATGATACCTGCCATCTTCAAAATGGTCCAGCGGCCATTGATCCGCTGTCTGTTCTCCCGCGGCGGCGGCATAGGCCCATGTTCTAACGGTGTCGTATATTCCGTTTTCATTTTTTCCGGGCGAAAGGTATTTCCCCGGAGCATACACGCTAAAAGCGGCCCCGGCGGACGCCTCGCCAAAGACCTCGCTGGAAGCGCTGAACAGTACCTCTATCTTTTTTTCCCGCTTATCCAATCTGCCCTCCACATACAACTGGTAAGGGAGCGCGCAGGAGGGGCGCACGCCTTTTTCCTGCCGGGGCATTAAGGGAGAAGAGGAAGGATCCCGGTTAATGACCGTCTTTTCTTCCGCCGTCAACGGCTTGTATCCAGAGGGCGCTCTTTTAAACTGCGCTTTATGAATGTTTTCAATAACCCCGGCCCTTTCCAGGGATTCGGGGAATATTATTTTCTCTCCGCGATAAGGCGTAAAGACTGAACTGAGGTCTCCGCAAACCGCTCTTCTCCACGAGGAGATATTGGATTCTTCTATTTTTTTATTGGTCTTTTTGCTCAACACTTTCTCCATAAGCTGGAGGATTGACGTATGATCAAATACCTGCGAACATACCCGGCCTCCCCTGCTCCAGGGCGATGCAATAACCAGGGGCACACGGAACCCCAGGCCTATGGGCCCGCCGCGCGCGGATTTGAGCAGCCTGCTTTTCAAATCCTGTTCAAGCGGCACCTGTTCCGCGGAAGCGTTTATACTTTGAGAAACGCGCCCCGTCCCTTCCTGTTCCGGATCGGGGGCCACAAAGGGAGGCACATGATCAAAATATCCGTCGTTCTCGTCATAGCAGAGAATAAATATGGTTTTCTTCCACACTTCCGGATCCCTGGTCAGGATATCCAACACTTCCGATATATACCATGCGCCATACCAGGGCGCCGAGGGATGATCCGAAAAATTTTTCGGCGCGATCACCCAGGATACGGCGGGAAGCGCACCCTGCCGAACGTCTTCCCGGAACTGGAACAGGATATCTCCCTTGGGGATCTTCAGTTTTCGTTTAACGCCATTGTCATCGTAGGCAAAGTTTTCCAATTGCCGGTAATAAGGGTCCCGCCTGTTGTTTGCAAAGGCTTTCTGATGAATGTTTTTATGAAAGGCAGAAAGCTTTTCAAAATTTTCCGGGCTCCATTTGACGCTTTCTGAAATAACTTTTTCCAGCAATGCCTCTTTTTGGCCAATCTTTTCCCGGGTCTTTTTAATTTTTTCGTCGCTATCGATCGAGGGTAAAGAAGTCTTTAATTTTTCTATTTCCTTTCCCAGCTTCTCCTTGCTTTTTTGCAGGAACTCGAAATGTTCGGGGGAAAAGCGAACACGGTATTGGGAGAACCATTCTATAGGGTTATTGGTAAAGTTAACCAGCCACTCCTCTTCCTCTTCGGAAAGACCCGTTTCGAGGCTGATCTCATTCTGGTATATTTTCCAGGAAATACCATTTTCTTCGAGGCGTTCAGGAAACGTGGTCCAGGAAGCTTCTCTTCCGTAGGTAACATCGTCATTCCGAACATTCGCATAGGACGCAGCGTTAGGTTCTTCCCTGATGGCCCCGGTCCACAGGTAAAGCCGGTTAGGCGTAGTGCCGGTTAGGGAAGAACAGAAATTCTGATCGCATATGGTAAATGCATCTGCCAGGGAATAATAAAAAGGAATATCCTCACGGTCGTAATAGCCCAATGTCAATGGCGCTGAAGCGAACGCTTTATTGCCTGAAGGTTTGGCAATCAACCATTGATCATACTTTCCTTTGTTAAGCGCATCCACCTGGTCGGTCCACCCATGAGGCAGGGCCCCCAGCCAGGTAGCGTTGGTATCTTTGATGTTCAGCCGGAAGGGAGCATAGGTCTCGCCGGCGGCATTGGTCTGCAGCCAGACCAGGTTTTTATCGGGGAGCGATATTGCCCTCGGATCATTAAACCCTCTTACGCCCTGCAGGGTCCCATAAGCATGATCGAAGGAGCGGTTTTCCTGCATCAGTATCACGATATGCTCGGCATCCATAAAAGAGCTTCCCCTGGCCGGGTCAATGGCCAGGGCTTTTTGAATAGATGGAGGAAGCGTTGCAAATATTCCCGCGCCGCCGGAAAGCGCCGCAGCTTTTTTAAGAAATTCCCTTCTTGTATCCATAATAGCTGATCGTTATCTTCCAAAATTAAAGATCAGCGTTTAATTGGTCCAATATAGTTTTTCGCCATGACAATATTATGTTATCGCATAGCATTCCTGCATTCGTTGAAGAAATACAGAAATGATGACCGGTTCAGAGAGATTGGCGACCGAACCGGCGCTCATATCGCCGTAACGTTCAACCGATATATAATTACCGGGGAAGCGGCCAGCTATCGTTAAGCGTTTCCCCATCCTTGCCCATAAAAGTTTCTTTATATACCCGCATATACTCCTGCAATCTTTTCAGGTAGCCTTCCAGGTCGAGGTCTTCCTCGTCGATGATCAGGTATTTCATATCCGGCGTACGGTTCGCATAATGCCGCGTACGATCCTGGCGGAAAAAATATTTTTTCTCTGCCGTCGACATTCCCTTGGGCAGCCGGGTCTTCTCCCATAGCGCTACTATGGCCGTATACAGCTTATCCCTCCTGGCAAGATTGTCCTGAATGAGCCGCTCTGCCTTGTGCAGGTAATAATAAGTGGAATCATGACTTAAGAAGCGCTGACGATGCGCCGAAGTGATGGCATGCTCCAGCGCCGACAGATCTAGATAGGTCTGCGCCGTATGGCGGATCAATTCGGCAATGCTGATGAACAGCTCGATATCATGAGGGTTTTTTATGTTGTTGGCCAGGTTTAATTTCCCGATGTTTATCGCCGTATCCATTTTTTTAAGGAAAAGGCCGGCCTTATCTACCTGGTCTTTGTATTCCTTATTCCAGTATGGATCGTATTCCAGGTCGTCTGCCCGGGGCAGATCGGGCAGATGTGTTTTTCCTATCACTCCAAAATGCCAGACATTCCTTTCCAGCGTCTCCGAATAATAATAAGCGCCTTCGTTGAGCAGGTAGAACAACTGGCGAAGCCCCTGTTCATTGACGCCATAATAATTTTTAAAAAACGCATCCGTAAACTCCGGAAGCCCGGGGTTGGATGCATTCCAGGAATAGGCGGCCGCCAAAACAAACTGCATCATCCATCCCTGGACCGGCAATCCCGAATCGTCCCATGAAGTGCGGATCATGCCGTCAAATACTCCCTTGCCCATTGTGGCCGTTAAAAAACGATAAGAATCCTCCAGGCTTCCGGGGATATGCCGGCGATTATCATCCTGCTTATAAAAATACGGAAGGAACAAAGGCTCTATGCCGGGGTTGGGATCATAAGCAAAGACGGGAAACCCCAGCGCCCTGGCTTCTTTCGCATAGGTGAAATCGGGAGTCTCATGCTCATAGGATTCGGTCAACACCAATCCTTTCTGCGGCTCGATATGTTTGGCCGCATTTTTTCCGCGCACCCAGTTCATCGGGCTTTCCCATACCATTACCTGTCGTCCTGATTTTTGCAGATAAGCCGCAGCCTTGCCCACAAACAAATGATACAGGCCGCTCTTGCCTATCTCCGCCGCTTTTTTACGGCAATCATCGCATTGCCCCAGCTCATAAGTTTCATCGGAACCGATATGAATATATTTAGATCCCGGCGTAGCTTTCATTGCCTCGTCCCATAGATCAAACAGCAGTTTATAAGAACCTTCTTTTAAGGGGCAGAACTCGAAATTGGAAGCATATATCTCCCTGAGATGGGCATGTTGCGGCCATTTTAAAATAAAGCTCACATGACCCAGGCCCTGCACCAATGGCACAAGCTGCACATGGTATTTCCGGGCATAGGCGGTAAGCTCCTGCATCTCTTGTATGGTAAACGCGCCGGGCGCGCCGATCTCAGGGTGACTGGCATAAGCCAGCTTATCTTCCCATTCCCAAACCAGCATATTGCTTTTATACCTCGCCAGGTCGCGGATAAGGCTTTCCACATAATCGCGTTTGTCCTGGTGGTGTTTGGTATCATAATGTATGGCCCGCGCCCTGGTATCGGGCCAGTCGGTTATTTCCATGCCTCTCACATAGGCGCCGCCTTCCTTTTGCTGAATCAATTGCATGAGCGTCTGTACGCCATAAAACAACCCGGCCTCATCGCTGCCGCGTATGGTTATCTTTTGCGGGGCAACCAGCAATTGATATCCTTCCGGCTTATTTTTGGGAGCGCCCTTCCTGGTCAGTACAATAGAGCGGCCGGCAGTAGTATTGCCTATCGCCGCGCTGATCTGCCATTGCGCTTTAAGATGCCGGGCAAGCTCCTCTGCCGCAAAACGGTCGGCGGCGGTTGCATTCCTGTCTAATACGATGCTTAGTTCTTTTTCCAGCGGGTGGTCGCCGCCCTGAAGTTTTACTGCCTTTGGATAGGGAATAAGGTAGATCCCTGCCTGCGCGAGGGGCGTTTCCTGGGCTATTGAGAAGGAGATAAATGCCGCTGTAAAAATAATCAGGCAAATAAAAAATTTACATTTCAGTTTTTTCATTGTTGAGATTATAACTGGTTATCCAAATATTTTTCCTGATGCCTTACCATCGCTTTTTAGTCCGTATGCCGCTTCGGGGCGACGACCACCCGATGATCAGTTCCCGTTATCCCTCGCCCGTTTACCGTATGGAATACCCATTCATTCCGGCCCGGAGCCAGGGAAAGCGTGATTGCAGCATCGCAGGGCTTCCAATCTGCATCGATGGATGACCTCATTTCATACCGTAGGAACCCGGGCGTTTGAGAAAACAGTTGAACATGCGCAAGCCTATTGTCCTGGTTAATCGTTACCTGCGACCGGATCGTATTGGGCGTCCATTCTATCTCCTTTATCGAATCGGTATACGTAATAAGGTCCGTCTTCAAAGCCCAATGGGGCTTTCCTCCCCATAACCAGACATGATTACGGGAGTAGTCGTCGTGGTACATGATCAACCGATCGTCTGTCCGAGGAAACCGGGTAAACCGGTCAGCGCTCCTTTCCCATTCCAGCCAGGTATAGGTTTGCGTAAGTTGCTCCTTGGTTTGTTTTACTTCAGGATTGTCATTCACCGGCGTTCTGTCTACTCCTCTAACCAGGAGCGCATCAGCGCCCTTATTTTTTAAATATTCAGCGCGTATTTCCAGCGCAGACAAGGGAATGCCGTTCTTTTCAAAATGATGATCATATTTTGCGTCGCACATGAACCATTTTCCGTAAGTCCCGACCCATATCTCATTCATGGCATGATGCTGGTCGAAGCGCCCGGATTCTCCGGGGCCGGAGCCCAGGCAGCGGGTCACATACCCATACGCATTCATAAAAGCATTTTGAACGATCATATAATGTCCGCAATGGAATGTTTCTCCCTTAGCCGCCGCATCTAATATCTTTTCAGGGTCTGCGTCCCCGTTATAGAGCCCGGTCTCGCCAATGAGCATCTTGCTCTTTATCCAATGCCGCAGCATCAGTATTCTTTTCATTTCATCCGTTTCGCCTTTAAAGAGGGTATCCAGCTGGTATTTATATTTCAGCGAATCCAGCCTGGAGCTCATCAGGTCTTCTTCTCCTATGAACAGGGTATTGTTTATGAACGCAGGATTACTAACCTCAGGTTGCGTAAAGGTCGCGGGATTGGAGCAACCGCCATACAGCAGCATCCAGCAAACAAACAAAGAAGGCAAAAATCGATTTATGTTTTTCATCATCGTTTAACCAGAACCATAAACAGCAACCATCGATAAGGTTGTTCTATATCCTGCATAGCTTTTAACGCCTGAAGGATAAGAAATACCGGCTGAAAATTATTTTTTCACTGCGATCTTTCCCAGGCTGTACCAGCCATCCGGCGTTCTTCCTTTTATAGCCAGTTTAACCGCCGGCAAAGGCGTTTTATCCAGCCTCCCTGTTTTATCCAATAAGGCTATTTCAATATCATACTCTCCCGCAGGGATATCCGCGGGCATATAAACAGCGTCGTTGTATATATTGTCTCCGGGCAGCCAGTTCCTGATATCTGCCGCGGTAGCGAGGATGGCGCTATATCCCTTATTTTTTATGCGGATGGCCAGCGGGTAATCGATATAACAGGGAGCCACGCCCTTGTTATCCCACCAGGATTCAAACACCAGTCTTTCGCCGGGCTTCAGGGCTTTGGGATATTTAAACCTTCTCAGCACAAAACGATATCCCATTTTTTTCAACCATTCATTTACCAGGGGCTCCCATTCCTTTGGCACGGGGGAAGACTTGGCATTGAATGACGAGATATGCCATTTAAGCGTTTCATTAAAAATATATTTCACGTCTTCCGCCGTGTATTTCTGCACATCTCTCCAGTTGAGGAATGTTCCGCAGATCTCAAAGCTTAACGGCGCTTTTTTCCAGGC
>ERZ761602.7216-NODE-7216-length-11951-cov-42.362643_pt1 | contig 11951 bp, 15 predicted proteins | sample MGYA00512165_ERZ761602 | MGnify/ENA primary metagenome ERZ761602 (study PRJEB28899, sample SAMN02445085) | bioreactor sludge metagenome | biome: EBPR sludge; isolation source: Thorneside wastewater treatment plant | place: Australia: Brisbane, Thorneside... | reverse complement strand
GTCTCATGCCTACAAATTCGCTCCATGACAAAGGGCTAAGTCACGAGGATTGGGACCAGCCTCGACCTCCAGCCGGAAGCGGTCACCGACCTGTACCGGCGCCACGGCGCGCATGAGCAGTTCCACTCGGAGATCAAGACCGATCTCGATCTGGAGCGCCTGCCCTCGGGCAAGTTCGACACCAACGATGCCATCGTGCACCTGGCGTCGTTCGCGTACAACTGCCTGCGCCTCTTGGGCCAACTGGGGCTGACGGGCGAGATTGCGCCGATTCGCCATCCGGCCAAGCGCAGGAGGCTCAAGACGGTATTGCAGGAGATCATGTACCGGGCAGCGAAGTTCGTCGAACATGCCCGCCGCCTGGTGCTGGACTTTGGGCACAACTTCGCCGATCACGTCAAGGTATCCCTCAAAGGCGTGGGGCGATGGACAGTCGAGATGTTCCTGATCTACACGCTGGAACGCTCCGACATCCTGCCCGTGGATGATTCTGGCGTGCGTGAGGGATATCGCCGTCTCAAAGGCATGGAGAAGACCCCCACGCCGCGCCAGATGCGGGAAATTGGCCAAGATTGGAGCCCTTATCGGACTGTCGCTGCCTGGTACTTGTGGCGCATCCCGACACGTGGATGATGGGGGGAATTCAGTCGCAAGAAACGGAGTGCTTGCGATCGAAATCTGGTCCAAGCTGACACCCATCGAAGAAAATGAGATGACGCCATGAATGCTTCTACAACAACGATCCACGCTTACGACACCCACGAAGCACGCTGGCAGGCGGTGCAGACGAGGGATGCCGAGGCTGATGGGTATTTCGTGTATGCCGTGCGCACTACCGGCATCTATTGCCGTCCAAGTTCGTCGGCCCGATGCCCCAAGCGGGAGAACGTCGAGTTCTTCGCTTCGGCGGCTGCCGCCGAAGCGGCCGGCTACCGTGCGAGTCGTCGAGCACGGGGGGATCGAACCGCTACCGCGGCCGAGCATGGCGCGCTGGTGGCCCAGGCTTGCCGTCTGTTCGAAGCGTCCGAAACCCCGCCCAGCCTCGATGTGCTGGCGGCCCAGGCCGGAATGAGTCCTTTCCATTTTCATCGAGTCTTCAAGGCCGAGACGGGCCTGACACCAAAGAACTACGCTAGCGCGTACCGGGCACGCAAGCTGCGCGAAGAATTGAACGCAGCCGGCAGCACGGTCACCGATGCGATCCACGGTGCAGGCTTCAGCTCCAACAGCCGCTTCTACGAAATCTCCGAGCAGGTATTAGGTATGCGTGCCAAGGAATACCGTGCCGGCGGTGTCGGGGCTGTGATTCGATTCGCCGTAGGCCAATGCTCGTTAGGCGCAATTCTCATCGCACAGAGTCAGCGTGGTATCTGCGCCATTCTGCTGGGCGACGACCCGGATGACTTGGCGCGCGATCTGCAAGACCAGTTTCCCAAGGCTGAATTGATCGGCGGCGACGCTGGCTTCGAGCAATTGGCAGCCCAGGTCGTGGGGTTCATCGAAGCGCCAGCCATTGGGTTGAATCTGCCGCTGGACGTGCGTGGCACCGTGTTCCAACAGCGTGTCTGGCAGGCGCTGCGCGAAATCCCGCCAGGTGCCACGGTCAGCTATGGAGAAATCGCCGAGCGCATTGGCGCTCCGAAAGCGGTGCGCGCCGTCGCGCAGGCGTGTGCGGCGAACCACATTGCCGTTGCCATTCCCTGCCATCGTGTTGTGCGGCGGGATGGCGACATCTCGGGGTATCGCTGGGGTGTGGAGCGCAAGGGCGCACTCCTGCGGCGCGAAACCCAAGGCTGAACAGGATCTTCTGATGACTTCATTCGCAACCGCAGTAGAAGAGCTGGATTGGAAGAACATTGCCCATCAGTTGAATGCCGAAGGCTATGCCGTACTTCCAGGCTTGCTCGCGTCGGCCTCGGCGCAGACCCTGGCAGACCAGATTGACGCCAGCGCAGCCCTGCGTCGTGTCTCACTCGCTTCCTGCGATCTTGGGCGGCGATCTGGATGTTTTCGAAGGCAGCTTATCTGAACCCTTGGCAAGTGCGGGCGTGGCGTTCTACGAACACCTGGCTCCAATAGCCAATCGTTGGAATGAAACATTGGACGTAGCCTATCGCTACCCGGCGAGCCTGGACGACTTTCTCCAGCGCAACCGGGATGCTGGATTCAGGAAAAAGGATCTGAGCCAAGGCGCCTTATGGAAATGGCAATTACTTTACATAATGCAAATTATGCGCAGTTATGTAGATCCGCAGTGGGGCTGGCACCCCCCCCACCAAAGGCGGCTAACGTATCTCGATCGTGACGGACTTGCCTGATTTTCCGCCGGCGCGACGCAGCAGATCGCCAATGTCGGTATTCTGAGCCTTGAGCGCGACATCGAACGCCGTCTCGCCACCATCGAGCTTTGCGTTCGGATCAGCGCGATTGGCGAGCAGCAGTTTGACGATTTCGATGTGGCCGCCCTTGGCGGCGACCATCAGCGCCGTGGTGCCGTTCTCCGTCGCGGCATTGACGTCCGCACCCGCCTTCAACAGAAGCCGGGCAATGTCGGCGTGGCCGTTGAATGCCGCATAGATCAGCGGCGTCCAGCCGCTCATGTTCACTTCGGCGCCGTTGGCGACCAGCAGCTCCGCCGCCTTCAGGTGTCCACGGAATGCTGCAAGGCGCAAGGCGGTGTCACCTACGGCATTACGCTCGTTGACCTTGGCCCGTTGCTTGATGAGGTATTCGACAAGTTCGGTGTGCCCGTCCCGTGCTGCCAGCATCAGCAAGGTATTGCCCTCCTTGTCCGTCGTGTCGACAGACGCGCCACGCTGTACCAGTTTCGCGATGTCCTTGGTGTCTCCCAGTCTTGCGGCACTGATCAGGTCATCGTACGTGGCGGCCAAGGCTCCGAGGGGCAATGCGGAGGCAACAAGGATGGCGAAAGTGGTCTTTTTCATGGTCGTATGGGCCGCAGGGCGTGTTTGAAGAGATTGAAAAAATTGGCGGTTGTGGCCTCGCCGATCTGTTCGGGAGACAGGGAGCGCAAGCGCGCAACCTCCTCGGCGACGTGCCGCACATAAGCTGGTTCATTGGGCTTGCCGCGATGAGGTGCCGGTGCAAGGTACGGCGAGTCGGTTTCGAGCAGGATCCGGTCGAGCGGCGTCTTCTGGGCCACTTCCTTGATTGCAAGGGCATTCTTGAAGGTGACGACGCCGGAGAACGAGATGTGGAAGCCGAGATCGAGTGCGCGGCGGGCGACTCCCCAGGTCTCGGTGAAGCAGTGCATCACACCGCCGACCCTGTGGGCGCCCTCCTCCTCGAGTATCCTCAAGGTGTCATCGGCCGCGTCGCGCATGTGCACGACCAGCGGCTTGCCCGCGCCGATTGCCGCGCGGATGTGGCGGCGGAAGCGGTCGCGCTGCCATTTCGGGCGGTCCTTCTGCCAGTGGTAGTCGAGACCGGTCTCTCCCACGGCGATCACTTTCGGATGCCCGGCGAGTTCCGCGAGTATCTGTTCGCCCGGTTCTTCGACATCGGCATATTCGGGATGAACGCCAACGGTGGCGTAGAGGTTGGGATGGGCTTCAGCCAGCGCCAGAACACCGGGGAAGTCCTCCAGATTGACCCCGATACATACCGCCCAGCCGACGCCATTCTCGTTCATGCGCCCGAGAATCTCGGGAAGGCGCCGCGAGAGATCGGGAAAGTCGAGATGGCAATGGGAGTCGACCAGCATCCTCTGGATCAGAGGGTGTGGGTCGGACGCGTGGACTGCATGACGCCCCCCAGCAGGCCTTCGATCTTGCGCCGTGCCTCCTGGCCGCTTTCGTCGTTGTTGAAATGAACGCCGATCCCCTGGGCGCGACCATTCTGCGCGCCGGCCGGGGTAATCCAGACCACGGTGCCGGCAATCGGCAACTTGGCGGGATCATCCATCAGCGACAGCAGCATGAACACTTCGTCGCCGATGTTGTAATTCCGCGTGGTGGGAATGAATATGCCCCCATTACGCAAGTGCAGCATGAACGCCGCGTAGAGCGCGGACTTTGAACTGATGTTGAGCGAAAGGACGCTCGGGCGCTGGGCGGGGGCCGGTTTGGGGTCAGCCATCGTCGTGTCTATTGTTTGAGCAGACTTCGGTAGTCCATGAACAATCCCTCCAGAAACAGGCGGGCGTTGAGGGGTTGCTCGGCTTCGCGGCGACGCTTCAGGAGCACCCGGTAGGCGCGCACGAGGCGCGCGGGGGGAATCATATCAGCCAGCCCCGAGATTGTGGCCTGTTGCACGAGAAAATATCGGACCGGCAACCCATTGCTGGCCAGCGTGAGATCGACCAGCCATTTCTGCATGGCCTCGACCACCGACTTCAAGGCGAGCTTTCCCCTGCTTTCCCTGAGGATCTTCTCCAGATCGGCGGCCAGACCGGTCGGGTCAAGTTCGCCCTTCGCCGCAAGGCGCCGCGTCAGCACGTCCAGCCAACCCCCTTTGTCCGCAGCCGCCAGTTCGCTGGCCAGACCTGGCGAGCCGCCGGCCAGGGCGAGCCAGCGGGCGGGTTGCCTGATCCCGTCCGCAGCAAGCGCCGCTTCGGCCGCAGCGGTCGACGGAACAGCAACGGGAACCACCTGGCAGCGGCTGCGGATGGTCGGAAGCAAGCGCAATGGCTCGCTTGAAACCATTAAAAACAATGTACTTGGAGCAGGTTCCTCAAGTGACTTGAGAAGTCCGTTGGCGGTGCTGCGGTTCATCGCGTCGGCGGGATTGACGACAATGATCTTGACGCCCGCACGATGCGTCCCGACGTTGAAGAAGCTGTCGAGGGCGCGGACCTGATCGATGGTGATCTGCTGACTGGCTTTCTTTCTGCCCTCGTCCACCTCCCCTTCTTCGACCATCGCCTGCGGCTGGAGGAGCCGGAAATCCGGGTGGTTGTCGTGCTCGAACCAGTTGCAGGCGAGGCACTCGTCACAGAAGTGTCCGCCGTCCAGTGGTTGTTCGCAGAGCAGGCTTTTCGCGAATGCCTGCGCCAGGGCAAATTTCCCCAGCCCGCGCTGCCCAACGAGCAACAACGCGTGCGGCAACCTTCCGCGTTGCGACTGGAGGCTGGCCCAGGTTCCAGGATGGATGGAAATAACGTGCATAATTATATAGTTGAGATACGTTCCTCAAGTGATTTGCGAATTTGCTCAAGGCTGCCCTGGGCGTCAATCACATGGATTCGTGCAGGGGACGAGTGCCAGCGCTCAAGGTAAGCCTGGCGCACCCGTTCATGGAAATCGGCGCGTTCCTGCTCGAAACGGTCAAGGATACGGCTGGCCAGGGCGATGCGCTCACGCGCGACGTCCAGCGGGAGATCGAACAACAGGGTCAGATCGGGCTGCAGTTGGCCATGAACCCATTGCTCGAGTTGCTGCAACTTGTGTCGTTCGAGACCCCGCCCTCCTCCCTGGTAGGCATACGTCGCGTCGCTGAAACGGTCGCAGATCACCCAGTCACCAAGGGCAAGCGCCGGCTCGATCAGCCTGGCGAGGTGCTCCCGTCGTGCGGCGAACATCAGCAGCGTTTCGGTTTCGAGGTGCATCGGCGTGTGCAGCAGCAACTCCCGGAGCTTTTCGCCCAAGTCCGTGCCGCCCGGTTCGCGGGTGACATGGACGGTCAGCCCGGTCTGCCGCAACCGCTCGGCCAGCCACTCGACATGGCTGCTCTTGCCGGCGCCGTCGATTCCCTCGAAGGTGATGAACTTCCCTCTCACTTGCCGCCTCTCTGGTATTTGCTCAGTGCCTTGTTATGTTCCTCGAGCGTTGTCGAAAACTGGCTGCTGCCATCGCCGCGGGCAACGAAATACAGTGCGTCGCTGTCCGCGGGGTGAAGGGCGGCCTGGATGGCCCCCGCACCGGGCATGGCAATCGGCGACGGCGGCAGCCCGCCACGGGTGTAGGTATTGTAGGGGGTGTCGGCCTGAAGGTCCCGTTTTCGCAGATTGCCGTCGAACTGGTCGCCCAGCCCATAGATTACCGTTGGATCGGTCTGCAGCAGCATGCCCTTGCGCAGGCGATTGACGAAGACCGCCGCCACCAGTGCGCGATCATCCACCCGACCCGTCTCCTTTTCGATGATCGACGCCATGATGAGAGCCTCATAGGGATTCCTGTAGGGCAGCCCCTGATCGCGCTCGTTCCAGGCGCACTCAAGCTTCTTCTGCATCGCCCGGTGGGCGCGTGCGAATAGTTCGAGGTCGCTCGACTGTTTGTCGAAAAGATAGGTGTCGGGAAACAGCCAGCCGTCGATCCGGTCGCCTTCGATGCCCAGCCGAACGGCAATCTCGGCCTCCGTCAGGTCTCGCGTCTCATGTTTGAGATCCGGGTTCTGGCCCACACGGGCGCGCCACTGGGCGAACGTCGAGCCGTCGACGAGCGTCGACTCGCCCTGGGTCATGTCGCCACGCGCGAGTTTGGCCAGCAGTTGTTCGGGACTGACTCCCCGCCTCACCGCGTAGCTGCCTGCCTTGATGGAGGTGGCCACGCCACGCCAGCGGGCCAGCAGCGTGAAGAGGTCGGGATGGATGCCGACTCCTGCTTCACGCATCTGGCCGGTGGCGGCGCGCAAGCTGCTGCCGGAAGATATCCGGAAATCCACACTTGGGTCCCGCAACTCGATCGGCGCATTGGCCCACCAGACGGCAGCCGCGACAAAAGCTGCGAGCGAGATGCTCAGGAACAGCAGGAACTTGAGGAGTGAACGCACGGGAACTCGCGGACTGCAACCGGGTCATGCCCGGGAGGACGAGCACAAACGAACGAGCGATATAATAGCGCAAACCCCATCAGGAGCTTCCATGAACCCGAACTGGCGCACTTTCCTTGAATCCGCCGAGGCCGTCTTCGCCAGCGGATCCGACGAGATTCTCAACTTCGGCGATGCCGTCGGCGAACTGGGGGCAGGCCGCGATCAGACCATCCTGGCGCCGCTTACCCATCTTGGGCTGATCGCGGTTTCGGGCGATGATGCCAGGACATTCCTGCATAACCAGTTCACCAGCGACATCAACCATCTGGGGGTCGATCAGGTGCAGCATTCCGCATGGTGCACGGCCAAGGGCCGCATGCAGGCCAGCTTTGTTGTCTGGCGCGAGACGGGCGTCTTCCGGCTGATCGTGTCGGGTGACCTCGAAAGCGCTTCCCTGAAGCGTTTGCAGATGTTCGTCCTGCGCTCCCGGGTCAAGCTGCAAGCATTGAGCGAAAGCCGCCTGTTGCTCGGCCTGTCCGGTCAGCAGGCCGGTGAAGCGCTTGCCGATGCCGGCCTGCCCTGCCCGCCTGCGATGACCGCGGCGCCCGGCGCCCAGGCCAGCGTGATCGGGCTGGAAGCCAACCGATACATCGTTGCCGTCGAGCAGCCGGCCGTGGCCGAATTGTGGAAAAAGCTCGCGCTCAAGGCACGGCCGGCCGGATTGCCCGTCTGGCGCTGGCTCGATGTGCGGGCCGGCTTCCCGCTGGTGACCGCCGCAACCAAGGAAGAGTTCGTCCCGCAGATGGCCGATTTCGAAAAACTGGGGGGCGTCAGTTTCCACAAGGGCTGCTATCCGGGCCAGGAAATCGTCGCCCGCACCCAGTATCTCGGCAAGGTGAAGCGTCACCTCTACCGTGTCCGGAGCGATCAAGCCCTCGAGGCCGGCGCCGATCTCCATTCTCCGGACAACCCCGACCAGGCGTGCGGCAAGATCGTCAGCGGCGCTCCCTCGCCGGCCGGCGGCTACGAGGCGCTGGCCGTGGTGCAGTCAAATTTCGCCGGCAATCTGCATCTCGCATCGCGCGACGGCCCGAAAATCGAGGCGGTTGCGGTCAACCCCTGAAATCAGGCAAAAATGTGCCTGATCGTCATCGGTTGGCGGGTTCATCCGGACTACCGGCTGGTCGTCGCCGCCAATCGTGACGAATTTCATGCCCGCCCGACGGCCCGCGCCGGATTCTGGCCCGATGCGCCGGAGGTCATTGCCGGCCGCGACCTCGAGGCTGGCGGCACCTGGCTCGGCATCACCCGCGACGGGCGTTTCGCCGCGGTCACCAATGTTCGCGAAGCCGCTCCGGCAAAGGGTTTGCACTCGCGAGGCAGGTTGACTCAGGGGTTCCTCGCCGGCCGGCGAAGTGCGGCCGACTATGTTGGCGAAATCGACCGGGCCGGGTACGGAGGCTTCAATCTGCTGGTCAGCGATGATGAATCGCTGTGGTACTGCAGCAATCGCGGCGCGACACCGCTGGAACTGGCGCCCGGCGTCTATGGGCTCTCGAATCATCTGCTCGACAGTCCATGGCCGAAGCTGCTGACCGCCCGCCAGGGATTCACCAAGGCGCTGGCCAGTTTGCCGGACCCGGAACCGCTGTTCGCGATTCTGGCCGACGACGAAATCGTTCCCGACACCGAGTTGCCGGATACGGGAATTCCGTTGGACTGGGAGCGGCTCCTGTCGGCGATCTTCGTGCGCTCCGAGCCCTATGGAACGCGTGCCTCGACGGTGGTGATGCTGGCCGCCGATGGCGGGATCACCTTCGAGGAACGCAGCTTCGGACCCGATGGCCAACCGCTTCAGTCCTCGCGGATTTCGACCGGCGTGTAGACCGGCACCAGATCGAAGAGATCGACGATGTCGGCGTTGCGCATGCGGATGCAGCCATGCGACGCCGGAGTCCCCATCTCGGCGGTTTCCGGCGCCCCGTGGATGTAGATGTAACGGCGCATCGTATCGACGCAACCCAGCCGGTTTCGCCCGGGCTCGCAACCGGATAGCCACAGGATGCGCGTGAGAACCCAGTCACGCCCCGGATGCCGCTGCGCGAACTCCGGAGACCACAGCTCGCCGGTGGGCCGGCGCCCGACGAAGATGGTGTTCTCCGCCGCGCCGGAGCCGATTTTTGCCCGGATCCGGTGTCGACCGCGCGGAGTCTGAAGGCTGCCCGACAATTCGCCGACCCCGGCCTTGCCGGTCGAGATGCGGTACTCGCGCAGAACGCGCCCGGCATCATCAAACAGCGTCAACAACTGACGGGCAACCGAAATATCGATCTTCACTGCATCTTCCGGCGCCGCTCGGCAAAGAAGGCGGACAGGACCCCGCTGCATTCATCGGCCAGAACCCCGCCGAGCACGGTGGTATGGTGGTTGAGGCGCTCGACGCCGAAGAGGTCGACAACGCTGCCGTGCACGCCGGTCTTGGGGTCGCGGGCGCCATAAACCACCCGCGCAATCCGCGAATGCAGAATCGCCCCGGCACACATCGCGCACGGCTCCAGCGTCACGAACAATTCACACCCGGGCAGGCGGTAATTGCCGAGCGCGCGGGCCGCATCGCGCAACGCGGCAATCTCGGCGTGCGCGGTCGGGTCGCTCTCGCCAATCGGGGTGTTGAAACCGCGCCCGATGATCCTTCCGGCCCTGACCACGACAGCGCCAACCGGCACCTCGCCCAGGCATTCCGCCGCGCGCGCCAGCGAGATGGCCTCGCGCATGAAGAACTCGTCGCCGAGCCCGGCGATTGGTTCGATCATTTCCATCACAGCACCAAGCGGAGTGCGAACCCGGCGGAATGCCGCGTCTGGCGGATCCATCCGGCAACGGTGGGTTCCATCGGGACGGCGTCGATGTGGGGAGGCAGGTCGTCCACTTGCCGTTTCACCGGCCGCGCTCCAGGCACGCGACACGTTCGCGCAGACGATCCATCTCATCGAGCATGTCGGCCACCAGCGCTGCGAGCTCGGGCACCGCATCGAAGTCCCGCTCGACCTGCCGCATGCGCCGCGCGCGCGCCAACTCCGTGCTCGAAAAGCGCCAGACACCAGCCACACATTCGGCGTGCGGAAAAAGGTCGGCCCCGAGATGCCGGAGGAGCCATTGCGGCTCCACGGTGCAGGCCGCAGCCACCTGCTCCAGGGTCAGCCAGGAATCTTCCATCAGCATGCCGTCGAAGACTTCATCTTCCCGCATTGCTCACGTCCTCCCGCGCGGATCGAAGGCGAGTTCCTTCGCCAGGGTTTCATAGAGCGCCCGCGCCCGTGGCGTGTCGGCCGGGGGCAGGACGACCTGAAGATCGAGGAGCAGGTCGCCCGGCGGCTCGCCGGGAATGCCCTTTCCCCGCACGCGCAATTGCTTGCCGCTTTGCGCGCCCTCCGGGATGCGCACCTTCAACGATCCGCCGGGCAGATCGACCGCCACGACGGCGCCGAGCGCTGCTTCCCAGGGCGCCACCGGCAGGCTCAGATGCAGGTCGCGCCCCTCGGCGGAAAGGCGCGAATGCGGCCGGAAGTGCACTTCCAGCAGCAGATCGCCGGCCGGCGCGCCTCCCAGGCCAGGTGCACCCTGCCCGGCGAGACGGATGGTCTGGCCGGCCCGGACGCCACGCGGGATCTTGACATTGAGGGTACGCGTCCTGAGCTGCACGTGTCCCTGGGCGTCGAGTTCCGGCGCGCGCAGGGTGATCTGACGCGTGGCCCCGGTGAAGGCGTCCTCCAGATCGAGCAGCACCTTGGCATGATGGTCCTCGCCGCGCACACGAAAGTGCGCGTCGTGGCCGCCGGCACGAAAGCCCGCGCCACGCCCCACGCGGCCGAACAGTTCCGCGAAGAAATCGGAGAATTCCGCCGCTTCGTGCGGGGAGAAACCGCCCCCGGAAAACTCGAAGCCGGCATCCCAGTCCGGCGGCGGGCGGAAATCCTGGCCGGGGGTATAGCTGGCGCCCAGTTGCTCGTAGGCGGCGCGCTTCTCCGGATCTGAAAGAACCGTATAGGCCTCGTTCACCTCCTTCATGCGCGCTTCCGCGTCCGGTTCCTTCGAGACATCCGGATGATACTTGCGCGCAAGCTTGCGGAACGCCTTCTTGATTTCCTCGGCCGTGGCGTCGCGGGCCACGCCCAGAGTCTGGTAATAGTCCTTGAATTGCATCAACAAACCCCATGTTCGGCAGGCCTTAAGCTATCAGAAATCGGCATGGCGCACAGCGCTTTCAAGGCAGGCCGTTTCGTCGGTCGGAAGCAGCAACAGCGGCGTGGGTAGATCGCCGCGCTTTTCGGCCGCCGGATGCTCGGATGCGGAGCGCGCCACGAAAGAGCCGCCGCCTGGCGAGCGAGAGCTAGAAGAGGGCGAACGGCACGCCGTTCAAGGGCTGTTCAAGGGCCTGAAGGATCCACAGCGCATCCGCTGCAGGTCTGCCTGAAGAAGCTCGAATTCACCAAGGAGGCGATTGCCGACTGGGCGAAGACGGCGCTGGCGGCGTCGGCGCAGGTGGTCTCGGACGGCCTGGGGTGCTTTCGCGCGCTCAGGTGGCGTTTGAGTTCCAGGGCCGAGACGTTGTTCTTGGCTTGGGTCAGCAAGTGCATCGCCAGGAACCAGGTCGTCAGCGGCAGCTTGGTCGATTCAAACACCGTTCCGCACAGGACCGTGGTCTGTTCCCGGCACGCGGAGCATTGCCAATACATCAGACCCTTGCGCTCAAACGTGCAATGGCGGCTCAAGTGCTTGTAGTTCGTTCCCATCGCAACACATTATCCGGCCTCGGTCGTCTGCACGGCAGCGATGAAGGACACCTTGTTCTCCGATCCGCGCCCACTCTTGCCGCCGGGCAGTTCGCCACCCAGGTAGGCATCGTCGATCTCGACCCGACCGTCCAGCTGGCGCGGCGCTTCGCATTGGTTGCTTCAAACACCGTCCCACATATCACCGTCGTCTGCTCGCGCCATGCCGAGCACTGCCAATACGTCAGCCCCTTGCGTTCGAACGTGCAATGGCGAGTCTCCCCGCATTCCGGGCAGACAAAACCGTTGGGCCACCGCTGGGCAACCACCGCCGCATGGCATTTCTCCTCCGTCCCGTAACGATTCATGAACTCGCCCATCGACAAACCCTTCTGAAACTGCACCCGGTTGATCCCCAATCCTCGTGACTTAGCACATCTACATATTTTGCGGATGGGGCGATAGGTG
>ERZ761602.7215-NODE-7215-length-11954-cov-4.160097_pt1 | contig 11954 bp, 7 predicted proteins | sample MGYA00512165_ERZ761602 | MGnify/ENA primary metagenome ERZ761602 (study PRJEB28899, sample SAMN02445085) | bioreactor sludge metagenome | biome: EBPR sludge; isolation source: Thorneside wastewater treatment plant | place: Australia: Brisbane, Thorneside... | reverse complement strand
ACATCCAGTCAATCTACGACGTCTCGGCATTCACGCCGAACTTCAACTTCCAGCGCAACAGCGTAGGCCGGCGCCTGGATGCACCGAGCATGCGCGGCCAATTCACGCCGCTGCAGAACTTCGGCTCCGAAGGCAACGTGGCCTTCTTCGTGGACGGCGCCTACGTCAGTGGCACGGCCAGTGGCCTCACCGTCGACAACGTGGAGCGCATCGAGGTTGTCCGGGGCCCCCAGGCGGCGCTGTTCGGCCGGGGCGCCTTCGCCGGGGCCATCAACTACGTGACGCGGGCGCCGAGCCCGGATGAAATCAGTGGCGAGGTCTACCTGAAGGCCGGGGAGGAGAACGACTTCAAGACCTCCGGTTTCCTCAGCGGCCCCCTGCTGGGCGACCAGCTGCTCTTCTTTGCCTCGGCCAGCTGGGAGTCCTTCGACGGGGAGTGGACCAACTCCATGAACCCGTGCAGGGACGGCGAGACCGCGGCGGACGGCTGTGTCGCGTTCCTGCCCAACTACCGGGCGGTATGGCCAGACGGGCAGCCCCCGTCGACCCGGCTGGACGACTTCACACCCCTGGGTGGCGAGAGCACCTGGAACGTCACCGGCAAGCTGACGTTCCTCCCCACCGACAGCCTCACCATCAATGTAAAAGCCGAGTTCACCCGGGCGGATGACGAGCACTTCGCCTCGCTGTACCAACCGGAGCTGAACTGCTATGTCGCCGGAGACCCCGACGACCCCCGCGCCGATATCACCGCCCCGACATCGCCCGGCTGGCGGTGCGGGGAAGTCGATGGCGATGGCCTGCGGGCGCTCATCGGCATCGCAGACCTCCGGGAGGGGGTGACCTCGCGGTACGGCGCCTTCGGTGAGCCCACAATCTCGGCAGCGCCGGCGCCCTTCATTGGCACCCGGACCGAAAGCCAGCGCTACCTCGCCGAGGCCAGGCTGGATGTGGGCGACTGGGATATGGCCGTGATCGGCACGATCAACCACCAGGAACTGGAGAGTTACCGGGACCTCGACCGTTCGCCCTGGCTGGGACCGGTCTGGTCCAACGTCTTCACCGCCGGCGAGCTGCAGACCTGGGACGACTACTCGGGCGAGGTCCGGCTGACATCCCCCCAGGAGCAGCGCCTCCGTGGTACCGCCGGCGCGTATTACTTCAAGTCCGAGAACTTCTCCCAGCAGCGGGAGTACACGGGGTTCTGCAACCGCACGGAGTTCGGCAACCCCTTGATCAACGGCCGTCCCTCCTGGAACCTGAATGCCGACAAGGAGAACCTGGCCTTCTTCGGCGGCATCGACTACGACGTGCTGGAGGATGTGACGGTCTCGGTGGAGGCCCGCTACGCCAAGGATTCACCGGTCCAGCGCGCTCCGAACGGGGTCGTCGCCAGGGCCAATTTCTACAGTGTGACGCCGAGGTTCATCCTGCGCTGGCAGGCCACGGATGACGCGAGCCTCTACGCCTCGGCAGCCAAGGGCAACAAGCCCGGTGGCTTCTTCTACGGCTTCTTCGACGCGCCGGTCACGGCGGACGACACCCGGACGGCCATCGCCAACGGCAGGGCAATCATCAAGGAGGAGGAAGCCTGGACCTACGAACTGGGGGCCAAGACCCAGTGGCTCGATCGGCGGCTTACGGCCAATGTGGCGCTCTTCTACATCGACTGGACGAACCAGGCGATCAACGAGGTGCAGGAAATCCCCTGGACCTGTGCTGACACCGGCAACAGCAGCGCAATCCCGAACGACGTCATCCGTAACGCGGGCGAGTCCCGCGTGACCGGGACAGAGGTCGAGGTGGCGCTGGCGGCTACCGATGAAATCCTGCTCACCCTCAATTACGGACTGCAGGACACAAAGCTCGAGTCCTACAATTCGCTTGGACTCGCTGAACTGATTTCAACGGATCCGGATGTGCTCGCCCAGGGAGTCAGCGTCGCCGGAAACGAGGCGCCCCGGGTCCCGAAGCACACGGTGACGGCCTCAGCCATGTACACCCGCCCGCTCGGCGGCGAGGGCAGCACCTGGTTCCTGCGCGGCGACTACGTCTATAACTCGAAGACCTGGATCGAGGCCGAGAATGAGGCCTACGTGGGCGATACCACGGTGGTGAATGGACGCATCGGCATCGAATCCGACACCTGGGTCGCGGCGTTCTACGTGGACAACCTGCTGGACGAGGACACGCCGCTTCTAGTGACGGACTTCCCGAGCTTCGAGCGCTTCCCGACGGTAGTGAACGCCTTCCACATCGTGCCGCGCCGCGGGCGCAGCGCCGGCATCACTCTGACGACGAGGTTCTAGGAGGCAATCGCGGCTGAAGCCGCTCCTACCTCTCCCGCGGGACTTCGCGGGCGAAAGCTTCCCAGGTGCCGTGGGGCATCACATCGGGCCAGTGGTCGGGCACCGTGAGGTACTCGGGTGCGTGCTTCTCGATGTAGGCGAGGACCTTGGGCGGTATGTCACCCGGGCCCTTCAGCCCCTTGTGGCTGAACATCCGGCCGAACACCACGCCCGATTCCGCCAGCTCGTGGCGACCCATGCGCATCCAGGGCCACCACTGGCTCAAGCGGGAGAATCCCGCCATGAACCGGGACGAAGGCACCGACCGGTCCTGCATCCCGGCGAGCGACATGCAGAAGGTAAAGTGCTCGGAAGGGCTGATGCGCGGGCCGGTGGACGCCTCCGGCCACCCCTCCGGCGTCACCGGGTTCGTGTATTCGTGGGCGTAATCCCAGGCCAGCAGGAGGTCGTCGCCGTACACCTCGAAGGGCAGGAGGAACGGCACGGTGCCACCCAGTTCCCGGTGGGTGCCGGCATTCATCAGCGTGGCGTCGTCCCGGGCCGCGCCCATGGCGAAGCGGGGCATCTCGGCGGTGAGGCGCCCACCCATCGCCGCGTTGTAGAAGTTGAAGACCTCGACGGTCTTGCCCGTCCAGGGATTGTCCCAGGTCTCGAGGATGTCGCCGGTGGCGAGGTCGGTGAAGTAGCCGGTCTCCTTGCCCCGGATCCAGAGGTTGCCCTCCCCGTCGATCTTCGACTGCATGCAGCCGGTGCCGGTGTAGCCGAACAGCGGCACCAGCCGCTGCGCGCCGATGCGGGCGTACATCAGCCCGTGAAAGCCGCTCAGCACCGGCTCGTCGTAGCTGCCCCAGATCTTGCCGAAGGCATAGAGGTTGTCGCGTGGGTCGTCGAAATCGAGGCGCCGGCCGGCAGTCGCCGTCGCCAGCGCGTCGGTGGCCGACGGGCGGCCCGCGAACAGGCCGTTCACCAGTTCTGAATTCATGGTCAGATCCCCAGCGGGCCAAAGACGTCCCGCTTGCGAAAGATGTTCATCAGGAACCGGCCCTGGACCTTGGCCGGGGTGAGCCAGCGGACGGCGGCCCCGTGCCGGCCGTGCTGGCGGAGCATGCCCTCCACGAGCCACGGGGTCACCGTCTCGACGGTGTCCGCGAGGATGTTCAGGATCTTCTTCGAGCGCTGCCAGTTCTCGTTGCGGCGGTCGGGCGGCGGCACGAGGAGGTCGGTGATGACGATGCCGGGGCTGAGGTACCCGATGCGTACCGGGGCCTTCTTCAGCTCGCCGATCATCGCCTTGGTGAAGTAACGCACGGCGCACTTGGTCGCCCCGTAGGGCGCGATCGTCGGACGCACCGCCCCGTTGCTGCCGAAGCCCTCCATGTTCCAGATCATCCCCGAGCCCTGCCTGTACATGGCCGGGATGGCCACCCGGTTGCAGTTCATGAGGCCGATGAGGTTGGTGTTGACGGTCTTCACGTAGTCGTCCGGGGGGATCATGAAGAACGGGACCTTGGTGCCGTCCCTGCCCGCGTTGTTGACCCAGATGTCCACCTTGCCGAGGCCGGCGACGGCCGCGTCCCACAGGCCCTGCACCTGGGCATAGTCGGCCACGTCGCAGACCTTGCCCACCACCTTGCGGCCGGGGAATGCGGCCCGGAGGTCGGCCACGGCCTTTTCGACGGCACCGGACCCCCGGCTCGAGACCAGCACGTCGTGGCCCCGCCGCAGGAACTCCCTGGCGAGGCCGAGGCCGATGCCCTTGGTGCTGCCGGTGATGACGACCTGCATACGGATATTCCCCGGAAGAAAGACGAGGCGAAATTCGCTACGCTGATGCCGTGGATGCAAATGGTCAAGGGTATTCCCGGATGAGGGTCCGTGCCGTGGCCACGCTGGCCGCCGCCGTGCTCCTGAATGGCATGGCCCAGGCCCAGCAGTGGCAGTTCTACGGCGGCGACGCCGGGGGCCAGAAATTCGCCCCGCTCCGGCAGATTACCCCGGCCAACGTCGGCCGGCTGGAGATCGCCTGGCAGTACCGCACCGGCGAACTGGAACGGCAGCCGGCGGTGCAGTCCGGCACCGCGAAGGTGCAGGTGAACCCGATCCTCCTGCCGGCCGAGGCGGGCGGCCACCTCGTGATCTGTACCCCCTTCGGCCGGGTGGTGGCCCTCGACCCGGCGCGGGGCACCGAGCGCTGGACCTACGACTCCCGCTCCCGCATCGGCGGCTACGGCACCCCGGAGGACCCGGACGGGACCGCGAGCCCGGGCTACGCCAACTGCCGGGGCGTGGCCTGGTGGCGGGACGGCCAGGCGGTGGCCGGCGCCTTCTGCAGCCAGCGCATCCTGCTCGCCACCCACGACCTGCGCCTCATCGCGCTGGACGCACCCACCGGCAAGGCCTGCCCGGGCTTCGGCACCAACGGCATCGTCGACGTGGAGCCGGCCGTGCTCGCGGCCAGTCCGCCCGCCGTGCGGGGCGAGGTCAAGTTCCCGGGCCCGCCGGCGGTGGTGGGCGACGTGATCGCCGTCGGCACTTCCGTCCGGGACTTCCACCGGGCCAATGCGCCGAATGGCGCCGTCCGGGCCTTCGACGCCCGTACCGGCGCGCCCCGCTGGATCTTCGATCCCATTCCGCGGACGCCCGGCGACCCGGCCTGGGCCGGCTGGACCCCGGAAGCCGCGGCCAGCACCGGCGCCGGCAACGTCTGGGGCCTCATGAGCAGCGACCCGGCCCGGGACCTGCTGTTCCTCCCCACGTCGGGTCCGTCACCGGACTTCTACGGCGACACGCGGCCAGGGGACAACCGCTACACCGACTCCCTCGTCGCCCTGCGAGCCTCGACGGGCGAGGTGGTCTGGCACTTCCAGACGGTCCATCACGACGTCTGGGACTACGACAACACGGCCCAGCCGACCCTGGTGGAACTCTCGCGGGACGGCCGGCCCTTCCCGGCCGTGGTCCAGGCCACCAAGACGGGCATGCTCTACATCTTCCACCGGGAAACCGGCGAGCCCTTCTTCCCCATCGAGGAACGCCCGGTTCCCCAGGGCGGGGTGGCCGGCGAGGTGCTGTCCCCCACCCAGCCGTTCCCGGTGCGGCCCCCGCCGCTGGTGCCCCACGAATTCACGGCCGCGGACTTCTGGGGCATGACGCCCTGGGACCTCTCCGCCTGCCGCAAGGCCTACGGCGGCTACCGCTACGGGGGCATCTTCATGCCGCCGTCGCTCGAGGGCTCCATCATCTGGCCGTCGAGCGCCGGCGGGGTGAACTGGGGTGGCGTGGCCGTCGACCCGGAGGCCCGCGTGCTGGTGACCAACGTGCTCCGGCTCGGGCACTACGCCCAGCTGATCCCGGCGGAGCAGGTGGCGGGGGTCAAGGACAGTGCCGCCGAGAACATGCTGGGCGCGCCCGTGCGCCTGCTCGGCACGCCCTACGCCCTCAAGCAGGGCGCACTGCTCTCTCCCGCCAACCAGATGCCCTGCACGGCGCCGCCCTACGCGGAGCTGGTCGCCGTCGACCTGCAGGCGGGCGAGATCCTCTGGCGCTCGACCCTTGGCGTGTGGGACCACACCCTGCCACCGCCGATCGTCGCACCCTATTCCCTGCCGCTGCCCCTGCGCTGGGGTACGCCGGGCTTCGGCGGCCCGATGCTGACCGCCGGCGGGCTGGCCTTCATCGGTGCAACGGGCGACGACCGCTTCCGGGCCTTCGACCTGGCCTCGGGCCGGGAACTGTGGGCACACGCCCTGCCGACCGGCGCCTACGCCGTGCCCATGAGCTACGAGTCCGGCGGCCGGCAGTTCGTGGTCGTGGCCTCGGGCGGCCATCCCTTCGTCTACCAGAAGCCCGGCGACCAGATCACCGCCTTCGCCCTCCCTGTGGACAAGCCCTGATGCCGGGACGTCCGTCCCGGCCCCGCGGGCGAAACTGACCGCTGCCCACCCGCCATGGAACCCCGATGACCGACACTCCCGGCCAAGCCCCCGCCCAGGCACGACTGGTACTCGGCCTCGGCGTACTGCTGTTCGCCATCGGCCAGTCGCTGACCTTCATCATCGTGACGCCGCTCGCCCGGCAGGTGGGCTTCACGCCCCAGGGATTCGGCATCGCCCTGACCCTGGCCAGCATTCCCCTGATCTTCGGGGCACCCTTCTGGGGCAAGCGCAGCGACGTCGTGGGCCGCAAGCCGGTGTTCCTCATCGGCGTCACCGGGGCGGCCGTCGGCACCCTGCTCGTGGCCCTTGTTCTGCAACTCGGCCTCAGCGGCATCGTGACGGGCACCGGCCTGCTGGTGCTGTTCGCCCTGGCGCGGGCCGCCTACGGCAGCGCCGCCTCGGCCATCTACCCGGCGGCCACCGCCTACATGGTGGACGTCACCGACGTACAGAACCGTGGCAAGGGCCTCGCGATCATCGGCGCGGCCAACGGCATGGGCTCGGTGCTGGGGCCGGTGCTGGCCGGCGCCCTCGCCTTCTTCGGGCCACTGGTGCCGATGTACGTGGCCGCCCTGATCGGTTTCGGCGGCGTCCTGATGGGCTGGCTGCTGCTGAAGGAACCCGTGCGGCACGCGGACATGCGGGGGAAGGTGACCATGAAGCTCGGCGACCGCCGGCTGCGCCCCTTCCTGATCATGTGGTTCGTCTTCTTCCTGACCTTCATGGCGCTGCAGCTGATCCTGAGCTTCTACCTGCAGGACGAGTTCGCGATCACCGACCCCAAGGAACTCGTGCGCACGGCGAGCGTGATGCTGATCAGCATGGCCTCCATGATCGTGATCGTGCAGATCGGCGTGCTGCAGTTCGTGAAGGCGAAGCCGAAGACCCTCATGCGCCTCCTCGGCCCGTTCTTCGTGATCTCGCTCACCATCATCGGCACTGCCACCAGCCTGGTGGTGATGGCCATCGGCTTCGGCGTGCTGGGCATCTCCTTCGCCTGCGCCAACCCGGGCATCAACGGCAGCGCCAGCCTGTGCGTGGAGCCCTGGGAACAGGGCGCCACCGCCGGCTTCCTCGGCGCCGGCAACACCCTGGGCGCGATCCTCGGGCCGATCATTGGCACGCAGATCTACACCCACGTGGGCCACCATGGCCCGATGATCGTCGGCGCCATCGCGCTGACCCTCCTCAGCATCTACGCCTTCACCATCGACGTACCGGACCGGTGGGGCGGCCCGGGCAAGCCGAAGGTGAAGCCCGCCGCGCCGGACGCCGGGGCAGCCGCCGCCACCTAGCCCGGGCAGGGCCGGCACGGTTGCCGATCGGCTAGACTGGGGCATGAAGATCCCCAAGGCGCTCCAGCCACTCATCGACGACGGCATCATCGACGAAGTCCTCCGCCCGCTGAAGAGCGGCAAGGAGGCGTCGGTCTACGTGGTGCGTGCCGGCGCGAACCTTCGCTGCGCCAAGGTCTACAAGGACATGGGCCAGCGCAGCTTCCAGAAGCGCGTCACCTACCAGGAAGGCCGCCAGGTGCGCGGCAGCCGCCAGGCACGCGCCATGGGCAAGAGCACGCGCTTCGGCCGTCGCGAGCAGGAGGAAGCCTGGAAGAACGCGGAGGTCGACGCCCTCTACCGCCTGGCAGGCGCGGGCGTGCGGGTGCCTGCCCCCTACGGCTACTTCAACGGCGTGCTGGTGATGGAGATGATCACCGACGCCGAGGGCTTCTCCGCCCCCGGCCTGGGGGACGTGGAGCTGACGCCGGACGAGGCCCGGGAGCACCACGCATTCCTGATCGGCCAGATCGTGCGCATGCTCTGCGCCGGCCTGATCCACGGCGACCTCTCCGAATACAACGTCCTCGTCGGGCCCGAGGGGCCCGTGATCATCGACCTGCCCCAGGCCGTCAGCGCGGCGGGCAACAACAATGCCCGGATGATGCTGATCCGGGACGTCAACAACGTCTCCGCCACCCTCGGTCGCTTCGCGCCGGAACTCCTCGCCACGCGCTACGGCGAGGAGATGTGGGCGCTGTTTGAGCAGGGCCTCCTGCTGCCGGAGACGCCACTCACCGGCATCTTCGCCGGCGACGAGACGCCCGCCGACGTGGAGGCCACCCTCGCCGCCATCGATGACGCGCGGGAGGAGGCGCTGCGCCGGCAGCTGGCGCGCGAGGCGGCGCTTCGCGACGGGCAGCCGTGAGGCTCTTCGACTTCGAGCGGGCGCCGAACCCGCGGCGCGTGCGGATCTTCCTGGCCGAGAAGCGGCTCGAGATCCCGCGCGTACCCGTCAACCTGTACCGGCGGGAGCAGCTGTCCCCGGAGTTCCTGGCCATCAACCCGGCGGGCACCGTGCCCGTGCTCGAGACCGACGACGGCACCTTCCTCGCGGAGTCCGTCGCGATCTGCCGCTACCTGGAGCACCTGCACCCGGAACCGCGCCTGTTCGGCGCGACACCGCTGGACGAAGCGCTGGTGCTCATGTGGGCGAACATCGTGGAGAACGAGGGCTTCGTCGCGGTGGAAGAGGCGCTGCGCAACCTGTCGCCCGGCTTCCGGGACCACGTGCTGCCCGGACCCGTCTCCTACTCCCCGCTGCCCGGCCTCGCCGAGCGGGGCCTCCGGCGCACGGCCCGGTTCCTGGACCGGATCGAGGCCCGGCTCAAGCAGCACCGCCACCTGGCCGGCGGCGACTTCTCCTTCGCCGACATCAGCCTGCTCGCCATCGTGGACTTCGCCGCCTGGGTGGACGTGCGGCCGGGCCCGGCCCATCCGGCGCTGCGGGAGTGGTACGGGCGGGTGGCCGCGAGGCCGAGCGCGGGGGCGTGACGTTCGACCTTATGTCGCCCGGGCTGCGGGGGCGTGCGACCACCGGGGCACTGGAGTAGGCTGGCGCCAAGCGAGGAGATGGTTGCCATGACGCCTCACGCCCGCACCACGCTGCACGCTGCCGTTGCCGCCTCGCTGGCCGTGGTGGGCGGTGGGGCCGATGCCGCAACCTACACCGCGTTGCTGACCAAGGCCGTCGAATACAGCAACAGCGCCACGCTGGGCGCCACGCTCAACATCACCTCGTCCACGGCGACGTGGAGCTACGACGACCTCACGGGAATCCTCACCCAGACCGCCGGGGTGCTGAATGCGCGTTCTGCCGTATCCCCGTCCAGCACGCTCTATCGCATCTCGATCACCGGACTGGTCGTGGGCAATGGCGCCCCGGCGACGGCCACCGGCTTCCAGTGCCTCGAGGGCAACTTCGGGCAGACCGTCGGCGCCAGCCTCTGCGGCAACTACAACTTCGGCGCCAACCAGGTCGACGAGTCCACCGCCACCTGGGGCCCGGGCACGGCGGCATCCCGCACCCTGGGTGGTGACGACGTGGCCGATGGCCCGCAGGTGACCCTGGAACGTGTGGCCGACCTCGACTTCGTCAGCTGGGTTGACGGTTCGCTGATCCTCGGCAACGCGACCTGTACGGGTCCGTGCACCACCACCGTCGGCGGCTTCAATGCTGGCTACCAGTGGACGTGGTTCGTAAGTACCCTGATTCCGGAAAATGGCGGACCTGATTTCGCCGTGGCAGGGTCAGGGTTGCCCACGTCGATCAGGGTACTCAACAACGATCCCATCGGGCCCACTGCCGCCGTCACCATCGTCTCCCCGCCCAGCCAGGGCGGAACCGCCGTGGTGGTGCCGTCCCCCGGCCCTGGCGGCCAGACCACCGTGACTTACACGTCGCCACCCGGGTTTCTAGGCACGGAGACCTTCGTGTACGGCATCTACAACGGACTCGGCCAGGGATGGGTCACCGTCCGGGTGGTGGAACATTCCACGACCGACACCGATGGCGACGGGGTCTTCGACTACCAGGACAACTGCCAGGTCGCCGCCAACCCCACCCAGTGCGACACGGAGGGCGATGGCTATGGCAACCGCTGCGACGCCGACCTGAACCATAACGGCATCGTCAACGCCCAGGACACCACGCTGTTCCGCCAGCAGCTCGGCAAGGCCAGCCCGGCACCGAAGTACAACCTGGCGGACCTCAACTGCAACGGTGTCATCAATGCCCAGGACACCACCCTCTTCCGGGGCCTCCTGGGGCTGCCGCCGGGACCCTCGGCGCTGGAGCGCTGACGGCAGGCCGGCCCATCCGGGTCAGGAAGCCGGCACGGCCGTGGCAGACTGCCGCCCATGCACCGCCGCATCGCCCTCCCCGCCGCGCTGGCCCTGGCGCTCGCCCTCACGGGGTGCGGCCGGCCTTCGACCGGCCCGGCTCCGGCGGACGGGCCGGCACCAGCGGCGGCGGAATCACTGCCCGACCTGGCGGCGCTGCACGCCGACGTGCCGGGGATTGCGTGGCACGACGGTGACATCGAGTCGGCCTTCGCCGCGGCCAGGACGACGGGCAGGCCCGTGCTCCTCTTCTGGGGCGCCCAGTGGTGCCCGCTCTGCAAGCAGCTGAAGGCGTCGGTGTTCGCCCGGCCGGACTTCATCGAGAAGTCGAAGCTGTTCGTGCCGGTGTACCTGGACGGGGACCTGCCGGCGGCCCAGAAATGGGGCGACGTCTTCCGGGTCACGGGCTACCCGACCGTCGTGGTGCTCACGCCGGACCGCACCGAGATCACCCGCCTCGCCGGCGGCATGGACCTCACCCTCTACGCCGGCCTGCTGGACAGTGCCCTCGGCGACGTCCGGCCGGTACAGGACCTGGTGGACCTGGCGGCGGACGGCACCGTACCCCTCGCTACCGACGACTGCCGGCGACTCGCGTACCACGCCTTCGGACTCGACGACGACACGGTGTTCGCTGCCGCCAGGCTGGCCGACGCCTTCGAGGGCGCGGCGGCCCGTTGCCCGGCGGAGATGGGCCGGGAGCGTGCCCGCCTCACGCTGCTCGCCGCCGGCACCCTGGGCAGGGACCGGGCCACGGCCATCATCGCCGGCGCGGCGCCGGACGCGCGCCATCGCCGCTTGATCCGCGCCGCAGACCAGGTGCTCGCGGACCGGGACGCGGCGCTCGACAACCTGGACGTGCTGGCGGGACTCGGCGCGACCTTCTTCACCGCCGCCCGCCGGGGCGAACCGGACCTGGTGCCGGGGCTGCTCGCACGGTGGAACGCCGTCGCCGATGCCGCCAGCGCCGATCCGCGCTTCACGCCCGGGGACCGGCTGGCCGCGGAACGGCTGAAGATCGCCGCGGCCCGCGCCGTGGCCGACGACGGACTGGTGCCGGCCCCGGTGGTGGCCGCCGCCGTGGCCCGCGCGGAGGCGATGCTGGCGGAGAAGCTCGGCGCCTACGACCGGGCCGGGGTGGTGAACGCCGCGGTGAATGTGTACCTGGACCTCAACGAGCTGGACCGCGCCCGGTCACTGCTCACCGACGCCGCGGCGACGTCACCCACGCCCTGGTACTACCTCGCCGACCTCGCCCTGGTGGAGGAGCGCGCGGGCAACGGCGCGCGCGCCGTGGAACTGCTGGCGGAGGCCTGGACGCAGTCCACCGGCACCGCTTCCCGCTTCCAGTGGGGTTACAACTACGTGAGCGGCCTCGTGCGGCTGCGGCCCGACGACACCGCCGCCATCGAGCAGGCGGCGCTGCAGATGCTCGGCGAACTGAAGGGTCCCGACGCCCTCCACCGCCGCAGCCGCCAGCGACTCGGGAAGCTCCGGCAGCAGCTCGCGGACTGGAATACGACGCCGGAGCGGGC
>ERZ761602.7214-NODE-7214-length-11956-cov-4.191497_pt1 | contig 11956 bp, 9 predicted proteins | sample MGYA00512165_ERZ761602 | MGnify/ENA primary metagenome ERZ761602 (study PRJEB28899, sample SAMN02445085) | bioreactor sludge metagenome | biome: EBPR sludge; isolation source: Thorneside wastewater treatment plant | place: Australia: Brisbane, Thorneside... | reverse complement strand
AAGTAGTAGACGTTCTCCCGCACCGCCAGCTTGCCGACGATGCCGAGATGCTCCTCCCGGAGGAACTCGCCGGTGTCCCGCCGTACCAGCAGCGGCAGGTCGGTCTGCTCGCTGATGTAGGGCACGTCGTAGAGCTTCTCCGCCAGGATCACGTGCACCATCGCCATGGCGAGCGCCGTGTCGGTGCCCGGCCGCACGTTGAGCCAGTGGTTGGCGTGCAGCGCCGTGGGGGTGAACTCCGGCGAGATGGCGATGACCCGCGTGCCGTTGTACTTCGCCTCCCAGAAGAAGTGGGCATCGGGGATGCGCGTGACGGCCGGGTTGCTCATCCAGACCAGGCAGCAGCGCGACTTGAACACCGCCGCCAGGGTGTCGCCCGTGTAGACCTGCCCCAGGGTCATGTAGACGCCGGTCGGCAGGTCGCCGACGCCTGAATAGAATTCCGGGACCGTCACCCCCGTGATGTTGGCGAAGCGCGAGAGGCTGGCGGAGGACGCCAGCTTGACGGACATCTGGGTGCCACTGCCGTAGGTGATGCACTCGGGCCCGCGGGTGGTGGCGAGGTCCAGGAACTTGTCGGCAATCGCATCCGTCGCCTCGTCCCAGGTGACGCGCTGCCAGCGCCCGCTGCCCCGCTCCCCGACCCGCTTCATGGGGTAGAGGATGCGCTGGGGACCATACATGTAGCGGGCGTGGCGCAGCCCCTTCTGGCAGCCGCGGGGCCCGTAGTCGGGCACGTCGGCGCCGGACGCGGCGTACATGCCCTGCTGCTCCTCGCGCCAGACGATGCCATTGCGGATGTAGACGTTGAAGGCGCAGGTGCCGGCGCAGTTGGTGCCGTGGGTCCCATGCACGACCCGGTCCCAGGTCCACTTGTTCCGGAGCACGTCCTCGAAGCGCCGGTACGCGGGCGTGGCACCAGGGCCGGAGGGGGCGGCGATGGCCGCGCCATAGCGGGTGGCGAGGAGCGCGCTGGCTCCCAGTCCCTCGAGTACGCGGCGGCGGCTGGTCGTGATCTGCATCAATCGGTCCCGGATGGCGTCTGGCAAGATACCCGCATGCTCACCACTGCGGAAGCGCTGTCACTGCTGCACGCCGGAATCACCGCCCTGCCGGCGCGGGTGATGCCCCTCGCCGCCGCCGCGGGTCACGTGACCGCCGCGCCCGCCAGGGCCCGGCTCACGGTGCCGGGCTTTGCCAACGCGGCCATGGACGGCTACGCGCTGCACGCGGCGGACACGGCCGGCGCCGCGGCGGGTCATCCGGTGCACCTGCCCGTGGCCGGCCTGGTCGCCGCGGGCACGCCCCCGCGCGCCACGGCCGACGGCCGGGCGGGAACGGCGCGGGCCACCGGGATCCTCACCGGCGCGCCGGTGCCGGCCGACTGCGATGCCGTCGTGCCGCTCGAGCGGGTAACACTTGCCGGCAGCGGCGACGTCATCGCCCTCACGACGCCCCTGCACCCCGGCCAGAACGTGCGGCAGGCCGGCGAGGACTTCACGGCAGGACAGGTCGTCGTGCCAGCCGGTGTCCTCCTGGAGGCCCGGCACCTGATGGGCCTCGCCGCCTGCGGCATCGACGAGCTGTGGGTGGCACCCCGCCCGCGGGTCGCCGTGCTAACCACCGGCAGCGAACTGGAGCACGCGGGCGCCGCGCCGGCGCCGGGCCACATCCGCGATGCCAACGGACCCTACCTGGCAGCATTGCTGCCGGCGCTGGGGGCGGAACCCGTGGCACAGGCGAGCGCCGGCGACGAGCCCGGGTTGCTCGGCGAGCGCCTGCTCGACCTCGCTGCCCGGGCCGACCTCGTCCTCACCACCGGCGGGGTGTCGGCAGGACGCCTCGACCTTCTGCCCGACGTCGTGCGGGCAATCGGCGGCGAGATCGTGTTCCACAAGGTCGCGATCCGGCCGGGGAAGCCGCTCCTCCACGCCCGCCTGCCGGGCGGGGCGCTGCTCTTCGGATTGCCGGGCAATCCGCTGGCCGTGGCGGTCGGCATGCGTTTCTTCGTGACGCCGGCCCTGCGTCGCCTGCAGGGCCTGCCGCCGGAGCAACCGGCGGTCGCACGGGTCGCGGAATCGCTCCGGGGCCGGGGCAGCCTGCGCTTCTTCGCCAAGGCCCGGCGCGAGGTTGATGCCACGGGCGTACTCACGGTGAGGTTGCTGCCCGGCCAGGAGTCCTTTCGCATCGCGCCCCTGCTCGAGGCGAACTGCTGGGCCGTGGTCCCGGAGGACAGCGGCGACCTCCCCGCCGGCGCCCTGCTCGACACGGTCCCCCTCTAGCCAGGTAAGGCAGCGGACGCCCGTTTCACCCGGTTCGTCGGTGGTTCAGGCGGGGCGCGGGGGCAGGCCCACCGCAGCGAGGATGAAGTCGGCGATGGCGGGCACGTCGTCCCGCCGGAGGACGGGCAGTCCGCCGTCATTGGCCGGCACATCACCCACGAGGGCGAGCACGCCGGGCGCCTGTCCGGCGATGGCCGGGGCCGGCGCAGCCTCGCGCCGGATTTCCAGCCGGGGATGGTCACCGCCCTTCCAGCCTTCCACGAGCACGAGGTCGACGGGACCAAAGCGGGCCGCCAGTTCCGCGAGGGAGGGTTCCGGGGCCGGGGCGAGTTCGCGGATCTGGGCCACGCGCCGGCTGGAGGCGACGATCACCTCGACGGCGCCGGCCGCCCGGTGGAGGTAGCTGTCCTTGCCGGGCTGGTCGATGTCGAACTCGTGGTGGGCATGCTTGACGGTGCCGACCCGGAAGCCCCGGGCCGTGAGTTCCCGGACGAGGTCGACGACGAGGGTGGTCTTGCCGGCGTTCTTGTAGCCGGCGATGCCAAAGAGCCGCGGCGACCCGGCGGGTCGCCGCGGCTCCGGCGAACGGGAGTCAGGACGGTGTGGCGAGGCTCAGGCCTTCTTGGCCCAGACGCTGCACCAGCCCTTGTCGGCCACGAGCTTGCCCGGGAAGATCGCGCAGGGCCGGTAGGCCTCGCCCGGCTTGCCCTGGATCTGCGAACAGTTGCCGCAGTGCTGGTCCGGCGTGAACCGGGCGGCCAGGGGGTTCTTCTTGTCGACCTTGCTCGCATCCTCGACATAGAGCAGGGCCTTCGCCGACGGATCGTTCACGTCGAGTTTCGGCAGGGCCGCCTGGGCGGCCGCGGTGTTCGCCACCACGTCCAGCAGCGCGGCACCGGCGGGAACCGCGACGGCGATCTGGGCGAGGAAGCGCCGCCGGGAGACTTCGGGCTTGTTCACGGGAAATTCCTTGTGTTCAGGTCTGGCAACGACGGGATAAGGAAGCCGGACCAGTCTAGCAACGGGACGGGTGAATCGCACCTGAAGGCCGGCGGGCCTGCTTAGGGACTTCCCCCTATTTCAGCGCAACAGGAAGCGGAAACTCCGGCACGCCGTGGAGCGCACGGGTTCGTCGGCCAGCCGGGCCGGCGTGAACCGCGCGGCGCTGATCGCCTCGAGGACCGGCTGGTTGAAGACCTCGTCGCTGGAGGACCGGACCGCCGGGGCCAGCACCCGCCCCCGCTCGTCCAGGGTGAAGCAGACCATCACCCGGCCCTCCTGGCGAGCCGCCCGCGCCGCCCGCGGGTAAACGGGCTGGGGCAGCAGGAGGGCGCGGGGCTCCGTGAGCTGGCCGGCGGGCGGCGGCGCGTCCGGCACACGGGCCACGGCGGCGATACGGGCATCCGGCTGGCCCACCAGGATCTCGCCGGCCACCTGCGCCACGGATGGCTGCCCCGGGATCGCGAGGAGCGCCACCGCGAGCCACGCGTGAGGACAGTCGCCGAGCCGGCCGGTGAACATATCCACCCCCGCAGCGAGTATAGGCCCCGCGGTTACAAAAAGTTACAAAGCAGGTGCGGCACGAGGACCCTTCGGCGCGGGCGGCGGAGTATCGTTCCCCGCAGAAATCAAAGGACTGTGCATGCGCGTTGTCGACTCCATCACGAGCCGCCCCTGGACCATTGCAGTGGCCATCGCGGGCTTCGTCGGCCTGTGGCTGCTCTCGGGCGTCCTCTTTCCGGCCCACGAGTCGCCATCGACCACGGCAGCGGCCCCACCGGCGGCGAGTGCGGGGACGGCGGCCCGCGTCCAGACCCGCCTGCAGCAGGCCGAGCCGGTGACCCGGCTCATCAGCGTGTACGGCCGCACCGCACCAGCCCGCAGCGTGGAGATCAAGGCCGAGACCAGTGGCCGCGTGACCACCCTCGGCGTGGCCCGGGGCGAGCAGGCCCCCGCGGGATCGGCGCTGCTGAAGCTCGACCTCCGGGATCGTGAGGCGCGACTCGAGCAGGCCCGGGCCAGCGTCAATGAACACCAGGCGGCGTTCGCTGCCCAGCAGGAGCTGAAGCCCCAGGGCTACATCTCCGACACGCAGATCGCCGAGACCCGCGCCAAGCTCGAGGCCGCCCGCGCCGAACTCGTACGCGCCGAACTCGACCTTGAGTACATGACGGTGCGCGCACCCTTCCCCGGGGCCCTGCAGGACCGGGCGGTCGAGGTCGGTGACTACGTCCGCGCCGGCGACCCGGTGGCCACCTTCGTCGACAACACGCGGCTCATCGTCACCGGCAGCATCGCCGAGCAGGACGCGGGCTTCGTGCGGGTCGGCAACGAGGCCACGGCCCGCAGGGCACGCTGCCCGCCGGCGTCACCGCCGAGATGCGCATCCCGGGTGGCGAGGTGCTGGCCTACCGCGTGGCACCGTCACTGCTCACGCTGGACACCAACGGTGACCTCGGCATCAAGTCCGTCAGCGACGGCAACCAGGTGGTCTTCCACAAGGTGCAGATCGCCCACTCCGAGGCCAACGCGGTCTGGGTGACGGGCCTGCCCGGGACGGCCAACATCATCGTCGTCGGACAGGGCTACGTGTCGCCCGGCCAGGCGGTCGTGGCGGTTCCCGCCCAGCAGGAAACCGCCCTCGCGGCAGAGCGACGGCCCGCCACCGCCGTCCAGTGAACGCCCTCATCGACCTCTGCGTCAGCCGCAGCCGCGCGGTGCTCGTGGCCCTCGCGGTGCTCCTGTTCGCAGGGGCCGCCGCCTACCGGGGCCTGCCCAAGGAAGCCCAGCCCGACGTCGACTTCCCCTTCATCAGCGTCGAGGTGATGCTCGATGGCGTCGCGGCCGAGGACTCCGAGCGCCTCCTGGTCCGCCCCCTCGAGCAGCAGCTGCGCAACCTCGAGGGCCTGAAGGAGATGATCGGCTCCGCCACCGAGAACCGGGCCTCGGTCACGCTGGAGTTCGGCCCCGAGGTGGATGTGGACGCCGCCCTTACCGAGGTCCGCGAGCGGGTTGACCAGGCCAAGGCACTGTTCCCCGAGGACGCGCGGGAACCCACCGTGAACGAGGTGAAGTTCTCCCGCTTCGACCCGATGCTGGTCATCAACCTCGGGGGCGAGCTGCCCGAGCGGACCATGAACCGGATCGCCACCGACCTGCAGGATCGCCTCCAGGCGGTCGACGGCGTGCTCGAGGTGAACCTGGTCGGCATCCGCCAGGAGGTCCTCGAGATCATCGTCAATCCCGTCAACCTCGAGAGCTATGGCCTCTCGCCCGCCGATGTCCTGAATTTCGTCCAGCGCAACAACCGGCTCGTCGCCGCGGGCGCGCTGCAGTCCGAGGAAGGCCGCTTCGCGGTGAAGGTCCCTGGCGTCATCGAATCTCCCGAGGACGTCCTCGACCTGCCCATGAAGGTGGACGGCGAGAAGGTCGTGCGCTTCCGTGACATCGCGGAGGTCCGTCGCACGTTCAAGGACCCGGAGAGCTATGCCCGCCTGAACGGGGAGCCGGCCGTCGGCATCCGGGTCGTCCAGCGCAACGGCTCGAACATCCTCAAGGTCGTGACGGCGGCGAAAGCGGTCGTCGCCGAGGCCCAGGCGACCTGGCCCGAGGGCCTGACGCTCACCTACAGCCGGGACAAGTCCCTGCGCGTGCAGGCCGACATCAACCAGCTGGTCAACGACGTGGTCGTGGCCGTGCTGCTCGTGATCATCTGCCTCATCGGCATCCTCGGCCTGCAGAACGCGCTGCTCGCCGGTGTCTCGATCCCGGGCTCCTTCGCCGCGGCGTTCGTGCTGCTCGCGGTGACCGACATGTCCATGAACCTCGTCGTGTTCTTCGGGCTGATCATGTCCGTGGGCCTGGTGGTGGATGGCGCCATCGTGGTCGTCGAGCTTGCCGACCGGCGCATGGCCGAGGGGCTGGACCGGCGGCAGGCCTATGCCGAGGCCGCCAAGCGCATGGCCTGGCCGATCTTCGCCTCGATCTCCGCGACCATCGTGGCCTTCCTGCCCCTCGTGTTCTGGCCGGGCATCATCGGCAAGTTCCTGAGCTACATGCCCATCGTGCTCATCTACACGCTGTCGGCCTCGCTGGTGATCGCCATGTTCGTGGTGCCGGCCCTCGGCGCGATCTTCGGGCGCAGCGGCCACCTGACCCCGGCGGCACGCGAGCAGCTCATGCTGGCGGAGACCGGCGACCTCCGGAAGATCCGGGGGGCGACCGGCTGGTACCTGAAGGCGGCCACCGCGGCAATCGACCGGCCCTGGCTCACGGCAGGCTCCGTCACGGCGCTCCTGATCATGGTGTTCGTCGCCTACGGCGCCCTCGGTCGCGGCGTGACCCTGTTCCCCGTGGTAGACCCCGAGCAGGGCAGCGTCGACATCCGGGCCCGGGGCGACCTGTCGACCCAGGAGAAGGACCGGCTCGTGCGCCTCGTGGAGGAGCGCGTGTACGGCGTCGAGGGCATCCGCCACGTGTACGTGACCTCCGGTGCCGGCGCCAAGGGCTCGGGGCCGGACCAGATCGGAGCGATCAGCCTCAATTTCAGCGACTGGCGCGAGCGGCGCCCCGCCGCCGAGATCATCGCGGAGATCCGGCAGCGCACCGCCGACATCGCGGGCCTCGTCATCGAACCCCGCCTGCCCCAGGACGGCCCGATCCAGGGCAAGCCGCTGAACATCGAGGCCTCGGGCCCGTCCCTCGACGCCCTCCGCGACGCGGTGGACAAGCTGCGGGCCTTCGTCGCGACGATCCCGGGTGTGATCAACGCGGAGGACACCCGGCCCCTGCCCGGCATCGAGTGGCGCATGGAGGTCGACCGTACCCAGGCCGCGAAGTTCGGCGCGGACGTGTCCCTGGTCGGCAACATCATCCAGCTGGTCACCAACGGCATCAAGCTCGGCACCTACCGGCCGGACGACTCCGACGAGGAACTGGACATCCGGGTGCGCTTCCCGTCGGATGACCGCAGCCTCGACCAGCTGGCCTCGCTGCGCATCCCGACCCGCTCGGGCAACGTGCCCATGGGCAGCTTCGTCACCCGCCAGCCGGCCGAGGCGACCCGCACCATCATGCGCACCGACATGCGGCGCACGATGCTGGTGCAGGCGGACCTGGAGAAGGGGGTGCAGATCGAGCCGATCCTCGCTGAGGTGCGGGCCGCCCTCCCCTCCCTCGGGCTCGATCCCTCCGTGGAGCTGCGCTTCAAGGGGGGCGCAAAGGACCAGCAGGAGACGGCGGCCTTCCTCGGCAAGGCGTTCCTCATCGGCCTCGGGCTCATCGCGCTGATCCTGGTCGCCGAGTTCAACAGCCTGTTCCAGCCGCTGCTGGTGCTGACGGCCGTGGTGTTCTCGACCGGCGGCGTGTTGCTCGGCCTCATGGTCACCGGCCGCCCCTTCAGCCTGGTGAACTGCGGCATCGGCACCATTGCGCTCGCGGGCATCATCGTGAACAACAACATCGTGCTGATCGACACCTACAACAAGCTCCGGGAGGCCGGCATGGCGGCCCGGGAGGCCGTGCTGCGCACCGCTGCCCAGCGCCTGCGGCCGGTGCTGCTGACCAAGGTCGTCATGATCCTCGGGCTGCTGCCCATGGCCCTCAAGATCAACATCGACATCCTGGACCGGGCGGTGTTCGTCGGCGGCCCCAGCGGCCAGTGGTGGGCGGAGATGGCCACCGTGATCATCGGCGGGCTGATCTTCGCCTCGATCCTCACCCTGGTCCTGACGCCCAGCATCCTGATGATCGAAGCCCGGGTCGGCGCCTGGTTCGCGAAGCGGCGCCTCGCGCCCGTAGGAGCGCCTTTAGGCGCGACCCCGGCCGATCGCGCCTGAAGGCGCTCCTACAGGCTATGCTCCCGCCATGCCGGCGATCATCACCCTGACCACCGACTTCGGCCTGAAGGGCCCCTTCGTGGGGGTCATGAAGGGCGCGATCCTCGCCCGCTGCCCCGAGGCCCGGATCGTGGACCTGACCCACGAGATTCCGGTGCACTGGCCCATCGAGGCGGGCTTCTGGCTGGCCCGTTCGTACCGCTACTTCCCGCCGGGCACGGTGCACGTGGCGGTGGTGGACCCGGGGGTCGGGACGGCCCGCAGCATCATCGCGGCGGCCCACGACGGGCACGTCTTCCTGGGCCCGGACAACGGGCTGCTGACCCCGGTGCTGGGCGGGACGCCGGCCCGGTGCCATCGCCTCAGCGAGTCCTGGCGCCAGCAGCAGGGTTGGCCGAGCCCGAGCAGCACCTTCCACGGCCGGGACCTCTTCGCGCCGCTGGCCGCGGAACTCGCCGCCGGCCGGGTGCAGGTCGGGGATATCGGCCCACCCGCCGGCGAGCTGATCCCGTCCCTGCAGGACGAACCCGAGGCCGGCCCCCACGAGGTGCGGGGCACGGTCGTCGCCCTCGACAACTTCGGCAACCTGATCACGAACATCGACGGCCCGCTGATCGCAGGCTTCCGCAAGGCCGAGGTGCTGGCGGGCGGGAAACGCCTCGCCCTGCGCCGCACCTACGGCGACGCGCCGCCCGGCGAGCTGCTGGCGCTCGTCAACTCGTTCGGCGTGCTGGAAATCGCGCGGGCCGAGGGCAGCGCCGCCGAGGCGCTGGGCCTCGGCCGCGGCGCGCCCGTCCGCGTCCTCAACGCCACCCGGTAGTTGGGGACAGGTAGTTGGGGACATGCCTAATTTGGCGCTGCCAAATTAGGCATGTCCCCAATTTCACACTTCGAGCTTGGCCCAGGAGTCCCGCAGGGTGACGACCCGGTTGAAGACGGGCCGGCCCGCGGCATGCTCCTCCCGGTCGGCGACGAAGTAGCCGAGGCGCTCGAACTGGACGACGGCGCCGGGCTCGAGGCTGGCCAGGGCGGGCTCGAGCTTCGCGTCCGGGGCGAGTTTGAGCGACTCCGGGTTCAGGAAGGTCTTGAAGTCCGCCTCCTCCCCGTCCGGTCGGGGCGCAGCGAAGAGCCGGTCGTAGAGCCGCACCTCGGCGGTCACCGCGTGGGCCGCGCTGACCCAGTGGATGGTGCCCTTCACCTTGCGGTCGGCGCCGGGCAGCCCCGTGCGGGTGTCCGGGTCGACGGTGCAGTGGACCTCGGTCACGCGGCCCTCCGCGTCCTTCTTGAGGTCGACGCACCGGATGATGTAGCCGTAGCGCAGCCGGACCTCGCCCCCCGGCTGCAGCCGGAAGAACTTCTTCGGCGCGTTCTCCATGAAGTCGTCCCGCTCGATCCAGAGCTCCCGGCCGAAAGGCAGCTGCCGCAGGCCCAGCTCCGGCCGGTCCGGGTGGTTGGCGGCCGGCATCAGCTCCGTCCGGTCCGCCGGGTAGTTCGTCAGCACCACTTTAAGAGGGTCCACCACGGCCATGGCCCGGGGGGCCCGGGTGTTCAGGTCCTCCCGGACGCAGTTCTCCAGCAGGCTCAGCTGGATCAGGTGCTCCTTCTTGGTCACGCCCACCCGGGTGGCGAAGTCCCGCAGGGCCGCCGGCGGATAGCCCCGGCGCCGCATCCCGGCGATGGTCGGCAGGCGGGGGTCGTCCCAGCCCGCCACCAGCCCCTTCTCCACCAGTTCCGCGAGCTTGCGCTTGCTGGTCACGGTGAAGGCCAGGTTGAGCCGGGAGAACTCGATCTGCCGGGGCCGGGACGGCAGGGACAGGTTGTCCAGGAACCACTCGTAGAGCGGCCGGTGGTCCTCGAACTCCAGGGTGCACAGGGAATGGGTGATGCCCTCCAGCGCGTCCGAGATCGTGTGGGCGAAGTCGTACATGGGGTAGATGCACCAGGCATCCCCCGTGCGCTGGTGGGTGGCCCGGCGGATGCGGTAGAGCACCGGGTCCCGCAGGTTGATGTTGGGCGCGGCCATGTCGATCTTCGCCCGCAGCACGTGGGCGCCGTCGGCGAACTCGCCGGCCCGCATGCGGGCGAAGAGGTCCAGGTTCTCGGCCACGCTCCGGCCCCGGTGCGGGCTGTCCCGGCCGGGGGCGGTGAGCGTGCCCCGGTACTCGCGCATCTGGTCCTGGCTCAGGCTGTCCACGTAGGCCTTGCCGGCCTGGATCAGCGCCACGGCGCAGTCGTGGATGCGGGGGAAGTAGTCGGAGGCGTGGGTCAGCCGGTCACCCCAGTCGAAGCCCAGCCAGCGCACGCCGTCGATGATGGCGTCGACGTAGGCCTGGTCCTCCTTCACGGGATTGGTGTCGTCCAGGCGCAGGTAGCAGCGGCCGCCGGTCTCGGCGGCGACGCCGAAGTTGAGGCAGATGGACTTGGCGTGCCCCACGTGCAGGTAGCCGTTGGGCTCCGGCGGGAAGCGGGTGACGATGACCGCATGCCGGCCCGCAGCCAGGTCGTCGGCGATGATCTGGCGGATGAAATCCCGGGACTCTGCCGGGGCGTCGGGCAGGACTTCGTTCATGGTCGGCGGAGCCCTCAGCGGACCGTCAGGTTCGGCCGGGCCTCGAGTTCCGACAGGATGTCGCGCTGGCGGAACAGGGAGGTGGCGAAGCGCCCGGCGGCCTTCGCCGGCGTCAGCCAGGCCACGCGCCCGTTCTGCTTCTCGTTGGCCAGCGCGCCCCGGGCGAGGAACGGAGTGACGGTTTCGACCGTATCGCCGAGGATGTTCAGCATGCGGCGGGACTTCGCCCATTCGGCCGGGTCCCGGCCCTTCGAACTGTAGAGCAGCAGGTCCGTGGCGACGATACCGGGGCTCAGTGTGCCGACGATGACCTTCGTGCCCTCGCACTCCTTGGCCAGGGCCTTGGTCAGGTACCTCAGGGCGCGCTTGGTGGAGCCGTACACGGCGAGGCCCACGCTCGCCATGTCGTCGCTGCCGAAGCCCTCGAAGGTATAAACCTTGCCCCCGCCCGGCTGGGCCCGCATGCCCCGGATCGCGACCTGGCAGCCGTAGAGGGTCCCCAGCAGGTTGGTGTCCACCGTCGCCTGGACCTGGTCGGGCGGCAGGTCCGCGAGGGCCACCCGGTCGGTGGCCACGGCGGCGTTGTTGATCCACACGTCGATGGTGCCGAAGCGGGCGACGCCGGCATCCCAGGCTGCCTGGTTCGAGTCCGCCCGGCGCACGTCGCAGGTGACCCCGAGCACCCGGTCCGGGTGGCCGAGGTCGGCCAGGGCGGCGGCCACGGCGGCCTCCGTGCGCCCGGTGACGACCACCTGGTGCCCCATCTTCAGGAACTCCAGGGCAAGGCCCTTGCCGATGCCCCGGGTGCTGCCGGTGATGAGGATGGTCTGCATGGGCTCGTTCCTGGGGGTGCGGGGCGGAACCCGCGACTTTAGGGGATGGCCGGCCGGGCTGTCCATGCGGGCCGCGGTTCGGCGGGCGGTCGGCGATCCTGTCGCTCCGGCGCCACGAATTGACTGAAGTACATGAACGCATTAGTTTCGCGGCTTGACCTCGCTGCCACTATGGGGTTGGCCGGGGCTGCATTCCTCCAGGGGACAAGGAGTTCTCAATCATGTCGAGCACAAAGACGCGGACCATACTGCGGGCGAGCCAGGTGCTCGCGCCGCTCGCGTTGACGGTACTGGCCGGGCAACCCGCGCTGGCCATCGACGAGATCATCGTCACGGTCCGGCAACGGTCGGAGTCGATCCAGGACGTACCGGGTTCGGTCCCGGCCTTCTCCGCGGCCCAGATCGAGGCCTCGGGCATCCAGCGGGCCGACGACT
>ERZ761602.7213-NODE-7213-length-11956-cov-4.978657_pt1 | contig 11956 bp, 3 predicted proteins | sample MGYA00512165_ERZ761602 | MGnify/ENA primary metagenome ERZ761602 (study PRJEB28899, sample SAMN02445085) | bioreactor sludge metagenome | biome: EBPR sludge; isolation source: Thorneside wastewater treatment plant | place: Australia: Brisbane, Thorneside... | reverse complement strand
TCCGCACGATTCCACTTCGAACCGCTGCGCGCCGTCCAGTAGGGCGGCTTGCGGAGGTCGGCCATCCACTCTTTTCTGGTGTCCCAAACTTTCGCGCGGATCGCGCGTCGAAAGCCGTCTCGCGCGCCTCTTCTCGCGACACACGCATCGTCCCCGACTCGCACGCCCGTCCGATCCGGTGGAGCTCTCTCGAGCCCGCTCGACCCTCCGGCTCGCGCTCGCGCATCGCCCTCGCACCCGCAGAGAGCTCATGACCCGCCGAAACACTCGTCTCGCGCCGCTCGCGCTCCTCGCGTTCCTCACCACCACCACCCCGCCCATCGCGACCGCGCAGCAAGGTCCGCAAGGAAGCGGCCTCGAGCTCTCGCTGCACGGGCACCTCGCGCCGCGCTACGGCGAAGAGCTGCGGCTGGCCGGAACCGCCTACGAGGTGGTCGGGCTCGCGGAGCTCAAGCCGTTGCGCAGCGGCGACGTCGTCGTGCGACTGCGTGACTACCGACAGCAACGCTGGACGGTCGTGCGCGAGGTGACCGCGCAGGTCGACGATCGCGGCCGCTTCGTCGCGACGCTCCCGATCCCGGAGGAGCGCTTCGCGTCGGTGAGCCTCCAAGCCGAGGTGCGCGGCGCGGGACAGACCCGCACCTTCGACTTCACGATCGCGCTGCAGCAACCCTTCGGGATCGACCTCCGCACCGATCGCAACCGCTACGAGCCCGACGAGACGGTGCACGTGTGGACGCGTGTACATCGCCTCGGAGACAGCGCGCCGGTCGCGGGCCGGAGCGTGGCGATGACGGTGACGGATCCGCAGGGTCGTCCGCTCGTCGAGCGCACGGTGCGCACGAGCGTGGCGGGCGTGGCCTCGCTCGAGCTGCCGCTGCCCGCGAGCGCGGTGGACGGCGCGTACGCGGTGCGCGTGCGGCTCGACGACTCGATCGCAGAAGCCGAAGCCTACGGACAGTTCCAGGTCGCGCGACGCACGGTCGAGCGCCTGCTCGTCGACGCGACGCTCGATCAACGCGTGGTCGCGCCGAGCGCGCGGCTCACCGGCACGGTGCGCGTGCGGACTCCGTCGGGAGTGCCGATCGCGAACGCGGCGGTGGTGCTCAACGTCGAGGGGCGCACCACCGAGCTGCTCACGGACGCGGAGGGCGTGGCGCCGATTCGGCTGCAGGCGCCGGCGTACCTCTCGGGCGACGTGGCCGCGCAGCAGGTGATCGTGCGCGTCTCGCATCCCGCCCACGGCGTGCTTCACGTGGCGGCGTCGTACCTGCTCTCGCGCGTGGAGTGGCGCGTCGAAGCGACGGCCGAGAACGGCGGGCTCGTACCGGAGGTCGACGCGGAGGCGCTCTTGCTCGTGACCGATCCGCGCGGCGAGCCGATCGCGGCAGGCAGCGAGCTCGTGGTGACGGGCGCCGCGGTGCCGCGGGGGACGGCGACGCTGCGCGTGGATCGCCACGGCCTCGCGGTGCTCGCGATGCGCGTCCCCGACGGCGCGGCGGGGCCGTTGCGCGGCGAGTGTGGTGGACGCTTCGCGACGCGGGTCGACGTGGAGGTGCGTCCCGCGACCGAGAACGCGCGGCCGAGCTTCGCGCGGGTGTGTGTGCCGGTGAGCCCCGACGCGCGCGTGCGCGCCCGCGTGCGTGAGCGCGTGGTCGAGCCGGGCGGCACCGTGGTGGTCGCGCTCGATCGACACCCCGAGGTGCGAGGGCGCGAGGTGTTGGTGGAGGCGATCGCGGAAGGTCGCGTCGTCGCGGCGACGCACGCGCGTGGCGACGAGGCGCGGCTCGCGCTGCCCGCGCAGGTCACGGGCGTGCTCCAGATCCGCGCGCGGCCCGAGCTCGCGCACGACGCCCGTCACGCGCTCGACGCGCCGGGTGGATCGCAGCTCGGCGTCGGCTCGACCGATGCGGTGTTGGTGCGGCCGCGCGACGCGTTCGCGCTCTCGATCGAGACCGGCCGCGACGTGTTCCGCGTGCGCGAGACCGCGCCGCTCGCGCTCCGCACGACGAGCTCGTCGCCGCGCGCGTGGGCCGCGATCGTGGCGCGCGATCTGATGATGCACGGCGGCGAGCAGCCGTTCTCGCTCGACTGGATGCGCGGCGCGATCGCGTCGGCGGCGGCGCGGCCCGACACCGAAGAGGCGACGCTGCTCTTGCGCGCGGCGCTCACGGCGGGGCTCTCGCCGGACTCCAAGCCGCACCGCGCGCCGCCGCTCGTTCAGCCTTATTGGCGCGACGGAAACGAAGGCGGACACCAGGACGGAACGCTGCGCGATCCGGTGGCGATGCGCGACGAGATGTTGCGTCGGCACGCGGGACAGATCGCGGCGCAGCTCGAGCGCCTCGTCGATCAACGCGGGCACGACGAGAACCTGCGGCGCGGCTTCTTGGTCGATCGCGGCGGGCGCTTCGACTTCGATCCGGACGCGCTCGCCACGCTGCGGCGCGAGCGCGCCTACGCGCCAGACAACCTCGGCGGTCAACCGGTAACCCTCGCGATGGTGCGGGCGGCCGACCCGAGCTTCTCGTTCGACACCGCGGCCCAGCGCATCGCGCGGCAGCGGCTCGTGCGGCTGCTGGTCGCCCTCGCGCGGCTCACGAACCCCGACGATCCGGAGGCGGCGCGCGCGTCGGCGGGACAGCCGCCCGAGCGTTGGCTCTCGCGCCTCGTGCAGCTCGGTGTGCTCGGGCCGCGCGATCTGCTCGACCCGTGGGGGCGTCCGTTCGAGCTGCGTTCCACCGCGACGCCGCGGGTGCTCATCAGCGAGCGCGCGCCCAACTGGGAGCTCGCATCGCCCGGCCCCGACGGGCGATTCGGCACCGGCGACGACGTGCGCGATCCCTTCGCGCGCGTGGTGCCGGAGGGCACGCCCTACGCGGTCGCGTCGGGCGAGGACCGTCTGATGAAGACGCTCTCCACCCTCGCGCCGGGGCCGCAGACCTTGCAGGCGATGGCGCAGGCGTACGAGAGCGTGAGCCTCGCCGCGCGCGACGAGCAGCGCGCGCGCACCGTGACCGCGACCGCGAGTGAGGGCGGCGAGGCGATGGAGGATGGTCTCGGCGGGATTGGCGGCGACGACTACGAGGTGGACGCGTCGACGCGTGGTGGATACGGCCGAGGCGCGGGAGGTGGCGCGGCGTTCGGACAGGTGATGCCTTCCGCGGCGCCCCCGGCGCCACCCGCGTCGCGCGCGCGGATGTCACGTGCGACGGCGGACGAAGCGGCGCCGATGGAAGAGATCGCCTCGGCGGAGGCGGAGTACCGCGGCGACGAAGACACGCGCAACGCGCAGCAGATCGCGATGAATCAGCCGTCCGCGATGGCCGCGCTCAGCAACGTGGTGCGCGAGGACTTCCCCGCGACGTTGCGCTTCTGGGCCGAGGTGCCGCTCGACGGCACGAGCACCACGGTGGAGCTGCCGCTCGCGGACGCGCTCACGACGTATCGCGTCGAAGCGATCGCGTGGACGGAGTCGGGCTGGGTGACGACCGCGAGCGCGGAGGTGCGCGTCGATCAAGAAGCGACGGTCGACGCGCCGGTGCCGACCTTCGCGACGGTCGGCGACGGACTGCGCGTGCCGGTGCGCGTGCAGAACCGGACCACGCAGCCGCTCGAAGTGCGCGTGGTGGTCGAAGCGGACGGAGTGTCCGTCGCACTCCCCGACGAACAACGCATCACGGTGCCGCCGCGCGACGCGATCGAGCGCATCGTCGCGATCGGGACGCCCACCGCGGGCAACGGACACTTGGTGATCCGCGCGCTGCGCGCGAGCGACGGAGCGCCCTACGACGCGGTGCGCCGCCCGCTCGTGATCTTCGAGGACGCGCGTCTCGTGCGCGAACGACGCGAGGTGCTCACCGAGCCCGGCCAAGGCGCGGCGGAGCTCTCGTTCACGACGCCTTCGGACGCGAGCGAGCGTGGACCGGGCGAGCTGCGCATCGTGCCCGCGACCTCGCTCTTCGGGGATCTCGAGACCTACGGCGGCGGAAGCTCGGTGGTCGGCTGGGGCCTCGCGCTGCGCGGCGACGCGGTGCCGGAGTCGGCGCTGATCCAAGCGCGCGCGGTGCTTCGCGCGGGCGATCCGGTGGAGGAGCACGATCTCTACGGCGATCCGATGGAGATCGGACGTGCGATCTCCACGACGTGGTCGGACGCGACGGTGGGCGACGCGATCTTGCGGCGCGGTTTGCGCGCGATGAGCGGGCTGCTCGGCGAGAGCCCGACTGCGCCCGATCCGGGGCGCGCGATCGTGGCGTCGCGTGCGCTGCTCTCCCTCGCGCCGACGATCCAGCGGCTCGGCGATCGGCGCGCGGTGGCGCCGCTGGTGCGCACGCTCGTCGATCGGCTGCGCGCGGACGCGGGCAGCGGCGCGGTCGAGATCGCCGATCAGCCGGTGCTGCAAGCGCAGGTCGCGGCCGCGCTCGCGCTCACGGGCGGCGGCGAGCGCGCGATCGAGCTGCTGCGGCGCGTGGAGCGCTTCGTGGTGCGGCTCGAGGCGCTGCCGAGCGGCGCGGCGGAAGAGGCGTTCCTCGAAGAGCCGTCGACCTCGGGCGAGCCGAGCTCGCGCGTGACGCCGACCGCGCTCGTGGTGCTCGCGAACGCGGGCCTCGGTCGGCAGCCGGAGGCGCTGCCCTTCTTGCGCAACCTCGTGGGGCTCGCGGGCCTCGCGGAGGGTTGGGACGTGGAGACGCGCGCGCTCGCGACCGCGGCGGCTTCGGTGCTCGCGGGTCGTGCGCCGGGTTCGGAGCTGCGCGCGAGCGTGGACGGCCGCGCGCTCGAGCTGCGCGCGCCCGAAGAAGGATCGCGCGTGCGGATCGCGGTGCTCGAAGGGCTCGCGCGGCCGGGGCGTCACGTGGTGCGGGTGGAGAACGCGGGGGCCTTCGCGCTCGCGTTCGTCGACGCGCGCTACGGGCGCTCGTGGCAGTCGGCGCCCGCGCGTGCGCTGCGAGTGGACGTGCAGATCGACGGCGCGCTCGGTGCGCGCGACGGACGCTCCGGGCTCGTGCTCACGGTGCGCAACCGCGAGGCGCGGGTGCTCGGGCGTCCGGTGGTGGAGATCGATCTGCCGGCCGGCACGGAGCTCGACGAGCCGACGCGCGAGGCCTTGATGGGCGCGGCGCGCGGTGCACCGACCCAAGAGGGACGCACATTGCGGCTGCCGCTGCGTCCGCTCGCGCCGGGCGGCTACGTGCGCATCCCGCTGCCGCTGCGCTGGAGCGTCGGCGGCTCGTTGCGGGGGCTCGGCGTGAGCCTGGTCGACGAGACGCAAGCCTTCGTGGGCGAAGGCGGGCGCGCGACCGCAATCCTGCCCTCGCGCGCGATCACGATCGACGATCGCGGCGCGGAGCCGGAGACGCCCGAAGGCGAAGCGTCGCCGCCGCCCGCACCGCCGCCGCCTCCACCGCCGCTCTTGCCGGTGGAGCCCTTCGGTCCGATCGCGAGCCGCGCGGTTCCGTCGAGCTCGCGCGGTGAATCGTACGCCTGGATCGATTCGACGGACGCTCGCGCTTCGCTCGGCTTCCATGGGCGGCGCGATTCGCGCACGTCGCGGGATTCGAGCGGACCAAGCGCTCTCGCTTCGTCGCAGATCGCGGAGGTGCGCTCGTGACCGCCCGCTCCGCTCCGCGCGCGACCTCGTCGCGTCGTCTCTCCTTCTTCTCCCACGGTGCCTCCACCATGCGTCCTCTTCTTGTCCGGGTCGGCGGGGTCAGCCGCCGACTTCTCGCGGCGCTCGCGCTGCTCTTCGTCGTCGCTCCCGCGCACGCTCAGGTCGCGGGGCGTCGTCCCGTCGCCGCCGGTGACGTCACGGGCGTCGAGCTCCAGCTCGAAGGCAGCCTCTCGGTCGAGCGTGGCGGCACGCTGCGTTGGTCGGTGGTCGCGTACGAGGTGGTCGGCCTCGACACCCTGCGTCCCGCGCCGGGCGCCGAGATTCGGCTCGCGACCTCGCTGCGTCGCCGCGCGGACGACGACGGCGCGCCGCTCACCGTGACCGCCGACGCGCGCGGTCGCGCGGTGATCGAGCTGCCGATCCCGAACGACGCGCCCGACTCGATCGGCGCGACCCTCGATCTGCGCGCGCGTCGTGGTGTGCAGCGGCGCTTCGAGCTGCGCGTGAACGTGCGCGAGCCGCGCACCCTCGTGCTCTACGGCGCGGAGAGTGCGCCCACGCGCGGGCGCCTGCCGGTGTTCGGTCGGCTCGCCGCCGGCTCGAGCGGGATTGGCGACGCCGAGGTGAAGCTCGTGCTGCACGACGCGCGTGGTCCGCTCGGCGCGCCCGCCACCGTGCGCACCGACGCGACGGGTCTCTTCGCACACACCTTCCGCGTGCCGCGCGAAGCGGAAGGCGCGCTCCGCGTCGACGCGCAGGGTCCCTCGGACGGAACCGATCGCGAGCGTCGCCCGACCGCGTCGTGGTCGGCGACCCTCGCGCAGCCCTCCGAGCCCGCGCTCGTGGTGCAGGTGCGTCCGACGAGGCACCTCGTGCGCTCGAACGAGCGGCTGCCGATCGAGGTGATGGTGCGCCGCGCGGACGGACGCCCGGTGCCCGAGACGCGCCTGCGCATCGGCGGCGGACCCATCCCGCTCTTGCTCGAAGAAGAACAGCGCGAGCGCGAACGCTTCGCGGTCACCGACGCGCGCGGTCGCGCGACGCTGGTGTGGGAAGCGCCGCGCGTGGGCGGCACCCACGCGGACCTCGGCATCACGGTGCAGGCGGGCCGCGCGGGTGTGGGTCGTGGCGTCGGCCAAGCGACGGTGCGCGTCAGCGATCGGGTGCACGCCTCGCGGCTCGGCGTCGAAGGCGGCGTGCTCGTGCCCGGTCTCTCGGCGCGCGCCTTCGTGCGCGTGACCACGATGGATGGTGTGCCCGCGCCGGCGGGTGTTCCGCTGGTGCTCGAAGGTCCGCGCATCGGTCGCGTGGAAGGCGCGACGAGCGCGGGCGGCGTGGTCGCGCTCGATCTGCGTGTCGGTCCGCCGAAGGAAGGCGATCGCTGCGGCGGGCTCGCGGCGACGGACGTCGTGGTGACGATTGCGGGCGCGGGCCCGGAGGCGCGATGTCTTCCCGTCGATCCCGACGCGGCGGTGCGGGTGCGGCTCGCGCGCGGGCTCGTGATCGCGGGGCAGCCGGTCGAGGTGATCGTCGAGCGCAGCGAACGCGCGCGTGGGCTTCCGGTCGCGCTCGTCGCGCTGCGTCGCGATCCCTCGGGCGCGCTCGAGCCGCTCGCGACGGGCGTCCTCGACGGACGCACCGATCGCGTGCCGCTCACGTTGCCGGAGACCGCGCGCGGCGAGGTGCTCGTGCGCGCGCGCCCGCTCGTGGCGCCCGGGGATCGCGAGGTGCGCGGTGGCTTCGCGGCGCTCTACGCCTTCGGAGCGGCACCGACCGCGATGGGCGCGGAGGCGATCGGTGGCGAGGACACGCTCGTGGCGCGGCTATCCGGCGAAGCGCGCGCGTCGACCCTCGCGATCGCGTTGCCCTACGGCGACGACGCGCGGCTGCGCGCGCAGCTCGAAGCGCTCGCGAACGGACCCTTTGCGGATCTGCGCGGCGCGCCGCTCACCGATCTCTCGGTCGCCGCGATGCTCGCGGAGCGCACGCCGATGGACGTCGCCGCGCCCGCCGTCCTGCGCGGCGCGCCGCGTCCGACGGTGGAGCCTGCGCCGGAGCCGACGAGCCCCGAAGCGCACGGCCTGCTGCGCGATCCGTGGCGTGCGAGCGCGCGCTTCGTCGAAGGTCGCCTCGCGTTGCTCTTCCGCGCGATCGAGGCGCGCGTCGAGGCCGCGGTGCCCGAGCAGATGCACGAGATCGCGGTCGAGCGCGGTGGGCGCTTCACCTTCAACCGGCAGCTCCTCGCGTCGCTCGCGGAGGGAAGCCTCGGCAGCGAGGGCGCGACCGGGCTCGGCGGCGAGCCGCTGACGATCGAACGCCTCGAAGCGCTCGATCGTGGCTTCGGCTACGACGCGGTCGCGCGGCGCATCACGCGCGAGCGGCTCTTCACGCTCCTGCTCGCGCTGCGGCAGTTCGTGCAAGAGAACACGCTCGATCTCGCGTGGACGCGCCCCGGCGATCCGACGCTCTGGATCGAGCGGCTCAAACACCGCTACGTCGCGGGAGGCACCATTCGCGCGGGGCAGCTGGTCGACGGTTGGGGGCGTCCGTTCCGTCTCGTCGCGACCGCGCGCGCGCGCTTTCCGAACGTGCAGCCGGTCGTGGGTTACGAGCTCGTGAGCGCGGGCCCCGACGGTCGCTTCGGCAACGGCGACGACGTCTTCGATCCGACCGCGCGGGTGCTGCCGACCGGCTCGCTCTACGCGGACGCGGTGGGCGAGGACGCGCTGGTCGCGCGCCTGCGCGGGGTGGAGCTCGGCCGCGCCACGCTCACCCTCGCCGCGGGGGCGTTCGGTGCGCCGCAGCCGCGCATCGCGCCGCCGCCGGACGAGAGCCGCCCGCAGACCGCGCTCGGCGATCTTCCCCCACGTTTCGAGGCGGATCCGCACGCGCTCGCGTTGCTTCGTCCGACGCGACCGACGAGCGCGGTGCTCGCGCGCGGCTCGAACGAGCTTCGTCTTCGGGTGGGCAGCGAGCCGCGCACTTGGCGCGTGCTCGTGCTCGGGCTCGACGCGGCGGGCAACCTCGCGCTCGCGAGCGACGCGAGCCGCGCGGGCGCGCCGGTGCTCGCGGACCTCGCGTTGCCCTCGCGGCTTCGCACGAACGAGCCGCTGCGCTTCCCGCTGCACCTCACGAACGTGACGGAGTCGGAGGCGCGCTATCGGCTGATCGCGAGCGCGGAAGGCATCGACGCGCAGCTCCCGAACGAGATCGCGATCCCGGCGGGCGAGACGCGTTCGGTGGACGTCGCGCTGCTCGCACGATCCGAAGGTCGTCACGAGGTCGCGGTGGAGGTGCGTGCGGACGATCGGGTGCTGCAGCGCGTCGCGGAGCGTGTGGGCGTGGACGGCGGCGGGCACCCGACGCGTCGGCGCGCGACGGGCTTCGCGGGGACCTTCGAGGCGGATCTGTCGATCCCGTCGGACGCGAGCGGGACGCAGAGCCGGCTCGTGATCGTGGGGCCGAACGCGCTCGCGGCCGATCCGGATCTGGCGGAGATCCGACGCGACGATCCGGCGCTGGTCGCGTGGGCGGAGACGCTCGCGGGGCGCGCGCTCGACGAGGCGCTGCGCGCGCGGCTGATCCGCGCGACGAGCGCGGACGGAACGGTGTCGGGCGAAGAGACGGCGCTGTCGACCGCGGCGGCGGTGGTGGCGCTGGCGGCGGCGCTGGAGGACGACGGCGATCCCGACGAAGAAGCGCAGCGCGCGCGCGAGCGGGCGAGCCAGCGGATCGGGAGTTTGCCGCCGTTTCACGACGCGGACGGTGTCGCGGGGCGGACGCGGATGATGGCGGCGTCGCTCGCGGCGCTCGCGACGAGCGGGGTGATCGAGCCGCTCGGCGCGGGATATCCCGGGCCCGAGTACGACGAGGGGATTCGTCCGCCGGGCGCGCACGATCCGGTGGCGAACGCGATCCGGATCTGGATGCCGCAGCTCCGACGGACGCTTCGCGAGCGTCCGGGCGAGCCGACGTTGCTCGCGCGCGCCGCCGCGGGGCTCTTGCTCGCGGACGCGCGCGACGGGCACGGGCGCGCGATGTACGCGTCGGTGCGGGACTCGCTCGGCGAGGACGGGCTGGTGACGGGCGGAGAGCGTCGCGGGATGTCGGATCGGCTGGCGGCGTCGCTGGCGTTCGCGCTCGCGGCGCATCAGGTGGGCGACGCGGAGTCGGCGGCGAAGGTGCTGCGCGCGGTGAGCGTGCACGGTCCGTCGATCGCGAGCCGCGGAGGCGAGCTGACGTTCTGGTGGCTGGCGTGCGGCGCGTACGGCGCGATGGGCGCGACGCCACAGAGCGTGGAGGTCGACGGTCGGACGGTGGCGCTGGAGCGCGGGGTCGCGACGGTGGACCTCGGGCTGTCGTCGGGAGGCTCGCGGACGGTGCGCGTCCGCAGCTCGGAGGGAGGCGTGATGGCGCGCGTCGAAGCCGTGTTCGCGCGGCCGTTCGCGGCGTCGCGCGAGGGGCGTCTGGAGCTGGAGCTTCAGGGCTCGGTCGGTCGGGTCGGCGAGCTGGCAGCGCTGGAGCTGAGCGTGAAGGCGCTGCAATGGCGGGACGCGCCGATCGTGGACGTGCAGCTCCCAGCGGGCGTGGAAGCGGACGATCGGCTGCTGGCGTCGCTGCGCGCGAACGGCGCGGTGCGTTCGGTGGAAGCGCGGGAGCCGGGGTTCGTGCGGCTGCGGCTGGTGGCGCTGGAGCCGCAGCAGACGGTGGCGATCCCGCTGCCGCTGCGGTGGCGCGCTTCGGGCTCGGTGCGGGGTTTGGCGGTGGTGGCGTACGACGCGGCTTCGCCGGAGCGGATGAGCGTATTGCCTTCGCGGGTGTTGGAGGTCGGGCCCGAGGGGTGACCTTTTCGCGGTGATTCGCGTTTGATGCGCTACCGAAACGGTCGAGTTTCTGTTTGAGGCGTTCTCGGTTCGCGTGATTCTCTTCTTGGACGCGTGTGCGCCGAACGGGACACGTCCCTGCGAAACCCGGTGGAGCGCTCGGAGCCGAACGCGCGAGCGCGTCGTCTCCTCGTCCACAGGGTTTCTCGGGACGCGTGCGGTTCGATGGTTCGGTCGCCTGACGGCGACGCTCACGTGACGTCGGGTCGCTCGGCCTGACGGCCGGCTCCAAAAACGTCAATTCGGCCTTCCGTCGGTGGCCTTCGATCTCCACTGGGGTTTACGCCGCCCTCTCTTTGGAGCGTGGCGGCTCGCGTCACGAGCTCCCGCGCGTGACACGAGCCGCGCGCGTACGGGCCCTGGGAGCTACGGGCGTGCGTACGTCCGCCTCGCGTCGTGATCGGAGCGCACGACGCGAGGCGTGACCGATGGCCCTCTGTGCTTCGGGGGATTCGTGGTGTGCGGTCCGGTCGAGCTTCGCTCGGACGGAGCGCGCGAGATTCGCCGAGCCCTACGTGTGGCGCGTACGTTCGTGACCGTGCGAGATCGCGTCGTCCGCTGCGCGCACGACACGACTCGCTCTCGGAGGCGAGATCGCGTCGTGAGCTGCGCGCACGACACGACTCGCCGGGACACGACGTCTCCGTCTCCGTCTCCGTCTCCGTCTCCGTCTCCGTCTCCGTCTCCGTCTCCGACTCCGACTCCGACTCCGACTCCGACTCCGACTCCGACTCCGACACCGACACCGACACCGACACCGCCTCCGACTCCGACGAACGCACCGCCATACGCCAAGACGGCGGCGCCAAGCGCCGCGCGGCGCTACCGCGGCCGAAGCATCCGCCAGCAGACTCGCGCGACCCGGTCGGCGAGCTCGTACGCCTCGGCGACCTTCGCGGAATCGGCGTAGCCCCAGCACCGCGCGATGTGCAGCGCCGCCTTGGTCTCCTGCGCGGACCCGAAAGCGGACTCGACGCGAAGGCGCCGATTGCCCGCGGCGTGCCCCGAGCACTCGGCCAAGTTGAGCACGACCGACTGTGCGGCACGGCGGAGCTGATCCGCGAGCGGTCGATCGTGCCGAGCGACCGAAGCAAGCACGCTCGGGAGAGCGGCAATCAGCTCGTAGGCGAGAGAGAGGGCTTGGAAGGGCTGGGTGGGCTGGCTCATGCCCCTTTCACGCGAGAGAAGCGTGACAGCCCGAGCGAACGCACCGACGGCGGAGAAGGAGGGCTGGCGCGCTTGTCTCGCCAACCCGGCATGAGCCAGCCCGCCCGGCCCTGGAAAGCCCGTCCCTCACGGCAGCCCATGAATGCCACGCGCCCCTACTTCTCAACCTCGACTGCGCCACGAATCCGGGAGTGAGATCACACGCTCTGCCTCGGTGTCGGAGGAGGAGTCGGAGGCGGAGTCGGAGTCGGAGACCGTGTCGGAGTCGGAGACCGTGTCGGAGTCGGAGACCGTG
>ERZ761602.7212-NODE-7212-length-11956-cov-6.910764_pt1 | contig 11956 bp, 10 predicted proteins | sample MGYA00512165_ERZ761602 | MGnify/ENA primary metagenome ERZ761602 (study PRJEB28899, sample SAMN02445085) | bioreactor sludge metagenome | biome: EBPR sludge; isolation source: Thorneside wastewater treatment plant | place: Australia: Brisbane, Thorneside... | reverse complement strand
CAAGCGCCATTTAGAAGCCTTGATAGATCCACGTCGGGCTCGAGTCTGCGGTGAAGATGACGAGGGCGATGAGGATGAGGCAGAGGAGGAGGGAGAGTAAATTTTCTCGAGAGAAGAGGCGCTTCATTGGTGGTGGTTAGTGGAGAGTATCCAGTAAACAGTATCCAGTGACCAGTTGCCATGTTTTACTGGATACTGGTCACTTCCTCACTGGTCACTGTTCTTAGCGTACTCCGCAGACAAGCCAGTTACCGTCTTGTTCGATGACTTCGTAGGTGCGGTCGGCGAGGTCAAGGGATTGGGGTTCGCCGTTGTAGCTCATGTTAAGCATGCCAGTGCAGTTGACGAGGGTTTTGTCGCCGTCGGTGCCGGATTCGGTGCAAGACATTCCGTCCACGGTGACTTCGACGAGGGCGAAGGAGTCGAGTTCGATCAGGGCGTCATCTTCCCAGTCGGCGCAGGAGTTGGAGATGAGGGCAGCTTGGTCTTTGCTCGCAAGGGCGGTGATGTAGCCTTCGACGGCGGTTGTCGCTCCGCCCGAAGCGTTTACTCCGCAGGCGGAAAGTAGAATGCTCAGAGCGAGCATGAGTATGGTGAGTTTGGTACGCAAGGGTTGTTCCTCCATGGATTGGGTCAAACGATTGCGGATTATAGCATGGAGGAAAATGTAAAACACTATAAGCACAAACTCTTTTGAGGGTTAAAGTATCGCAGTGTATAATTTACCCGATCAAGAATATCCTAAACTGAATACCATCTCTAGAGCTGAGAAGGGCAAGGATCGTGATCTTCAAAATAGGTTTGCGTATTTTCATCTTCTCACTTTCATTCCTATTGGCAAAAGATGGGATTCTATTGATGCGCGAACAAACTCTTATTGGCAGCGTTCTGGTAGGAGTCTCCATCGGTCTCTGTTATTTTTTGGGGTGGGAGATCATGCAACTAAATAAGAAACAGGAAGATGTTGACCTGTTAAAACATCAACGGATTTCCTTTTTCTTTATTTTGTTTTCTTTTCTTTTAGCGGGGTTATTAACGATCAATATCACGAATCCCAACAGGGTGCCCGAACTGGATAGAAGCGCAGTGTGGGAATGGCTTCTAAGTATCCTTTGTTTTTCTTTGGGAGTATTACAGAACACGAAGTGGGGCCTGACTTGGTCCGAAACAGTGGAATGGGTCAGGGCAAGAAAGCTTGAGGTTATTGTCCTTACAGTAATATTTCTTGCCGGGTTATTCTTGCGGTTGGTCTATGTATTGCAGCATCCCTATCCATGGGCAGGGGATGAGGCTGAAGTTGGGCTGGAAGGAATGCGTCTCTTAAACGGAGAGAAAACAAACATTTTCGACATCGGCTGGTCTGCACAACCCAATGTTTCTTTCCTCCCAACGATGTTCGGTATTATGATTTTTGGGCAGTCGTTTTTCGCGGTCAAGTTAACCAGCGTTCTTACCGGGGCGTTCAGCGTTCTGGCCATTTACCTGCTGGCACGCGAGTGGTTCGGTTTTGAAGTCGCCGTCATTTCAAGCGCATTTCTTGTTGCTTATCCGGTGCACTTGCAGTTCAGTCGCATTGGGGTGGGAAACATATTCGACAGCTTGATGGCTCCCCTGGTACTTTGGCTGGTGTTTCGCGCCGCCCGTACGGGGAGGGTTGTTTTCTTCCTACTCGCCGGGGTTTTCTCCGGGTTTACATTTTATCTTTATGCCGGTACAAGGCTGGTCTTGGCTCTTGCGATTGGAGCCTTCATTTATATCGGCATCACTCAAGAGGGTTTTATTAGATCTAACGCGTTGCGATTGGGCGTCTACCTCGGCGGTTTGCTTGTGACCATTAACCCAATCGCCGTCTTCTTCATTCAACATCCCGTCTATTTTATGACTCGCCTCGGACAGGAGAGTATATTTCTGAATGGCTGGCTGGAAAGACACATGGCGGAAACAGGGCTAACCATGTGGCAGGTGCTCCTGGATCAATTCCTGCGAACTGTAAAGGTGTTTTTTATCAGTAACGCCAGCCCAAATTTCTTGAATTTCGACCGTCCTTATCTGACCATTCTCGGCGCCACATTCTTTCTTTTGGGATACATCCATTCCCTTTGGAAGCTATTCGATCGGCGGCATTTTGCATTGCAAATGTGGTTCTGGTCCGTCGTCATTTTGGGAGGTGTACTGACGTTCTACCCTCCCGCAAATACGCGTCTTGTCATGATCTCTCCCACCATGGGGGTATTCATTGCCCTGGGTGCCTGGCAGGTATCGATATTTCTCCTGGATCGCAAGGTGAACCGTTCGTGGGTGTACTTGCTAAACGCGTTACTTGTCCTTGTTCTTACGCTTCAAAACGTCTCGTTTTATTTTATCCACTATTATTCACATCGGCTCTTTAATCACCCTGGCGGAGAGATTGCCATGGAAGCCGGATTGGAGTTGCAAAGCCTTGGTGAGAAGTACGATTATTTCCTGTTGGGTGATCCGGCAGTAATTCTTGCAGAAATGCCCACAACTGTTTTCCTGGCCCCAAATAACAAAAAGGTGAACTTGACCGCGGGCACACTTTCAGAATTCTCGATCGAACCCGGTCACGGAGCTTTTGTGGTTGCCCTCCCCGAGAACAAGGGAATTCTTGACCTGATCATCGAACAACATCCTGGTGGAGAGTTGAAGTTTACAAATTACAAGTTGACGAGCAAAATATTGTATTATTCTTATGTATTGCCGCCCGATACCGGGGTAGCCCCGTAGATTTCGTTTGTTTGTTACTTAAAATCCTTGTTTGGAGTCTCCCTTTGAATAATTACATCGCTCTTGTCCTCACCTTCGTCCTGTCCCTCGCCTTTCTGCGCTCGATGGATTTCATCGCACATCGCGGGTGGATGGACAGCAAACTCAGCCGCAAAGTCATTCACATTGGAACCGGACCGCTTTTTGTCTTGTGTTGGTTCCTGTTCAATGACGCGCCATCCGCACGCTGGCTGGCGGCGCTGGTACCGTTCGCCATCACACTCCAATTCGCGTTGATCGGCTTGGGCGTGATGAAAGACGAAGCATCGGTACAAGCCATGTCCCGCACCGGCGACCCGAAGGAGATCCTGCGTGGACCGCTTTATTATGGAATTATGTTCGTCGTGCTAACGGTGATCTATTGGAAAGATTCCCCCATCGGCATCATCGCGTTGATGATGATGTGCGGCGGTGACGGCATCGCCGATATCGTCGGTCGTAAGTTCCCTTCAGCAAAGCTGCCCTGGAGTAGGGAGAAATCCGTGGCGGGAATGATCAGCGTCTTCGTCGGCGGGTTCGTTTTTTCGGCGTTGATGATCTTCATTTACGTCACGGCGGGAGTCTTCGGAGGCTCAATTTCCAACTACCTATTACCAATTACGGTCATTGCCCTCGTCGGCGCAGTAGTCGAGTCGCTTCATTACAAGGACATCGACAATATCAGCATGACACTCGCCTCCGCACTGTTGGGGCATTGGTTCTTTTAGAGACTATTTCATAAGTACATGGATTACACAGACAATCACGGATTTTTAGAAGATTTCTCCGTGAGAATCCGTGAAATCAGCGTAATCCGTGTACAAATTTTTTATTTCACCGTCACCTGAATCACAGCCGTATCCACCACCTGGTCGGCGCGGACAACGACCAACTGGACGGCGTACAAACCGCTCAAGCCGGTCGTATCCCACTCGGCAAGCATCCCACCTTCAACGGGCGAGGCATTATCCCCGCCCAGCTGAATCCACTCCTGCGGGTTTAGTCCCTTCCCCACTTGCACGCGATAATATAAGAAGTCATCGCCCGCTGCCGTGCCAAGGATCAAGACATTGCCGTTCACATCCGAGAACAAAGGCGGAGCCGTAATGTTCGCATACGGATTCACCGGCGGAGCCTGGATCGCATCGTAAGACGTCGGCGGGACGGGGATACCCTCACTCAACGCCCAATCACGCGCCTCTTCGGGGATGATCATGTACACGCGATCTTCCACCAATTCAGGCGGGGTAAACACGGTGGCAAGCAAGCCCGTCTCGCGGTTGATGGAAAACTCGCGAAACAATGTATCCGCCTGGGTCGGTTCGCTTCCGTTCAAAAAGACCTCGGTGACAAGGTTCGGGCAGTCACGAGTCGGCAGCATCCCGGATGGGTCGCAAACGGTCATAGATGAAATTCCCGGCGGCGCACTCCAGCCATCTTTGGGCTGACCCTCCGAAGCAACCTGCATCAGCGCATTCCACAACACGGCAGGGAAGCGCGGTGTAATGGAAGCATCCTCGCCGCGTACGCCCGTCCACACTGCGACAGAAACATACGGCGTGTACCCTGTCATCCACGCATCTTTTCCATCGGGGGTCTGCCCCGGCTTTGCACCCGCGGGAAAACCGAGTTCCAACACATTCTGCCTTCCCCATGTTTCCAAACGCGCCGGTTCATCGCTCAACACATTCGTCATCAAATACGCCATCGCTGGCGTCACCACCGTCTGCGCTTCGGGCAGCGCCCAATCGAGCAAAATTCCACGGTCGATGCTTTCCACACGCAGAACCGTCACCGGTGAAAAATCATCGTTCACGTACTGACCAAACTTCACTCCTTGCACCCCAAACGAACCGTACGCGCTCGCAAGGTCGAGCAATAAAATCTCATTGTTGATATCCAGCCCGAAAGACGATGCGATCTTTTCAACGTTCTCGATTCCCATTTGCGCTTTCAACGTCTCAACCGGAGCCTGATAATCATTTGCCAATGCGATCCGCAAACGCATCGCCCCGTGATAAACCCCGTCGAAATTCGGATTGATTTCCTGTGCAGGGATATCCCACGTCAGCGAGGCTGGACTCAAGCCGCGGGTCAAGCCCGTCAAATAGACAAACGCATCGAGCCCGGACCCTGGGTTGTGTGCCGCGATCAGGGGCGTTTCTTCTCCTTGGATCGTCTCCCCCACCATCGCCAATACCTGCCCGGTCTTCGGGTCGAGGATAACTCCGCTTGCAGATGAATCTGCGAATGTAGAATCCGGCGGCAGGGATGGGAGCAGGCGTGCCGCGTCGCAATTTGGGGATGGTTCGGGCAGACCCGCCAGACGCGATGCATATACCTCGGTGATGCACGAGGCATTTTTCTGCAAGTCGTAATTCAAAGTGGAGATGATGACCACACCGCCGCGTTGGATCCGTTCGCGGGGAATCTGCGATTCAACTTGGGCGAGGAGAAGGTTCAGGAAGGCTGGGGCAACTTCGGGCGGAGCTTGAGGCGTGGGCTGAATGGCAGGATTCTCTCCCAGCGCAATCGAAGCCAACTCGGAGGGAATCAGCCCGAGGTCGCGCATCACATACAGAATCTCGCGTCCGCGTTGGATCGCCACCAATGGGGCATCATGCGGGTTGAGCGCGGGAGTCTGGCTGGTCGCGGCAAGCATGGCGGACTCAGCCAGGGTCAGTTCGGCTACAGGTTTGGCGAAGTAAAGTTGCGCGGCAGCTTCGACACCGTAAGCGTAATTTCCGAAGTCCGCGCTGTTGAGGTACCACTCCATGACCTGGGCACGTCCGAACTGCGAAGTGATCTGCGCGGCAAGCAATCTTTCGCGGAAGGCGCGCCGGAAGGAAGGCGGCTCAGTGTACAGCATCAGGTCGTTGACCAGTTTCTGCGCGATGGTCGGATGCAAATCGAAGTTATCGAGCCCTTCAAGCGAATAGCCGGAATGCGTTTCAAAATCGGGGTCGGCAGCGACAATGACGGCATCGACCAATTCTTTTGGGATGTGCTGTGCGTTCTGCTCGCTGACCGGGATGTACCGCCGCGGGGATTCATTCGGTGCGAACGTGGCAAGTAATTGCAAACCAGTTCGGTCATAGATGCGCGTCGGTTGCAGGAGCAAACCATCGGGCGGGTTGAGAAGGATGGGCAGAATTTGCGTGGAAGGCAGGTCGCGGGTCACGTCGGCGTAAGCGAACGCGCCGAGAATGATGAACGAACCGAGTAATAATGAAAGGATGAGTCCAAAGCTGAGGATCGCGCCGCGCGAACGGTTTTCGTCCCGTTTTTGTTTACCGAGTCGGCGGTCGCGCCGCGCGCGCAGGATGGGCAGGGTGGAGCGCATGGGGGAAGTATAAAGGCTTGCTCTTAGTTTGTCGAAGGGATGAAAGAAGAAAAAGAAGAAAGGATGAGCGGAGAAGTGGAAAGTGGGTAGTTTGAAGGGTTCTCCAGGATTAAGTTGGGTGAGGTACACAGACCTGTAGGTTTTCACTGCAAAGCCGCCGCAGGCGAAATAAATAAAGAGAAAAATCCATGTTGAGTCCGTGTAATCTATAACTTCAGTGTCTGGAAAGATTTTGGCATATCAACCCCAAAGCCATTTGAAATAATAAGCTGGTCGCAGAACCTTTGATGTACAATAACCTGCATGGCAGATATATCAAAGCACGATATTGTTGTGATCGGTTCGTTGAATGCGGACCTGGTGGTGAAGTCGCCGCGCTTTCCACAGCCGGGAGAGACCATCAGCGGAAGCGACCTTCAGACCATCCCAGGTGGGAAGGGCGCAAATCAAGCTGTGGCGGCGGCAAGGCAGGGAGCGGATGTCGCCATGGTCGGGCGGGTCGGAAGCGACAGCTTTGGTCCCTTCCTCGTCGATAACCTCAAAGCGAATCACGTAGATACAGGGCATGTGCTTGCAGATGACTCTGCGACCGGAACCGCCATCATTGTGGTCGATGCGAATGGGCAGAACAGTATCGTTCTCTCGCCGGGCGCGAACGGAAAGGTCTCGCCAGCCGATGTCGACTCCGCGCCGGATGCGAAGGTTCTGCTCCTGCAATTCGAAATCCCGATGGAAGTTGTTCTCCATGCGGCAAAACGGTACAAAGCAAAAGGAACAACTGTGATTCTCAACCCCGCGCCTGCCCGTGATATTCCCGACGATTTGCTGGCGAATGTCGATATCTTGATCCCCAACGAAAGCGAACTTTCCTTATTGACTGGCATGACCGTCAGCGACGCCACATCGGCAGAGAAAGCCGCGAAGGAAGTTTTGAAACAAGGCGTGAAGACGGTGATCGTTACGCTGGGAAGCAAGGGCGCGCTGGCTGTGTCAGGTACACAGGTCACACACGTCAACACGTACAAAGTGGACGTTGTGGACACCACTGCCGCGGGCGATTCGTTCATCGGCGGATTTGCGTCTGCATTGTTAGACGGAAAATCCCTCGAAGAGTCCGCCCATTACGGCTGTGCTTGCGGCGCTTTGGCAACGACAAAATTCGGCGCGCAACCATCATTACCCACAAAAGAAGAAGTCGAAAGATTTATTGCGTAGGGGCGAGGTTCTCACCCTTATTTGAACATAACATCTTTGGGCAGAGAGACCCTGCCCCTACAGGAACCCATGCCCCCAACCCGAATCATCCTTGACACCGACCCTGGCGCAGACGATGCGCTGGCGATCCTGCTCATGCTGGCTTCGCCCGAAATTACACTCGAAGCACTCACCACCGTCCACGGCAATGTGAGCATAGACAAGACCACACGCAATGCACTGGCGATATTGGAATTCCTGAAAGCGGATATTCCCGTCGCACGGGGATGCTCGCGTCCGCTTATCAAATCACCGCATAATTGGGGAGACGCCGTCCATGGGGCGAGCGGATTGGGGCAGGCAAAACTGCCCGAGCCAAAGACCAAGCCGGTTGAATTGCACGCGGTTGATTATTTAATCCAGCGCTTCCTCGCCGAGCCGAAGGAGTTGACGCTCTTTGCCGTCGGTCCGCTGACAAATGTAGCATTGGCGATTCGCAAAGAACCGTGTTTTGCCGAAGCGGTGAAGGAATTGGTCATCATGGGCGGCGCGGTCCGCTCGGGCGGGAATGTCACAGCGCTGGCGGAGTTCAACATCCACGAGGACCCACATGCAGCACATGTCGTTTTCAATTCGGGGATTCCCATCACGCTCATCCCATTGGACGCAACGTACAAATGCCTGCTCACCCCCGCGGATATCGAGTGGTTGTTGAAGATCAACTCGCCCGTCCCGCGCTTCATCCGCGATGTGATGGCGGATTACATGGCGTTCTATTCGCAGTATGAAGGGTTCGCCGGTTGCGCTTTGCACGATCCGCTGACCGTGGCGGCTCTCGTCGCGCCGGAGTTGCTTCACGTCGAAAAGCATTATGTGGATGTGGACATTTCGGGCGGAGTTTCGATAGGCAAGACCTATGCAGACTTCATGAAAGTGATGAAGAAACCGGCAAATGTGAAAGTCGCTTTGGATGTGAGGGGTAGGGAGTTTGTGGAGTTGTTTATTGAGAGAATGGAAGGATTATCTGTAGAGGCGGGGTAACCCCGCCTCTACGTTGGATTAAATATGACGCCCAAACACATCATCCTAGACACCGATCCCGGCATCGACGACTCATTGGCGATATTATTGGCGGCGGCTTCGCCTGAGATCGTTTTGGACGGGGTTGTCTCGGTCCATGGGAACGTTTCGACGGAACAAACAACGATCAATGCGTTATCAGTATTGGAACTGGCGAAGGCGGATCATATCCCGGTCTACAAAGGCTGTGAACTGCCGCTGGTGAAGGAATCATTGCTCAGCCCGGAGACGCATGGGAATCAAGGTCTCGGGTATGCCCAACTTCCAGAACCGCTGAACCAGCCCAGGGCGGGGCATGGAAGCGATCATCTCATCGAGCAAATTATGTCGCGCCCGGGGGAAGTTACATTGGTTTGCATCGGTCCGCTGACGAACATCGCATTGGCGATCCGACAGGAACCGCGCATTGTGGAAAACGTGAGAGAGGTGTTCATCATGGGCGGGGCGATCCAGCACCCGGGGAATACCACAGCACAGGCGGAATACAACACGTTCGTCGACCCACACGCAGCGCACATCGTTTTTCATTCGGGGATGCCGATCACGCTGACGCCGCTGGATGTGACGTATCAATGCATCTTTACCAAAGATGACCTGAACCGGCTTTTGAAGATCGACTCGCCGGTCACGAAATTCATCGCGGACTCGACCCGCTTTTACATGGAGTTCCATGACGAATACCAGAGCATCGAAGGTTGTGTGATCAACGACCCGATGACGCTGGCGCTGACCTTTATGCCGGAGATCTGTGATTATCAGGATCTGGTGGTGGATGTGGATATTTCAACCGGGGTCGGGCTGGGCAATACCTTTGCCGATTTCTATAATTATGAAAAGAAGCCGAAAAATATGCGGGTGGCGATGGGCGTGCGCCCGCGCTTGTTCATGGATCTGTTCCTGGAGCGCATGGAAAAACTGGCGCGGAAAATTTCGTGACATTCATACCACGAAAGTGTTATCATGATTGTGTAATTTTTTTGCAGGGGCGACCCGTCAGGGTTAAAAATTGACCTCTCCCACTTGGGAGGGTCGCCCTGCAGTCAACATTTCATTCGGAGGATGTCATGCTTGAAAAGATCAAAAATAATTTCAATACGCAAACGTGGGTGTTGATCCCCATCGCCATCGCCATCAACATCGCCATGGGGCAGATCGTGCTTGTACTCAAACTACCCGTGTTCCTTGACTCGATCGGGACGGTGATGGTGGCAGTCCTATGCGGACCGTGGGCTGGCGCTCTAACTGGCGCGCTCTCGAACGTGATCTGGGGTATTGCCATTGACCCCGGCGCCTTCCCATGGTGGCCCGTCGCTGCAATGATCGGCTATATGGCGGGACGCATGGCGCAGTGGGGCTTCTTTAAGAGTTGGTGGAAGGTGGTTGCGACTGGTTTCGTGGTTGCGCTCACCGCCGCCATCGTCTCGACCCCCATCGCCGTCTATCTCTTCGGTGGCATCACCGCCAGCGGATCTTCCTTCATCACCGCCTACCTGCTCCAGACCGGGCAGGGCATCTGGTCTGCGGTGATGAGCACCAGCTTCCTGACCGAGCCGGTGGATAAGATCACCACCGCCATGATCGCCTTCGCCATCATCCTGGGCCTGCCCAAGCGCATGATCGGCGGCTATCCTAAAGCCAGCCAGGTCGAGACTGATGGCGGGCAGAGCAGCACCCAGATGTACATCGCCGTGGGCGTGGTCGTGCTGTTGGTGTTGTTTGCGGCATTCATGCTCAGGAATATCCTGGGCGGGTAACCATACACTCAGGTCACCCGGAGGGAGTGTTCTAGCGACCGAAGGCTCTCTCATAGAAGGCAGAGATCCTGCGCTCCGCCCGGGATGACATCGTGTGATTATTTGAGAGACCAGAAATTTTCTGGTCTCTTTTGATTTCCCACTGGGTATAATTCATCCCATGCATGAACGCCTTTCCTTCCACATCAAACGCGACAGCCCGCTGCACCGCCTCAACCCGCTGACCAAGCTGGTTCTAACCCTGGCATTGATCGTCATCGGTTTTACCCTGCCCTGGTATTGGACGCCCCACCTGATCGTGTTCGCCGCCATCCTGCCGCTGAGTTTGTTGGGAAAAGTCACGCGCGAGTTTGCCCTGACAGCTTTGCGGCTCATCGTCCCCGCCGCGGGCTTTTTATTCCTGATGCAAGCCTTCTTTCAACCCATTGGTGAAGACGTTATTTTCCAATTCTTTTTTCTGGATATGACCCGTGAAAGCGTGTTGTTCGCCTTCCGCAATGCCGCGCGCATCATTGTTATGATCTCGGCCTTCACCATCTTTCTGCTCACCACCCACCCCAGCGAGTTGATGTCTGACCTGACCCGCCGCGGACTGCCCGGGCAATTCGCCTACGTCATCATCTCCACCCTGCAGATCATCCCGCAGATGCAAGCCAAGGCGCAGACCATCATCTCCGCCCAGCGTTCGCGCGGACTGGACACAGAGAGCACATTTTTCAGACGCGCCGGGTCGCTTGTGCCGCTGGTCGGTCCGCTGGTGTTTGGCTCGCTCGTGGAAGTGGAGGAACGCGCCATCGCCATCGAAGCGCGCGGATTCACCTCCAAGCATGCCAAGACCTCCCTGCATGAAATCCCCGATCCTAGTTTCGATAAAGCATTGCGTTGGGCATTGCTCGCGCTCATTGTCGTTTCGGTTGGGTTGGGGGTCTGGTTTTCGTAACATATTTTTGAAATCTTTTGCGTTTTTCCAGAAGTGCATTCCTTGAGTCCGCTTTGGATGAAGCTATTACATTGCCTCTCAATGCTGGCTCGAAGTCTGGGGATGTCGCCAACACGGCATAGCGTCGGTTCCATCCACCTTTTCAAAAAATAAAGAAAGGGCACTCGGTGAACGAGCGCCCATTCTTTTCGTCAGACAGATGATCTCTTAGTGGTAATACCAGTAGTAACCTTCGCCAGGGTTCGCCCAGCCGTAATCATCAACGCCCGCGCCCCAGAATTCATAAAAATAGGAGGCGCCATAATCAGGGTTATAGAGATAGACCGTTTGGGCTTCATGAGCACGGTCTTCCTGGCATATATCGGCGAAATTAGACCAGCCCGTACCGCTGAGATTTGAGTCATAAACATTGTAACAATACGATCTCGAGGTAGGCTCGGGCACATCCGTCCAGAAACGCGCGCCACCGAAGCCGACCACTACATCATGCCCGCCAGCCTTCTTCGAGGTGTGGCACACAACCGTATCCGCGGCAGTCTGGGCGCAATAGAGCGGGTAATCGTCCCCTCCCTGAACTTGCACAAAACCGCTCTGGAGCTCACTTTGCGAGAACTCGCCCACTACACGGAAGGTAAATGTTACACCACCGCGATTGTTCTGCACCTTATACAGTTCCAGCGCCGAACCGGCAAAGGCGGTGCCGGCGGTGACTGCCAGCAGGGCGGTCAACACCAGGGCGGTAACGAATAACTTTTTCATATATGTTCTCCTTTTTGAATTTCCAATACAAAGATGAATATCAATTACAGAAAAAGTATAAGACTTTTGGGGGATATTTTCAATGGTTAATAGGGGGCTTTGCAAGGATAATGTAAGTTTCCC
>ERZ761602.7210-NODE-7210-length-11959-cov-4.053679_pt1 | contig 11959 bp, 18 predicted proteins | sample MGYA00512165_ERZ761602 | MGnify/ENA primary metagenome ERZ761602 (study PRJEB28899, sample SAMN02445085) | bioreactor sludge metagenome | biome: EBPR sludge; isolation source: Thorneside wastewater treatment plant | place: Australia: Brisbane, Thorneside... | reverse complement strand
GAGCAGAGCCGCATGGTGAAGCGAGCCGGTCGAGAAGAAGGTTAGCGCAGATGAACCGTTGGGCATGTCCGCGGGTGTGGGAGCTCGACCCGCGCGATACGATTGCGCAATACGATCGAAGGCGACCGAGGCGGGGGCGTCCCACGAGTGCCGACGCGGGTGGAACAGCGCGACGATGCAGCCGGTGTCGGGGTCGACGGACGCGATGGCCCCTTCTTCAGGTTGCAACGCACACAGCAGAGGCAGAGGCTCTCGAGCTCGTCGGTGCCGCGGTGTTGTCTACCGATGATGTGATCGACCTGGTGGGGCAAGAGGGAAGCAGCCTGCGGCAACCGGCAGTACTCGCACGCGCCCTGCGCACGTCGCTCGACGGTGGCCCTAACGTCCGGCGGTAGTTTCACGAGGCAGCGCGAAGAGCCCAGAGCTCCTCGGCTTCGAGCCGAAGCAAGCTGAGCTTGTCGTTCAGCCGGACGACGTCCTCGTACTCCTTGCGCTCGTCAGCGCCTCCGGTGGACGGCGAGCAACGAGAAGGCACCCGACCGTTCCTCCTCGGATCGCGCGTCGACCCCGAGACTAACGGTGATGTCGTCGTCCAACGCTCAGTTAGCCAGCCTTGCGCGACGACCGCTTCGCCGCTGGGCGTCGTGAGCGCGGCGACGCGGGCAACTCGTCACCAGCGTCGGCGGGTACATCGGGCACCTTGGCAAGTGCAGCCGCAAACCGAGCGCGTGAGCCGCGCGCGGCCCTTGCCCCAAGAATCTCGGCGGTATCCAAGGCGGCCATCTTCTCTGCTACGGCCGACGTGATCAGTTGGTTGATGGAGATGCCCTCTCGCGCAGCCAGGTCAGCCAGGCGCTTGTGCAGGGACTCCGGAAGACGAAGGCTGAGGGTACTCATGGGTGTCGGATTCTCCTGAGGAACGAGGCGGGCGAGATGGGATGAACGCCCAGCTGCGCGAGAGGTCGGAAGTCTCGGACGTTGTGCGTAACGACGAAGCGGGCGTTCGCGGCGAACGCTACCTCGGCGACCATGTCGTCCTTCGGGTCTGGCAGAAACGGTCTCCACAAGAAGAAGATGGGCTGGTGAATAGCGACGGCGCAGAGGTAGTCGAGAACCGGGTCAAGCACCGCTCGGGGGACGCCAGAGCGGGCGCGCGCGCACGCGTCCTCGTACTCGAGAACGAGCGGCACCGAGACCGCGATATCGAATTTGCCGGTCCCCACTAGGCTCACCAGCGCGAACGACGCTCCTCGGCGAGACCGAAGCGCTGAGACCAGCACGTTCGTGTCAAGAACGACCAGCACCCGAGGATGGTATCACCAGTGATACCGTTCAGCAAGGTGGCCAACGTAGCCGTCGTAGTTCGGAGGCACCTCGCCCGACGGAGTAGCCGGCCCGTCGAAGTACCGCCAGGCAGCGCTGATGCCTCGGTTCGCGAGAGCGTCGAGCCACTCCTGCGGTGTTGGAAGTCTGTTCTCACGAAGAGCGACGAAAAAATCGCGGTCACTAAACCAAGCTGGAACCGCCTCGTCCCACTCGCGTGACCGAACCTCGAGGCTCTCGCAATCCAGTCGTAGGTAGTCGGGCACATCGAGCACAAACGAGATCGGCGACGTCGAGTGGGGGACGATCTCGACTCCCTCGCAGCAGTGGCCGACGGAGAGCCAGTTGTCGGGAAGCTCGTAGCGGACAACGCCACGCGCGGTCAGAATGACCTCGCGCATGCGTCGCGCCGTTCCTGCCACGATCCCCCCAGCAACCTGTAGCCACAGCACTAGTCGCACCACGTCGGGTGCGACCGTGTTCGGTCGCCGGGCTCAACTCCTGAACACAAGCGTGCTCGAGCCAGGCGTGCTCTGCGAGCCATTCCTCGAATCGCTCGCGCGTCTTCAGCGTCTCCACGATTCTGCCGGTCCAACGCTCAGTTGGCCAGGGCCGCGGTCTACCCGTCGAGCTTGACATATGTCTAGTTCGACATATTCTTCTCGCGTGGCTCGTCGTCGAACACCCGCACCGAGGCGGCCTGTTGTACCGACACCACGCGACAAGCCCTTGGTGTGGCTGCACGGAGAAGTAAAGAGTCCGCCTCTCAGCGCAGAAGCGCGGATCGAGTTGGGCACGCTGCTGCGACGGTTGCAGCGCGGCGAGTTACTCACGATGCCCGCGTCGAGGGCGATGCCGTCGATCGGTGCACGGTGCCACGAGTTGCGCGTGAACGACGAAGCTTCCACCTGGCGGCTGATCTACCGCATCGATTCGGACGCGATCGCGTGATCGACAGCGTGAAGCAGCGCCTAAAGCGGTACGAAGCAGCAGCGAAGGAGGCCGACGATGGACAAGGCGAAGAAGGCTAGGCTCGAGAAGCGCGGGTGGCGCGTCGGCGGTGCTGAGGACTTCCTCGGGCTGGACGCAGCCGAGGCGGCGCTGATCGAGATGAAGGTCGCGCTCAGCACCTCGCTCCGAACACGGCGCATGGCGAAAGGGCTAACGCAGGGCGACCTTGCCAAGCAACTCGGGTCGAGCCAGTCGCGCATAGCGAAGATGGAGGCGTCCGATCCGTCGGTGACCGTCGACCTTCTGGTCCGAGCGCATCTCGCACTCGGAGCGACTCCGAAGGATCTCGCTAAGACAATCCAGAAGGCCCATAAGGCGGCCTAGGTCGCCGCTGGCCAACGTACAGCGTTAACCCGCGAGCACCAGACCGAGCGAAGCGAGGGAAGGTGGTCGTCGGCTTCAACGCCCAGTTGGCCAGCTCAGATGCGGAACGTGCGAAGCTGCTTGAAGCCGGCGGCTAGTCGCTCAATGTCAGTCGGGTCTCCGGTTGCCACGATCGACTCCGGGAAATCGAGCGCGGTAGCGACAACGAAGGCGTCGACGGCGTGAGACGACGAGAGTCGGGCCCGGGCGAGAAGATGTCCTGCGCGGCGAGCGATCCGTTCCGTGAGCTCGGCGACGACGATGCCCTTCATGGCCAGAACGCGGTTCAGAGCTGCATCGAGCCTCGGCGCTCTGCAAACCTCGGCGAGAACCGGCGCGGGAACACGCACGATCGCACTATGGTCGCGGGCGACCTGCAGGATGGATCGCATCCGCAGCGCGAGCACCCCACGCTCTCCGGGCGTCGCGAGCGCGTTGAGCGCCTCGGAATCGAGGATCAGCGCTTCCGCCATGCCCGACGCGCTTCTGCGAGCACTTCCTTCGGAACGGGACCAAACTCGCGATCGAGCTCCTCGAGGTAGGCCGTGAGTTGCTCTCGTTCGAGCTCGTGTGCGATCGCGCGTGTCACGAAACCCGAGACACCGCGCGCCCCTACTCGCTTGCGGATCTCGGCGGCAAGCTTGCTGGGAACGGTGATCGAGAGCTTTGCTGCGGGTTCGCCCATGCGGCTATCCTACTAAAGTAGGATGATGGGTCAAGGGCCGAGCCGGTTCGACCTTTGCCGCACGAGAGCCCTTCAGTCTGGCCAACGTACAAGCGTTGACCGGCAGCCGTCGAACAGGCTGTCCGGTCCAACGCTCGGTTGGCCCGCTCTTGCAGGGCATCAGGGCATGTGTAAGACTTCACACATGGCTACCAACCTTGCGATCGACGATCAGCTCCTCGACGAGGCCCTGAAGGTCGGCGGGCACCGCACCAAGAAGGCCACGGTGACCGAGGCGCTAGAGGAGTACATCCGGCGGCGCCGCCAGGTAAGGGTTGTAGAACTTTTCGGGACCATCGACTTCGAGAAGCTCCAAGGCTCGAAGACTCCGCGTCGACGCCGGTGAACGTGCTGGTCGGCGCCACCGTCTGGTCCGCCGCGCTTCGACGGAAGAGCGGGCCGCCGGAGCCTTGCGTGGCGGAACTGACCGCGCTGATCGGTGAGGGGCGGGTGGTCATGCTCGGTGCGATTCGGCAGGAGATCCTTTCGGGGGTGAAGCTCAAGGAGCAATTCCGGGAACTCCGAAACCGATTGCGAGCGTTCGAGGATCTCGACCTCGACACCGTCGACTACGAGAACGCCGCGGCCTGTTACAACGAGTGCCGCGGCAAAGGCGTCCAGGGAAGCAGCGCAGACTTATTGCTATGCGCGGTGTCGCTCCGGCGTGACCTGCCGATTTTCTCCGACGACGGCGACTTCGACCACTACTCAAAGGCGATCGGAGTGAAGCTGCACCGCTCTCGGGCGGTGTGACGAGACGGGTCGGTCGGGCCAACGTATCAGGCGTTAAGCCGCGAGGACCAGACCGAGCGCAGCGAGGGAGGGTGGTCGTCGGCTTCAACGCCCAGTTGGACAGCTCCGGCCTTTACAGGGCCAGAATCCTCACCTTGCGCTCCCTCGATGCCAGCCGCCGGATGTCGGCCGGGTCGCCCGTCGCAATTATCGCGGTCGGATACTGTGCCGCCGTCGCCACCACGAACGCGTCGATCGCGTGGGCGGAGGACAATTTGAGGCGTGCGAGGAGGTGTCCGGCGTACTGCGCGATCGCGCGGTTTAGCTCGGCCACGATGATCGCTCGTGAGTTCAGCAAGTGGTTGATCGCGGCGTCATGGCGTGGCCCGCGGCAAACCTCCGCCAGAACGGGCGCGGGTACCCGAACCAAGCCGCCTGTCTCGTGAGCGACGGTGACTATCGAGCGTGCGCGTGCGTTCAACGAGGGCCTCTCGCGCGGACGCGCGAGCGCGTTCAACGCCTCGGAGTCGAGAACTATCGTTTCGGCCATTGGCGTCGCACGCGAGCCAGCTCTGCCGGCGGCACCGGACCGAGTTCGGCGTCCCATTCCGCGAGCAGCTTCCCTAGACGCTCACGCTCAAGCTCGTGGGCGATGGCGCGCGTGACGAACCCAGACAGCCCGCGTGCGCCAACGCTGCGGCGTAGCTCTTCCGCGAGCTCGCCAGGCACGCTGACTGAGAGTTTGGCGGCGGGATGACCCATGTACGTTTCCTACCATGGTAGGAAACCGCTCGCCACAGAAACATTGGCTCGCGTTCAGGGCGAACTGGGCGTCGCGGCGTTCTACAGCTTTGTCCACCTGCATCCGGTGGTGAGACCGGGCTCAGAGGTCTGACCAACGTACAAGCGTTGACCGGCAGCCGTCGAGAGCGAGGGGACCGCAGGTCCCCCGAGCGAACAGGCTGTCCGGTCCAACGCTCAGTTGGGCAGTGGTGCGGGGAGGAGTGCCTGGTCTACTTCGCTGCTGATGACCGTGTTCGACTTCAGCGCGCGTTGGCTCGACGTGCGAGCTTCTCTTCAGGTCCAGTTTTCGAGCCTCAAGCCGTGCACCTTCGAGAAGTGCTTGTGGTTGTTCGTAACGAGGGTGGCTCCTATCGAAAGCGCGTGAGCGGCGATGAGCGTGTCCATCTGCCCGATGGGCGCACCACTGCCCGCGAGCGCGGCGCCGACGGCGCCGAACCGCGTCGCGGCATTCTCGTCGAAAGGAACCACCTGCACACCAACGACGAATGCATCGATAACTGCGTGGATCTTGCGAGAGCGGCGCCGGTCCGCTCCGAAACGAAGCTCCCCCAGCGTGATCGCGCTGATGCAGAGCTCCGATGGACGCCGGCGCGCGATTTCCGCTCCGACGTTCCCTTCCCCGCGAAGCGCGTAGCTCACGGAGTCTGTGTCCAACATGAAGAGCGCCATCGGTCACTCGAACGGATCGCGCAACTTGGTGATCGAGGCACTCTTCGGACGCTCGAGCTTCTCCGTGAGAGACCCAAGGATCTTGAGAAACTCCTCCGGCCACTCGTCGAGCGGTTCGAGAACCACTTTCCTACCGACGCGCCTGACCAGAACCTCGCGCTCGCCGGCTGGAAAGCGACACTCGCGCGGAAGCCGAACGGCCTGGCTTCCGCCGTTCTGGAAGAGCTTTGCTCGTGCCGGAGCTGTCATGGGGAAAGTATATACGACCGTCACTACATGGCAAGCCGTGGGGCGATCCGGCGTGACTCGGGAAGCCCGATCTCCTAAGAGAGCCGTTCAGCGCGGTCGGTCGGCGTGAGTGGCGTCGACGTCCCAGCGTGCAAGACCGCTGCCTTGAGATGGCGGTCAGCAGGCCCGGCGGCGCGAGCAGTGATGACGTTGCAGGGAAGATGTTCCTCGGTAGATCGCGCCAGTCGTGGTCGGAGCGTGGCTGATCGAAAATCCCGAACCTGCTCGAGCTCCCGTATTGAGATGACGCATCTGTCAGCTGCCCAACGTACAAGCGTTGACCGGCAGCCGTCGAGAGCGAGGGGACCGAAGGTCCCCCGAGCGAACAGGCTGTCCGGTCCAACGCTCAGTTGGCCAGCTGCGTCTGATCCCTTACCATCAAGACGTGGCCGGCTATGACTTTCGAGGACTGCGAGAGAAGATCATCGTCGCGCTCGTGTCGGACGACTATTTGTTTGAGCGAATTGTTCTCAAAGGAGGGAATGCGCTCGAAATAGTCCACGGCGTAGTGCACCGGGGATCACTTGATCTGGATTTTTCGCTCCAAGACGATTTCGATGACCTCGATGATGCTAGGGAACGAATCAGAAAGACCTTGGAGCGCGCGATGCGCGCCGAAGGCTTGGCTCTCTTCGATTTCTCGTTCGAGGAGAAGCCGGCTGGCGGGGCCACCGCTCCAGCTTGGTGGGGCGGCTACCAGGTTGCCTTCAAGCTGATTCCGCAACAACTTGCCGACCAGCTCGCATCGGATATTGACGCCTGGCGACGGCGCTCGCTGAGAGTGGGCGAATCGACGCAGGAGCGAATCTTTAGTGTCGACATCAGCAAACACGAATACTGCGAAGGAAAGATCTCCGTAAAGCTCCACGGGTACGCCGTGTTTGTGTATTCGCTGGAGCTAATCGTAGCTGAGAAGCTCCGCGCCCTCTGTCAGCAGATGGATGGGGTCGTTCCACCGCGAACAAAGCGGCAGCGGGCACGCGATTACTTTGATATTGTGCGGATCGGTCAACACGGCTTCGATCTCCCTGAGGTTGCAAAGCTTCTTCCAGGGGTTTTCGCAGCGAAGGGGGTGGAGTTGAAGTGGCTCAGTGAGATACGCAATCATCGTGCGTCCCATCAGGCCGGGTGGGATGAAGTACGGGCCTCCGCGGGCCCAGCGGCAGGCGACTTCGATGATCATGCGGCGGTAGTGGAGCGACTGGTCGACCAGCTATGCGAGATGCTCGGGAACGTATAGCCGCCACTCTTTCACGTAGCGTGGACTCACCATCGCATGAGCGAGGTAGAAGTCGAAGTTGAGACCGAGTTCACGGAAGAGGCCGACTCTGGTTTCGGAATAGCCGGCTCTTTGCAGCATGAAGCCGATCGCCTGGTGATAGGGGTAGGCGTAGCTGAGCTGCATCAGCGTAGCTCTGAGACGGTTTACTGAGACGCGATCTTTCGCGGCGCCGTACGCCGCAAGAACGTTGTCGAGCCCGCCTGAGTATCCGGGGCGAACCACCGCATCGATTAGCGTCCTTTCGATGCTCGTAGTGCGAACTGATGTGCCTGTCGGATCCTCAGCCAGTTCCACCTCGAGCCCCTTGGTGAACTTGCCACTGAGCATGCAGATGGCCGGCCCGTCTTCCATTTCATAGATGAGGTTCGAGCTGCGTTGAGGACTCCGGAATGCCCTGTCGATTCCTACCTGGGTGGGTGGCTCGCGCGGAGCTGGCTTCGGCGACTGCTCGACGTTGACGAACACCTGTCGGGGTATGAGATCCGTAAGACCGTGGAGATAGATGGCGCTCGCGTGCGTGAGATAGGCGCTCGGTGGCCCGATGCTGAGAGCGATCGCGAACGGCGAAGCAGTCCCCCATGCGTACCGAACGACCTCGCGCTCATACTTTGCCGCGTGAAGGACAACGGAGGTCAGTCGCGTCTTGGCGAGGAGAAAGTGGATGAACTCGTCGGTCGTCGTTCGTTTGGCGAGCCGCCAACTGGTGCGTTGGTCGTTGAGGACCTTGGTGAGCTCGGTCTTGGTGAAGACGCGAGTGGGAAGACTTGAGAGAGTTGACTCGATGTCGGACTTAGCGATCGCAAGTCGCGAGGGGGGGGCCATGGGAGAACCAACGCTGTGTCACGAGGTATATATACCTCGTGACACTGCACAGCAAGCGCCACCTTGTTCTCGCTGAAAAGCTTGAAAAGACAGCTGAATTCGGTGAGCACGGTGCTCTTTTCGCGAAAGGATTGCGGCGTCGGTCCAGGTATATATACCTGGACCGACAGCATCGTGTTCCGGACACCGTTCGCTTGCCCAGCGAAACCAGAACGGATGTATAGCCTCCTGCCGGTCGCATCCATCTGGTGGCTCAAGACGTTCCGCTGGTCGCGTTTGCGACGTCGAGCGGCACTCGCGGTCCTCGTCGCCGGCCGCGAGCGCGATGCCGAACTCAGCTGGGCGGTAGGCGTCGGGAGTCTGGCCAACGTACAAGCGTTGACCGGCAGCCGTCGAGAGCGAGGGGACCGCAGGTCCCCCGAGCGAACAGGCTGTCCGGTCCAACGCGCAGTTGGACGACGCCTCCAAGCGTCTACTAGCGAGGAAGGCTTCTGCGCAGCGATAGGACGCGGAGGCGAACGCGATCTTCGTCGTTCATCTCAAGTAGCCGCGCGGTTGCTCGGGCCTCCGGCGTCCGCGCCTCGATGGTGCCGTTGCGCATTTCGGCCATCGCGATCGCTCAAGTCGGCTGATCGCGATCAGGCGTTTCGGGTCATCCCGATCGGAGCGTAGCGACGCTTTCCTGGGGTCTGCTCGGCGGTGTTGTTCCTCGGGGTGGTTGGGTCAGGAAGGGTAGGTCCGCTCGCTCCGGCGCTCAATCACTCTTCGCCGCCGCGGCTTTCAGCTTCCGGCGGGAAGGGCCGGCGAGAGGGATCTTGTGCGCGCCATGAAGGACGCGATCGCAGATGGCGTCGGCGACGGTGGGGTCGGCGAGGAAGTCGTGCCAGCGCTCGTGCTTGAGTTGGCTCGTGATCACGGTCGCTCGATCCCCGTAGCGATCCTCGAGGATCTCGAGCAGGTCGCGCCGGGCGTCCTCGGAGATGGGGCTGATCGCGAAGTCGTCGAGCACGAGGACGTCGGTTCTCGCGAACTTTCCGAGGAGCTTCTGGTGCGTGCCGTCGGCTCGAGCGAGTCGGAGCTCGTCGAAGAGGCGAGGCACCCTTCGATACAGCGCGCGGTACCCCTTCCGACATGCCTGGTGCGCGAGCGCGCACGCGACGTAGCTCTTCCCCGTGCCCGTTGCGCCGGTGACGATCACGGTTTGGTGCCCGGCTACCCAACGGCACGTCGCGAGCTGTCTCACGACTGCCTTGTCCAAGCCTCGTTCGCGCGGGTAGTCGATTCCCTCGATGCACGCATCTGCGATGCGCAGCTTCGCGTCGCGCAGGTTCTTCGAGAGACGGGCGTTGTCGCGCGCCAGCATCTCGGCATCGACGAGCAGCGCGAGCCGCTCGTCGAAGGACAGCGCGACGGTGTCTGGGGACTTGTCCTGCTCGAGCCAGGCGGCAGCGAAGATGCGCAATCGCATCGCGTGAAGCTTCTCAATCGTGGGCTCTCTCAACATCGTTCGTACCTTTCGTAGTCGTGGGTCTGCAATGACGCGTTCGTCATCAATGGCGAATCAGTGGTAGTACTCGGAGCCGCGCACGTCCTCGTGCGTGCCCCCGGACGTAGCCGGCACCTCGTCGCCCGGGAGTGGTTGCCCATCCAAACCGTGCTGGAGGATCGTCTGCACCGAGCGGTAGCTGCGTGCACCAGCGTGGAGCGCCCGCCGGCATGCCGCGTCGAGCCGCTCGGCGCCGTACTTCTTCGCCAGGCGGAACAGGCCCAGGCAGGAACGGTACCCCCACTCGGGATGGCGTCGTTCCTGGAGGATCGCTTCGCAGAGCCCTCGTGTGAACGGTCCGACCATCTCCGCCCAATTGAGGATGCGCGAGGGAGTCCACTCCGCGTGCGCCCGGTGGCTGCTCGGCATGTGCTCGGCCGTGGTCGTGTGACCGTAGACGTAGCTCCGCAGATGCGAGGCGACGCGCTCGTGGCCGTGGAACAACTCTACCGTCGACGCCGTCGCGCGAAGCCACAGCGAGACGTTGGGCTGACGGAGCGCGTGGGGCCCCGAGTAGTAGTGCCCGTCGAACGACACGTGGTAGTCGATGTTGAGGGACACCTCCTTCCACTCCGACGCCTCGAACGGCTCTGCCGGCAGCGGGGCGAGCTGAGGCTTGTCCAACCTCTCGAACAGCTCGCGACGGCTTGCCTTGTACGTGCGCATGACACGACCGTTGAGGTCGGTTGTGAGCTCGGCGAGTCGGGCATTCAGCGCGCCCAGGCTCGTGAACGTCTCGTTGCGGATCCGCGCGAGCAGCCAACGCTCGGCCACCTGAACGCCGGCCTCGACCTTCGCCTTGTCTCGAGGCGACTTCGGCCGAGCGGGCAAGATCGTCGTGTCGTAGTAGCGGCCGAGCTCCGCCGTCGTCCGCTGCACGCCGGGGTCGTACCGGCACGCCTTCACCACCGCGCTCTTGAGCTGGTCTGGAACGATGGCGCGCGGCGCACCGCCGATGAACGCGAGCGCACGGGTCACGCTGGCGACGAAGTCGGGCACCCGCTGACTCCTTGTCGCCTCGGCGTAGGTGTAGTTGCTGGCACCGAGGACGGCGACGAAGAGCTCGACCTCCGTCACTTCGCCCGTGGTCGCGTCGACGAGCCGAGGCTTCATCCCGGCGTAGTCGATGAAGAGCTTGTCGCCTGCGACGTGAACCTGTCGCATCACCATCGACGACCGCTTCTGCCAAGCCCGGTACCGCTCGCAGAAGGCCGTATACCGGAGACCATCGGGATGTTCCTTCAGGAACTCGAAGTGCAGGAGCGCGAGCGTCACGCCAGGCCGCCGGAGCTCCAGATGCAGTGCGGCGCAGTCCGGCTCCGGCCGCGTGGGGCTCGACGTCGGCGGCTTTGGGTAGAGCAACGCCTCGAGCTCGTTGTCGGTCAACGCATCCGCAGTCGCCGCGGTGAGCCCGCGCGCGCGCGCCGCGCTGACGACGTCGGATACCGTGCTCGGGCTGACACGCAACGCACGAGCCACCTGCCGGTTGCTGCGCTTCAGCGCCAGCTTCTGTCTCAGGATCTCTCGAAGTTGGACCATGGGGATTCTCGCGGTCGCCATGCCGCCGTGTAGGCGGCCCCGGCCGGAGACCCCAGGACCTCGTCACCCGCTCAGGTGATCGCGAACCCGCGAAACAGGTGATCGCGATGCGGCGTTTTGTGCGATCGCGATGCCCCGAAACGGGTGATCGCGATGCGGCGTTTTGTGCGATCGCGATGGGCCGTTACGCGCAGGTGCCGTCGCGAAGCACGGCAAAATGATCGTCCCACAAGTGCCGACGCGGGTGGAACAGCGCGACGATGCTGCCGGTGTCGGGGTCGACGGACGCGATGTTTGGTCCCTTCTTCAGGTTGCAACGCACACAGCAGAGGCAGAGGTTCTCGAGCTCGTCGGTGCCGCGGTGTTGCCTACCGATGATGTGATCGACCTGGTGGGGCAACAGGGACGCAGCCTGCGGCAACCGGCAGTACTCGCACGCGCCCTGCGCACGTCGCTCGACGGTGGCCCTAACGTCCGGCGGTAGTTTCACGAGGCAGCGCGAAGAGCCCAGAGCTCCTCGGCTTCGAGCCGAAGCAAGCTGAGCTTGTCGTTCAGCCGGACGACGTCCTCGTACTCCTTGCGCTCGTCAGCGGTGAGGATGCCCTCGGAGGACTTCTGGGCCAGCTCCTCCACGCGCGGCGCGAGGTCTTTGCTGACGGCGTCGAGCGCCGCCTCAAGCTGTTCGAGGGTTCGCCGATCCATGGGAGCCTCCGTCGATCACGACCACGAGGATGCCACCTTCACACGGTGTCGACAAGCCCGCCTCCGGTGGACGGCGAGCAACGAGAAGGCACCCCGAGCCGTTCCTCTTCGGATTGCGGATCGCGCGTCGACCCCGAGACTAACGGCGATGTCG